>Ga0137432_1000354_pt1 | contig 27849 bp, 21 predicted proteins | sample EasRivERMZT820_2_FD_102337 | JGI IMG/M metagenome (GOLD analysis project Ga0137432, IMG submission 102337) | Soil microbial communities from meander-bound floodplain in the East River, Colorado, USA - East River MetaG ERMZT820_2 | ecosystem: Environmental > Terrestrial > Soil > Floodplain ... | reverse complement strand
GACGCCGCGTGAGGCGGTCGACCACGGACCTGCTGCGAGTCGTATTCGAATGCGCCGAGCGCAGCGAGCCCCCCGTTCATCTTTGGTTTGGGGCGAGCGTGTCCCGTCCATCGAGCCTTTTTCCCCTCCGCCCCTCGACCCGCCCTCGCCCGTCGCGCGTTCGAGCACAAAGCCCCGCTCCCCGCGGCCTCTTCACCCCCGCCCTCGACGTCCCCTCGACTTTCCCCCGTGCCGCGAATCACGCCTCCGCAGTCGCCTCGGCCGCGTAGTCACTTTGGACTTCTTGCGGGATGTACTTCATCAGGTGGTCGAGCTGCAGCGCCTCTTTGATGAGGTTGCGCGCGATGACCATCTTCTGGATCTGGTTGGCGCCCTCGTAGATCTGCGTGATCTTCGCGTCCCGCATGTACTTCTCGATCGGGTAGTCGCGCATGTAGCCGTAGCCGCCGAAGATCTGGACCGCCTTGGTGGTGACGTCCATCGCGACCTCGGTCGCGAAGTACTTGCACTCGGCGGCGAGCTTCGTGACGTTGGCATCGCCCTCGTCGACGGCGGAGGCGGCGGCGTAGACGAGCCAGCGCGCCGCGTCGACCTTGGCCGACATGTCGGCCAGCATCTCCTGGATCATCTGGAACGAGCTGATCGGCGCGCCGAACTGCTGCCGCTTGGTCGCATAGAGCAGCGCGTAGTCGAGGGCGCCCTGCGCCAGCCCGACCGCCTGCGCCGCGACGCCCGGGCGCGCCCAGTCGAGCGTCTGCATCGAGTGGGAGAAGCCCATCCCGGGCCGGCCGCCGAGGAGGCGGTCCTCGCCGCAGCGCACGCCGTCGAAGTGCGTCTCCACGACCGGCACGGCGCGGATGCCCATCTTGTCCTCGACCTTGCCGATCGAGAACCCCGGCATCCCCTTCTCGACCATGAAGGCGCTGATGCGGCGGCTCTTCGATTCGGGGTCGGAGACGGCGAAGACGGTGTAGATGTCGGCGGCGCCGCCGTTGGTGGTCCACTTCTTCTCGCCGCGCAGCACCCACTCGCCGTTCGCCTCCTTGGTGGCGCGCGTCCGCATGCCGCCCGCGTCGGAGCCGGCGAACTTCTCGGAGAGGCAGAAGGCGATCAGCTTCTTGCCCGCGGCGATCGAGGGGAGGAAGCGCTGCTTCTGCTCCTCGGTGCCGGCGATGATCACGGGGAAGGAGCCGAGCGCGTTCACGGCGAAGAGGACGCCGACACCGCCGCACGCACGCGACAGCTCCTCGATCACGCGGCAGAGCGCGACGATGCCGGCGCCGTGGCCGCCGTACTCCTTCGGGATCCAGACGCCGAAGAGGCCGGCCGCGCCGACCTCCTTCTGGATCTCCCACGGGTATTCCTGGAGGCGGTCGTACTTCTGGGCGAGCGGACGCACGACGCGATCGGCGACCTCCTTGGCGACTTTGCCCCAATGGATCGCGGCATCGCTGATGATCGTGCGCATCGAGTACTTCCTTCGTGAAAAAGGGGCAATGAAGTTAGCGGCGGAAGGCGCGACTGCGAAGAGCGCACGCGCCGTGACGCTTTACCGTCACTCCCTGCCTTGCGGCGCCGGCCGCTGGTAGCATCACCCTCTTTTCCTGCGCATGGCTGGCGCAGGAGCGGCGGGCCGCAAGCCTCCCCGGAGCGACGCGCCGAACCCCCGATGACTCCCCTGCCGGCGAAGGGATGAATCCGAGCGACATCGTCATCCGCGGTGCCCGGGAACACAACCTGAAGGGAGTCGACCTCCGGCTTCCGCGGGACGCCCTCATCACGTTCACCGGGGTCTCGGGCAGCGGAAAGTCGTCGCTCGCCTTCGACACGATCTTCCGGGAGGGGCAGCGCCGCTTCCTCGAATCGCTCTCGAGCTACGCCCGGCAGTTCGTCGGGCGGATGGAGAAGCCCAAGGTCGACTCGATCCAGGGCCTCTCGCCGACCCTCTCGATCGACCAGAAGACGGTCAACCGCAACCCCCGCAGCACGGTGGGGACGGTCACCGAGGTCTACGACTACCTCCGCCTCCTCTTCGCCCGCCTCGGCACGCCGCATTGCGTCGGCTGCGGCCGGGTTCTGAAGGCGCAGACCGCCGACCAGATGGCGGAGACGCTTCTGCGCGACGCGCCCGGCGCGCGCTGCCAGGTGCTGGCGCCGGTGGTGCGCGGCCGCAAGGGCCACTACCGCAAGGAACTCGAGCAGTGGCGCCGCAAGGGGTTCGTGCGCGCCCGCATCGACGGCGAGCTGAAGCGCCTCGACGAACCCCTCGATCTCGCCCGTTACGAAACCCACACGATCGAGCTGGTGGTCGATCGCATCGTCCTCGACGCCGACAAGCGCGGCCGCATCGCCGAGGCGCTCGAGTCGGCGCTGCGCTGGGCGGACGGCCAGGTCTCGGCCCTCGTCGAGCCGGAGGGCCAGAAGGCGCGCCTCGTCGAGTTCTCGGCGCGGCTCGCCTGCCCGACCTGCGGGCTCGGGCTGCCCGAGCTCGAGCCGCGCCTCTTCAGCTTCAACTCGCCGCACGGCGCCTGCCCCGAGTGCAACGGGCTCGGCTCGAGCATGAGCGTCGACCCGAAGAAGGTCGTGCCCGACCCGTCGAAGACGATCCGCGAGGGCGCGCTCGCGATCATGACGAAGACCGGGTACCTGCCCTACGTGCGGCTGCGCATGGACGCGCTCGGCAGCCTCGGGCGGCGCTTCGGCTTCAAGCTCGACCAGCCGTGGCGCTCGCTCACCGACGCGCAGAAGAAGCTCCTGCTGTACGGCAGCGGTGACGACGCGATCAAGATCCGCTTCGAGTACCAGTCCGCGAGCAGCGGCTTCACGATCAAGGGCGAGGACCGCCGCCCGCTCGCCGGGATCATCCCGGCGATGGAAGAGGTGTGGCGCGAATCGCATCCGCGCCACCTCCAGAAGTTCATGGCGGAGCAGACCTGCCGCGGGTGCGGCGGGGCGCGCCTGCGCAAAGAGGCGCTCGCCGTCCACTTCCGCGACCAGCCGATCACCCACTTCGCGACGATGGGGGTCGACGCGGCGGCCGCCGCCTTCGCCGACGACTTCGCGGATCCACGCGAGAACCTGATCGGCTCCGGCATCCTGCGGGAGCTGCGCGCGCGGCTCGGCTTCCTGAAAAACGTCGGGCTCGGCTACCTCACGCTCGACCGCAGCGCGGCCACCCTCTCGGGGGGCGAGGCGCAGCGAGTGCGCCTCGCGACGCAGGTCGGCGCCGGGCTCCAGGGGGTGCTCTACGTCCTGGACGAGCCGTCGATCGGGCTGCACGCCCGCGACCACCACCTGCTGCTCGGCACGCTGCACGACCTGCGCGATCGGCGCAACACCGTCTGCGTGGTCGAGCACGACCGCGACACGATGCTCGCCTCGGACTGGATCGTCGACGTCGGTCCGGGCGCCGGTCGCGAGGGCGGCCGCATCGTCGCCGAGGGGCCGGCCGCCGACGTCGTCACGAAGGGGACGAGCCTCACCGCTCGCTGGCTGCGCGGCGAGGAGCGCATCGAGATCCCGGCGACGCGCCGCCCCGGCAGCGGCAAGGCGCTGCGCATCGAGGGTGCCGCGCAGTTCAACCTGAAGGACGTCGACGTCGAGATCCCGCTCGGCTGCCTGGTCGGCGTGACCGGCGTCTCTGGCTCGGGCAAGTCGACGCTGGTCCACCTGATCCTGCGGCGCGAGCTCGCGCGGCGGCTGCACGGCGCGGAAGAAGTTCCCGGCGCGCACAAGAAGCTGCTCGGCATCGAGCACCTCGACAAGGTGATCGAGATCGACCAGGCGCCGATCGGCCGCACGCCGCGCAGCAACCCCGCCACCTACACGGGCGTGTGGGACCTGATCCGCGACCTCTTCGCCAACCAGACCGAGTCGCTGGCGCGCGGATACAAGAAGGGGCGCTTCAGCTTCAACGTCGCGGGCGGCCGTTGCGAGGCGTGCGGCGGCGCGGGCGTGCGCACCATCGAGATGCAGTTCCTCGCCGACGTCGAGGTGACGTGCGAGGAGTGCGGCGGCCGGCGCTTCAACCGCGAGACGCTCGAGATCCTGTGGGGCGGGAAGAACGTCCACCAGCTCCTCGAGACGCCGATCGGCGAGCTGGTCGAGCTGTTCAAGAACGTGCCGCGCGTGAAGCGGATCCTGCGGACGCTGGCCGACATCGGCCTCGACTACATGAGCCTCGGCCAGCCGTCGACGACGATCAGCGGCGGCGAGGCGCAGCGCGTCAAGCTCGCGACCGAGCTCGCCAAGCCCGAGACGGGGCGTACCCTCTACATCCTGGACGAGCCGACGACGGGGCTGCACGTCGAGGACGTGCGCAAGCTCCTCAAAGCGGTGCACGGCCTGGTCGAGCGCGGCAACTCGGTGCTGGTGATCGAGCACCACCTCGAGGTCATCGCGCAGTGCGACTGGCTGCTCGAGCTCGGCCCCGACGGCGGGCCCGCGGGCGGCCGGCTCGTCGGCGCCGGCACGCCCGAGCAGATCGTGAAGCTGAAGGACGCGCCCACTGGCCGCTGGCTGAAAGACGTCCTGCATCCGCCGGCCGCGGGCAGCGTCCATGAGAACGGCGTCCTCGGCGGCGACGGCGTCGCGCTCGCGCGCCCCCGTCGCGAGCCGGCCGGTGCCGCGGCCGAGGACGATCCGCGCTTCCTCGTCGTGCGCGGCGCCCGGAAGAACAACCTCCGCGGCGTCGACGTCGACCTCCCGCAGGATCGACTGACCGTGATCACCGGCGTGTCGGGCTCGGGCAAGACGTCGCTCGCGTTCGACACGCTCTTCGCCGAAGGGCAGCGCCGCTTCGTCGAGTCGCTCTCGACCTACGCGCGCCGCTTCTTCTCGCGCCTCGACCGCGCGCCGGTCGACCGCGTGAGCGGGCTCAGGCCTGCGATCGCGATCGACCAGAAGGCGGGCGCCCGCAACCCGCGCAGCACCGTCGCGACCTCGACCGAGATCTACGACCACTTCCGCCTGCTCTGGGCGCGCGCCGGCACGCCGCACTGCCCGCGCTGCGGCAAGGAGGTCCGGCCGGCGTCGGCGAGCTTCGCGGCCGGCGACCTCGTCGCACGCGCCGACGGGAAGAAGGCGGTCCTGGTCGCGCCGCTCTACCGGCGCGAGAGCGGACGCACGCTGCTGCTCGAGAAAGCGGCCGCGCTGCGCGAGGCGGCGACCGCGCTCAAGACCGACGGATTCGTGCGCATCCTGATCGACGGCGAGGAGCGCCGCCTCGACGACGACGCGACCTTCGCGGCCGCAGATGGCGCCAATGTGCGCCGCGTCGACCTCGTGCTCGATCGCGTGCGCGTCGAGGCGGCGAAGCGGTCGCGCCTCGCGGAGGCGATCGAGGAGGGATTCCGGCGCGGCGGCGGCGTGGCCGGCGCGCTGCTCGAGGACGGGACGCGGCTCGAGTGGTCGACGCGGCCGGCCTGCGACGACTGCGGCTGGTACCCGGCCGGCGAGCTCACGCCGCGCCACTTCAGCTTCAACCACCACTTCGGCGCCTGCCCCGAGTGCCTCGGGCTCGGCCGCATGCGGCGCGTCGTCGAGGAGAAGGTCCTCGTCGACCCGACGCTGCCGCTCTTCGGCGGGGCGCTCCTCTCCGAGTACCCGGGCCGCTACTTCGTCAAGAAGGGCGGCTGGCACCGCAGCATCCTCGAAGCGGCCGCGAAGTCGCTCGGCGCCGACCTCAACAAGCCGTTCAAGGAGCTGACCGCGCGGCAGCGCACCGGGCTCCTGCGCGGCGTCGGCGTGCCCGAGCGCGTGAACACCACGCTCAAGACCGCCAACGCGGTCAAGTCGCGCGAGTACACCTTCAACGCGCGCTTCCGCGGCATCTTCGGCGAGATCGAGCACTGGGTGCGCGAGGCCGAGCAGGGCAAGTGGTGGGTCGACAAGCTGCTCGTGCTCACCGAGGAGGGCGTCTGCCCGAGCTGCCAGGGCGGCCGCCTCACCGCCGAGTCGCTCGCCGTGACGGTCGGCGGCAGGAACGTCCGCGACGTCACGCGCATGACCGTCGAGGAGTCGCTCGCCTTCTTCGGCGGGCTCGAGCTCGCGCCCGACCCAGCGAAGATCGCGGCGCAGCCGCTGCACGAGATCCGCGGGCGGCTCAAGTTCCTGCGCGACGTCGGGCTCGAGTACCTCACGCTCGACCGCCCGGCCGGGACGCTCTCCGGCGGCGAGGCGCAGCGCATCCGGCTCGCGACGCAGCTCGGCAGCGGGCTGGTCGGCTGCATGTACGTGCTCGACGAGCCGTCGATCGGCTTGCATCCCCGCGACACCAAGCGCCTGATCGACACGCTCTTCGGGCTGCGCGACCTCGGCAACACGATCGTCGTCGTCGAGCACGACGAGGAGATGATCCGCGCGGCCGACCACGTGGTCGACCTCGGGCCGGGCGCCGGCGTGCACGGCGGGCAGGTCATCGCGAGCGGGACGCCGGCGCAGATCGAGCGCGACGCCGCCTCGCTCACCGGCGCGTTCCTGCGCGGCGAGCGGCGCATCGAGGCGCCCGCCGAGCGGCGCGCCGCCACGTCGCACCTCGTGGTGCGCGGCGCGACGCGCAACAACCTGAAGGGCATCGACGTCGCCCTCCCGCTCGGGACGTTCACGGCGGTGACCGGCGTGTCGGGCTCGGGCAAGTCGAGCCTCGTGATCGACGTGCTGCAGCCGGCGGTCGAGGCGGCGCTGCAGGGGAGGCGGCTCTCCGATCCGGGCTGCAAGCGGATCGACGGGCTCGAGCAGGTGCGCCAGCTGGTCGTGATCGACCAGTCGCCGATCGGGACGACGCCGTCGAGCAACCCGGCGACCTACACGAAGGTGTTCGACCCGATCCGCGAGGTCTTCGCGCAGACGGAGGAGGCGCGCATGAAGGGCTTCAAGCCCGTGCGCTTCTCCTTCAACCAGGGCGACGGCCGCTGCGAGGCGTGCCAGGGGCGCGGCGCGATCCTGGTCGAGATGCACTTCCTCTCCGACCTGTGGGTGCCGTGCGAGGCGTGCCACGGCAGCCGCTACGCGCGCGAGACGCTGTCGGTGCGCTGGAAGGACAAGACGATCGCCGACGTCCTCCAGATGGAGGTCGCGCCGGCGCTCGAGTTCTTCTCGAGCCTGCCCAAGGTCAAGCGGATCCTGCAGGTGCTCGACGACGTCGGGCTCGGGTACCTGAAGCTCGGCCAGTCGTCGACGACGCTCTCGGGCGGCGAGGCGCAGCGCGTGAAGCTCGCCGCCGAGCTGGCGCGGCCGTCGGTCGGCCGCACGCTCTACCTCCTCGACGAGCCGACCACCGGGCTCCACTTCGCCGACGTCGAGAAGCTGGTGCGCGTCTTCCACCGCCTGGTCGAGCGCGGCGGGTCGGTGCTGGTGATCGAGCACCACGTCGACGTGATCCGCAATGCCGACTGGGTGGTCGACCTCGGGCCGGAGGGGGGCGCGGGCGGCGGCTCGCTCGTGGTCGCCGGCACGCCGGAGACGGTCGCGGCGCACGCGACGTCCCACACCGGCCGCGCGCTCGCGAAGGTCCTCGCCCGCCCCGGCCGCGCGCGCGCGCGCCGCCGCGAGGCGCCGGTCGGAGGCGGGGCATGAGCGCCGACCGGCCGCTCTGGGTGCAGTCGGACAAGACCGTCCTCTTCGAGGTCGGCCACGCCCTCGCGGCCGAGGTGCAGGACTTCCTGCCGCGCTTCGCCGAGCTCGAGAAGTCGCCGGAGCGATTCCACACCTACCGCATCACGCCGCTCTCGCTCTGGAACGCGGCGGCGGTCGGCGTGACGGCCGAGCAGGTGCTCGAGTTCCTGCACCGGATGGGGCGCGAGCCGCCGCCGCCGAACGTCATCCACGACGTGGCCGACGTGCTGCGCCGCTTCGGGCTGCTGCGGCTGGTGCGGCGCGAAGGGCGGCTCACCCTCGAGTCGTCCGACGCCGCGCTGCTCTCCGACCTCGCGAAGGCGGAGGTACTCGCCGAGTGGCTGGTGGGCCGCGAGCCGGACGGCGCCTTCGTCCTGACGGAGGAGGCGCGCGGCGACGTGAAGCAGGCGCTCTTGAAGCGCGGCTTCCCGGTCGACGACATGGCCGGCTACACGCGCGGCGCGCCCTACTCGTTCCAGCTGCGCACCGAGACGCGCGCTGGCCGGCCGTTCCAGGTGCGCTCCTACCAACGCATGTCGGCCGACCTCTTCTACGCGGGCGGCAGCGAGAAGGGCGGCAGCGGCGTCGTCGTGCTGCCGTGCGGCGCCGGCAAGACGCTCACCGCGATGGCGGTGATGGAGCGGCTGCAGTGCGAGACGCTCGTGCTCACCACCAACACGGTGGCGGTGCGGCAGTGGAAGGCGGAGCTCCTCGACAAGAGCACCGTGCCGGCCGAGGACATCGGGGAATACACGGGAGACCGCAAGGAAATCCGCCCGATCACCGTCTCGACCTACCAGATCCTCACGCACCGGCGCCACAAGGACGTTTCTCCCTTCACCCACTTCGGGCTCTTCAACGCCAAGGACTGGGGGCTCATCATCTACGACGAGGTGCACCTGCTGCCGGCGCCGGTCTTCCGCGCGAGCGCGAACCTCCAGGCACGCCGCCGGCTCGGCCTCACCGCGACGCTGGTGCGCGAAGACCACAAAAAGGACGAAGTCTTCAGCCTGATCGGCCCCAAGCGCTTCGACATGCCGTGGAAGGAGCTCGAGCGCAACGGCTGGATCGCCGAGGCGAACTGCATCGAGGTGCGCGTCCCCTTCCCGCAGGACGAGCGCTGGAGCTACCTCGCGCTGCCGAACCGCGAGATGTTCCGGGTCGCGAGCGAGAACCCGGCCAAGCTCGAGGCGCTGCAGCGCATTCTCGCCGCGCACCGCGGCGACCACGTGCTCGTGATCGGGCAGTACCTCGACCAGATCGAGGTGATGGCGGCGACGATCCAGGCGCCGCTCATCGTGGGCAAGACGCCGACCGTCGAGCGCGAGCGCCTCTACGCCGAATTCAAGGCCGGCCGCATCCCGGTGCTGGTCGTCTCCAAGGTCGGCAATTTCGCGATCGACCTTCCCGACGCCAACGTCGCCGTGCAGGTGTCGGGGACCTTCGGGTCGCGCCAGGAGGAGGCGCAGCGGCTCGGCCGCATCCTGCGCCCGAAGAGCAACGGCTCGCCCGCGACTTTCTACAGCCTCGTCTCGAAGGACACGAAAGAGGAGGAGTGCGCCGAGCGGCGCCAGCGTTACCTGACCGAACGGGGCTACACCTACCGGATCGTGTCGCCCGCCGAATTGCCGAGGGGTGACGGCGCGCTGGCGACCGGCGCGACGAGGACGCCGGAATGACGCGCCTCGAAGAGCTGCTGCGCATCACCAGCCAGGGCGAGCTCCACGAGCTCTACGCCTTCTGGGATGGCGACGGCTCGCGCCCTCCCGCCGCCGGCGAGCTCGCGGCGGCGCTCGCCGCGCGCATGTCGGACGAGACGCTGGTGCGCCGCCGCCTGCGCTTCCTCTCGCGCAAGCTGATCGACCTGCTGCGCTTCTTCCTCGGCCGGCGCCAGTTCGAGGCCGACGTCGAGTCGGTCCGCACCGCGCGCAGCTTCGGCTTCATGAGCCCGCACGAGGTCGAGGCGGCGGTGCGCGCGCTCGTGAAGCGCGGCTTCCTGTTCCCGCGCGTCACGTCCGACTCGGAGCCGCCGCGCTACGTCGTCGCGACCGAGCTCGGCCATCTGCTGCAGCGCGAGCTCGAGGACCTCGACCTCGAGCTCTCCGTGTCGTTCTCGCTGGCGCGCATGGTCGCCGCGCGCGGCGACGCGGTCGACGCGGCGGGGCTGGTGAAGCTCGCCGCGCCCGCCGAGGTGGCGCAACGCATCGCGGCGCTGCCCGACGAGGTGCGCGACCTCTTCGAGCGGGCGCTCGCGCCCGGCGGCGGCGTGCTGCCGCGCGCGCTCGTCGCGCGCGGGACGCTCGACCCGGGCGCGGCGGCGCGCCGCCAGCTGAAGGAGGCGCTGGAGGGCGCGCGGCTCGGCACGGTGCGCCACCTCGCGCTCGGCGAGTTCGGCATCAACCACTTCGACGAGACGCTGATCGTCTTCGAGGAAGTGCTCGACGCGGAGCTCGATCGGCGCGCGACCGCGCAGCCGGCGCCGCCGTCGCGCGTGCGTTCGCTCGGCGTCGACCTGCTCTCCGACCTCTCGCTGCTGCTCGAGCGCCTCACGCGCGACAAGATCCGCTTCACGCAGGGCGGGCAGGTCTACCGCGCCGCCGCCAAGAAGATCGAGGACGAGCTGATCCTCTGCGCGAAGGGGGAGTTCGACGCGGAGAAGCTGTTCGGCTGGCTGCTCGAGCTGGCGCAGCAGCGCCACCTGGTCCGCCGCACGCCCGAGCGCACGCTGCAGCTCAGCGCCAAGGGCAAGACGTGGCCGCGCCTCTCGGTGCAGTTCAAGCTGAAGGAGCTGCTCTCCGGCCTGCTCGAGGACCTCGGCCGGCAGTTCCATCCGCCGCGCCTGCGCAAGCTCGCGCTCGACCGACTACGCGAGCTCAAGCCGGGCCTCTGGTACGACTTCGGCCTCTTCGTCGGCGCGGTGCGCCAGCGCTACCTCGCGCAGCTCGAGGGGGGCGGCCTGCGGGAGGCGTACCAGAGCCGCTTCCAGTACTCGCCCGAGGCGCACCTGCGCGACCTGCCGCAGCTCGCGCAGGTGATCGCGCAGTTCGTGGGGGACGAGCTCCACCTGCTCGGGCTGGTCGACCTCGCGCTCGACCAGGGGCGGCCGGTCGCGCTCTCGGTCACGCCGCTCGCGGTGAAGTCGCTCGGCCTCACCGAGGCGTGCGAGGCGCTGCAGAAGAGCCGCCTGCTCGTCAACTCCGACTTCGAGATCCTGCTCCTCTCCGAGGGCGACGCCTACGAGCTGATCCAGCGGCTCGACCGCTTCGCCGAGCGCGTGAACCCGCAGGACGCGCACCGCTTCCGCATCACGCCGCATTCGGTCGAACGCGCGGTCGCGGGCGGCCTCTCCGCGACCGAGATCCTGGAGACGCTCTCGGCCCATTCGAGCATCGACCTGCCGCAGAACCTCGTCTTCTCGATCCGCGAGTACGCGGACAAGGTCCGCTTCGTCCACGTGCGGCCGGTGCTGCTGCTCACGGCGCGCCACCGCGAGGTGATCGACCAGCTGCTCAAGCGCGCCGACGTGCGCAAGCTGGTGCAGGAGCGCCTCGGGCCGCGCGTCCTCGCGCTGGTCGCGGAGGCGACGACGACCGACCTCGCGGCGCTCCTCGAGGCGGAGGGCGTCTACCTCGAGGGCGAGGCGGGGAACGGCGACAACGGCGGCAACGGCGCGAACGGTCCGGGCGCCGCGCCGGCGACGGGCAGCGGCAATGGCGCGCCGTCGGCCGCTGCGCCCGCGCCCGAAGCGCCGGCCGCCGCGCCGGACGACGATGCGGACGACGCGGACGACACGAAGTCCGCGAAACCCGGCGACGAAGACGACGACACGGGCGACGCGGAAGACGCGGACGACGGGACGGACGAGAAGGGCGACGGGGCGCGGCGCGACGGCGATGGCAGCCGCGGCGCCTGACGCGACGGTCGACCTCTTCGCGATCAGCCCCGGTCGCGGCGACGGCGACGAGCTCGCGCGCAAGCTGCCGCTCCTCGCCGAAGGGGGGCTGCGCCGCTTCCTGCTGCGCGAGAAGGAGCTCCCTCCCGAGCGGCGCGGCGCGCTCGCGCGGCGGCTCGCGCCGCTGTGCCGGGAGCTCGGCGTCGAGCTCTGGATCGCCGAGGACGCGGCGCTCGCGCGGAGCGTCGCCGCGACCGGCGTCCACCTCTCGGAGCGGTCGCCCCCGCCCTCACGGATCGCGCGTGAATCCGGCGCAGCGCTCGCGCTCGGCGTCTCCCTGCACGAGGCGCCGTCGCGCGGCGCGGCCGAGCTCGCGCTCTGTCGCCACGCCTTCCTCGCGCCGGTCTTTTCGACCCCGTCGAAGCCGGCGGAGCGGACGCTCGGTGCCGACGGCTTCGCGTGCCGCGCCGCCGGCCTCTCCGCGGAGCGCGGCCTCCCGGTCTACGCGCTCGGCGGGATCGGACTCGACCACCTGCCCTTGCTCGCGCGGCGCGGAGTGACGAGAGTGGCCGCGATCCGCCTCTTCTTCGACGCCGCCGATCCGCGCCGCGCGGTGGAGGCGGCGCGCACGGCGTTGCGGCGCCCGTGAAGCGACTCGGGATCACGATGGCGTTCAGCGAGCAGTCGATCATCGATCATCTGCTGCGCGCAGCGGCGCGCGGCCCGGCCGTCGAGGTCGGCATCGGCCACGACGCCGCGGTGGTCCGCTCGCCGAGCGGCGACCGGCTCGTCCTCAAGTCGGACCAGACGATCGAGGGGATTCATTTCGCGCGCGCCGAGCAGGGCTTCGACCTGGTCGGCAGGAAGGCCCTCGCGCGCGTGCTCTCGGACCTCGGCGCCGTCGGCGCGCGGCCGGTCGCCTGCCTCTGCTCGCTCGCGCTCCCGGACGGCGTGACGGAAGCGGAGGTGCGCGCGCTGTTCGACGGGATGCTCGCGCTCGCGCAGCGCGACGGCGTGAGCCTGGTCGGCGGCGACCTTTCGCGCACGCACGGCGGAATCGCGCTCGACGTGAGCGCGCTCGGCTTCCTCGAGGGGCGGCGCGCGCTGCTGCGCGACGGGGCGCGGCCGGGCGACGTGCTCGCGGTGACCGGCCCGCTCGGCGGCTCGCGCGAAGGGTGGCACCTGCGCTTCGAGCCGCGCTGGCGCGAGGGGATCGCGCTCGCGGAGAGCGGCGCCGTGCACGCCTCGATCGACCTCTCCGACGGCCTCGCGCGCGACCTGCGCCAGGTCTGCGGCGCCTCGCGCGTCGGCGCACGCGTCGAGCTCTCCGCGCTGCCGTTGCGGCCCCTCGCGGGCGGCCGCACCGCGACGGTCGCGCAGGCGCTCGGCGACGGCGAGGATTTCGAGCTCCTGGTGGCGATCGCGCCCGACCGCTTCGAGGCGCTGGCGCGCTCCCCGGCGCTGGCGTCGGTCGCGCTCGCGCGCATCGGCGTCATCACGGAGGCGGAGCGCGGGGTGAAGGGGGCGGACGCGGCGGGAAACGTCACCGACCTGCCGAGCGGAGGGTACGAGCATCGGTTCGGTGCATGAGACGACGACGGTCGGAGCGGAGCAGACCGAGGCGCTCGCGGAGCGGCTCGGGGCGGCGTGCGAAGGCGGAGAGCTGGTCGTGCTGACCGGCGAGCTCGGCTCCGGAAAGACCTGCTTCGTGCGCGGCCTCGCGCGCGGGCTGGGCTGCGACCCGGCGGCGGTGCGCAGCCCGTCGTTCACGCTGCTGCACGCCTACGCGGGCCGGCGGACGCTGCACCATTTCGACGTCTACTTCACGACGGCGGCGATCGACCTGCGGCGCAGCGGCCTCGACGAGGCGCTCGCGGCGGGGGGCGTCGCCGCCCTGGAATGGGGGGAGCGGTTCGCGACGGAGCTGCCCCCCGACCGGCTCGAGGTCGAGCTCGCCCATCTCTCTCCGGAGTCGCGACGGCTCCGCCTCTCCCCGGTCGGCCCCGGGGCGGAGCGGTGGCTCGCGCGGGCCGGCCTTCCCCTGGGGCGACCGTGAACCGGGAGGGGGACGCATCCGTTGATGGGGCACGTCGGGGAATGACGGCGAACGACGATCGCGAGCTGATGCTCCAGGCGGGCCAGGGGGCCGGGGGCGGCGCGCGCGAGGCGTTCGACACGCTCGTGACCCGCTGGCAGGGCCGGCTCCTGACCTTCTTCGTCCGCCAGTGCGGCGATCGGGAGCTGGCGGAGGACTGCACCCAAGAGGTGTTCGTCCGCCTCTACAAGGCGCGGGACCGCTACACGCCCGATGCGCAGTTCTCGACGTTCCTCTTCACCATCGCGCGCCACTACTGGATCGACGTGGCGCGCTCGCGCGCGGTCCGTCCCGACCTGCAGCGCGGGCTCGGCAGCGACGACCAGGACGATCGGGAGGACCGCTTGAGCCGCGTCGCCGCTGCGGATCCCGCGCCGCCCGCGCAGGTCGTCCAGTCGGACGATCTCGAGCGGATGCACGCCGCGCTCGCGCGCCTGCCGGAGCCGCTGCGCGACGTCGTGCGGCTCGGCGTGATCGAGGCGCTCCCCTACGCGGAGGTCTCGGCGATCCTCGCGATCCCGATCGGGACGGTGAAGTCGCGCGTCCACGCGGCGGTGCAGATGCTGCGGCATCTGATGAGCGACGTCCACGCGACCGGCACGCCCCTCCGTCGCCACGAAGGAGGTCGCACGTGAGCGGATGCGACGAGCTGCGCGGGCTCCTGATCGACCATGTGCTCGGCCAGTCGGTGGGCGAGGAGGCGGCGCGGATCGCCGGCCACCTCGCTGCGTGCGAAGCGTGCCGCGGCGAGGAGGCGGCGCTGCGCTCGACGGTCGGCCTGCTGCGCAGCGGTCCGCTCGCGCTGCCGACGCCGGAGTTCAGGAAGAGCCTCGCGCAGCGGCTCGATGCCGTCGAGCGGCGCGAGCGGCACGTCGCGCGGCGCCGTGGACGGACCGCGGCGGAGGCGGGGCTCACGCTGTTCAGGCTGCGGCTCCTGCGCTCGCCCGCGGCCCGGATCAAGGTCGCGGCGGCGCTGCTCCCGTTCGTGCTCGGCGGCGGGTGGTGGCTCGTTCACTCGACGCGCCCGGCCGAGCGCGACGACGACAAGCTGATCCATGTCGGGCCGCCCAAGGACCGCAACGCGCCTCCGCTCGTGGACGGCTCGGGCGGCCGCGGCGTCCCCGACCGGCTGCAGCCGCCGCCGGCGCCACCTTCGGGCGATCCGGGCGAGGCGTCGTCGAAGTCGATCGTCGACCAGCTCGTGAACGGCGATTCCTCGCCGCTCGACGGCCTGCCGGTGCCGGCCCCGATCGAGGAGCCGAAGCTCGCCGAGGGCGGCAGCTCGAGCGCGAACGACGTCTTCCGCCAGCGCCACGACCTCGAGCTGCCGCGCAAGGGCGGCGGGGTGGCGCCGCCGCCGGTCGCGCCGGTGCTTCCGGCGACCCCGGTCACGCGCGCGCTCGACTGGCTGGTGCGCACGCAGCGGCCCGACGGCTCGTGGGCGCCGGGCGACGGCGAGCCGGGCCTCGACACCGGCACGACCGCGCTCGCGCTGCTCGCCTTCGTCTCGGAGAACTGCCTCGGCGTCGGCGACGTCGCCGCCGATCCGCGCGAGCGCGCGGCCGCGGCCGCGACGCGCTGGCTCTTCGAGCGCCAGTCGCCGTCCGACGGCGCGTTCGTCGGCGGGAGCGACGCGGCGGCGCACGTCTTCTGCCACGCGGTGAGCACGCTCGCGCTGCTCGACCGCCACCTGCGCCTGACGGCAGCGGGGCGCGGCGCGACGGCCGACCTCGTCGGCGAGCACGACCGCATCGAGCGCGCGCTCGCGCGCCTCGAGGTCGACCTCGAGCGCCTGGTGCGGCCGAGCGCGAACGACCCGGCGCTGGCGCGCTGCGCCGGGCAGAACGCGGCGTGGGCCGCGCTCACGCTCGCCACCGCGCGCCACTGCGGCGACGCGTTCCACCTGAAGCCGACCGGCACGCGCCTCACCGAGGACGTGCTGGCGCGCCTGCGCAACGAGCAGCCCGAGCTCATCGTCGCGACCACGCACGCCGTCGACGCGATGGCGTCGCGCGCCAGCACGCCGAGCGACGAGGCGTGGCGGCGGGCGGTCGAGAAGGTCCTCGGCGACCCGGCCGGCATCGAGCCGTCGCTGCGCTTCCTGGTCGCGAGCGCGCTCGCGGCGACGCGGCGCGGCCGCGTCGACGGAGGCTTCGCCGACTTCGAGCGGCGCCTCGAGAAGGGGCTCGGCTCGATCCAGTCGCCGCAGGCAGGGTTCTTCGACTCGGGCCGGCGCTGGGACTGCTTCGGCGGCGGCACCGTCTACGAGACGGCGCTCGGCGTGCTCTCGCTCTCGGTCGCGGCGCGGGCGGACGACTTCGCGCTGATGCGCCAGCGGCTCGGCAAGTTCGGCGGCGGCCACACGCGCCCGAAGTAGCTGACGCAACCGACCGGCGAGGTCGCCGGTACACTCTCCCGCCCTTCCGCGGCCGTCGCCGCGGAGGACGTCCCCGGCGTGGAGCGGGCCCATGCAGCGTCCGGTCGCGAGCAGGCGCGTCTTCGCGCTCCTCCTCGCCGCCGTCGGCGCGCTCGCGCCCGTCTCGTGCGGGCAGCCGCCCCCGGGCGAAGGGCCCACGGGGGCGCCGGCGCAGCCCGCCGATCCGGCGGCCGGCCCGGCCGGCACCCCGGCGAAGCCCGCCTTCGCCTGGTACTCCGAGCTCGGCGACACCGTCGTCGCGAAGTGCGACGCGATCGTCACCGGCAAGGTCGGGGCGATCAGCGAGCTGCGCGGCGGCGCGATCGTGCGCGTCGAGGTCGAGACGTGGTTCTGGGGCGCGCGCGCCCCCGGCCAGAGCGAGGTCACGCTGCTCGCGCATCCCGACGACTTCTTCACCGGCACCGAGCTCCTGCTCTTCCTCAAGCGCTTCGAGAACGGCGGCCGCTTCACCTACCTGAACCGCGTCCTCGAGTCCGACTCCGACTTCGAGGCGAAGCGCAAGCTCCTGGAGCGGACGCTCGCGCTGCGCGAGGTCCCGCGCGACCACGACCGGCGCCACGAGGTGCGCCGGCGCATCTACGAGGACGCCGGCTCCATCGAGCCGTGGACGCGGGCGCACGTGCTGCGCGAGATTGCGTGGCTGCGGAAGACCTGGCCCGGCCTCCTCACGCGCGCCGACCTCGCCGACCTGCGCGAGCTCGCGCGCCGGTCGGCCGACGAGAAATGGAAGAAGGCCCTGCTCGCGGCGCTCGAGGACAAGGAGAGGAACTCGTGATCGGAACGTGGCTCGGGTCGCTGCTCTTCGCACTGACCCCGCCCCTGCCCGCCAAGCCCGCGCCCCAGGAGATCGAGCCGGCCGCGCCGCTCATCGCGGAGAACGGACGGCTCGAGCTCTCGCTCGACGAGTGCGTGCACCAGGTGCTGGCGCGCAACCTCGGGCTCAAGATCGCGCAGATCGGGACCGCCGAGAACCGCGCCTCGATCCTCGAGGCGCTCGGCGCGTTCGACCCGGAGCTCTACGCGAGCGCGAGCGGCGGCGTCTCCAAGGAGCCGACCGCGTCGAGCTTCCAGTCGCCGAAGAACCAGTCGCTCAACGGCCGCACCGGCATCCGCGGGCTGGCGAGCACCGGGCTCACCTACGACCTCGGCTACACCGTGAACTACAACCGGCAGTCGCCGGCGAACCCGTTCTTCGGACTGAACCCGACCGTGGTGAGCGGGCTCTCGCTCAGCCTCGCGCAGCCGCTGCTGCGCGGCGCCGGGACGACGGTCACCGAGGCGCCGGTCGAGCAGGCGAAGCTGCTGGTCGCGCGCGGCGACCTCGACCTCTACGCGCAGGTGCAGTCGGTGGCGTTCCTGGCGGTCGAGGCGTACTGGATCTACGTGCGCGTCCTGCGCGAGCGCGACACCGCCAAGACGGCGCTCGAAGTGGCCGACGAGCTCGTCGCCAACAACCAGAAGCGGCTCGACGCGGGCGCCATGACGCGCCTCGACGTGCTGACCGCGCAGGCCGAGGCGGCGCGCCGCAAGGAGGGGCTGATCCGGGCGGAGAACTCGGTCAAGCGCGCCGAGGACGCGTTGAAGTTCCTGCTCTCGCCGGGCGGAGACCTGAAGGACTGGAGCGTCACGCTGGTGCCGACCACGCCGCCGCAGCTGCGCGACGACCCGCCGGTCGACGAGGAGGCGACGGTGCAGGAGGCGTTCCTGTCGCGCGCCGACCTCCAGGCGCTCGAGAGCGACGTCGCCGCGGCCGAGCTCAACGTGACGGTCGCGCGCGACGCGGTGCTGCCGAAGTTCGACCTGATCGGCTCCTACGGGCTCGGCGGGCTCGGCGGCAATTCGCCGGGCGCCACCTCCGACCCCAACCGCTCGCTCTGGTGGGACAGCGTCGAGCCGATCGGACGCGGCGACTTCCCGACCTGGACGCTGGGCTTCGACTTCTCCCACCCGATCGGCAACCGGACGGCCGAGGCGAGCCAGCATCGCGCCGAGCTCGTGAAGCAGCGCGCGGACATGACCTGGCTGCAGAAGCGCATGCAGATCGTCCAGGAGATGCGCGGCGCGCTGCGCGACGTCGTCGACGCGCGCGCGTCGTCAGAGGCGACCACGCAGGCGCGCGTGCTGTCGCAGGAGCAGTACCAGGCCGAGGTGGTCCGCCTCGAGAACCAGCACTCGACGACGTTCCAGGTGCGCGAGGTGCAGCGCGACCTCGTCGAGGCGGAGGACGCCGAGACGGCGTCGATCACGGACTACGAGATCACGCGCGCGGCGCTCGAACGCGCGAAGGGCACGCTCGCGCAGCGCTACGGCGTGCAGTTCGTGCTCGAGGCGCGGCGCGCCGGCGACCGGCGCGACTGACGGGTCAGGCGGGCGTCGCGTCGCGCGCGCCGCCCCGCGGCTTCTCGCCGTCGCGATAGAGGCCGGTGCGCTCGATGTAGTCGGCGACGGCGGCGGGCACCAGCTCGACGATCGGCTGGCCGGCGCGCACGCGCGCCCGGATCTGGCTCGACGAGATCGGCAGCATCTCGGCGTCGAGCACGTGGCGGAGGATCCGCTCGGCCGCCGGCGCGGCGAAGCGCGCGCGCACCTGCGCGCGGCCGAGGTCGGTGCTCGCCGGATCGCGCGGGACGGTCACGAAGGTGGCGAGCTCGACGATCTCCGGCGCGCGCCACCAGTCGGCCAGGTCGACCAGGCTGTCGGAGCCGATCAGGAAGAAGAGCGCGTCGGCGGGGCGCCCTTCGGCGCGCAGCGCTGCGAGCGTGTCGAAGGTGTAGGAGGGGCCGCCGCGCTCGAGCTCGCGCGGATCGACGACGAGCCACGGCTGCCCGCGCGCGACCAGCGCGAGCATCGCGAGGCGGTGGCGCCCGTCGGCGAGCTCGCGCGCCCGCTTGTGCGGCGGGATCGCGGCCGGGATCAGCCGCACCTCGTCGAGCGCGAGCTCGTCGCGCGCGCAGCGGGCGACGTGCAGGTGGCCGAGGTGCGGCGGGTCGAACGAGCCGCCCAGGACGCCGATGCGCATCCGCGGCCGGTCCGCTCAACCGCCGACGGCGTAGAAGAAGGGCGCGACCTGCTGGCGGCTCGCGAACCAGACGAGGCCGAAGAGCGAGACGAGCGTCGCCACCATCGGCACGATCCACCAGACCTTCTCGGCCCACGCATAGGCGAGGAAGGCGGCGAGCGGACCGCGTTGCACCGGCGCGGCGTGCGGCGCGACGTTCCAGTCGGAGGGCGGCGCGGACGAGGAGCCGGCGCGCGAGTCGGGAGCGGCCACGGCGGGGCGCTCAGAAGAGCGAATAGAAGAAGGGCGCGAAGCGGTCCTGGCCCGCGACGAAGACCAGGGCACCGAGCCCGAGCAGGATCGTCAGCGACGGCACGATCCACCAGAGCTTGTTCTGCCAGGCGAAGACGAGCAGCTCGGCGAAGAAGCCGCGCTCGGTCACGGCGGCGTCGGGGCGAGCGGTCGGGTCCCAGGTCGGATTCGGCTTGGCGGCGGACGGATCGCTCATGGCTTCGCTCCGGATCGGGAAACCGCAGACCGCCGGAATCTAGCTCGCGCGAGCGGACAGCGCGACTCGTCACCCCCGCCCCGCGAGTGCGTCCTTCTTGCCGATGGCGGCGGGGGCCGCCGGGAGGCGTCGATGGCGGCCATCTTGGTCATCGTCACATGTTGGCTGGCGCAGGCGACCGCGGCGCCGCGCCGGATCGGGCTCGACGTGGTCGGCGGTGCGCGCGGCGCGCCGAACTGGACGAGGCCGGCGGCGGTCGCCGTGCCGCGCGGGTTCCTCGAGCTCGGCGAGCGGCTCGCGCTGGCGGGCGAGTCGGGAGTCGAGCTGCCGGCCGCGATCGTGCCGATCTGGGCACACCAGGACGGCGGGCCGGCGCTTGCGCGCGTCGACGCCGCGCCGCTGCCGGCCGGCACGACGCACGTGCGGCTCGAGCCGACGCGGCTCGATCCGCCGCGGCTGCGGCTGGTGGAGCGCGAGCGCGACGGGGCGCGCGAGTTCGTCGACGTCGGGTCGGGACATTCGTTCGAGGTGGCGGCGCGGTCGCTTGCGCTGAAAAAGGGGAGCCTCGCGCTCGCGCTCGACTTCGGGCGGGCGGCGGTCTTCGAGGAGGGCTGCGAGCGGCGCGCGCTGCGCGGCGCCCCCGAGCCGGCGACGGGGCCCGACGGTGGCGGGGCGCGCGGCGGCTGCGAGCTCTTCTTCGACGACGACTCCGGCGCGCCGCCGGGCTCGCTGCAGGTGCGCTGGTCGGTCGCGCCGACCGCCGACCAGGCGGAGGTGGAGGTGGCGTGGCGGGCGAGCCGCGACGGGCTCGTCGAGCGGATCGTGTTGCCGGGTCGGCTGCTGGGCGGGACGGGGCAGCTCCTCGGTGGCGGCGCGGAGGTGCGGCCGGGCGGCGGCGGGCGTAGATCGCTGCGCGCCGACCTCGCCGAGCTCGCGCGCACCGAGGGGGCGCCCGCGGAGGGGGCGGCGCTGCGGGTCGGCGGCGCCGCGGGCGTCGAGCTCGCGTGGGACGACTTCGCACGGGCGCGTCCGAGCGCGCTCGCGCTCAAGGCGGACGGCGGCTTCGAGCTCGCGCTCGTCAGCGAGCCGCTCGCGCTGCGCGCGGGCCAGGTCGTGCGGCGGCGCTTCGCGCTGCGGGCGCTGCGCGGCGGCGTCGCGCCGGTGCGCGGACACCTGGTCGGGACGGCAGCCGCCGCGGCGCCGTTCGACGCGCCGACGCGCCGCGTGCTCGGCGCGTGGAAGGAGCTGCTCGCGCGCGACCTGCTCGCGCCGGCGCGCGTCGACGACCGCGGCTGCTACTCGACGCCGAAGGGCGAGCGCGCCGACGGCGAATACGACCTGGCCGGCAGCTTCTTCTGGCTCGGCGCGCGCGAGCGCGACAGCCGCTGGCTCGAGCTCGCCGCGACCTGCGCGCGCCACCACGTCGACTTCGACCGCATGGCGACGGCGCAGGGCGCCGCGCCGGCGGGGCTCTTCTTCATGCACGGCGACGAGCACCAGAGCGGGCGCGTCGAGGCGGGCCACCAGTGGATCGAAGGGGTCCTCGGTCTCGCGCGGCACGACGGCTCCATCGAGGCCGGCGAGGCGGCGCGGGGGTTGTTGCGCGCGCTCGACGGCTGGCGCGCCGACCGCGAGGCGTTCGCCGGTCCGGAGCGGCGGCTCGCCTGGCCGCTGCTCGCGGCGGCAGCGGCGCTCGAGGTCGCCGACGATCCGATCGCGCGGCGGCTCGCGCAGGCGTGCAGCGTCGATCTCTGCGAGCGGCAGACGCCGGCCGGATACGTCGACGGCGACCGCCGGACGCTGCGCGACGGCGAGTTCGTCTGGGTGAACGGCTGGGTGAGCGTCGGCATCACCGCCGCCGCGCTCGAGCGCGCGGCGCCGTTCGTGGGCGGGCGGGTGCGGACGGCGGCGCGCCGGCTCACCGAGTTCGTCGCGGGAGAGGCGCTCACGAAGGAGGGGTGCGCGGAGGTCCTGCTGGTCGAACCGGCGACGGGGCTCGTCGTGCGGCGGCAGGGGCGCTGCCGGGGCGGCGACGCGGCGCTGGTCGGCGCGGGGCTGCTGCGGATCGGCGCTGCGGGGGCGGGCTACGCCGACGCGGGCGGGCGGCTGCTCGCGCTCGCGCTCGAGGACCTCGAAGAGCCGCGCCGCGAGGCGGTCGAGTCGTTCGCGAAGCTGCTCCTGGCGCTCCGCTCGATCCCGTAGCCGCGGCACCGGGACGCGGCATCCGCGGACGGTCAGAGCTTGAGCTCGCCCTCGTATTCCTTGCGCTGGCCGCGCAGGTAGCGGAGCACCGCGACCTGCACGCGGTCGCCCGGCTTCTTCTCGCGCAGCGTTTCGAAGACCTCCTGGATCGTCGTCACTTTGCGGCCGTTGAGCTCGGTGAGCAGGTCGTTGTTCATGAGGCCGAGGCGGCCGGCCGGGCCGTTCGGGGTGACGTTGGTGAGCGCGACCATCGCCGGCCGCACGGCGAGGCGCGCGCCGATCCGTTCGAAGATCGCGTCGTCGATGGAGACGGGGGTGAGGACCGCCTCCTTGGTCTTGCCGCCGCGCTGCAGCGCGAGCGGGACGGAGTCGTCGGCGTCGAAAGCGCAGATCGACAGGTTGAAGGAGGTGCGGTCGGTCACGTCGTACGTCCCGACCTTCTTGATCACGTCGTCGACCTGGATGCCGGCGCGCGCGGCGGGCCCGTCGCGCTCGACCGTCTTCACCTGGACGCCGCCGCCCGTGTTCTCGATGTCCATGCCGAGCCAGGCGTGGCGGAGGTCGTAGGGGTTGAACTCGCTCTCGAGGAGGCCGCGCACGCGGTCGACCGGGATCGCGAGCCCCTGCCCCTCGGCGCGCCCGAACTGCCGGTCGCCCGCGATCGCCTCGTTGATGCCGATCAGCTCGCCCAGGATGTTGAAGAGCGGGCCGCCGCTGTTGCCGCTGTTGAGCGGCGCGTCGGTCTGGATCAGGTCGTCGAACTCCTCGCCGGTCGGGGAGGCGAGGTTGCGGTGGGTCGCGCTCACGATGCCGTGCGTGACCGAGCCCTCGCGCCCGAGCGGGTTGCCGACGGCGACGACCGTCTCGCCCACCATGAGGTCGTTCGAGCGGCCGAGCGTCGCGGCCTGGAACTTCCCTTCCGACTGGATCTGCAGCAGCGCGAGGTCGTTGGTGCGGTCGAAGCCGAGCAGCTTTGCGCGGAACTTCTTCATCTCCGGCTGGCCGGCGCCCCAGTCGGGCCGGTAGGTGATCGCGAGGTCGCGCACCGTCGAGCCGCGCACGTTGCCGGTGATCACGTGGGCGTTGGTCACCACGAGTCCCGACGGGTGGATGATCACGCCGGAACCGAGCGAGCCGGCCTGCTGCGTCCCGTACCACCCGCCCGAGTCGATCTCGAGGTTCGCGTAGACGTTGACGACGGTCGGGCCGACCTTGCGGACGACCTGGACGATGGGGGTGACGCGGCCGCGGACGTTCTCCGGGTCGGCGGCGTCCTGCGCGCGGAGGGGGCTGCAGGCGAGGAGCGCCGCGGCGCCGGCGAGCAGGAGCGGGGAGGTTCGAGTGTGCGCCATCCAGTTCCTCCGTGATCGGTGGCGCATCGTACGTCTCCCGCGCGGCGGTGATGGACGCGCCGCCCTGGCATGATGGGGCGGAGGAGCGGCGGGGTCCGTTCGAACCGGCGCTCGATCGACGCGGCGCCTCCCGCCGCGTCCCGCCGAACGGGGAATGCGATGCACCTTCCGAAGCGGTCCTGCGTCGTCTTCGTCACGCTCGCCGGCGCCTGCGCGACCGCGCATTACGAGCCGGTCGCCGCCGATCCGGAGCCCGCCGGGCAGTTCGCGCAGAACCAGCCGCCGCCTTCCGAGCTCGCGCCGCCGCGGGCAGCCGCGCAGACCGCGCCGGCGAAGGCGCCGCGGCCGCCGCGCCTCTTCGCGGACATGACGCTCGCGGGCGGGACCTACGAGCACGACACGCGCAGCGACGGCGGCACGCTGTCGGGAGACACCGACGGCGGCTTCGCCCGCCTGCGCGCCGAGTTCATCTTCGACCAGGGCATCGGGGGCGGCTTCGCGTTCGAGGGGAGCAGCTCCGACGACGATCTCTTCGGCGACAACGGCGGCATCGACATCCAGGGGCGGACGGGAGACGCCTTCCTCTTCTTCGTGGCCCAGCCGTCGACCGACGAGTCGTTCCGCATGCCGATGCGCATCGGCCCGTACTTCCACACGACGACGCTCGACGACGACCTGACCTCGCTCAAGACGAACTGGAACGCGGTCGGGCTGCGCCTCGAGATCGAGCCCGAGGTCTGGCTGGTCCGGCGCGATCGTTTCTCCTTCGGTCTGTACGGCGGCGCCTCGGGCGGCGTGCACGCCACGAGCGTCGCGCTGAAGGGCGGTGGCGGGAAGACCACGTTCGACGGCGACGGCGCGACGCTCGGCGCCGAGGCGGGCGTGCAGGCGCTGTGGGGGCGCCACGTCTCGACGCGATTTGGGTACCTCTACCGCGTCGGGCGCGAGGACGAGAGCGAGAGCAAGAACGGCCTCAGGGTGTCCGGCGCGACCACGTCGTTCAGCGGATTGATGCTGTCGGTCGGAGTGCGCTTCTGATGGAGAATCGATGAAGCCGCCGGCGACGTGCGTCGTCGTCCTGTTCGTCGCTTCCGCCTGCACGAACGTCCAGTCCGATCCCGGCGCCGGCCCCTCCACGGAGAGAGTCGACACGCTCGGGGCGGCGCCCTACGTCTTCGCCGATCTCGCCGTCGCGGGCGGGAACTACTCGCACGACGCGCGCGGCGACGCCGGCGCCGCGTCGGGGCGCACGGCGGGCGGCTACGCGCGACTGCGGGGCGAATTCCTCGGCGACTCCGCGATGGGTGCCGGTCTCTCGATCGAGGGGACGCGCTCCGACACCGACCTCCTGGAGCACCGGTCGTTCGGCACGTACGGCCACACCCGCGACGTCTACCTCTATTCCCTCTACTACGTGGCCGGCATCCCGCCGTCCGTCGACGCGTTCCGCCTGCCGTTCCGGTTCGGGCCCTACTACCACCGACTCGCCATCGAGAGCGACGTCGTCCCGTCGCGCGTGGACTGGGCCGGGATCGGCGCGCGCCTCGAAGTCGAGCCGGAGTACTGGCTCCTCCAGCGCGACGACTTCTCGTTCGGCCTGATCGGCGGCGTCTCGGGAGGCATCCACTTCAGCGACGTCGACATCCGAGGCGGGAACTCGCGGACCACGGTCAGCGGCGAGGGCTACACCGTCGGCGCCTCGCTCGGTCTCCAGGCCCTCTTCGCCCGCCGCGTGACCTCGCGCCTCGGCTTCATCTATCGCGACACGATCGAGAGCAGCAGCGACACGGAGGGCCCGGTCCAGGTGAAGGGCGCCTCGGCGACGTTCCGAGGCATCGAGTTCGCGATCGGGGTCCGTTTCTAGAGCGAGCCGACCGACGATGCGCGACTGCGCGCGGGGCTGAGGACTGACTGCGGACCACGCAGCGATCGATGGTGGGCGATACTGGATTCGAACCAGTGACCCCCAGCTTGTCGACGTGCCGAGGCCGCACTATGCTCGCGGACCGGAAGCCGAGGAACGCCGGGAGGTTACGGCCGATCCGCCGCGCGTCAACGAGTCGCCGCTCGTTGCGTCAAGTTTCTGGGAGTTGCGTTGCGTTCTTGGTACAGGAATCCGCTCGAACCATGGACATGAAGCCGCGAACGCTGAGGGTCACTGGTTCGAGTCGTTGCCACCTCCGGGCATACCACCTGGTACCGCGCAACATCGAACCACTGACGCGCAGCGCTTCCGCCTTGCACCTCTCCTGCGATCTTCGCTGTCTAGTCTCAACCTAGGCGAACATCGGGAGCCGGGGAAGTGAACGACTCCGACTGCGATTCCCCGAGGCCAACGCCGGAGCAGTTTGAAGAATACGTCCTTTCATGGCTCCGGGCCGCACCGGCCCAGCTCAAGTCGTTTCATGCTGAACGCCGTCAGTTGCTCCAGGGGCTCGACGGCGAGTACGAGATCGATGTTGCGGTTACGCTTGAGCTAATGGAAATGAAGTTCTTGATCCTCGTGGAATGCAAGCGGTGGAAGAACCCGGTGAAAAGGGAGATTGTCGCGGCACTTCACCAACGCATGATCTCACTAGGCGCGCAGAAGGGGCTCATTGCGGCAACGAGCGGTTTCCAAAGAGGCGCGATTCAGTTCGCGCAGGCGCACGGAATTGCTCTCGTGAACTTTGCCTCTGCCTCGACCGCCTGGATCGCGAAGTCCATGAACGCCCCAAAACAACCGCCAGCGTGGACGCGGCTGCCGGAGTTCATCGGATGGCTGCATTCGTTGACCGAAGACGGGAAGATTCGGTACTCAAACATCTCAGCGCGCAATCCAGAGTACTTACGTGCAGCACTCTGGCCAGGGAATGATGTCGCCTAACATGCGGATACACCTGACAAGGTTCGAGAGATGCTCGCTGCAAGTCGGGCTGCTCCCGAACGCGTCCTTGCAACTCATCCGCGGTCTATAGCCCGATGCCCCAAAGGGTGCTCACGTGGACAAGCTGACTCCCCGGGTCGAGGCACTTCAGGACTTGCTCGTCTCGTACGCGACTGGAAAGGGCGGAGACGACCTGGAATACCGAGTGATCCGCCAAGAGTTGCTGGCTGATTCGAGGATCGCTCCCCTCCTACCTTCGTTTATTCGGGAATGCCGTGACCTCCACCAGTTCTGGGCGCACGTCAAATCGAGATTCGCGACATATGCAGAGCGGCGGCAGTACCTATGGGATGGATTTCGGCCAGTCCTCGAGGCGCTTGATCGCGTTCCTGGTGACCCGTCAGACGACGTGGTTTCGGAGACGCTGGCTGCATTCAACACCGAATCAGTTCACATGATCTGGCGTCGCGCGCTCGATCGACGGAAAACCGACACAGAAGGTGCCATCACTCTCGCGAGGACATTGCTTGAAGGCGTCTGCAAACACATCTTGGACGAACTCAAGATCCCATACTCTGAAGACGAGGAACTCCCCAAGCTGTATCGGCAGACGGCTCAGCAGCTTCAACTTTCGCCGGATCAACATGCAGAACAGCTCTTCAGGCAGATTCTGGGCGGATGTACCGCCGTTGTCGTAGGAATCGGCGCGGTCAGGAATCGACTCAGTGACAGCCATGGCAAGGGCAAGTTGGCTTCGCGGCCCGGTCCGCGTCATGCACAGCTCGTCGTGAACTTGGCGGGCGCGGCGGCCACATTTCTCGTCGAAACCTTCGAATCACGCCGGTCTGGCACGGGCTAGCATGAAAACGCACTTGCCAAGCCCGGATCGCTCGCCGCCTGCCGAACCCTGGACGTGCGCGTCCTTCCACCTGATCTGCGTTCGTTAGGCATGCAAGGGGAACATTACCGATGCGTCGCAACCTCGCTCTCGACTGTCCAAATTGTGAGACCAAGGTTGAGATGCCAGTCCTCGCAGACGAGACCGTCTTCGACGACGAGGCTGGCTGCCCCGACTTTCGCGTGTCGATGTTGAAGTGTCCAGGTTGCAAGTTTCCGCTTCTCGCAAAGGAGACATACCTCGGAGAAAACGAGTTTGGACCAGCGTGGGATCGGTCCGTCCGACTCTGGCCCAACCCGAATCGGGAACGTCATCCATCGATCCCGCCAATCGTGCAAGTATCGCTAGACGAGGCGCACGCCTGTCATCACGCAGGCGCCCACACGGCATGCGCCGTCATGTGCGGCCGCGCGCTCGAAGGCGTCTGTGTTCACTTTGCTGCTGGCAACTACTTGCAAAAGGGCCTTCAGGCGCTCCGCGATAAGGGATTGATTGACGACAGGCTCTTCAAGTGGGGCAATGAACTTCGCGTCCAACGGAATCTCGCGGCTCACGCGACGCCGCACAAGGTGTCCAAGGAAGACGCTACTGATCTACTTGAATTCGTTTCCGCCATCTGCGAGTACATCTTTGTTCTAGCCGCGAGATTCGACGCGTTCATGCAAAGAAAAACCATCCCAGCGACCAATCCGAAGCCCGATCAACCAGAGCCGCCACTGACTCCGCCCGCTGCTCCAGATGACGTACCGTTCTAAGTTCTCAGAGTGATGCCTAGGGATCACACATGGATAACTCATCGAACGCGACCGACGGACCTCAACTACCCAATCCCGGCTCCTTTCACGACGCCTGGACGCTCAACGATCGTGACCTGCCCCCCAAGAACCGGTCCACCCGATATGAGAGTCTTTCGGCCCCGAACGGGGCAAGGAGAGACTCGTGTCGAAGAGGAAGAAGCACACGCCGGAGCAGGTGATCGAGAAGCTG
>Ga0137432_1000351_pt1 | contig 28062 bp, 18 predicted proteins | sample EasRivERMZT820_2_FD_102337 | JGI IMG/M metagenome (GOLD analysis project Ga0137432, IMG submission 102337) | Soil microbial communities from meander-bound floodplain in the East River, Colorado, USA - East River MetaG ERMZT820_2 | ecosystem: Environmental > Terrestrial > Soil > Floodplain ... | reverse complement strand
TACCCGTGGCCGCTACCTGTGGTCGCTACCTGTGGCCGCTACCCGTGGCCGCTACCTGTGGCCGCTACCTGTGCCCGCTACCCGCAGCCGCTATCCGTGGCCGCTACGTGTGGTCGCTACCCGTGGCCGCTACCCGCAGCCGCTATCCGTGGCCGCTACCTGTGGTCGCTACCCGTGGCCGCTACCCGCAGCCGCTACCCGCAGCCGCTATCCGTGGTCGCTACCCGTGGTCGCTACCTGTGGCCGCTACCCGTGGTCGCTACCCGTGGCCGCTACCCGTTGCCGCTATCCGTTCGCTACGACATGGCGCGGTGCACGGCCGGGATGCGGGCGCGTGTCCAGGGATCGTCATCGAGCAGCGCGGCGCCTTGCGCCGGTGTCCAGGGATCTTCGTCCAGGCGCGCCTCGTCGAACGCCGGCTCGATCAGATGGTCGTTGAAGTAGCGTCGCGACCCCATGCTCACCGTGATCCGATCAGGCGCTTCGCCCGACAGCGCGAGTGTTCGTGCCGTGTGCTTCATGAACCGATGATCCGCGGCGCACAGCGAGACCATGTTGTCGCTTGTTGTTGGTCCCCCTTGTGAACGAAGATGCATGTGATCGGCCTCGAGCCCTCCGCGCTGCAGGCACTCCGGGGCGCGGCAGGTGTAGTTGTCCCGCTCGATGACAATCCGGTGGAACATCCGACGCAGCCTGGCCGGTGAGGCCAATCTGTCCTCGTCGCCGTAACAGTTCAGGAAGTGTTGCGCCATCCCCGCGAGACCCCACCACTCGGGACGATCGAGGCCACTCACCTCACGAAGCCGAACGAGCGTTGCCTCGTAGCAGGCGCGCTGTTCCGGATCGAGCAGAAGCTCCACCCGGGCGGTCGCTTCGCCGCCTGGTGCGACGCCCCCGAAATGCGAACACGCGCGTAGCGCATCCGCGAATGTCGCGTCCTGCGGGGGGAGACCGCCGTCACGCTTCCACTCTTCCGGATCGGCATCGCGTTTCAGGACCGCTCCCTCGACCACGACCTCCAGCAGCCGCAGCGTGTGCGTCATCGCAAACCGGGTCCATGCCCGGTCGGTCTTCGAGGAAGCCACGCGGCCGAGCAACCACGCAGCCCGGCGACCGATGCGCCACGACGCGTACATGCGAAACGCCACGGGAAGCCGCTCGAGGGCGCGGTCGAGACGCACAAGCTCGTGCGCGTCGCGCAGGCTGAGCCCCATGCGCTCGCGAACGTATTGACCGAAGCCGGCGAAGCCGAGTGAGCTGGACAGGTATTCTTCTTCGACGATCCTGAGCAGGCGGCCCCGCACGGCGTCGAGCCTTCCCTGGAGCCCTGTCCAGAACACGACGCGCTCGTGAGCGGAGGCATCCTCGGGAGGTGCTCCGTGAATGAGCACCTCCCGCAGATCGGAAGGAAGGTCGCGCCAGCGGCCGGTCGCTTCTTCCATCTGCTGGTGGATGCGCTCCCAGCCGGCGCCCATCTCACGCCGCAGATCGAGGTGATCGCCGAGCGAGACGCTACGGCGCCCACGGGCGGCGGGACCATCATCCCAGAGGCCCGCGTCACCTGGATGCTGCGTCCGCTCATCGGGATGCCCTTTGGGATGTTCAGATTCCTGTTGTGACGCGGCTGCCTTCCGCGTTTCCTGGCGCACCAGCGCCGACACATGGGGTGACGTCTCCTCAACGTCAGGACCAACAGCAGCTGCCTCCGCAACTGAAGGGTCCGCTGACGGGGAACACTCGTTGAGCCCGGCCATCGTCTCCATGGCCATCATTTCCACCGCCGCGCCGATACCGATCTGATAGGCCGCCATCTTGCGGGCCACATCGACCGCCTCCGACACCAGAACGGCAACACCAGGGGGAGCCATCACCACGTGCCGCGTCGGACGAGCTTCGTCTGGGTCATTGGGTGCCGCGTCTCCCATTCCGCCAGGTTTGTTCTGCCCCGCGGTGGCCGCTCCGCCGGCATCACACCGCGGCGCCGGCGGTGTGCCGGACCCGGCCTCATCCAGCGCGCGCTCTCTGGCCGCCATCTCCTCCAGCTCGCGCACGGTGGCGCCTGACGCGCGCTGCAGCCAGATGTCTTCGGTCTCAGGTGTAACAGCGCGAAGAACGACACGAAGATGCGACTTCGACAAGATCCCAACTGCCCACGCGGAGGCGAGGAACGGGTAATCGCGCAGCGCCCGCGCACGTCGCATCTCCTGCTGGCACCAGCGGGCTGTCATGGGCACGAAGGCCCGCAGATAAGTCGACCATCGTGCATGCCCCTCCCGGACGTGAAGCCTTCCCTCTTTCACCTCAAGCAGGGCCCGCGCCGCCTGATCGCTGACGATTCGATCCGACGCTGTCAGCCAGCGGAGAGTCTCGTCGTAGAGATGCGAACGCCTCATGCGCGCGCTGGTCCACGACCCACGATGTGGTCTGATGCTGAGCAGCTCGGGCGACACACTCAACGCTGGAGAGAGACGCGCGTCGAGACGGATTGGCGCTGGTGGTTGCATGCTCATGCCGAACCTGCCAGAGAGCGGAGACCGTTGCGGAACTACTGAACAGCGTGGGAACTGCCGTTAACATACCGCGATCGATCTCACACGTCAAGAGAGAATCGTCGAAAATTATTCACAATGCCAATCCGTTATTGTAAATAGGAGCATCAATGGACCACATCAGTGTGTGGATTAGAGCGGGATGACAACGTTTGACAGCTCTTTGGACCGATGCTCAAGCGAGCGTTGATCATTGGTTGACGGGAACGGGACGCAACAGTCGACCAGCGAGAAGCACAACGCGAGACATCCGTCGCCAGCTTGAAAACCCTGGCGTCGGTGGCACGCCCAGATGTGGACGAAGCAAGAGCGGTACAACTCATGGCTGCGAGAAGCACAACGCGAGACATCCGTCGCCAGCTTGAAAACCCTGGCGTCGGTGGCACGCCCAGATGTGGACGAAGCAAGAGCGGAACAACTCAGTGCGCCGGCGAGAAGCACAACGCGAGATACCCGTCGTCAGACTGGATGCGGCGGCGTTGACCCGCTCAACTGGGGACGAAAGCCATCGAAAGATGGAAGCGGAATGAAAACGCGGACACCAAACCCCCACCTGTCGGAGGGGGCGTCCGAGCCCAGGCGCCCAGTCGCGGGCCTTGACTCCGAAGGCCGCGCCGGGTAGAAACGTGTCATGAGCCGCCAGGGGATCCGCTTCGTCGCAGTCTTTCTCGGCTGCATCGTGGCGGCATCGATCCTCCTCGAGGTCGATGCCGTGGACAACCTCGTGGTGAACCCGATCACGGCGGCCATCGCCCGCGCGGGGGGCGCCGTCCTGGCCGCGCTCGGGATCCCCAACCAGACCTACGGCACCGTGATCAGGAGCGAAGATGGGTTCTCCGTGAACATCCTTGACGGATGCAACGGCATGGACGTCACCGCGATCGTGCTGTCCGCCGTCCTCGCCTTCCCCAGCACCCTCGCCCAGAAGGGGATCGGAGTCCTGCTCGGGATCCTCGGCGTGCATGCCGTGAACCTCGTGCGTATCGTCACGCTCTTTCTGATCGGCATGAATTATCCCGCACTCTTCGAGAGGTTCCATTACTACGTCTGGCAGACGGTCGTGATCGTCCTGTCGATGGCCATCTGGATCTTCTGGGCCGAGTTCATCGTCAGGAACCGTGAGGCGCCATCACAGGCCTCTCCCCGCCATGGCCCCGGCGCCTGACGCGCGCGTAGGCGCGCGCCGGGTTCTGCTGTTTCTCCTTCTGCTCCTTCTCGTCTGGACCCCTCTTCAGCTCTTCGTCTGGCCGGGGCTTCAGCCCTGGTACTCGGCGCGCGTCGCCGGGACTGCGAGCCTGCTGCTCGGGGTCATCGAGCGCGGGGAACGCATCACGACGCTGCGCCCCGACGGGGCCGTGGTGCATATCCAGTCCGGCCTCAACGAGAACACCAACGAGCCGGTCATGTCGGTCAGCGCCGACCTGCTTCATTTCTATGTCGTGCTGGTGGTGAGCGTGGTGCTGGCCTGGCCGGGGCTTCCCATCCGGCGCCGTCTTGCTCTGCTGGCGGTATCAGTGGCGGGGCTGTTTCTCTACCACGTGATCGTGATCCTCATCAAGGTCGAGCACGTCTATGCGGTGGCCCTCACCGAGGTGAGCCTGCGCAACTACTCGGATGCGGAACGATGGTTCTGGGAGTGGCTGCACGACAGCACCATCTTCCTGGGGATCCCGATCATCCCCGCCGTCGCGCTCGTGACGCTGTTCGCCGCGAGCGGCTTCGGGGAGGAGGCCCACCCGCGCGCGAACCGCAAGCCTCCGACCGCCGGACGGATGCGATGGGGCACCGTTGCAGCCCTGCTCGCGGCCGTCCTGCTCGCGGCGTCGGCGGGGGCGTGCATCGCCCACGGGCCGCGCATCGCCGCGCGCCAGAGCGAGAGGCGCTGCATGCTCGGATATCAGGCCCTGGCCGAGGGAGACATCCCGGGAGCGCTCAAGCTGTTCGAAGGCGCGATCGCGCTGAACCCCCGCTTCTCCGACTCATATCTCGGCAAGGGCGACGCGCTCACTGCCGCAGGGCGCACGCCCGAAGCGCCGGAGGCCTATCGCGCGGCGATTGACCGCGCGCCCGATCGCGCCGTCGCGCACTTCAAGCTGGGCAATGCCCTGCTCGCACTCAAAGACACGCAAGGAGCCCTGACCGCCTTTCAGGACACGCTGGCGCTCGAGCCCAACATGCGGGAAGCGCGCATCAACCTCGCTCTCACGCTGGGGCGTCTGGGAAGACCGGCCGAGTCGGAGAGCGTCCTGCGCGAAGCGCTGGGTTCCCATCCGGACGACCGCGAGGCCCTGCTCCAGCTCTCAGCGCTGCTGATCGCGGGACAGCGCGCCTGCGAGGCGCTGCCGCATCTTCAGCGGCTGCGCGTGCTGGGCCCGCCGGCGGGACGCGAGGCCCTGGTGGAGGAGAGCGTCACCGAGCTTCAGAGGACGTGCGGCAGATAGTCAGCGGCGCTCGTGCACGCCTGCGCCGCAGCGCCGCTCACTCGATCCAGACTTTGATGAAATCGTCCTCGCTGTCGATCTCGACGAGGGTCTGGGGACCGCCGGTCCGGACTGCTTCGAGCAGTTTCTTGAAATCGGGAAGCGTCTTTGGCATGCCCGGGTCGTCCGGTGATTTCGGGGCCTCGATGGTGGCGAGCTTCTGCTCGATGATGTGGCGGTAGTTCTCGGTGAGACTCTCGAGCGCCAGCTCGGCGAAGGCGATCGGGAGATTCACCCTCACCGTGACCTTCTTCTGCAGCTTGTTGAAGATCTCGATCCGGATCAGCTTGGCCTGCGGCCCCGCGCCCGCCGCCCCGTTGGCACCAACCCCTGCCGGGACCTGCTTGGGATCGAGGCGCAGCAGCGCGACGACGCATTCGTTCTTGAGCTCCTGCTGCGTCTCGAACTGGGCGCAGTCCTTCAGGATGGGGATCGCCTTCTTCTGCGCGGGGACGTGGTCGATCTTCGCGGCCTCGATGGCGGCGTAGATCTGGGTCGACCCGTCCTCGTCCATCCCCTCCACGATCACTCCGAGGTTTCCCGTGTGCTTGTTCTGGTACTGGATGCGGGCCAGCGTGATGCGCTTGAGGAGAGCGTCTTCTCTGAGAGCCCCCGTCTCCGACGGGAAGCGCTTCAGGAACTCGCTGTAGGCCTTGATCGACTCGTCGTTGCGCTTGAGCGACTCGAGCGCCTGCGCGCGGTAGTAGTAGGCGCGCGGCAGCGCCTGGCTGCGCGGGAACGAGGCGATGAACTCGTCGCACTCGGTGAGCACCTGCGGCCAGAGGCGGTCGAACACGTCGCTCTTGATCTTGCGCAGAAGCTCCCCTTCGTCGGAGCCCACGGCGAGGCCGGCCGTCACGACGACCGAGAGAAGCATGATGGCGACGAAGCGCCGGGCACGATCAGGCACGGATACCTCCACGACGGGCCAATTCCTGCGTCAGCAGCTCCATCCGCACCAGAATCTGCCGCTTCTCGACCACGTCGCGCAGCGTCTGGATGTCGCCTGCCGGCGCGCAGTCTGCAAGCGATGAGATTTCCAGCAGAAGCTGCTGGAGATCCTCAGTGATGTCCTGGGCACGCGACAGCGGCGAGCGCGACAGCTCGACCGCCACGAGCCGCTGGCGCCTCAGAAGCTCCAGCGCCTGCGCCCGCTCGGCGGTGATGTCGACGCTGTCCTTGTCGCAGCCGACCTCGACGTCCAGCAACGTGATGAGCACCGAGCGTGTGTCGCGCAGGTACTGCGCGGTGTTCTTGCGCGCCAGGTTGACGGCGAGCAGGTCGAGGTTCTCATCGGGGACCAGCGCATGGTCGGCGACGGGGACCGGAGTCGGCGTCTGCGGTGCGGTGACGGGAATCACGCTCCAGGTCGCCAGCGCCAGACCCGACACGACCAGCACGCCAGCCGCCGCCCAGGCCGGTGTGAAGGAGATGGTCATGGGACGCGTGAAGACGCCGACCAGCGACCGCCAGCCACCGGCGCTCTCCACGGGCGCAACCGCGCGCGCGATGATGCGGCGCGAGAACGCATCCCAGTCCACCGATGCTTCCTGAGGGAAGGCCTCGCTGGGGCGCAGCGAGGAACCGAGCAGCCCGAGCGTTTCGCTCGCGGCGGCGCAGGCTCTGCAGGCACCCAGATGCTCGCGCAGCGCGCGGGCCTGCTCCGGGTCGTCGATCAGGCCGTAGCGATGATCGACGATCAGCTCGGTGTAGCGGTCACACGATCTCACTGGTCTTCCCTTCTTCGAGGAGCTCCCTCAGGCTCGCGATGGCGCGGTGCAGCGCCGACTTGACCGTCCCGAGCGCGCACCCTTGCGCCTCGGCGATCTCCTGGAGCGAAAGGTCCTCGTAGTGTCGCAGCATGATGATCTCTCTCTGGCGTCGCGGAAGCTTCAAGACGGCTTCCATCAGCTTCTGCCGCTCCTCTTTATCAATCTCGAGCTTGAGCGGGTCCACCGCCTGGGCATCGAAGAGCGTCCTCGACTCGGAGCTGTCTTCGTCGTCGAGCGACACGGCCGTGGTCCCTCTGCGCTTGCGCAGCATGTCGACGCACTGGTTCGCGACGATACGATAAGCCCACGTGAAGGGATTCGCACGCGGCTCCCATGTCCTGCGAGCCCGGTAGATCTTGACGAAGGCTTCCTGGACAGCATCGAGTGATTCCTCGTGATCGTGCAGATACCCGTACGCCAGACGGTAGAATCGCTTCTGGTACTTCCCGACGAACTCACCGAAAGCCGGCTCGTCGTCATTCTGGATCCGGGCCATGAGCTCGGCATCGGTCCGTTCCACCATCGCCTCCGAGGCTGCCCGGGGGGATGGGCTCAATCTGAGCCGTTAAACGCCCACCCCATGGGGAAAGGTTCCCCCCCGCCGCCGCTCATGCCCTGCCGCCGGGCGCCCCACCCCCCCTGCCAAGACGCTCCAGCCGCCGCCCAGCGTAGAAAACCGCCACTCCTGCGGCCATCATGGCGACCTCGGTGAACATTCCCTGGCCGCTCAGCCCGATGAAGAGGCCCCATAGAAGCGTCACAAGGCCTGACACCTCAAGGGCTTTGGCGAAGAGGTAGAGCATGGGCGGGGGCCATTCTAGGCGGGAACCGGCAGGCGTGTCCATGAGCCGTGGCCGGCCGCCGACACCAACCCACATGAGAGGGAACCTGTCCAATCCTTAATCTCCCGGCCATCGGCCGAGGCCCTTAACGGACCTCTCCGACCTCGAAGTGACAGCGCCGGCAGTCGTGGCCAAGAGGATGATTCGGCCCGCGGGGCTTCACCCCCTGCGGACCGTGACAGGACATGCACTCCTGCTGTCGCCCCCGCAGCGGCAGGTGCACGCCATCGGCAGGGATGTCGGGGGGCTGTTTCCTGAGGGCGACCAGCAGGAACAAGCCCAGGAAGATGACGAGCAACCCCGCGGCTAGGAGGCCGCGTCGCATCGTCCTCCCCGCACAGCCAATCGATGTCGCGACGCGTCTTGTCTCATCATCACCCCGGATGTTGACTCGACTCGGAAACCGAGGATAGTATGCCGCCTCTTCGAACACCCTGCGCCCGCGAGCCCGTCACACCCGGACGGGTTCATTGCAGGGACCGGGACGCCGGCGTAGCTCAGTGGTAGAGCAGCTGATTCGTAATCAGCAGGCCGTCGGTTCAAGTCCGACCGCCGGCTCCAAGAGTCTCAGGCGATTTCGAGCGAGGCTCCCCATTCACCTCTTGATCGCGGTGCCGGCGGCGGGTCGGGCTTCACGTTGAATCCGCAGGCCGAGCGCGCCGATGACGTGACGAAGGCTGACCTGGCCGTCGTGGCGATTGTGGTGCTGGTCGGGGCCATGCTGCGGTTCTGGGGGCCCGCGTCGTTCGGGATCGATCACTACGACGAAGGCGTGTACGTCATCAGCGCCATGGGGCTCGACGATCCGTCGATGCCCCAGCGTATGTTCCCGGATCAGATCTTCTTCGCGCCGCCGCTCTACTTCGGGCTCGTGGCGCTCGCCCATACGATCTCCGGGGGCGCGCTCGACACGGTGGCCGTGCTCGTCAGCGCGTTCTTCGGGACGCTGACGATCGCGCTGGTCTGGTGGGTCGGGCGAGGATGGTTCGGCCCCGAGGCAGGAATCTGCGCCGCGGCGCTGCTGGCGTTGAGCGACTTTCACATCGCCCTGTCGCGCTCGGCCCTAACCGACGCCACCTTCATCTTCTTCTTTCTGCTAGCGGCGTGGTCGATCGTTCGCGCGCTGGAGAGCGGCGGCATCCTCGCTGCCCTACTGGCCGGGCTGGCCACCGGCCTGGCGTGGAACACGAAGTACCACGGTTGGATGGCGCTCGCCGCGGCAGCCGGGGCGTATGTGCTCCTGATCATCAGACGCGGCTGGCCCGAACGATGGCGCCGCGATGTGTGGGTCTGGCTCGTCATGGCGGGGACGGCCGTTGCGCTCTATCTCCCGTGGGCCGCGTACGTCGCGTCGCTACCGGGGGGCTACAGCCGCCTGACGATGCACCAGCGACTGTTCGTGGAATCGGACTGGCCGACGAACCTCTGGATGCAGGTGCAGCGTCAAGGGTACCTCGACGCCAGGCTCACGGATGTCTCCATGCTCGTTGCCGCGGCCGCAGCAGCGCTCGTGATGACTGCCCGGGGCGGCCTTGCAGGAAGGGCGATCGCAACGCTCCTGATCGTCGCAGCCGGATGTTGGATGTTCGGGGGATGGGCCGTCGTGATGGTCCTGGCGCTCGCCGGGCTCCTGTGGACGCATCACCTCGTGAGACTTGGCCCGGCGATGGCCGCGACGTGGCTCGCGCTCTTCGTCGCGCTCACTCCTTTCTACCGACCGTACGCGCGGCTGTTCCTCCCCTTGACACTCGCTGCCTGCCTGCTCGGCGGGTACGGTCTGGCCCGGATCGTGTCGTGGCGTCGCACAGGAGGTCACGTGATCTTCGAGGCCATCGCGAGCCTTGCCTGCGCCGCAGTCATCTTTGTGGCCATCGGGCGCGAGGGACGTATCGCGGATTCCTGGCGGCCCTCGCGCGGAGCGGCCGAGGCGGCAGCCTCGATGGCATCGACGATCCCGCGCGGCAGCCGCGTGAAAGTGATCGAAGAGCCGCCGCTCACCTACTACCTCTACCGGCTCGGGTTCGACACGTTGCGCGATGCGGCGGGTGTCGCGGTGCCGGCCGATGAGCCCGAGCCGATCTACGTGGTGACCGGCCCCTACGGGCACGATGCGCAGCTCCAGAGTCTGGGCGACCGCGTCCAGCTCAAAGGGACCTACCGCATGCGGGTCAAGGATCTCCGCCTGGTGGATGACATTGACCCGCCCTACGAGGAAGCGCAGCGGGAGAAGGAGCTCGAGCTGAAGCTCTACCTGGTCGCGCCGCCAGGGGGTTGATGTGATGTGACGATCGCCTGATAGACCGCGGTCACGAAGTCGTTTCGCACATCGGATTGACCCCAGATGCCGGGAGTCCGCGGCTGCGACGGAACGAACACGACGACGACCAGCCGCTCCAGCGGGTCAACGAGATAGAGCGTGCCGGTGCCGCCGTTCCAACCGTACGACCCCACGCTGCCGATCCCGTCGAGCACCTTCAGGCGCACGCTGACCCCGAGTCCCCAACCGTAGTCGCCTCCTGCTCCACTCACGGGCATGTGGTCGGTGGTCATCAACTGGACGGTCTTCGGGCTCAACAGGCGCACCCCGTGCTCTCCTTCATTGAGAAGCATCTGCGCGAAGCGGTAATAGTCCCGTACGGTGCCACGCAGCCCACCCCCCCCTGAAGTGAACTTCGTGGGCACCTCCTCCTGGCCCCGACGCCGGAACAGCGAGAGCTGCCCGCTGGAGTCCTTCTTGTACACGCCGGCAAGCCGGTCCCGCTTCTTCTCCGGGACGAAGAAATGCGTGTCGACCATGTGCAGGGGCGAGAGAATCCGCTGCTGGAGGAAGTCACTGAACGACAGACCGCTTGCGCGCTCGACGACGGCCGCGAGCGCCTCGTAGGATGGGCCGTATTCGAACCGGACACCGGGTTGAAACCTCAGCGGGATTGCCGCAATGCGCCGCGCAAACTCATCGACCGTCTGCGCGCTCTCCCACAGGCGATCGAGCGCTTCGCCATCAGGAGCCAATCCGGCCTGATGCGTCAGGAGGTCGTGAATTGTCACCGACCGCGCGGGGGCGACGAGCGCGGCAGCATCGGCCTGAGGCCCCGGACCCGCGACTCGGACCTCGGAGAACTCCGGGATGAATCGGGAGACCGGATCGGAGAGGCGGAGCCGCCCCTCCTCGTACAGGATCAACACGGCGACGGCGGTGATCGTCTTGCCGATCGACGCCATGCGCGCGATGGCGTCCCTCGTCATCGGAACGCCCGGCTCCATCTCTCCATACGCCTGGTGGAAGACAACCTTGCCATCGCGCGCCACCAGACCGACCGCGCTCCCTGCAATCCCGTCGTCGATAGCCTTCTTGAGAATTGCGCCTGCGCGCTCCAGGCGGACGGCCGAGACCCCGACCCCTTCGGGGCTGGCGAGATCCGGCGCTGACGCCGAACTGCCAGGGACAAGGGCGGCGGCGAGGAAAGTCGGCAGGAGGATTCTCGGAACTGGTGTGCTCATGGGCGCAGGCTGGTCCCTCGATGATGAGGATGAACGATCCGGCCCGAGGAGTGGTTAGCGGGGAAAGCGACCGGTCAGTGGTGCTCGATCCGCGCCGGAATGATCACCATCGTGCGGCCGAGCCACTGGAGGCGCTTCTGGATGGCGAAGGCGGTCTCGTTGTGCAGGAACCTCTCGTACCAGCGCTCGCGCTGGAAGATGACCTTGCCGGCGAAGAATGTCGTATGCGGGAATTCCTTGACGACGTCCATGCACAGTTTCGCCCCCTCCTCGACGGCATCGGTGCCGATGCCCATCCTGTAGGTGGCCGGCACGCCGAGGCCGCGCGCCAGATCCACATAGCGTTTCAGCATCTGCTCGGTGTGCTCCCGCAGCTCGTCGATGGCGCTATCTCCCTTGAACCCCCCGGAATCGATGACCCCCACCGAGAGGAACACGAGGCCTTTGAAGTGCCCCGGGAATGCCCGGAAGATGTTAAAGGCCGTGTGGATCCCCAGCCCTCCGTAGGAACCGACGAGCACCGCCGCGGTCGGCTTGCGCGGGTCCACTTTGTCGCTGCCTGCCTCCTCCACGCGGGGAAGCTCGGCGAGCTGGTCGTACAGCTCCCCCAGAGCCTTCGAGGTGGCGCGGTAGTGGCGCCGGATCATGAAACAGACCAGCACCAGCGTGCCGGTGATCGCGATGGTCACCCATCCGCCTTCCATGAACTTCTCGCGGACGGTGATCCACAGGATCGTCGCGCAGAGGACGAACGCCGTGATGAAGAGCGCCGTGCGCCGCTTCCAATGACCGGCGCGCCGCCGCGGGTCGAAACGCGACACTGACATCCCCAGCATAGAAAGGGAGAAGGTCAGAAAGACGTTGATGCTGTACATGATCACGATGGCGCGGACGCTCCCCCGTGTGTAGAGCAGGGCCGCCATCGACGACACGCCCATCAGGACGAGCCCGTTCTGTGTCGTGAGGCGGTCCGAAAGGGCCGAGAAACGGTGCGGGACCCAGGAGTCCACGGCCATGTTGGCGAGCACACGCGGCCCGTCGAGCATTCCGGCCTGGGCGGCCACGATCAGGAGCCCCCCTTCGGAGAGCAGCGTCAGAATGATCAGCAGGTGCCCCAGAGGAAGGCCCGCGGCCACCCGCTCGCACAGGACGGCATTCAGCGTCTTGCCTTCCACGTGCGCGACGTCCCACAGCAGGTAGCAAACCAGCAGCCCCGCGGCGGTCACGGCCAGCGAGATCGCCATGTAGAGCATCGTGCGCTTCGCCGTCTGGACCCGCGGCTCCCTCATGATCGGCAGTCCGTTGCTGACCGCCTCGATCCCGGTGTAGGTGCCGCCACCGAGGGAGTAGGCGTGAAGGAAGATGACAAGTACCCCGAAAACTCCCAGGCCCGCGATCCCCCCCTGGAATCCACCAACGACCTCGCCCGCCGTCGCCGGAAGCTCCGGGGCGCGCAACAGGATGCCGCCAAAGATCAGGATGGCGTGCGTCACGAGGAACACCACGAAGATCGGCGTGAGCGTCATGACCGACTCTTTCACGCCACGGATGTTGAGCGTCGTGAGACCGGCGATGACGACGATCTCCATGGGCAGCTTCCAGGGGTGCCATTCCAGCGAGACCATGCTGAACAGGGCGTCTCCGGCCGCCGCGACGGAGATCGTGATGGTCAGCACGTAGTCCACCAGAAGCGCCGTCCCCGACACGACACCCACACGGGGACCCAGCATCTTGGTCGCCACGACGTAGCCGCCGCCGCCGTGGGGGAACTCCTCGATGATCTTGCTGTACGCGGCGGCGATGATGAAGATCGTGGCCGCCGTCATGCCAGCCAGCATCACGGCCAGGTACTGATGCTCGTGCAGCGCGCGGAACGCTTCCTCGGGACCGTAGGCGGATGACGACAGTCCGTCGGCTCCCAGCCCTACCCAGGCCAGAAACGGGATCAGCGACAGACGATGGAAGAGAGTGCGATCGGTCAGGCTGCGCGGCGCCCCGATCATGAAGCGCCAGACCTTCAGCCAGAAGGGGGGCGGCACTTCATCCGGCGGGGGGGGTGGGAGGAGGTCGGGCGCCCCTGCGCCTCCCGGCGGCTCGGGTGCCTCGGGGGGGGACGCTGCCTCGGATGTCCCTGCAGACTGCGGCGTCACGGGAGGTGGCGGGATCGGGCCCGGGTCGGTCGGCATCGCGCTGCCATCCTCCTCATATCTTCGCCGGAAAGCTGAATATCACGACGATAGGGCGGAACGCTACCGGCTAAGGTCCGGAAGATCAAGTGTCGCTCTTCCTGATGATCTCTTACCGCAGGCGGTTGTATCCTGCGCATTGACAACTCCTTCCTGTGCCCGTAGATGATCGACATTCGAATGACGGCGAGAGCGGCCGTGGGGGTGTGCGTTTGCGTTCCATGGAAATCCGTAGGGCGCTCTTCGTCCTGGCCATCGCTGTCGCTCCCCTGCTGGCGTCCGCCCTGGGAGATCGGCACGTCGGTGCCGTAACCGCGTCCCAGAAGCGTTCCGCGGCCAAGGCGCGCCTGCTCGAAAGGGAGAGTCACGGCGGGACCTCCGACGCGTCCGCGTCAAGCGAGCCCGGAGTCGCCCCCCTCGCCGGTCCGGGCGACTGCGGTGACAGCACCATCGAAGCGCCCGAGACGTGCGACCCGCCGGGGATCCCCGCGGGTGCGCCGAACGAGTGTCGCTTCAACTGCACCTTCTGCGGCGACGGCACACTCGACCAGACGGTTGAGCTTCTCACCAACGGAGACTTCGAGCTCGGCACGCTGTCCGGCTGGACGGTGAACAACCTCGCCGGAGGCGACGGCACTTTCAGGACCGACACGCCGGGAACGACGACGCCCACGAGCGACAATCCGACGTCTGCGAACGCATTGGGCGGCTCCACCTACGCCGTGTCGGACATGAACGGCCCGGGGACGCAGGCCCTGGAGCAGAGCTTCACGGTGCCTCTCGGCACGACGCGCGTCGATCTTTCGTTCCAGATGTTCGTGAACGACTGGTCCGGGACGCCGAGCGTCAATCCCGGCGGGCTCAACCACAATCTCATACCGAACCAGCACGCACGCGTCGATCTGCTCTCCGCCGGCTCGTCGGCGTTCGCGACGGGGGCTCCACCGGTGCTCGCGAACTTCTTTCTCGGCGTCACGCCGGGCGCCTCGCCCCACGCATACGTCACCTACAATTTCAACATCACCGCGTTCACGGCTCCCGGCGGCACCTACGACCTGCGCTTCGCGGGGGTCGAGAATCAGTTCTTCCTGAACGTCGGCGTGGACAACGTCAAAGTGACCGCCACAATCGAGACCTGCGACGACGGCAACAACGTCAACAACGACGGATGCGCCAGCAACTGCCGGCTGGAATGCGGCAACGGCACACTCCAGCCCGTCGAGGAGTGCGACGACGGGAACCTGAACAATGGAGATGGCTGCAGCGCGCTGTGCATGAATGAAGCCAGCGTGCCGATCTCCTGCGGGTTCGTCTCTTCGGGGGCCACGATCGTGCGCGAAGGGGTCGACGTGGACAGGTACACCCTCACGGCGCCCGCGGGCTCTCCGGTGGGGATCGACGTGGACGCCGAGCTTCTCGGCTCGACGCTCGACAGCGTGCTGGGAGCCTTCACGAGCGGCGGCTCGCCGCTGGGCGTAAGCGACGACGACGCCGCCCCCTTCGAGCCGGATGGCGTCGACTCGTACCTGCTCGTCACCACGCCTTCCAACGGCACCGTGGACATCCGGGTGACGGCGTTCAACGATCTCGACTTCAACGGGGGGGCCGACCACACCAGCTCCGGCCCCTACACGCTGAGTGTGAGCTGCAGCCCGCTCATCTGCGGCAATTCGGTCGTCCAGCCGCCGGAGACCTGCGATCCCCCGGTCGTCCCGCCGACCCAGCCCGATTCGTGCCGGTCGAACTGCACCTTCTGCGGCGACGGCGCGTTTGACGCGGCCTTCGAAGAGTGCGACGACGACAACAACGTGTCGAATGACGGGTGCGGCCCCACCTGCGCGCTGGAGTTCTGCGGCGATGGCACGGTGCAGAGCGGCGAGAGCTGCGAGCCCGCGATCGGAAGCGTCGCCCTCTTCCGGGACGCCGAGCCCTGGGGGTCCACGAGCATCCAGGATCTGCTCACCACCCATGGCATCCCCTACGGCCTGTTCACGTCGGCGGACATCGGCGTGGTCTCTCTCGCCTCGTACGACAAGGTCGTCATCGCGTCGGCACAGTCTCCCTCGTTCTACGCCGCGGTCTCGGCCAACGCCGCGTGGTTCAACGCCTTCGTCGCGGGTGGCGGTGTGCTGGAATTCCACGGCGCGACTCACTTCGAGAACGACTGGAGCGCGCTGTCCATGCCCGCCGGGCTGACGATCGCTCCCCAGGATCCCAACACAGCCGATGACGCCCTGACGATCGTCTCGCCGGGAAGCTGGCTCGTGAGCGCGCCCAACGCCATCGCCCCCGGCCAGGTCGACGGATGGGGCTTCTCGACGCACGGCTACTTCACGGGAGCCGGCGGGCCGTTCGCGACGATCATCACGGAGGACGAGCATCAGGAGCCGGTGCTGATCGAAATGGAATCGGGGGCCGGGTGCGTCATCGCCACAATGATGACCGTCGAGTGGGTCGGCGCTGATCCGGAGGTCCTCGAGAACCTCCTGCTGCGCAACTGCGCCAGCTCCTGCCGCGACGACTGCACCATGTGCGGTGACGGCAACCTGGAGGCCTCCTTCGAAGAGTGCGACGACGGCGGCACCGCGAACGGTGATGGCTGCAGCGCCACCTGCGAGGTCGAGGAACCCGTCTGCGGCGACTCCGTCGTCGAAGGCACCGAACAGTGCGATCCTCCCGGACCTCTCTCCGACGGGAGCACCTGCTGCGCGGCCCATGGGACGCCCGGATGCACCGACCCGGTCTGCGAGAGCGCCGTCTGCCATCTGGATCCAGCATGTTGCTCGGAAGACTGGAGCGCGGCATGCGTCGCGCTTGCGGAGGCCAACCCGGATTGCGTCACCGGCTGCGCCTCGACGGGGGTGTGCAGGACGTCCTGCTGCCTCGACAGCGATGGGGACGGGACCTGCGATGACACCGACTCATGCCCGCTGTCGCCCAACCCCGGCGGCGGACCGGCCCGCTTCGACCTGACGATGTATGCCATCGACCCCGTGACGTTCGGGTGGTCGAGAGCCAGGAACGTCGATTGGGTCAGGGGGGACATGGCGTCGATAGGCGTCTACGGCATCATCGGCGGGGTCTCGACCGCCGCCGGGGTGCAGACGATCCCGGCGCCAGAGACCCCGGCGCCCGGCGGCATCTACTACTGGCTCGTCAAGCCGGATTGCGCCCCATCGAGCTGGTCGACGGGAAGCCCGTCGGAATGCGCCGAGCCGGGCGTCTGCCCCCCCGGCGGACGCGACGGCTCGCTCCCGCTCCCCTGACAGCCCCTCACCACTGACGCAGGCTCCCTCAGCTACTTGAGGGAGAAGACGACGTCCTGATGGCTCCCGTCGGGAAGCGTCGTGCGCACGATGAAGCTGCGATTCCGCGGCATCCCCATGGTGTCGAGGTTGTAGACGTAGTGTGAACCGTCGAAGGCGAAATACTGCCCCCCGTTCGCTTCGCGTGCGGGCGGCCGCTCTTCGGTCACCGTGCCGACGATCTCATCCGCGAACACGAGCACCGCGATCGACGCGCTTCCGGCGTTGACGTGGCTCCCGGCGCAGTTCTTCAGGCCGAATTCGAACGGGATCACGTTGCTCTGGGTGAAGATGCTCGAGCCGTCGCTGTTGACCGGCTGCAGGAAGCCCTCGAAGGTGAAAGCCCCGTCGTCGGCGATGCCGTCGCAATCGTCGTCCGCAGCGTTGCAGACCTCCGGGGCGGGAACGCATGCGAGGCTGTTGCAGATCTCGTCAGTCAATCCGTCGCAGTCGTTGTCGAGGCCGTCACATGTTTCGGCAATGGACTCGTCCTCGCTGCCTCCCGGATCCGTGGAGCACCGGGTGGTTTCGGAGGTGGAGCACTCGACGACGCCCGCGCCGCACTCCCCGGTGCCTTCGCAATCCTCACCGAGCCCGAAGTCTTCGTCCGTGGACCCGTCGCAGTCGTTGTCGACGCTGTCGCAGATCTCCGCGCCTGTTTCGTCCTGGGAGCCCCCGGGGTCGGTCGAGCAGCGCGTGCTGTCGGCGTCGGCGCATTCGATGTTGCCAGCGCCGCAGGCGCCCACACCGTCGCACTCCCCGCCAATTCCGAAGTCCTCGTCGACGGAGTCATCGCAGTCATTGTCCTCTCCGTCGCACAGCTCAGCCGACGGGAAGGTGGTCTGCTCGCAGGTCACCTGCGCGTTGACGCAGGATGTGAGTCCCTGCGCGCAGAGGCCGTCGAGGCCGTCCACCAGGCACTCTTCGCCACCCAGCCCTTCATCGATATCGCCATCGCAGTCGTCGTCCATCCCGTTGCAAATCTCGGTCGCGTCCGGGTTGATCGCGATGTTCTGGTCGTTGCAGTCAGGAGGATCGCCGCACAGCGAGAAACCATCGTCGTCCTGGTTGATGTCGTCGCCGCCAGTGTCGATCCCCTCGTCGATCATGCCGTCACCGTCGTTGTCGATCCCGTCGCAGATCTCGGCCAGAGAAGCGCACGTGACCTTCACGACGGACCAGGAACCATTGCCCGACACGCGCGTCGGATCCGGGATGACGGTGGCGATTTCCTGAACGTCGTCGGTGATGTCCTGAAACGCCGGGAAGGTCATGCCCCCATCAGGCGATGGCGAGAAGAGCAGCCTGAGATCGGGATTGAAAATCCCGTCCTTCTTCAGGACCATCGTCGTGCTCCCGCTGATCGGAGAGTCGATCGTGAGCACGGTGCAGGGTGCAGGGTCGTCTTCCGGCGAGCCTTCGTAGCCAGGCGGAAGCGCCGGCTGTTCTTCCGTGAGGGGCGACGAGGAGCAGACGGCGAGCCCTGAAGGGGTCTCGTCATCGTTGGTGACCTGGAAGACGATCCCCGCGCTGCAGCAGAGCACCTCACCCTCGGTGGGCCCCTCGGGGACGGTCCTCAGGTCCATGCAGAGACTGCACGAGTTTCCCTTCTTGTCCGTGACGATCACCGTCCCCTGAGCATCGGAGTTGGGATCCGACTGTTCCACGCGGAAGCCGACCGAAGGGGCGCCGTTCTGGAACGGATCGACGTCGAGATTGAGGTTCATCGAACCGGGGCCGAGGGTCACGGTCTTGATGCCGCTGTCACTCTGCCGATTATCGGTGGCCGTTCCGTCGATCCCCGCGGTGCCATCGACCGTTTCGGGGGCCGCGCTGCAGATCGGTGGGAGGGTGTCGCGGAGGTTGTGTCCATGGTCGTCGTCATCGTCATCGCCGTGATGCCCACCATGGTCGTCATCGTCGCTGTCCCCATGATCGCCTCCACGTTCGCCGTCACCGATTTCCTCCCAGTCGTCGGGCGATGAGCTCCCGGCGTAGGTAACGATGCTCGGGCCGGCGGTGAAGAACAAGGCAACCGAGGCGGCCAGCAGGACGATGACGCAACACAGGAGATACCGCAACGGACGCGAAGGCACGGGACGCATGATGAAACCCTCCCCGGATGAGTTGGCTGAATCCATCGGGGGGAAGCTCACCACCCCCCCGGGTCGAACCGCTGTGACGCCTTACCATACCGCGAAAATGGCCCTGTTCAACGACTTTCAGAGCACCCGCCCGAGAGCGCGCGCGAACTCTTCAGCGGAGCGCTTCGAGATTCGCAATGGCGTCGCTCCGGCCCGCCTGTTTCAGGACCGGTTCCGCATCGGCGAGCAGGCGCGCGGTCGAGGGTCTCGAAAAGAGGAATGACCTGAGCCCTTCAGGGAGTGGAGCTGCGACATCGCCCAGGGCTTTCAGGGCGCTTTCATAGTGCGCGGCCGCCTTCTCAAAGTCCCCAGCGCCTCCCCGCTTCTTCAGGGAGCTCGCGGCCAGATGATGCGCCTGCACCATCAGGTCCTTCTGGCCGAGGCTGGCGGCACTCTTGAGCGCCGCTTCCGCCTGCGCCAGAGCGTCCGCGGCGCGCCCTCCATCCAGAAGGACCTTTCCGAGAGCCAGCCGGGCGCGGGAAACGTAGGGCTTCAACCCTGTCGCTTCCGCGTCCCGCAGAACCTCCCTGAGTTGGTTCGCGGAACCGTGGGCCTCTGCATTGACCAGTCGCGCGAGAAGCTTGAGCCTGTGCTCCTGAGCCTTCTCCGCGGTGGAAATGGCCTCCTCCAGGACTGCGCCGGCCTCTGTCGCACGCCCCGAGGCGAGCAGGTGCTCTCCGCGGTAGATCAGCGCTTCTGCCAGCGTCGGGGGGCTCTGGATCTGGCGACCGATCTCGATCGACTCCTCGAGTGCCGTGCCGGCACCTTGCATGTCGCCCAGCCGCAGCTTCGCGCTTCCCGAATACGCCAGGAAGATCGAAGTCAAACCCTTGTCCTGCATGTCGCGAGCGGTTTCGAGGGCTGTATCCACATGATCGAGCGCTCTGACGTACTCGCCCTGGTCCTCATTGATGTTCGACGTGTTGGCCAGCACGACGGCCACCGATTCGCGATCGTTCAGCTCCTTCGCCAAGGTGAGAGCCTCGACGTCGTATTTCAGAGCCGATTCGTATCGGCCCTGGAAATATTCGGCAATGGCCACGTTGATCAGCGCGGCGACGATTTCGAACTTCTCGCCAATCTGTCTCTGTTTCTCGAGAGCTTCCTTGTAGAAGAAGAACGACTCGGCGTACTTGCCGATGACGCCATTCATGAACCCTAGACCACCAAGGGCCTTTCCAAGGAGGACCTCGTCGCCCGTGTCCTGAGCCAGACGAAGACTCTCCTGGTACTCTTCCATCGCCTCGGCGGTGCGACCGGCCTTCTGATGGATTTCCCCCAAGTTGATGTGCGTGTCGGCAAGACCTGCCTTGTCGCCGATGGCCTCGCTGATGGAAAGCGCTTCCTTGAGGTTCGACACCGCGTCGTCGTAGGCTCCACGAATGCCTTGAATCAGGGCCATGTTCCCCAGAACGACTCTGATGCCACGCTGATCACCGAGCTTCCGGCGTATCTCGAGACTCTGGCCGAAGTGAATCAGCGCTTCGTCGTTGCGCCCCATCCTGAGATACGTGTTGCCGATACCGTTCAAAACGGTCGCGCGCCCCTCGTCGTTGCCGGCCTCGGCGTGGATCGCTAGTGCGGCGTTCAGCTCCTGGAGGGCCGCAGCCGAGTCCCCCGTCCTTGCCCGCAGGCGCCCCATCGCGTAATGGGCCTCGGGATTGCGCGGATCCAGCGCGACGACGCGTTCCATCGAAGGGATCGCTTCTTCGAGCCTTCCGGCCTCCTCGAGCACCAGCGCGAGGTCGAAGTGCGCCTGCGCGTCGTTGGGGGCCGCCTCGGTGAGCGCGCGGTAGGCGCCGGCAGCTCCTTCGAGATCCCCCGACAGGCTGGCGGCGATGATGCGGATCCTGGAAGCTTCGTAGGCCGAAGTCTTCCCCATGGCTTCGACAGCCTTGGCCACTTCCGCCATGGCGCGATCTCCCTGTCCGAGCCGGTCGTAGGTCTGCGCCAGCAGCGCATGGGCCATGGCGAAGCCCGGGTCCTCCGCAACCGCTATCTCGAGCCGCAAAGCCGCCTCCAGCATGTTCCCGGCGCGCGACAGGGCCAGCCCTTCGCTGTAATGACCCAGGGCCGCGACCGAGCCGGTGGAGATCTCGGCGGCGGACTGGTCGGCCTCGCGCCATCCACCCGATACGTGCAGCTCGTCGCGGATCCTCGCGGTGAGTTCGTCAACGAGAGTAAAGATCGCCTCTTCTCCTTCGCCCTCCAGCACGATCGCATCGCCAGCCACCGCGGCCGTCGGGCCGATGCGCATGACCGACGCCTCCAGCCGGAAGCGGCTCCCGGCGCGCATGAGGGAGCCCGTCACGACGTTCTCGACCCCCACGAGCTTTCCGATGCGATGCACGCTCGCGGGGCGCGATTCTTCCGACTGCGGGATGCCGAGACCCGCCAGGGTCTCGCCCACCCTCTCCGAGCCGGCGATCCTCAGCGCTTTCGCCTGCGCGAGGTCCGAGCGGAGGAGATCGGTGAGCCCATCGCGGATCCAGTCGAACCGCTCCTCGCCCGTCGCGTTCCGAAATGGCATCACCAGGAGCGATGCGACGGGCGCGATCGGGGCGACGGCCGTTTCGCCCCGCGGCGCCATGAACGTGCGCGCGCCCATGACGATCGCCGCGAGCACGAGCACGGCGCCCGCGACCATCGCGGCGCGGCGCAGGGGGCGTTTCCACGACCGTGAGGCGTGCTGATGGTCAAGATCGCGCAGGAGATCCGCAGCGCTCTGGTACCGCTCGTCGGGGTTGCGCTTCAGCGCCCGCGCCACGATGGAGGAGAGCCACATCGGGAACTGCGGGAGAGCCGAGCGGACCGTGGGAGCGTCCTGGTGGACGCGCTTCATCATCACCGAGAGCTCGTTGTCACCGCCGAACGGAACGGCTCCCGTGAAGATCTCGTACATCATCACGCCGAGCGAGTAGATGTCGCTGAGAGGACCGGGAGTCTCACCGCGCGCCTGCTCGGGAGACATGTACTTGACCGTCCCCAGGATCGCGCCCGTTCCCGTCACGGTCTTGCCCGAATCCAGCGGCCGCGAAATCCCGAAGTCCGCGATGTAGGGAACGCCGGCCGCATCGATGAGGATGTTGCGCGGTTTGAGGTCGCGGTGGACGACGCCCGCCTCATGGGCGGCCTGGAGCGCCTGCGCGACCTGCCGGACGATCGGGATTGCCTTCTCGAACGGGATCGGGCCGTCACGCTGGAGGATCTCGTGCAGATCCGTCCCCTCGACGTAGTGCATCGAGAGGAACTTGAGATCGCCCGCCTCTCCCAGATCGTGAATGCGAAGGACGTTGCGATGCGTGACCTGGCTGGCGAGGAGAACCTCCCGTTTGAAGCGCTCCACCGCCTCGGGATTCGACAGCAGCTCGGGTCTGATCACCTTCAGGGCGACCGTGCGATCCAGCGCGAGATCGCGGGCGCGGTAAACGGCCCCCATCCCCCCTCTCCCGAGGACCGCTTCTATCTCGTAGCGGCTTCCCAGACGCATGCCGATGGCGATCTCGAGCGCCCCCTCTGGGTCGCCGACCACCAGCGGCGCCAGTGTGGGTGCCTCCGTGGAGTCCACGGGGGGACGCGAGGGTTGGCGCATGGTCGCGAGCGTGGGGGCCTCGGCGAGGCCCGGCGGAGCCAACTCCGCCGCCGGGTCGGTGGCAACGGCCGTCGCCCGGGTGGAGTCAGGCGCGAACACCTCCCCGCACCCGGAGCAGGTGCCTTCCCCGGCGCGGGCTGGGCGCCCGCACCTTCCACAGCTGGTTGCCGCCATCGTGCGCCTCGCGGCCATGGTAGGGGCCCCACCGTTGGTTGGTCAAGAGCCTGAAATCACGCGGGTTAGCTGCTCGCCGAGACGTCAGGGCAGCGGCGCCACGTATGGCGGCGGATCCGCGGCGTATGAGAGGTCCCGGGTGTTAGGATGTCTGCGAACGACACTGCCCCGAAAGCACCATCTTGACAGCGGATGGCCCCGCTCCCTAGATTTTGCTGCTACCGGCCCATCTCCTTTCACAACATTGAGTTATGGGCCGGGCCCCGGTTTGACGGAGGGACCTTCACATGGCGTCGTTCGGCGAGGAGCTCAAGAGGGAGCGAGAGCTGCGAGGCATCTCCCTCAAGGAGATCGCCGAGGCCACGAAAATCAGCATCCGGTTCCTCGAAGCGCTCGAGCAGGACAAGTTCGAGATGCTCCCCGGGGGGATCTTCAACCGCGGCTTCATCCGCGCCTACACGCGATTCATCGGCGTGGACGGCGAAGAGATGGTCAACGCCTACATGGAGCAGGTCGCGGCGCAGCAGGCGCAAAGACGCGAGCTGGGCAAGCCGCCGGCGGCAGCGGCGCAGCCGGCGGCAGCGGGGCGGCCGGCGAAACAGGCGCCTGTCCTCCGGTCAGCGACGCTCCCGAAGCGCGTCACCGAGCGGCGTCACCCCGAGCTCTCGTTGAGCGCCGTCACACATCGTATCGGCGAGCTCACCGAGGGGCGCACCTCCCTGATCCTGTGGGGTCTCGCGCTTACGGCCTTCGTGATTGGCGCCGCGGTCATCGCTCTGAGTCTCATGCGTAGCAACGGAGTCGCCTCGCCCGCCACCGAGGCTGTCGCACGACACGAACCGCCCACGGCACCCGACCCCGCCCCCACGGATGGCGCTGGCTCTCAGGGCGTACAGCCCGGCGCGCACGATGCCGCCGTGGATGCGAATGCCCTCCTTCCGGCTCCCGGGCAAACCGCGTCTGTGCCGGCGGCAGCGCCGGTCGCCACGATCGAAAAGTCCTCAGCCGAGATCGCCGCACAGCGCGAAAAGAATCGCGGGCCGTTCGTCTCCAGACCAAGTGACGAGCCTTTGCAGGCCACCGACATGGGACCTCCTCCCTCTTCGGGCGGAGGCGACGGCACGCAGCCGGCCGCCGAGAAGGTTCACGCCCTGACGGTCGTCGCCAGCGAGATCACGCGCGTGAGGATCGAATGCGCTGGTCGTGTGGCGTTGTTCCAGGAGCTCTGGCCGGGTCAGGAGGCGGCGCTGCGGTGCGCCGAGCCGGTCGTGCTCAGCGCGGACAACGCGGGGGCGGTACAGTACGCCCTTGGAGGCGGAACCCCGGCGCTGCTTGGCGCGCCCGGACAACGCGTCGAGGCGACGACGATCGCCCCTGTCGCCCGCCCGGTACGCAAGGGAGCCCCGCTGAGGTGAGCACACTCCCGGAGACGCCGACCAGCCCTCTGGCCTCCGCCATCCTCGAGGGGCGCGCCCCGGGTCCCATCAAGCTGTCGGCGGCGCGCGGCGTGCTTCCGCTGTCGCGCGCGGATCTCGTGCGCGTGCTCGTCCATCTCGCGGACGAGGACGATGCCGCCATCCGCGACGAGGCCGCAGGGACGCTTGCGGCAATCACCGACGATGATCTCGTCACGCTGGTCGTCGACCCCGGAACCTCGACGGACGTCCTGGATCACTTCGGCGGGATGCCCGGAGCGAGCCCGGCGGTGCGCAGCGCGATCCTCGCGAACCCTTCCACGCCTGACGACACGCTGCGGCGCATGATCCCTTCGCTCTCGCCCGCGCAGATCGACGATCTCCTGCTGAACCAGCGCCGCCTGATCGACACCCCCGAGCTGCTGGCCCTGCTCGAGCTCAACCCGGCGAGCACGGCGCTCCAGCGCTCCAGGATGGAGGAGATCCGACGTCACTTCCACGCGCGCCCCGAGCCCATGCATCACGAGCCCAGACCCGCGCCGAAAGCGGTGGAGACCGCCCCGGAGCCTGCCCGCGAAGAGGCCGCCGTCGCGCAGGGGCCTGCGACTGAAGAGATCGAAGAGATCGTGGACGAGGAGGACCGCGTCGCGGCCCAGAGGATCATGCGCCTGACAACCGCGGAGAAGGTGAAGCTCGCCTTCAGGGCCACACGCGAGGAGCGCACGATCCTGATCCGCGACACCAGCCGCTCCGTGCAGTCGGCCGTGCTCGACTGCCCCATGCTGACCGACCAGGACATCGAGGCGTTCGCGAAGATGCGGAGCGTCTCCGACGAGGTGCTCCGCACGATCGCTGGGAACAGAAACTGGATGAAGAACTACCGGGTCCTGTTTTCGCTGACCACCAACCCGAAGACACCGATCCGGGTCTCCATGAACCTGGTCGCTCAGCTCAACCCCAGGGATCTTCGATACGTTGTGGTCGACAAGAACGTCCCCGAAGCGGTGCGCCGGCAGGCCCGCAAGGTGATCGACGCGAGAAACGCCCGACAGGGGCGGCACTAACCTCTTTACAGTGCCCCAGCTGCGGGGGTATTCTCCCCGGTTTGGGGGAGGCCGGGTGAAAGTCGATTACAAGGGCGTGACAGACGTCGGCAAGAAGCGCGAAGCCAACGAAGACTGCTTCGCGACGATCCCCGAGGACTACCTCTTCGTGGTCGCTGACGGCATGGGAGGACACGCAGCAGGCGAGGTGGCCGCCCGGCTCGCCGTGACCGCCATCGCTGATTTCATCGCCTCCACGCGACGCGACGCCGAGATCACCTGGCCCTTCGAGTACGACACGACCCTGTCGCTCGAATCCAACCGGCTCAAGACCGCCATCCGCTTCGCAAACCAGAAGATCCTCGACACGATCATGCACAAGAAGGATCTGGAGGGGATGGGTACGACACTGGTGGGGATCATGATGGGGAACGGGCGCGCCTGCGTGGGCCACGTCGGCGACAGCCGTGCCTACCTCGTACGCGGCGGGGACATCATGCAGCTCACCAGCGATCATTCCTGGGTGAACGAGCAGGTGAAGCTGGGCTTCCTCACGCCCGACGATGCGAGCCGTCATCCCTTCAGGAATGTCGTGACCAGGGCCCTCGGCAGCAAGGAAGACGTCCTCGTGGACGTCGTCGAGCGCGAGGTCCTGCCCGGCGACGTCCTGCTCCTCTGCTCCGACGGTCTGAACACGATGCTGGACGATGCGGAAATCGCCCGCACCGTCACGGAGCATGCGGCAAACGTCGAGGCGGCGGCCGAGGCGCTCGTTGCGCGCGCCAACCAGAAGGGTGGAGAAGACAACGTGACCGTGATCCTGATCAAGGTCACGGAAAACGGGCCCACACGGTCAACCCGAAAGTAGTGACATTATTCATAAACGTCACCAAACAATCGGGTTGCGGCGCAATCTCCTTGACGCTACCCCGGGGATCCCCCTATACTTCCCCCATTTCAGCCCCTAGCTCTCGGGGAGGTGTGTCCTCCCGGAGGTCGGTTAATGCCCCAGCCCATGAGGTTCGAGCCGGCTGTCGTGAGACACCTCCGCCTGAGGCACGCGCTCACGTTGTCTTTCGTCCTGCTCGCGACACTCACGGTCGCGCAGGCGGCGGCACCTGCACGGGGCTCTGACGACGAGTCTGTTTCCCGCCCGAAGCTTCAGCCTGCGCCCGAGCGCCTTCACGCGTGGACACGTCCCGACCGCAAGACGATGGCAGCGTCATCGGCGCAGCTTTCCACGCGTTCGGACAATATCCATGCGCTGATGGGTCAGTCGGCCGGACACCTGAGCTGCGCCACCGACATGCTCCTCGCCGTCAACGGCGAGCGTTCGGATCTCAACCAAACGACGCTCATGCTGTTCAATCGCATCACCGCTCCGGAAACAGGAGCAGGCGTTCTGACTCATGACAGCCCGGACGGGCGCTTCCGGATCCACTACAGGACGGATCAGCCGCGTGGCGGGTCTTCCGACGCGAACCTCGACGGTCTGCCCGACGGTGTGGAACGGCTTGGCTCCGAGCTCACCGACGCGCTGGCGGACTTCACGCATGTCCTGGATTGGACCCCGGCGCCGCCGGCTGGCGGGAAGCTCCCCTCCAAGGACGTCGTCGAGGTCTTCCTCGTCGATCTTGGAGACAACGGGAAGAAGGGCCCGGGCTCGATCGACGGTTACACGGCACCGATCGTCCCGCGCGTCCTCGATGCGCCCGGCACGACGCCGGGCCCCGACGCGGCCGATTCGCGGATGTTCTTCAACATGCGCATCGTGGACGCGCCATCGTCATTGCGCGCGATCGTCGTCCACCAGGTGGCTCACATGCTTCTTCTGAGAGAATCTCTCGCCGAGTCCCCATGGTGGCATGAGGCGAGCGCGCTCTGGCTCGAGAACCGGCTGGCGGGGAATGTCGCTGACACCGCACGTTCGTTCCACGCCACTCATTCCCGCCGCGCGGCGGGGATCCAGGCCGAAGTCCTCGGGCTGACCCTCGAGGAGTATCTCTGGCCGCACTATCTCAGCCGCACGATGGGGGGAGACGATGCCCTCATCCGGCAGATGTGGGCCGAGATGGCCGCCTTCCCCGGCAACAACACGCTCGATGCCATGGATCGCGTGATGCGGCGCCAGTTCGGGACTGGCCTTGCCGAGGAGCTGGCTGTCTTCAACGTCTGGAACCTGTTCATCGGCCAGGCCGACGACGGGCAGCACTACTCGTTCGGACAGTTCCTCCCGACGCTGCGGGGGGATGCCGTTCACGAGACGTTCCCGGCCCGGGGCGGATCCCTCGCCGGACCGCTCTCCCCCTCGGGCTCGGCGCTGGTCCAGATCCTGGGAGACGGGAGCCGTGGCGGCCTCCGCATCCGGTTCCAGGGCGCTGAAGCGGGAGTGTGGGACGTCGGACTGATCTTGTCACCGGTATCGAACCCCGGCGACGCGCGCCATGTTCCCATGACGATCGAGGCGGACGGCACGTCGGAGATCTCCTTCCCGTGGAGCCGCCTCGCGCAGATCGACGTGCTGATCCAGAACCTCGCGCCGCCCACCTCCCAGACCGCTCCCTACTCGTTCTCCATCGACCACGACCCCATGCTCCCCTTCGACCTGATGAGCTTCTCGGTCGGCGACGGATCGGGCGGAGCGGTACTAAGCTGGTCCACGGACGCGGAAGAGCGCCTGGCGGGATGGAACGTTCATCGCTCCCTCTCCCCACTCGGCCCGTTCGCGCGCATCAACCGCTTCATGATTCCCGCCGCGGGTGACTCCGCCCGCGCGGCCAGCTATGCCTACCTCGACGCCACCGCCCAGGCGGGGTTCAAGTACTACTACCAGCTCGAAGGAGTCACCTTCGAGGGCTTCACCGACGTGTCGCACGCCACCGGTGTGCGCCTCGCCGAACGCATCCGGCGACCGTCCGGTCGCTGATCGCCCCTCACCACCCGGGCATGGAACTTCCACGCGGCAAGGGGGTCTATGATCCTGCCGCGGCGAATGCCGCACATGGCGCGGGAGGCACCGGGCCGGTGGTTCCGCCTGACAACGCAGCACAAAGAACCGT
>Ga0137432_1000350_pt1 | contig 28231 bp, 20 predicted proteins | sample EasRivERMZT820_2_FD_102337 | JGI IMG/M metagenome (GOLD analysis project Ga0137432, IMG submission 102337) | Soil microbial communities from meander-bound floodplain in the East River, Colorado, USA - East River MetaG ERMZT820_2 | ecosystem: Environmental > Terrestrial > Soil > Floodplain ... | reverse complement strand
CGATGAACGGGGGGCTCGCTGCGCTCGGCGCATTCGGGCACGACTCGCAGCAGTTCCGTGGTCGACCGCCTCACGCGGCGTCCCGTCCCTCGACCTTTTTCCCCTCCGCCCTTTGACCACCGTATTAGACCGTCGCGCGAAGACACGAAGCCGTTGCTCCCCGCGGCCTCTTCGCACGGTCCTCGAGCGACGTCCAAACTCATTGCTGCGCCGCGGGCGACGAACTGCGCGAGCCAGGATCGAAGCGGTAGTGGCGCCTTCGTGGTCGAGCGCGCCAATTTGGTCGATGTCGTGACGTCGGGCCGGACGGGAACTCCGCACCGATCGCTTGGACCCTTCGAGACTCGTGACGTGCAAGGCTCAGCCGGATGTTCCTGCCGCCGTCGCCCGCGACACTCACGACTCGAGACTCTCGAGACACAAGACTCGCGAAACTCACGACATTCGAGTCTCATGGCATGCGCGTCACGTGGCATTCGAGTCACGTTCGACCGCCCGACCCGCGAACTAGCTCTACGGCCCCCTGATCCGCCACAGTGTTGCTGCATTCACCCGCTTTCGCCGACGCCCGCATCGCCGTCGAACCGCGAGCGCGCACGCGGACGGTCCATCGCCCGCGGCGCAGCAACGACGTCGGACGTCGTTCGAGGACGTTGGCGAAGAGGACGCGGGGAGAAGGCTTCGTGGCGAGAGGGGCTCCAGGCGCCGTCGGCCACTGTGCAGTTGACCAGGCCGTCCCATTAGGCGCCGCAGTCAGCCGAGGCCGCCACTGTCCAGATGATTTGGGCGGCCGAGGGCACCCCGATCCGCCACGAAGCCTTGCTCCCCGCGGCCTCTTCACCCCCGCCCTCGACGTCCGCTCGTCTTCCCTCGCCCTCGCCGGCGGATCTCCCGTCCGCCCTCCCGCTCAGTTCCCCGCGCGCTTCGCGCCGTCGAATTCCGGGATCCAGCAGCAGACCAGGTGGCGGTCGCCGTAGACGCTGTCGATGCGGGAAACGGGGGGCCAGTACTTGTGCTCGCGCGTCCACGGGGCAGGGAAGGCCGCCTGCTCGCGCGAGTAGGAGTGAGTCCACTCCTTGGCCGTCACCGTGGCCGCCGTGTGCGGCGCGTTCTTGAGCGGGTTGTCCTTGCGGTCGAGCTGGCCCGACTCGATCGCGCGGATCTCCTCGCGGATCGCGATGAGCGCGTCGCACAGCCGGTCGAGCTCCGCGAGCGACTCGCTCTCCGTCGGCTCGATCATGAGCGTGCCGGCGACCGGGAAGGAGAGCGTCGGCGCATGGAAGCCGTAGTCCATCAGGCGCTTGGCGACGTCCTCGGCCTCGACGCCCGAGCTCTTCGAGAGCGGCCGCAGGTCGACGATGCACTCGTGCGCGACGCGGCCGTTCTTGCCGCGGTAGAGCACCGGGTAGTGGGGATCGAGGCGGTGCGCGACGTAGTTGGCGGCGAGGATCGCGACCTGCGTCGCGAGCGCGAGCCCGTCGGGGCCCATCATCGCGATGTAGGCGTAGGGGATCGGGAGGATGCCGGCGCTGCCGTAGGCCGCCGCGGAGACGGCGCCGACGCCCTCCCTGGGGGCGGAGCCGGGGAAGGCGAAAGGGTGGGTCGGCAGGAACGGCGCGAGATGGGCCGCGACGCAGATCGGGCCCATGCCGGGGCCGCCGCCGCCGTGCGGGATGCAGAAGGTCTTGTGCAGGTTCAGGTGGCAGACGTCGGCGCCGATGTCGCCGGGCCGGCAGAGCCCGACCATCGCGTTCATGTTGGCACCGTCGAGGTAGACCTGCCCGCCGTGGCGGTGGACGGTCGCGCAGACCTCCTTGATCCCCTCCTCGAAGACGCCGTGCGTCGACGGGTAGGTGACCATCAGCGCGCCGAGCCGCTCGCCGTGCTCCTGCGCCTTGGCCTTCAGGTCGGCGAGGTCGATGTTGCCGTCGTCGTCGCACGCGACCGGCACCACCGTGAAGCCGGCCATGACCGCGCTCGCGGGATTCGTCCCGTGCGCGGACACCGGAATGAGGCAGACGACGCGGTGGCCCTGGCCGCGCCGCGCCTGGTACTCGCGGATCACGAGGAGTCCGGCGTATTCGCCCTGCGAGCCGGCGTTGGGCTGCAGCGACGTGGCGGCGAAGCCGGTGATCTCGGCCAGCCACTTCTCGAGGCGCGCGAAGAGCTTCGCGTTGCCCGCCTGCTGGTCGGCCGGCGCGAACGGGTGGATGCCGGCGAAGCCGGGCAGGCTGATCGGCGCCATCTCCGCGGTCGCGTTGAGCTTCATCGTGCACGAGCCGAGCGGGATCATCGACGTCGTGAGCGACAGGTCCTTCGTCTCGAGCCGCTTCATGAAGCGCAGCAGCTCGTGCTCGGTGCGGTGGCGCGCGAAGACCGGGCTCGTCATGAACGGCGTCGTGCGGGCGAGCGCGGCGGGGAACGCCGCGTCGACCGTGCGCGCGACCGCGTCGGGGTCGAAGCCGGCGGCCTTGCCGCCGAAGCACTCGAAGACCTCGACGAGGTCGGCCGCGCCGACCGTCTCGTCGAGCGCGACGCCGACGTCGCCGTTCGCGTAGCGGCGCAGGTTGATGCGCCGCTCGCGCGCGAGCGCGTGCACCGCGTCGCCGCCGCCGCGGCTGGGCGTGACGCGCAGCGTGTCGAACACGACGCGCGCGGCGCAGCGGCAGCCGATCCCCTCGAGCGCCTTCGCGAGCGTGACCGCGGCGAGGTGGACGCGCTGCGCGATCCGCGTCAGCCCCTCCGGTCCGTGGTAGATCGCGTACATCGCGGCCGTGATCGACAGCAGCACCTGCGCCGTGCAGATGTTGCTGGTGGCGCGGTCGCGCCGGATGTGCTGCTCGCGCGTCTGCAGCGCGAGTCGCAGCGCCGGCGCGCCGGCCGCGTCCTTCGACATCCCGACCAGGCGGCCGGGCAGCTTGCGCGCGAAGGCGTTGCGCGTCGCCATGAACGCAGCGTGCGGCCCGCCGCCGAAGAGCGGCACGCCGAAGCGCTGGCTGTTGCCGACGACGACGTCGGCGCCGAACTTCCCGGGCGGCTCGAGCAGCGTGAGCGCGAGCAGGTCGCTCGCGACGACGACGCGCGCGCCGGCGGCGTGCGCCCGCTCGATCAGCGCGGTCGGGTCCTCGACCGCGCCGTCGGTCGCCGGGTACTGGATCAGCGCCCCGAACGTCTCCGGACCGAACTGGAACGACGCCGCGTCGCCGACCACGACCTCGAGCCCGAGCGGCAGCGCGCGCGTCTTCACCACCTCGATCGTCTGCGGATGGCAGCGGTCGGAGACGAGGAAGGTCGCGCCGCTCGGCTGGCCCTCGAAGCTGCGCTTGCAGAGCGTCATCGCCTCCGCGGCGGCGGTGCCCTCGTCGAGCAGCGAGCTGTTCGCGATCTCCATCCCGCAGAGCTCGGTGACGAGAGTCTGGAAGTGGAGCAGCGCCTCGAGGCGCCCCTGCGAGATCTCCGCCTGGTAGGGGGTGTACTGCGTGTACCAGCCGGGATTCTCGAGGATGTTGCGCTGGACCACCGGCGGCGTGACGGTGTCGTGGTAGCCGAGCCCGAGATAGGAGCGGAAGCGCCGGTTCTCCGTCGCGAACGCGCCGAGCTCCTCGATCGCCGCGCGCTCGCTCAGCGCGGGCGGCAGGTCGAGCGCCTTCCCGAAGCGGATGGCGGCGGGCACGGTCGCGGCGATCAGCTCGTCGAGCGACTTCATGCCGAGCTGCGCGAGCATCCGCTCGCGCTCGGCGGCGGAGGGTCCGAGGTGGCGGTCGGCGAAGCGGTCGGAGGTGGCGAACGGCGAGGAGCGCGGATCGGAGTGCATCGAAGTCCCTGTTGCCGGAACCATCATCAAGACTCGGACTCGCACTTCTTCTGGTAGGCGTCGGCGTCGAGGAGCGCGCCGAGCTCGGCGTCGGCGACGTTCTTCAACTTGATCATCCAGCCGGCGTTCCACGGGTCGGCGGAGAGGCTCTCCACCTTCTCGGCGAGCGCGGTGTTGACCGCGGCCACCTCGCCGCCGACCGGCGTGAAGAGCTCGGAGACGGCCTTCACCGACTCGATCTCGCCGAAGCGGTCGCCCTTCTTCAGCTTGGCGCCGACGGCGGGCAGCGAGAGGAAGGTGAGGTCGGAGAGGTGCTCGACGGCGAAGGCCGTGATGCCGACCAGGACGGTGGCGCCGTCCTTCTTCGCCCATTCGTGCGATGCGAGGTAGCGGCGGTCGCTCGGGACCATGGCGTCTGCAGCACTCCGGTGGAGGAGGGCGGCGGCACGGGCGGGCGATGCGCCCCCCGTCCACGGCCCGGGATGGTTGCGAAAGGGGGCGGGGATTCTATGCCGCGGGACGCCGCGGCGTCAGCGCGGGCCGGTGAGCTCGCGCGCGAGCTCGTCCCAGTCGACGCCTTCGAGGGCCTCGGCCCCGATCGGGGGCAGGCCGGCGAAGCGCTGCACCTCGTCCCGATCGGTGAAGTCGCCGAACGCCGCGTCGGCCCGCTCCTCGAGCCCGTCCCCGAACGCGCCCGCCGGGCGGCGGGCCGCGCAGCGCGGGTCGCGGGCGCCCGACGGGGCCTCGCGCGGCGCCACGGGCGGGACGGCGCGGCGGAACAGCCGCGCGATCCGGTCGAAGAGGCGGCGCCAGCGGGCGAGCGTTCGCATGCCGGAGTCCTGCGTTCCCGGGAGCGGGCGCGCAACGTATCCCCGCCGATTGGGGCTGACAAGACGGGCTGTGGAAGCGTTTTCCCACCGTAGCGCGGCGCCGTCCGCGGCCGATGACGGATCGACGGACTGCGCCGGCCATCCGCCGGCGCTCCATCGGCGGGTGGGCACATGGCGCTGACCGGCGATCTCGGCTCGATCGATCTCGCGAACGTCTTCCAGATGCTCCAGCTGTCCCAGAAGACGGGGACGCTCGAGATCCGTTCGCGCGGCTCACGGACCGAGGTCTACCTCGACGGCGAGTCGATCCTCTACCCCTTCGACCGCGACGCGTTCCCGGCGAAGGTGCTGCGGCTGCTCATGCGCGCGGGGCGCATCACCGACGACGCGCTCGCGAAGGCGCGCGCCAGCACGCCGGTGATGAAGCGCGACCTGCTCGGCGCGCTCATCGCGATGCACGCCATCGCCGAGGACGTGGTCGCGAATGCCTTCCGCGAGCAGATGGAGGAGGAGGTCTACGAGCTCTTCGCCGATCGCGACGCCACCTTCGAGTTCCGGGAGAACGAGGAGCCGCGCGGCCACGGCAAGGTGATCGACGCGCGCTACCGCCTCTCCGGCGCCGGCCTGCTGATGGAGGCGGCGCGCCGCCTCGACGAGTGGGGGTACATCCGGGAGAAGGTCTCCTCCGACCTCTGCGTCTTCGAGGTCGCCGGCAAGATCGAGCAGGTGCCCGACGAGGAGCGCGACGGCGCGCTCGTCGACGTCTTCGCCAACCTCGACGGCATCCGGCCGGTGCGCGCGCTGGTCGAGAAGACCGGCCTCACGCGCTTCACGGTGTGCAAGCGCCTGGCGCAGATGGCCAACATGCGCATCATCTACGAGGTCCCCCTCGAGGTGATCACGGAGCGGGCGCGCTCCTGCCTGCGCGACCAGCGGGCGAACGAGGGGCTCGCGCTCCTCGAGCGCGCCTTCGAGCTCGGCGCCAGCGAGCCGCGCGTGCACGAGATGGCGGCGCTCGCCTACCAGGCGCTGAACCGCGTCGGTGACGCGTGCCGCCACCACAGCCTGGTCGCGGAGGCGCTCGAGCGCGCCGGCGACCGGCGCGGCGCGGCCGAGGTCCACCTGCGCGTGCGCGACCTGATGCCGACCGACGTGCGCTCGCGCGAGCGGCTGGTCCGCCACTGGCTCGACGAGCCCGACTTCTTCGCTTCGACCAAGTACGAACCGGAGAAGGAGTCGATCGAGCTGGTGCAGATCCTGCGCGAGCTCGGCCGCGAGCAGGACGCGTGCAAGGTCCTGGTCGAGGTGCAGCAGCACTTCCCCAACGACGCGCGCCTCACGTGGAAGCTCGCCGACCTCGCGGTCGACGCGGGCGAGCCCAAGTCGGCGGTCTCGATGCTGATGTCGTGCGCCGACGAGATGCTGTCGCAGCGGCAGCACTCGACGGCGCTGCGCCTCTATCGGCGCGTGCGCAGCATCGACCCGCAGCACGAGGGGCTCGACCTGCGCATCGACTCGTGCGAACGCGCCGCGCGCCCGGTGCGCGTCGTGCGCGGCGGGACGGTGCGCCTGGCCGTCGCGGCCATCGTGCTGATCGGCGCCGCCTTCGCGTTCTTCACCCACAACAGCGAGGCGTTCGCGAAGCTGGCCGAGATCGACACCGAGGAGCTCGCCCTCGCCGGCGACTTCCCGACCGCGATCGGGACCCTCGACGCCTTCCGCAACGAGCACCCGATCACCGCCGCCGCCCTCGTCGCCGAGGAGCGCATCCGCGAGCTCGAGGCGCGGCGCGCCGCCTTCGAGCAGGAGCAGGAGCGTCACGGCGACCTGCTCAAGGGGGAGTCGGATCGGCGCCAGCGCTCGGCCGAGCGCCACTACGGCGAAGCGATGCAGCGCCTCGGCGTGAAGGAGCTGACCGGCGCGCTCGACGGCTTCCGCCACGCGGTCGAGCTCGCCAACGACGCGCGCTGGCTCGAGGTGAACAAGCCGGCGCAGAAGGCCGCCGAGATCGAGGGCTACCTGCACGCGGCGCAGACGACCTTCCGGGAGTTCGAGGCGGCGCGCACGAAGTCGGAGTGGGCGCGCGCCCACGACCTGGCCGTCAAGCTGCTGCGCGACCATCCCGACGCCCCGGAGGCGCGCAAGCTGCAGATCCCGGTCAAGGTCACCGCCGACCCGGCGGACGCCGACATCGAGGTCGACGGCGTGGCCGCGCCCTTCAAGAGCCCGGCGATCGTCATGCTCCCGGTCGGCCGCGTCGCGACCGTCCGCGCCCGCCGCGCCGGCTCGGCGACGCAGGAGATCAGGGTCGCGCCCGACTCCACCTTCGAGGTCTTCCTCCGCCTCGACCGCGCCCCCGACACCGTGGTCGAGCTCAAGTCGATGCCGCTCTTCCCGCCGGCGCTGCTCGACGGCCGCGCCTTCTTCGCCTGCGCCAACGGGCGGCTCGTCGCCGTCGACGTCGACACGCTGGCCGAGGCGTGGGGGCGCGCGCTGCCCGAGCTCGAGGATTTCGCCGGGCCGGTCGAGGTCGACGAGCAGGGGCTCAAGGTCACGACGCGCTCGGAGAAGGTGATCTGGTTCCAGCCGGAGAACGGCGAGGAGGTCACGCGGCAGCGCGATGCCGGCGCGCCGCCCCGGCCGGCACCGTCGCTCTCGGTGGAGCTGGGCGAGCGCTGGACGCTCGACGGCGAGGCCGACGGACGCGTCGAGCTCAAGGACCCGGCCGGGGACGTCCGGGCGACCTGGCGCTGCCCGGGCGCCTTGAAGTGGGGCGTGGCCCTCCCCGGGGGCGGCGCCCTGTTCGGCGGCGGCAAGCTCCTGGTTCGCGTGGTCCCCCCGAAATTCGCGGGCAAGTAACGGGGGCCTCCCGGCCGATGAACGAATCGCAATGGTCGCGGGCGCGGAGCATTCCGTCCGCCCCGCTTGCGAGGACCGACAACGCCGTGGGATTCCTGGCTCGATCGCGGGACCGACTGCTCCTGCCCCTCAAAGTGGGCAAGTGGAAGCACACCCCCGCTCCGTCGTCGCTGAACGAGCTGGTGCAGGCGCTGCTGCGGCTCGGCGACGTCGAGCAGGCGTGGGAGGTCGTCAAGGACGGCTTCGCGCGCTTCAAGGACAACGACCTCGTCCGCGAGCTGCACCGCATCGTGGCGCGCGCCCACGCCGAGCTCGGCCTGAAGAGCGCGCAGAAGGAAGTGAAGGAGAAGCCGAGCGCGACGGCGTTCCTGCGCCTCGCACGCTGCGCGGTGCTCCTGCGCGACCTCGACCAGGCGTTCCACGCGCTCGACGAGTGCATCCGCCGCTACCCGACCTCGGCGCACGGCTACGCCGCGCTCGCGGAGCTGATCGAGCAGCGCTGGCTGCGCGACCTCGCCGCCGCCGACGGGCGCCTCATCATCAACTACCTGCGCAAGGCGTGGCGGCTCGACGGCTCCGACGCCTCGCGCCCGCTGCGCCTCGCCGCCTTCCTGGCGCGCATCGGCGCGCAGCGCAGCGCCCTCGACACGATCGAAGAGGTGCTGCAGCTCGACGAGCGCCACGCCGACGCGCTCGCGCTGCGCGAGAGCCTGACCAAGGTCATCGACGCCGAGGTCGCGGCGGGGCGCCTGAACCCCGACCTGAACGACGACACCGACTCGCTCCTGCGCCAGATCGAGGAGCAGGGCCGCGTCGGCTCCGACCCCAACGACACCGCCCGCATCGCGCGCGAGACCGAGAAGCTGCGCGCCTGGCTGCCGATCCTGCGCAAGAAGACCGGCTGCGACCACGCCTTCGTGCTCGAGCCGAAGGGGGGCTGCTTCGACGAGAAGGGCCAGGTCGCGAGCAACCCGCTGACGGGGCTCGCGGCCAACCTCGCGCGCTCGGCGCAGATCACCGCGCGGCGGGCCGACCTCGGCGCCGTGATCGAGATCGCGCTCGAGACCGCGGGCGGCGCGCTCCTCCTGCAGCGCGCGCAGCGCTGCGCGATCGGCCTCCTCGTCGACGACCCGTCCCTGGCGCCCGCCGCCCACGACGCGCTCGTCGCGCTGGTCGAGGGCCGCCTCACGCCGGTGGCGGCGAAGTAGGACCCCGATGAAGGACATCCTGCAGAAGCTCGAAGGGGTCCCGGGGGTGCGCGGCGCCCTCGTCATGACCCTCGACGGCGTGATCATCGCGTCGATCCCCGACGAGGCGGACCACGCGGCGGTCGCCGCCTTCCTGTCGGCGGTGCTGGTCTCGATCGAGAAGAGCGCGGAGCAGCTGAACCTCGTCCCGCTGCAGCGGATGACGCTGACCACGTCGAACGGGCGCCTGCTCCTGCTCCCGGTCGGCGACCTGGCCCTCGCGGTGATCGCCGACGCCCAGACCGAGCTTTCGGCCGTGCTCGCGCAGGTCACCGCGATGACGAGGCGCCTGCTCCGGCAAAGCAAGATCGACGTGCCGCTGTGACGATGAACGAAGCAACTCCAACGCGCCGGGTGCTCCGCCCCGCGCCCAGGTCAGGAAGGTGACGAGCGATGGTGCAGATCAACTTCGCCCGCAAGGAAATCAACTGCAAGATCGTCTACTACGGGCCGGGCCTGTCCGGCAAGACGACCAGCCTCGAGGTCGTGCACCAGCGCACGCCTCAGGGCCACAAGGGCGAGCTCACGTCGATCTCGACCGACGGTGATCGCACGCTGTTCTTCGACTTCATGCCGCTCGACCTCGGCACGATCGCCGGGATGAAGGTGAAGTTCCACCTCTACACCGTGCCCGGCCAGGTCTACTACAACTCGACGCGCAAGCTCGTGCTGCTCGGCGCCGACGGGATCATCTTCGTCGCCGACTCGACGCCCGGCCGCATGGACGACAACCAGCAGTCGATGGACAACCTCCGCGAGAACCTCACGGAGATGGGGCGCGACCTCAACAAGATCCCGCTGGTGATCCAGTACAACAAGCGCGACCTCCCCAATCCGATCGCGGTCGCCGAGCTCGAGGGCAAGCTCAACCCGAACAAGGTGCCGACCTTCGAGACGTCGGCGCGGACCGGCGAGGGCGTCTTCCAGGCCCTGAAGGCGATCTCGGCGCTCGTCCTCGAGGACATCAACTCGAGCGACAAGAAGGGCTCGATGGGAGTCGCCGCGCGCAAGCCGGCGGCCGCCCCGGCCGCGGGCGCTCCCGCGGCGGCGCCGGCCCGTCCCGTCGCCCAGAACGTCCCGGCCGCGGCCGCGCGCAGCAGCGTGGGCGTGATGCCGCAGAAGGAGCCCGGCTCCGTGCTGCGTCCGTCGGGCCGGCCGGCGATGGCTCCGGCGGCGAGCGGCACCGCGGTCGCGGCGCGCGACCCCGCGCCGGTCGCGGCGCGCCAGCGGACGCGCGAGCCGGTGGCGGTCGCCGAGGCGCCGTCCCGTCCCGCCGCGCCCGCGCGCCAGACGATGAGCCAGAGCCGGAATGCACTGCATCACCAAATGCGCCAGGTCCAGCAACAGCGCGTGCGGCGCGAGGAGCCCGCGGATGCCGCTCCGGCCCATGCGCCCGTTCAGCAGAAGTCGTCGGGAGGGGGCGTGAAGATGGCGTTCTTCATGGTCCTCGGGATCCTGGCCGGTGCCGCAGCCGCGGTCGCCGCAGTCAAGTTCCTGTTCAAGTTCTGAGCGCGGTTTCGCGACTTAACGGACGGAGAACGCAAATGTCGAAGGATTCCGAGCTGCGCGAGAGCAGGCTGGTCTTCTACCGGAACGATCTCGGGAAGATCGATCGGGTGCTGCAGGAGTTCGTGCGGCTCTCCGGCTCGAGTTCCGTCCTCCTGGTCGACAAGGAGGGCCACATGATCACGCGCGCCGGCAAGGTGCCGAGCTTCGACCAGGACACGATCAGCGCCCTGGTCGCCGGCTCCTTCAGCGCGACGCGCGAGATGGCGCACCTGCTCGGCGAGCAGGAGTTCTCCGCCCTCTACCACCAGGGCGAGCGCGACAACATCCAGCTCTCGCTCGTCGGCGATCGCACGATCCTCACCGTGATCTTCGACGACTCGACGACGCTCGGCATGGTCCGCCTCTACGTGACCGAGACCGTGCGCAAGCTCGAGGACCTCTTCACCGACATCCTGAAGAGCCAGAAGGACGGGACCAACCCCGACATCGAGGAGCTCTCCGACATGAGCGAGTCGGCGAAGGACACCCTCGACGCGCTGTTCGACGGGAATTGAGGACGGCGCATTCGGCGCGCGGGCGCCGGACCGAACTCGCAGCCTACTTCGCCGGGAGGCGCGCGAGGTTCGCCGTCGCGTCCTTGCGGGCGTCGGCCGCGGCGTCACGCACGACCTGGGTGGCGGTCGCGTCGGCGATCACCTTGTCCGCGGCCGCGATCGCCCGCTCGTAGAGCTGGCGCGCGCGCGCGAAGTCCTTCTTCAGGTAGTCCTGCAGGACCAGCGCGGCGTCGTTGAGGAAACGCGGGTTGTCGGGTGCGAGCTCGATCGTCTTCGAGTAGGCGGTCCACGACTCCTGCGCCTTCCCCGTCTCGCGGCAGAGGAAGGCGAAGTCGTTCCAGAGGCGCGCGTTCTCGGCCTCGAACTCGACGGCGATCGCGAGCAGATCGCGCGACTCGTCCTTCCTCCCCTTCTCGAGCGCGCGGCGCGCCAGGAACTGCAGCGCCGCCGAGACGTTCGGGCCGGTGCCGATCTGCACGACGAGCGTGGTCGCGGCGGCGCGGTTCGCCTTGAACGCGCGCAGGAATGCGGCGGCCGCCTCGTCGTAGCGCTGGCGGTGGTAGTCGGCGTCGGCGAGGCCGAGCGAGCACTCGACCTCGAGCGTCGGGTCGAGCTTCTGCGCGCGCTTGAACTGCAGCGTCGCCCCCTCGAGGTCGCGGTCGAGCAGCCGGCACTGGCCGACGCACATGATCGCGTAGGCGGGGCGCGGGTCGGTGCCGCCGGCCACGCGCTCGGCCGCCGCGGCGACCGACTCGATCACGACGCGCGCGCGCGGCCGCAGCTCGGGCGCGCGCAGGTAGGTGAGCAGCAGGTCGAGCGTCGGGCGGTCGAACGGCTCGACGACCAGCGCCCCCTGCCACGCCTCGAGCGCCTCGTTCCATTTGCCGTACGCGTGGCAGAGGTCGCCGAGGCGCAGCCGGATCACGGTCGCGCCCGGGTCCTCGCGCAGCAGCGCCTGCAGCGTGTCGCGCGCCTCGACGAACTTCTCCTCGCCGCCCTCCTGCGCGCCGCTCGCGACCAGGAAGTAGGAGAGCTCGCCGCGCAGGCGGCGCTTGCGCGCGACGTCGAGGCCGCGCTTCTCCGCCTCGCCGATCGCCGTCTCGGCGCGGTCGAACTTGCCCTGCTCGAGGCGCGCCTCCGCGACCACGACCCACGCATCGGGGTCTTCCGGCGCGAGCTCGGCGGCGCGCTCGGCCTGGCTCTCCGCGTCGAGCAGCAGGAAGCGCGTCTCGTCGTCCTGGTGGCCGGTCGCGACGCGCTGGCGCGCGCGCAGCAGGAACGCGCGCGCGAGGCCGAGATGGGCGTCGCGGTCGTCGGGGGTGCGCTGGATCGCCTCGAGCAGGATCGTGCACGCGACGTCGGGCTTGCCGAGCGCGAGCTCGGCGAGGCCGAGCCCCACCTTCGACCGCGCGTCGTCGGGCGTGCGCTTGAGCTGGTTGGTGAAGGCGGTGCGCGCGAAGCTCGGCTTGCCCTTCGCCAGGAACTCCCAGCCGTCGGTCGGCACCGCGGCGCGCGCGAGCGCCGCGGCGAGGACCGCGAGGGCGAGCGCGCGCGCTCCCATCCGTCAGTCGTCTTCTTCCCCGGGGTCGCCCTCCTCGGGCGTCACGTCCGAGGCCTCGCCGTCCGACTCGGGCTTCTCGGCCGGCGGGGCGTCGCCGTCCGCCTTGGGCGCGTCGGCTTCCTTGCCGTCGCCTTTCGCGGGCTCCGCCGGCGGCGGGACGCGCTCGGGCGTGAGCTTCGAGCGCCAGCTCGCCACCTCGTGGCGCTTGGGGAGCTTCTGCTCGAACTCGTCGAGCAGCTGCTTGGCGTATTCGACGTCGCCCTGCGCCTGCACCACGTTGATGAGGTTGCTGTAGGCGTCGCCGAGCGTCTCGCGGTCGCCGTTGCGCGCGTCGGTGCGGCGCATCTCGTCGTTGATGCCCGCCTCGGCGAGCTTGCGCGACTGCTCGAGCCACGCGCGCGCCTGGTCATAGTCGCGGTCGAGGTGGTAGAGGAGGATCAGCGCCCCGTCGTTGAGGTAGCGCGCGTTGTCGGGCTCGAGCTGGATCGCGCGGCGGTAGGCGCGGTTCGACTCCTCGTAGCGCTTCGCGTCGCGCGCGAAGAAGCCGTAGTTGTTCCAGTTCTCGGCGCGCTCGGGCTCGACGAGGCAGAGCTTCGCGGCGAAGGCGCGGATCTCGTCGAACTTCTCGGGTGGCATCCGGTCGCCGCCGAACTTGGTCCACATGGCGTCCTGGAGCGCGTGCAGCTGCTTCAGCGCGCCCTCGTGGGCGGGGTCGAGGTCGATGGCGGAGAGCAGCGTCGCCTCGGCCGCGGCGAAGTCCTCCGCCTTCACCTGCGCCGCGCCGCGCGACGCGCGCAGCGTCGGGACGTAGGCGGCGACCTGCGGCGCGAGCTCGGGCTTGAGGCGCCCGGCCGCGACCAGCTCCTCCTCCGCGCGGCGGTACTGCTCGGCGGCGGCGGGGTAGTCGTGCTTGGAGCTGTAGAGCCAGGTGCCGTCGAGCTCGCGCGCCCGCGAGGCGTACCAGTGGCCCAGCACCGGCTCGTCGACGAGGCCCGAGTAGAAGCGGATGGTCTCGTCGAACTTCTGCTGGCGCGCCGCCTCGACGATCACCGCCTCGTGCGAGTCGGTGTCGTCCGGCTTGAGCAGCGCCGCGCGCCGCAGCGCGGAGAGCGTCCCCGCGTCGTCGCGGAGCATCAGGCAGACGCGCGCGAGCCGGCGCGCGACCGCCACCTGGTCGTCGGCGAGCCGCTGGGCGCGCTGCAGGACCGCCTTCGCCTCGTTCAGGCGGGAGGCGGCGCCGGCGTCGTCGCCGGCGTCCGCCGCGGCCTGGCGCGCGGCGACGAGGTCGTCGGCGAGGTCGACCAGGAGCTCGACGGTCGCGCCGCCGCTCTTCTCCGCCTGGTAGAGCGCCGCGATCGACTCCTCGACGCTGCCAGCGCGCGAGAGCACGTGGCCGAGCTCCGCCCACGCGGCGGGCGAGTCGCGGTCGAGCTCGACGGCGCGTCGCGCCGCCTCCTCCGCCTTCGCGAGGTGGCGCTCGACGGCCCCGTCCTCGTCGCCCTTCGCCGCGGCCGCCTCGGCCTGGCGGCAGGCCGCGCGCGCGAGCAGGATCCAGCCGTCCACGTGCTGCGGCTTCGCCTTGAGCGCCTCCTCGAGGGCGCGCCCCGCCGCCTCGAAGTCGCCGGCCGCGAGCGCCTCGCGGCCGCGCGCGATGCCCTGCTCCGCCTCGCGCAGCGCGCGCTCGTCGGCGCGCGGGGCGAGCAGCGAGATCACGAGCGGAACGATCCAGTGGGACGTCGTCACGGACGAACTCCGAGTCGTGCGGGGAGGCGACGGACCTCCCGTGGGGGTGCGAGCTGGCAGCGCTACCGTCGGGTGCCGCGATGACGCATTCGCCCGATCCGTCCGGGCGGCGCATCATAGGTAGCGTCGCGTCGATGCGCAGACGCCGGTGCAAAGGCGCTGCCGCGGTTGCGACGGCCCGCCGCGGCGCCTAGCTTCTCGCGGCCCGCGCGCCGCTCCGCGGCGTCCGGGCGCGACCGGGAAGTCCACGGGGTCGAGAGGGGACGCGTTGGAGCAGCCGCGCGACGGCGTCGTCGGCATCGGCCGCGACCGCCTCGACCTCGAGGCGGCGCTCGAGCTCGATCGCGAGGTCGCCGCGCGCCCCGGGCCGGTCGTCGTCGACCTCACGCGGGCGACGTCGTTCACCGGGGCGGGGGCCGCCGCGCTGATCCACCTGCTGCGCGAGCGCGGCGCGGAGGTGCGCTTCCGCGGGGCGTCCGAGGACCTCAAGCGCTACCTGCGCGAGCTGCCGCTCTCCGAGATCGTCGCCGCCGACTGCCTCGGCTGCGGCATCGAGGAGGAGCCGCTGCTCGCGACCGCCGGCGGCGGCTACTTCGAGCTCGTCGCCGCCGCGCGCTACTTCGTCGCGCTCGGGCTCGAGCTGGCGTACTGGACCGTGCTGGCGCCCTTCCGCGGCGTCAAGCTTCGCCTCGGGAAGGTGGTCACCGAGATCAACCGCATCGGCGTCGACGCGATCCCGATCGTCGGCCTCATCGCCGCGTTGATGGGCGTCATCCTCGCGCTCAACTCGGCCGGCCAGCTGCGGGCGTACGGCGCCGAGAAGTACACGGCGAACCTGGTCGGCATCGCGCTCACGCGCGAGCTCGCGCCGGTGATCACCGCCATCCTCGTCGCCGGCCGCTCCGGCTCCGCGATCGCCGCCGAGATCGCGACCATGAACGTGAGCGACGAGGTCGACGCGCTGCGCGTCATGGGCATCAACCCGCGCGCCTTCCTGCTCGTGCCGAAGCTCCTCGCCATCACGCTCGCGATGCCGGTGCTGGTCGTGCTCTCCTCGCTGGTCGGCATCGCCGGCGGGTTCGTGGTCGCGGTCTTCGGTCTCCACCTCCCCTTCGACGTCTACTGGGAGCAGACGATCCGCGCGCTGCACGTGCAGGACCTCGCGCTCGGCTCGGCCAAGGCACTGGTCTTCGGCGCGCTCATCGGGCTGACGGGGTGCACGCTCGGCATGAGGGTGAAAGGGGGCGCGACCGGCGTGGGGCGCGTCACGACGACGGCCGTCGTCACCTCCTACGTCCTGGTGATCCTCGCCAACACCTTCTTCACGCTCGTCTTCTTCATGGCGGGGTGGTGACTTGGATCGCGCCGCAGAACCGGTCGTCGAGGTGAAGGGGTTGCGCTTCTCGTACGGCGACGACCGCCTCGTCCTCGACGACATCGACCTCGAGGCGCGGCGCGGCGAGATCGTGACGATCATGGGGCCGAGCGGCTGCGGCAAGACCACGCTGCTGCGCGTCCTGGTCGGCCTCGAGCTCCCCGACGGCGGGTCGGTGCGCGTGCTCGGGCAGGAGGTCGGCGACCTCGACGAGGACACCGCCGACCGCTTCCGCCGCCGCGTCGGCATGTGCTTCCAGTTCGGCGCGCTGCTCAACTCGCTGACGGTCGGCGACAACCTCGCGCTGCCGCTGCGCGAGGACGCGCGCCTGCCGGAGGACCTCGTTTCCGTCATCGTCCGCTCGCGCCTGGCGCAGGTGGGCCTGCACGGGGTCGAGGCGAAGCTGCCGAACGAGCTCTCGGGCGGCATGAAGAAGCGCGCCGGGCTGGCGCGGGCGCTCGTGCTCGATCCCGAGGTGCTCTTCTTCGACGAGCCGACCTCGGGGCTCGACCCGGTGACGGCGGCCGGACTCGACCGCACGATCCTCGAAGTGCGGCGCCGGACCGCCACCACCATGGTGGTGGTGACGCACGACCTCCCGTCCGCCTTCACGATCTCCGACCGCATCGTCGTGCTGATCGACGGGAGGATCCGCGCGATCGGCGCTCCGAAGGAGATCGAGGCCTGCGATGATCCGGCGGTGGTCGAATTCGTGCGCCGCCGCGCCGTCGCCGCCGCCTCCGAGGGCGGCGAGGCGATCATCGCGCGGCAGTTCGACTGAGATCCGGGGAGGCACCATGGCGACGCGCAAGGAGAAGGTGAACGCGGGGCTCTTCCTGCTGATCGGCGTGCTGCTGATCTCGCTCACCATCGCGGTGGTCGCGGGGCTCAACCTGCGCCAGCCGGGCGTCCCCTACACGATCCGCATCAGCAAGTCGGTCGGCGGGCTGCGCGAGGGCTCGGTCGTGCGCTACCTCGGCGTCCCGGTCGGGCGCGTGAGGGACGTCGACTTCCCGAAGGGCGGCGGCGAGGTGGTGCTCGTCGCGATCGAGATCACCAAGGCGTCGACGCCGATCCGCGCCGGCACCTACGCGACGCTCGCCAGCAACTTCCTCACGGGCGAGACGTCGATCGAGCTGCTCGGCGGCAGCGACGACGGCGCGCGCCTCCTCCCCGAGTCGATCATCAACTGGCGCCCGACGACGCTGATGCGGCTCGAGGACTCGCTGCCGGGCGTGCTCGACGAGCTGAAGAAGGTGGTGATCGACGTGCACGAGCTGTTCGGGTCGGACAACCAGGCGCGCATCGCGAAGCTGATCGACGACGTCGACGCCGCGGTCCTCGAGCTGCACGCGCGGATCGAACCGATGGCGCGCGACGTCAGTGACGTGAAGGAGCGCCTCGCGCTGTCGAGCGAGAGCATCGCCGACTCGGCGGCGGGGCTGCGGCGCGACGTGACCGCCAGCGTCGACAGCGGCGTGACCAGCCTCAAGGCGGCGTCGAAGTCGATCGAGGCCGTCACCGCGAAGCTCTCGACCGTCGGCGACCAGCTGATCGCCGGCACCGACGGCGTCGACGAGCTGGTCAAGTCGCTGCGCGCGGCGGCGGCGCGGCTCGACGACGCGCTCGGCGGCACCGACGCGCTCGTCCTGGACAACAGCGACGAGCTGCGCCGGACGATCGGCGCGCTGCGCCAGAGCTCGCGGGAGCTCGCGGCGCTGCTCGCGGAGCTCAAGCGCGATCCGTCGGCGCTCCTCTTCTCCGACAAGGAGCCGGAACGGACGCGCGAGGCGGTGGCCGACAAGCCGGTGCGCCATGGAGGGGGACCTTGAACGGAGCGCGGAGGGTGCGGCGGCTCGCGCGAGGGGCCGCCGCGTGCGTGCTCGCGACGGCGTGCCAGGGCGGCTCGACCGAGCTGCGCGACTACCTGCTGATCGACGACCCGCCCGCGTCCGACGCGCCGGCGCCCGATGGGTCGGCGCCGAAGGGCGACCTCGCGGCGGTGCGCGTCCGGTCGCTGGTCGCGCGCAGCTTCCTCGACCATCCCGAGATCGCGTGGCGCCAGGGCGACGTGCTGGCCGGCGCCTACCGCTGGCACCGCTGGTCGGAGCCGCCGGCCGAGATGGTGACGCACGCCTGGATCGAGGCGCTGCGCGCGGGCGGGCGCTTCGCGGCCGTCGACGGCAGCGCGGCGCGCCCGTCGGCGCCCTTCACGCTGAGCGGCGAGCTGCTCGGCTTCCACGAGCTCACCGACGCCGACGGCAGCCATGCGCGCGGCGTCGTCGAGATCGAGGTCACGGTCGAGAGAGAGCCGCGCGACGGCGCGAGCGCGCTCCATCAGGTGGTGCGCGCGAGCCGGAGCGTCGACGCCGCGGACGACACGGTCGACGCGCTGGTGCGCGCGCTCTCGGAGGCGACCCGGCAGGCGGTCGCGGAGCTCGCGCGCGCGGCCGAGGAGGCGGTGGCCGGCGCGTCGTCGCGCTGACCGCGGGCGGCGCTCACTCGCCGAGCGCGGCGACGGCGCCGCGGTACCCCTCCGGGATCCCGCAGTCGAAGAGGCGGCCGTCGCGCAGGACGACGCCGACGAGCCGGCCCTCGCGTGCGAGCTCCGCCAGGATCGGCGTGTCGTCGAGCTCGCGCGCCGCCGCCGCGGCGCGCAGCGCCGCGCGCTCGCGCCGGATGCGGTCGAAGACGTCGGGCTGGTAGAGGTCGAGCGGGAAGCCCTTGAGGAGGGGTACGGCGGCCGTCGGCTTCGACCCCTTCGGCAGGACGCGGTCGATCCGCACCTCTCCGGGATCGCCGTCGAGGCGCGTCGTCTCGACGAAGCCGGCGCTGCCGTAGCGCGCGAGCTCCGCGGGCGGCAGCTCGATCAGCCCGACGAAGGTCGCGTCGGGCCGCCGCGCGCGCGCGGCCGCGAGCTGCGCGCTCGCGGACGGGGCGCCGGCGCCCGCGCCGCTCCAGAGGTTGTCGGGGAGCCAGCAGAAGAACGGCTCGCCGGCGGCGAACGGCTCGGCGAGCGCGATCGCGTCGCCGACCCCGAGCGGCTCGTGCTGCTCGACGTAGGTGAGCGCGACGCCGTCGACGCGCGAGCCGAGCGCGCGCGCGAGCTCCGGCTTGTCGGGGCTCACGACGACGAGCGCCTCCTCGACGCCCGCCGCCGCGAGGTCGCGCAGCCCGTGCACGATCAGCGGCCGCCCGCCGACCGGGAGGAGCTCCTTGGCGAGCGCGCCGGCCAGAGCGCGCATGCGCGTCCCGCGACCCGCGGCCGGGAGGACGGCGCGCCGCACGGGAGCGGGCGGCGGAACGCGGCGATCGTGCGGCAGGGAATTCCTCGACACCTCGCGACTCCAAGGGCGATCCATGCGGGGTTGCGGCGCCGTCCTGACCGCGTGTGGGACGGCGGCGACTCCGGTTGGCGCGCTCCGATCGTGTGATAGGATCGTGCACTCAAACCGCGGCAGGATAAGGACTTTCGTTCGATGGCCCAGCGCTCGTTCCGGTCCTGGCTCGCGCTCGCCGCGGCCGCGGCGGCAGTCGCGACCCTCCTCCCGGCCTGCTGGAACGGCGGCCCCCTCGGTCCGCTCTTCGGCGCGAACAACGGCAGCAGCGGCGACGGCGGTTTCGATCCGGGGACGGGCGGCGGCGTCGCGCTGAAGGCGATGTTCGTCGGCGCCCGCCTCGAGCGCGACCCCCCCAAGGTCCAGCGCGTGGCGCCCCAGGACGGCGCCACCAACGTCTCGGCGAAGACGCCGATCGTCGTCGAGTTCTCGGAGAGCATGGTCGAGTCGCTGGTGAAGAACGGGCTGCAGCTCTTCGCCCAGGGCTCGTCGCAGGCGACCCCCGTCTCGATCTCCTTCTTCAACGGCGATTCGGTCGTCGTCCTGATCCCGCAGAGCGACCTGATCGCCGCGACGCAGTACCAGATCTCGGTCTCGGCGGGCCTCGAGGACCTGCAGTCACAGCCGATCGACATCGGGGACACGAAGGGGACCGACCAGCGCTTCTCGTTCACGACGATCGCGTCGACCGGCGACCCGCCCTTCGACGTGCTCTTCTCGTCGCCCTCGCAGGAGGAGGGCAACGTGCCGCGCACCACGGAGGCGGTGATCCTCTGCACCGAGCCGTTCAACGCGTCGCTCTTCCCGGGCGGCATGAACGCGCCCGGCGCGGTGACGGTCAAGCGCAACGACCAGACGCTGGTGCTCGGCACCGACTACACGATGACCACGTTCCCCTCGGCGCTGCCGCGCGGCGTGAACGTCCAGTTCCTGAGCGTCGCGCCCGCCGACACGACATTCGGCGTGATCATCGACAAGAGCGTGCAGAACGCCGACGGCCGCAAGACGCTCAAGGGAGGCAACGGCTTCACCGTCGAGTACGAGTCCCAGGACGCGGCGATCCCGGCCAGCATCTCGTTCCCGGGCTCGGTGCAGGTGGTCGGGAAGGACGGCGCGGTGTCGGCGACGACGCTCCACGCCTTCCCGGCCGACGTCTTCCTGACGGGCGACGGCACCACGCCCGATTCCACGACGATCATCTACTTCGACGAGGTGCAGCAGAACGCGCTGCTCTTCTCGGCGGGCGGCGCCAACCCGACGCACATCGTCGGCGACCTCCAGCCGCAGTCGACGCCCGCCCTGCTCGACGGCGACGTCTTCGTCGGCGCCTACATCGAGCGGCGCGGCTTCCGGTCGGAGATCACGGTCGTCGAGACGATCGTGAAGGACACGATCGGCCCGCGCCTGTCGGCGCTCGGGCCGCCGGGGTTCGGCGGCAACCTCTTCTTCACCCAGGTGAACGACCCGGTGATCCACGGCGTCATGTCGGAGCCGTGCAGGGGCGTGCAGGTCGACTTCGACGGCGGCGGGGGCGGCAACCCGGAGTTCACGTCGATCCTCTTCACGGCCGAACAGTCGACCGTCACCAATGACGTCTTCGTCACGGGCACCAGCACGATCGCGCCGCTCCGCGACAACCTCGAGGGGTCGCCGACGCTCGCCTTCATCTGCTCCGACCTCTACGGGAACGGCGCGGTCAACGCGGACCAGTTCGTCCACCTGACCGTCGGCAAGGTCGGCGCGTCGGTGGCGCTGCCCGACGGCACGAGCGCGCTCGAGGTGGTCGCCTACGCCGAGGACACCTTCGAGTTCTTCCTGACCGGCGCGGTGGTGCTCGACGCCTGGCCGCCCGAGGCGAACGCGGCGAACCAGATCGTGAAGGGTCTCACCGCAAGCGGCGGCGTGGTGAAGTTCACCGACGCCGAGCTCGCGACCATCCCGACCGCGCAGGTGACCGTGACGGTCGTCGCGCAGCGCACCGTCGGCGGCTTCGTGAAGGTCCTGTTCGGGCCGTCGACCTTCTGCGCGCTCGACAAGCCGACCGCCGCGAGCCCGCGCGCCCTGGTCGCGCTCCTCACGCCCGACGCGCAGGTCGACCTGCGCTCGGGCGCGCGCTGCGTCCTGGTCGGGACCTCCTCGAATTCGCCGACCTTCAGCGGCAGCGCCTTCTCCTCCGACATCCTGCCCGAGACCGACGAATTCGACCGCGTCGCGCCGTTCATCGTCAGCACCAACACGACCGACAACGTGCTCGACCTGCCGCGCAACCGGCTGCAGTCGTTCGCGGTGACGGAGACGGTGACGATCGGCGCGACCAGCCTCTACCGCTTCACGTCGAGCGACCCGTTCACCTCGGAGCCCGGCCAGGGCAGCTCGGGCGGAACGTCGCAGAAGAGCCTCGTGGCGAGCTTCTTCCAGCGCACGCAGTTCGACGGCGGCAGCCACCCCGAGCTGCTCCACTCGATCGACTTCGACGACGACCAGGTGAGCTACGACAAATCGGGCGGACCTCCCGGGCTGCCCGGGCCGATCGGCCTGCGCGGCAGCCAGGCCGACCAGCTGCGCGAGTGGCGCATGATCACGCGGCTCCCCGGCTTCCCCGAGAACGCGGCGGTCTCCAGCACGACGACGTTCACCGCGACCGTCCCGCCCGACTTCACCGGCTCGACGCTGCTGCCGCTCCCGCTGCTGCAGAACAACGCCGTGGTCGCGGGAGCGGGCTTCGAGGACAGCCCGCTCGAGCTGATCCTGCAGCCCACGCTGATCGACCCGGCCGCGCCGGTCGACACCGCCGTCCTCAGGCGCAACCTCCGCCTCGAGATGATCGTCCAGGACAAGGTCATCTTCGGGACGAGCGTCGCGTCGTCGGCCTACACGCGGCAGCGCTTCGTCTTCGACCCGACCATCGCGTCGGCGGAGAGCCTCGTCCCGCAGGCGGTCCCGACGCCGACCGTGAGCAACTCGGCCCACCCGCCGGTGGTCCAGTGGACCGAGGTGACCGGCGGCGAGGGGATGCACGTCTTCAACCTGATCAGCGTGCTGCAGCTCGAGACGTGGAAGATCTACGTCCCGGCGGGGGCGCCCGGCACCGTGACGCTGCAGGTGCCGAAGCTCCCGACGAGCCTGCCCGACGGCATCGGCGTGATCGACTTCGCGACGATCGGCACCTTCCAGGGGTTCGTCGAGTCGTTCGACTTCGATCCGACGCACATCTTCGACGGCACGACTCCCGAGCAGTACACCTTCGACCCGCAGTCGTGGTGGGTGAGCGACCTCGAGCGCGAGTTCCTGAGGGCGTCCCGCTCCGACCCGAACTTCGTCTTCTCGACGAACTGACCGTGCGCGCGGTCGGACTGCTGTCGGGCGGTCTCGACTCGACGGTCGCCCTCGCCATGCTGCAGGCGCGCGAGCGCGGCAGCGTGGTGCTCGCGCTCACGTTCGACTACGGACAGCGCGCCGCCGCGCGCGAGGTCGAGGCGGCGGCGCGGATCGCGGCGAGGATCGGCGTGAAGCACCGCTCGCTCGCGCTGCCGTTCTTCGCCGAGCTCTCGGGCGGCGCGCTGCTCGACCGCAGCCTCGACCTCCCGCGCCCCGACGTCGCCGCGCTCGACCGCGGGGGCGCCGCGCTGGTCGAGTCGGCCGACCGGGTCTGGGTGCCCAACCGCAACGGCGTCTTCATCGAGGTGGCCGCGGCCTTCGCCGAGTCGCTCGGCGCCGACACGGTGGTGGCCGGCTTCAACCGCGAGGAGGCGGCGACCTTCCCCGACAACTCGCGCGAGTACCTCGCGGCGCTGAACGGGGCGCTCGCCTTCTCGACGCGCGGGCGGGTCGCCCTGGCGGCGCCGACGGCGGAGCTCGACAAGGCCGGAATCGTGCGGGCCGGCGCCGACTGCGGCGCCCCGCTCGACCTGATCTGGCCCTGCTACGAGGGCGGCCGCGAGCCGTGCGGCACTTGCGAGTCGTGCCAGCGGCTGCGCCGGGCGGCGGCGCGCGCGGGCGTCGCGATCGGGCGCGCTTCGGCCTGATGGCGCGCCGCGGCCCCTGGGAAAGTCCCGGGGTCGAGGATTTACTGATCCGAGCGTGGCTGGTAGCCTCCCCGCCCTTCGAAACCGTAGGCCGTGAACCAGGGCCGCGATGCGGATCGGCAGGGGCCGAGGCGCGCGAGGGCGGCTCGCAGTGCGAAGGAAGGTGCGGACGCCCGGGCGCCCGCAGAAGTGAATGAGCATCCCCGCCGAAGCCAAGACGAAGCTGATCCAGGACTATCGCACGAGCGATGAGGACACCGGATCACCGGAGATCCAGATCGCGCTCCTGTCAGAGCGGATCCGGCAGCTGACCGAACACTTCAAGGATCACAAGAACGACTTCGCGGCGCGCCGCGGTCTCTTGATGATGGTCGGCAAGCGGAACACGCTCCTCAAGTACCTGAAGGCGAAGAGCCCCCAGCGCTTCGACCACGTGGTCAAGCGCCTCGGGTTGCGGGCCGGCTGAGCTCATTCGCGCGCGCTCGTCGCGCGCGCGAGACCACGCCGGCATGTCGGTTCGATCCCCGTCCCTCGTTTCGTGCCCCTTCGCGGTCGCGCGAAGGCCGGGATCGACTTCGCTCCGTCGGGGCTCCGCGGGCCCCCGACGGACCACTTCATTCCGATCCGATCGCCGGCCGGGTGGCCGGACCGAGGGTCGCAGCCCGCTGGAAGAAGAAGGAAGGCGGTAGACGCATGGACGCGAACGCGGCAACCCGGGCGACGGATGACCAGAACCGGGGCGATGCGACGCATGGACAGGCCTATCTCGACTCGGCGATCACGGTCGAGCGGCAGATCGGCCGGGAGAAGCTGACGATCCAGACCGGGATCCTCGCCCGGCAGGCCGACGGCGCGGTGCTGGTGACCTACCGCGACTCGGTGGTCCTGGTCGCGGTCTCCACGGCGAAGCCGATGCGCGAGCAGGACTTCTTCCCGCTGACGGTCGACTACCGCGAGCGCACCTCCGCCGCCGGCAAGTTCCCGGGCGGCTTCATCAAGCGCGAGACGCGGCCGAGCCAGAAGGAGATCCTGACGGCGCGCTGCATGGACCGGCCGATCCGGCCGCTCTTCGCCGAAGGGTACAAGGACGAGGTCGAGGTCATGGCGACCGTGATCTCGGCCGACCCGGAGTACGACCCCGACGTCCTCGCGATGATCGGCGGCTTCGCCTGCCTGCACATCTCGAAGATCCCGTTCCTCGGGCCGGCCGGCTCGGTGCGCGTCGGGATGATCGACGGCCAGCCGATCCTCTTCCCGACCGACGAGGAGCGCAAGAAGGGCCAGCTCGAGCTGGTCGTCGCGGCGCACAAGACCGCCGTCGCGATGGTCGAGGCCGGGGCGACGGGCGTCAGCGAAGCGCAGATGTACGACGCCATCAAGTTCGGCTTCGAGGCGTGCCAGCAGATCTGCAGCATGCTCGACGAATTGCGCGAGAAGTCGGGCAGCAAGCCGAAGATCGAGGTCAAGCCGCCGGTCCGCGACGACGCCACCTTCGAGAAGATCAAGTCCGAGGTCTGGAAGGACCTGCGCGGCGTCCTGCTCACCCCCGGCAAGCACGCACAGAAGGCGGCGCTGAAGGAGTTCGGCGCGAAGGTGATCGAGCGCCACGCCTCCGGGCTCGCCGCCGGGACGCCCGAGCGCGAGAAGCGTGAGAAGGAGCTGAAGAACCTCTTCGGCGACGTCGTCTCCGAGCGCACCCGCGCGATGATCCTCGAGGAGGACCTGCGCGCCGACGGCCGCGGGCTGCGCGAGGTGCGGCCGATCCGGATCGCGCTCGGGGTCCTGCCGCGCGTCCACGGAACCGCGCTATTCACCCGCGGCGAGACGCAGTCGCTGACGCAGGTGACGCTCGGCACGCAGTCGGACGAGCAACGCGTCGACGGCCTGCGCGAGGGCTTCACCAAGCGCTTCTACCTCGACTACAACTTCCCCCCGTTCAGCGTGAATGAAGTGAAGCCGATCCGAGGGCCTGGCCGGCGCGAGATCGGGCACGGCGTGCTGGCGGAGCGGGCGCTCTCCGCGGTCATCCCGAACGACGAGCAGTTCCCCTACACGATGCGCATCATTTCCGACATCCTCGAGTCGAACGGCTCGTCCTCGATGGCGACCGTGTGCGCCGGCTCGCTGGCGATGATGGACGCGGGCGTGCCGGTCAAGGCCGCGGTCGCGGGCATCGCGATGGGCCTGGTCACCGAAGGCGGCAAGGTGAAGATCCTCTCCGACATCCTGGGCGGCGAGGACCACGACGGCGACATGGACTTCAAGGTCGCCGGCACGGTCGACGGCATCACCGCGATGCAGATGGACGTGAAGATCCGCGGCCTCGACCTCGCCGTGATGAAGGACGCGCTGGCGCAGGCGCGCGAGGGCCGGCTCCACATCCTCGGGATCATGAACTCGGTCATCTCGGCCGGGCGGCCGTCGGTGTCGCAGCACGCGCCGCGCATCCTGCGCCGCGTGATCCCGATCGACAAGATCGGCGCGCTGATCGGCCCGGGCGGCAAGAACATCCGCATGATCCAGGAGCGCACCGGCACCGACGTCGAGGTCGACGACTTCGGCAAGGTGGTGATCTCCGGCAAGAGCCAGGAGTCGATCGAGGAGGCGGCGCGCTACGTCGACGCCTTCACCAAGGAAGTCAACATCGGCGACAAGTTCGAGGCGACCGTCGTCGAGATGAAGGACTTCGGCGCGTTCGTCGAGCTGGTGCCGGGCCAGGAAGCGCTGCTGCACGTGAGCGAGATGGCCGACCACTACGTCCAGAACCCGCGCGACGTGGTCGACATCGGCCACAAGATCGCCGTCACGGTCATCAACGTCGACCCGAGCGGCAAGATCAAGGTGAGCGCGCGCACGGCCCCCGGCCGGCCGCAGGAGCGCGGTCCGGGCGGCGGCGGACGGGGCGACGGCCCGCGTCCGCCGCGCCGCGACGACGATCGCGGCGGCAGGCACGGCGGCGGGGGCGGCGGCTTCGGACGCGGCGGACCGCGCGACGATCGCCGTCGCGACGACCGTCCTCCGCGCCACGACGATCGGCCGCCGCGTCACGACGACCGGCCGCCTCAAGAAGGTCCTCCGCGGCATGAGGAGCGGCCGCGCCTGGACGATCGCCCGCAATACGACGATCGGCGGGACGACCGTCCTGGTCGCGGCCCGCAGGAGCAAGGGACGCCGGGCGAGTCGGTGCCCCCGCGCGACTTCGGAGACGAAGGACGCGGGGACGACGGCGGACGCGGCGGTCCGACGCAGGAGGGAGAGGGCGGAGGCGGAGGTGACGGAGGTCACTTCCGCCGGCGTCGCCGGCGCTGACCGAGGAGGGGGTGGAGCCTCGCAGTCGCAGCGCAGGGACGCGGCAGAGCCCAGGGATCGAGCCGGAGCACCACGCCGGCGAACCGGAGGAGACACGTTTCATCGCCAGAAGTTGATTCGATCCGATTCGCTCTCCCGCATGTCTTGCGGGAGGGGTGGCTGCGGGGATCGCGTGGCTCGAGCAGCGAAGTCCCCCGAAGGCGCTGACCCCGCAGCAACACGCATCCGGCGCGATTCGCCGGGCAGTCAGGGGACTTCCTACGACATCAGGAGTTGAGCTCCATGCCGCAAGGGAAGATCAAGTGGTTCGACAACAAGAAGGGCTACGGCTTCATCACGGTCGACGGGATGGAGGACATCTTCGTCCACTACTCGCAGATTGAAGGCACGGGCTTCAAGACGCTGCGCGACGGCGAGGCCGTCGAGTGCGACGTGGTCCAGGGCACCAAGGGCCTCTACGCGGAGAAGGTGCGCCGGCTCGAGCCGGTCTGATCCGCGGCCCCGACGAAAGCCAAACATGATGCGACCCGGCCGGGAACTCCCGGCCGGGTCGCTCTGTTTCCGGTGGGGCTTCGCCCAGGTGTGCAGGCCTGCTTCGCACCTGCACAACGCTGCCTTCCGCGCGCCGTCCCGCGCGCGGCGCCGCTCAGTACTGCGAGTGGACCGAGATCCTCTGGACGGTCGGACGCGGCGTTTCGGGGCTGAGCGGGTCGCTCGTGTTGGCGGTCAGGTCGAACGTGATCCGCCAACGGATGAACTGGAGGCCGTCGGCCACGGTGGGGCTCGCGTTCCAGAGGGTCACCGAGGCGGGATCGACCTCCTTGCTGCCCTCGACGATCGCGTTCGCGCCCTGGAACTCGACCTTCACCGTCGCGTTCGGCGGGATGAAGTCGGCCTTCGGCTCCTTGCCCGCCTTGTAGGCGTGGTGGACTTCGTCGTACTCGCCGAGGTAGTCGCACTCGATGTCGGTGCCGGCCGGATCGGCGACGTTGCCTTCGACGTCGGTGATCACGAGCCCGTTCGCGTCGAGGCCGCCGAACGTGAAGGTCGGCGAGGTGCCGGGCTGGCGCGCGATCATGCGGCCGAGGTCGAACCAGGTGGAGATGGCCACGCTGATCGGCGTGAACTCGACCGGGTTCAGCGTGTTCGACTGGTCGATCCAGGGCAGCGGGTCGTACTTCGTGCTTCGGCGCGGGAAGGCCGACGCCGTGTCGGCGACGATCGCCGTCTGGCCCGCGGGAACCTGCAGCTGGACGAATCCCTGGCCGCCGGGTCCGCCGTCGCCTGGCGCACCGGTGCTGCCGGCGTCGTTGCACGAGCCGTAGGCGTCGCCGATCGCGGCGCGCTTCCCGAGGCCCTCGCGGACGTCGACGATGCAGCCGGCGTCGAGGCGGATCTCGGTCGACGACTGGATCACGACCATGCCGCCAGCACCGCCCGCGCCGCCGCCGCCCCAGTTGGAGCACTCGATCGCCTCGCCGCCGCGTCCCACGCCGCCGTGGGCGTCGATGCGGGCCGACGAGGTCAGCACGACGCCGCCGAGCGCCTGGATCAGGACCGCGCCGCCGCCGCCGCCGCCGCCGCCGCCGCGCGAGTCGCCGACCGAGTCGCCGTACTTGCCGCTCGTGCCGAAGTCCTCGCCGTTGCAGACCGGGTCGTTGGTCGTGATCTCGTCGTGGTCGCACCAGATGCCGCAGTAGTACCCATCGACCATCGTGGCGCCGGCGCCGCCGCCCTGCCCGCCGATCAGGCGGGTGAGTTGGCCACGCGAGCCGTAGAAGTCGTTCTGCCCGGTGCCGTCGTTGTAGAACGCCCACTGCCCGATCGCGCCGGGCGACAGGACCTTGTCCTCGATGTCGCGGATCACGTAGCCGTTCTGACCGTTCGGGAGCACGTTGCCGCGGCCGTTCTTGAGCTTGCCGGCGTAGCCGCCGTCGGCGTCGCCCGGCTGGTGACCCTGGAGGTACATCGAGCCGCCGCCGCCGCCCGGCACCTTGACGTTCGGAGTGCCGCCGCGGAACTCGCTGCAGTCGAGCTCGTGGTTGGTCGAGTAGTTCCCCTTGCTGT
>Ga0137432_1000346_pt1 | contig 28523 bp, 33 predicted proteins | sample EasRivERMZT820_2_FD_102337 | JGI IMG/M metagenome (GOLD analysis project Ga0137432, IMG submission 102337) | Soil microbial communities from meander-bound floodplain in the East River, Colorado, USA - East River MetaG ERMZT820_2 | ecosystem: Environmental > Terrestrial > Soil > Floodplain ... | reverse complement strand
TGTTCTTTGTTTTCATGCGTTTGGTGTGTTTGGTTGTGGTTTTCTTTCACCGCCAAGCCTGTCTGCTCGGCGGCCAAACCACCAACCGCATTTTCAACTACGCTGCGGACATTCCCATGCCCCGCACAAAAAAACGCAAGTCATCTAAGCGCTGGAATGCTCAGCCGAAGCTGGAGCAGCAGTGACACTGGCTGCATGTGGCTACTTACCCCGACACTGTGGGATCGTTTGATCCACTGACAAGTCGGAACTAACTAGTGCCATCCGCCAAAACTACCCGAAAACCAATAGTTGAACAGGAGGAATCAAACTCGTGTGTGCTGCTACTAGAAGCCGCCAAGTACGCAGCATTCGTGGTTAAATAACAACTTCCTCGCACTTCCCGTTTTCTCTGATCTAGTTCACTCGAATCCTCGCACCATTGCTTGACGTTGCCAGCCATATCATAAAGGCCAAATTGGTTGGCCCGAAAACTTCCCACAGGCGAGGCGCCCGGATAACCATCATCATAATCCTCGATCCATGTGAAGTTCGGATTTCCTGATTCGATGTAGCGGCCGATGAAGGCGGCTGCCTTGCCGTCCGCTCGAAGCAAGCTCAAATCCCCGAAATTCCCGGCTCCATTCGGCGGCGGCCATTGCGTGCCCCATGGATATACAGTGTCGATTACCTGGTCTCTTTCAGTACGCCAATCACGCTCCCCTGGCGGCAAACCGGCTGCCGCCTTCCATTCCGCATCTGTAGGTAAGCGATAAGTTTGGTGTGGCTTCAATACCTCCAATTCCCGCTCATGTTGCGTCAGCCACTTACAAAACGCCTGGGCATCTTTCCAACTCACATTGACTGCAGGATGAAGCAGATTTTGGGAGATTGGATCAGGTTCCATCCAAGCTCGTTTAACAGTCTTCGATTCGTAAACGGAACGTTCGAAGAAAACAAAAAACTTTTTCCTGCGTACGACTGTCTCCGTCTCCTTGGTACCCTCAATGAATGCTCGGTAATCCTGAACCCGTGTTGGCCAGATACAGAATCGAACGCCTGCAACCGGCAGTGACACAAATTTCATACCCAAACTGTTCGTGAAAAGGTCGGATTCGGTTTGGCGCGAACTACTCCTGATTTGACTCAAATCGGTTTGCCCGCAAACTGGCGGATGAGTTATGACAACAGAGTAAATGGTGTTCGGCGTTTTCCCGAACCACCGCTTCCACTCGCGCGCTGGAAATCGCTGGTCGAGAAATGCTTTCCATTCTGGGTCGCTCATCATCGGGGCCTCTTCAAAGGCCATGGGATTAGTAGCAAAGTGGGAAATCAATGCGCCGTTCAGCCCAAGAGCGGCGTCGGCTGTCGGAATCATCGTTTTCGGCGGCACTCGCTGGATGATGCTGCCTGCTTGCTTTGCCGCCACCGCAGCCCCTATGTCAGTGACGAAAATCACAACATCGATTTTAGGTTGAATGTTCGACATGGTTTCCTCCTGGAAATCAATCCAAGTGCATGGATCCGGAGTTTAGTAGGCTTACGGTACTTATCAATTGTCATTTCGGCCTTGCTCGCATTGCTGCAAAATGCACGCGATGTGAAGACTCCAGAAAGAATATGTGCTCCGCCACAGAAAGCTGGAGCTACTGAGGGCGGGTGGGCGGTGAATTGGTTGCTTCAGCCCGACGCTAAGGGCGAGGGTCTTTTACGCCTTTCCCCGATTGACAACATCAGATTCATTTTAGGAACATCTGACAACCGTGCGCGATGTTTCTGGAGCGCTCCGCCTGTCCTCCAACCCGACAGGGCGATTGCAAAGTGGTTTCGCACTGGATGCGACTTGTTTGAGGGAACGGCGTGATCGAAGCGCGATCAACCAGCGATTGCTTGCAATAATCGTGGTCCTGAATACACGTTCGGGATTCGCTCTTGTTCCAAAAGCCTTCCTTTCGCGACCAGGTAGGCGTATTGCGTCTGCTCGTCGGCAGTCAATTCCAACTTTTCCTTCGAGTGTGCTTTGGCTGCACTGACCGCAAAGCCGGAATGTTCACAGAAAGCATCTGCATCCATCAGGACACTGCGAACGCGTGGAAAACATCGCCGCAGATGGGACAATGTCTCAAAGCCGTGACAATCCATATCCCCCCAATAAAAAAGCCGACATGAGTCCAGCCAAGTGACAGTTGTAAGGAGTGCCGCAGCATCTCCTGCCCCCCAAATCGCAATGGTCTTTGGCAATGATGGCAAAGTGAGGAACGTCATTTCATTCTCGACGATGAGCACATCGCTTCCGCCAAATGGCAAGCTGCGGAATTGGTCGAGCGGCGTGGCGAAGTCGCTAATTGAAAAACCGTGATGCGTGGCCAGACGCAGATCAAGAAATCTTGCCCGCACTAAAGGTTGTTTGAAACGAAAACCAAAGCGCGTTTCGAAGCGACCATCGTTTGTTCTAACCGTCGCCGGAGCAGCAATCGGCAAGAGTTCACTAAGGATGCCTGTGTGATGTTCGACGAACTTGGTGTCCACCACTACGGGAAGCTCGCGCAGATAACAGTTGGGGCATGGGCGGTCCTTCAAATACAGACACACATTCAGGAGTCCATCCCAGGAGCCCACGTGGGCAATGATCCTTGATGGTTTAGTGTGCACCCATGAGAGGAGTTCCGGGCAACGACAGCGGATGAGTTCATAATCCGCTTGGAACTGTCGAACCTCCGTTACCTTGCCAATAAAGCGCACATAGTCATCGCGAGTCTCGAAGGAAAGCTCACCCGGGATCTTCTGCATTCCTAGCCGGCGAAAATTGCGTTCTTCCCAGGCAATGGTGTAGCCAAAGCCCGCTTGCTCTTTGGACTGCTTCCGCAAGGTTTCGATAGCAGCACGGTCAGCTTCAAAATCCCCAACCTTCGACATGCCCGCACCGAAAACGGCGAGCGGAAAGAACGATTCCCCCGTGCATAAAGAGCGGAGAAAATCCTCATAACGGTTAAGCGCGCGGCGACGAATTTTATCAGGCGAGAGCATGGGCTGCTTGAGTCGAAGCTTGTCGCGCCAAATGCTCGCGCACTTCGCCGACTGTGACGGTGCGGACGGTCGAAGCCTGCGTGGTCGGATTGAGCGCCAGATGGTAGCTCGACACGAATGGCTCGACGACGCGGGCGCGGGCATCGAACGGACAAACGATGAGCAGTTGCAGATGGAATTTCGCAAATAACTGGAGCGCGTAACGTGAATTGGTCTCGTCCGAACTTGAAAACATTTCATCCACGGCTACGAAACGGAATGACTGCGGATTCTGGCGGTCCTTTGCAATGCCGTACTGGTACGCGACCGCTGACGCGAGGATCGTGAATGCCAATTTCGCTTTCTGACCTCCTGACTTCCCGCTCGAATCTTCGTAAATGTTCTCTTGGCGTCCGGTCTCGCGGTCTCGTTCCTCCACAGCAAAGGCGATCCAGTTGCGCGTGTCCGTGACTTTCGCCGACCAATCAGGCTTTTCGCGGAACAGATCAATGAGGTCGCTGATTCGTCGGAAAGCATTCTCCCGTGCAGCCCCATCGGGTGCGAGGCCGTATTCGAGACAACCTTTCAGTCGTCCACGAAAACCTCGGATATCGGGATCGGTCGTTTGAGTGGCGCGAATTGTGATGAATGTCCGGGGCGAATACTCGATGCCCTTCAACGCCATGTTAAGATGAGCAACCTTGCTCTGAATCTCCTCACAATGGTCTTCGAGGGTGTCCTGAAACTTCACCACATGCACCAAAACATCCCGGCTCATCAAATCCTGAAACTTTTGGTCGTGACGCGGCAAGTCGTCACGCCGCACGTTTTCTTCAAGTCGCAGAAAATCTGGAATAAACTCCTCGCCAAGATTCAAGTCGGTCTTCAGTTCTTGGAACTCACCGAGAAAATTTCCCATCAGCCGCGTTATCGCTTCGGCAAGTTTTCCTCGACTCTTTTCTAATTCGATAAGTTGGTTGCTGAGGGCGGTCTCCGCCTTATGCTGCGTCAACGCGGCGTTGGCAATTGTCAGGTCAACTCTCGCAAGCAGCGGCGCCACGGCCGGATCGAAGTATGAAAGATCGCTTTCCTTGCAATCGGCGAGCACGGACGTGGATTCGGCTAATCGGCGTTCGTTTTCCTGTTGCCGATTCTCCAAGCCGCCGCGCCGTCCGGCGGTTTCCGTTTTGGCCGTGTCGAGGGCACTGATTTGCCTCTCAACTTCAGCGAGCTGTTCCCGCAGTTTCTTTATCTTGTCGGAACTTCGCTCCAGTTCACGTTTCTGTTGTTCCAATTCCTGGCGACGACTCGCTGCAGAGCGCCAATCAATATCTGCAAACGTGCGGAAGCCGAGCAACCGGCCTGCGTAAGTGGCGCGAGCGGTAGCGGCTTCTTGGCGGGCTTTCGCCTTATTGATAACCGTCGCCTGGTTTTGCGCTTCGACCGCCAACTGGCCTTGCTCCTCTTCCAGACGCCGAACCTTCTCGCGGTTGGACCAGCCAAGAATGTGATTGCGTGGATCATTGATTGGAGTGGAATCGTCCTTGATGTGACGAGTCCCAGCGGACCGGATCAATCCCTGCCTTGTGAGAGCAAAGCCAGATGAGTTCTCGAATTCCTCAATGTTTTCGCAGCAGCGGTAATTGAAATGGGTTCGCAACTCAGCCTCCACCCATCGCGACAGCGGGTGTCCTTCCTTTAACTGCATTCGTTCGATGACACGGCCTCTGTCGTGAGACGGCTGAAATACCGGGGTATCCTTGGGCACACGATGATAAACCACGCGCCCACGCAGGTCGTTGTCGTTGATGAAGTGGTTGACTCGCGAATAAACCGTTTCTGGCACGAGTAGCGAAAGTCCGAAATTGCGTAACAGACGCTCCAGAGCACCCCGCCATTGTGCGCTGAATTCCTGCCGCACTTCCATCAGTTCGCCCGCGAAGGGCAAATCCGCCACATCAACGCCAGCACCATCCGCAATGAACTGCCGCATCCGGCGTTGCGCTTCCGGGATGAGGTCGGGCCGCGCCCTGAGTGATCGCAGTTCGTCCTCCAAGGCAGCGTGCTGGCTGCGCAAGCGGCCAAATTCTTGTTCCGCTGCTGCCTTTTCATTCGCGGCATCGGTGATGATGCCGCTCTGCTCCTTCTGCTCGGTCTCCGCCCACTGTTGTAATAGGCTGAACCTTACTTCGGCGGTGACCTCATCCTTTATTCCAAGTTTAACAAGACACTCTTGATACTGGCTTGCCAAGGCTCGGCGCTGCTGTTCCGTTGAGGTCGTGGTATCAAGCTCGTCCTGTACGCGAGTGAGTTCTTTCCCAACCTCGTCGGCGGCGATGGATTGCTTCAGCGAGAACCGCTGTTGGCCAAGTTCGCCGAGGTTGGTTGTAAGGTTTTGAATCTCGCCATCCAGCGTCCGAATCTGCTCGGCCAAGGAAGCGAGTTCGGCTTCGAGCAGAACCTTAAGCCGAATCGCGAAGCAAGCGGGTAAGGCGTCCCGAAGCCGCACAGATTCACGAAGCTGCTCGTCGTATTTCGAGATTTCCGTCGCCTTTTCCACGACAGGCTGGAGGAGTTCCAATTGTTTCTTCGCAGTCTGAATCGCCTCCCAGCAGTTTTTCAGATCTTGGTAATGACGCTCAAGGCGGTCAACCAACTCCTTCGTATCCAGCCGTTCAAGCATGTGGTCGCGAATGAAACCGCTGACGTTTGTAATTTCCTTGATGGCGACCGTCTGGCTAAACAATGCCAGCGTCGTCGTAGATTCCATTCGGAGGTAACGGACCGCCTTTTCGGCGTATTCGTTGAAACTGTCGTCCACCTCGAAGCCGCGCTGCCGAAGCGACTTCTTCCAGGTTCGTGATTCACCAAGGCCGGCGAAATCTTTCTGAATGGAACGTTCGCTCCGCGAAAGCAGGAAGAGCTTCCGCACATCATCGTCCTGCATCCAAAGAAGCTGGGCCAACGTGACGGCTTCGCCGGTAGCGGCATTGGTGAATCCGGCCAGCAGGATTGAGGGAGGGCCGCCCGGCTTGCGGAGGAATTTTGTTTGTGCGCGTGAGTCCTCAGACTCGCTCTGACTGCCGTATGCGCCAAGGACGTAGGTTTTTTCGTCGCGTTCTCTCTTCTTTGTGCCGCCCGCCGAGAGGTTGTAGTTCCGCTTCGCCCTTGGAACAAGCAACGTGAGTAAACCATCCACGAGTGTGGACTTGCCGCTGCCGTTCTCGCCGACTAACAAGGCCGTCTGTCCCGCTGGATCCAGGACGTGAACCTTCTCGTGGAAAGTGCCCCAATTGCGGACCTCCAGCCTTTGCAAGCGGAAGCCAGGTGGAAGAAGTAGATTATTGGCCATCACGCGCGTTGACATGAGCTTGGAGTTGTTCTCGGAGTTCTTTCAGCATCTCTGCTGGAAAACGGGCCTTGATGATACGGCGCACTTCGTAGCGTTCTTCGCCTTCAACGCCGGGCAATCTGCGGAGCAGGCCCAATTCTTCAGCCTTGTTTAGCGATGCTTCGATGCGTTTATCCGCACGAATCTCGTCGTTGGTTTCAGGGAAAAATGGCGCGGCCATTTGTATGAGGTCCTCTTTGCGCAAGACAAGTCGGCTCTCGTCGTGAACCTTCTCGTCGAACTGGAGCAGTTGTTCCCGCAACACGAGCCCGATAATGGCGACGCCCTTGGTCAGCTTATCGCGACGAAACAGGCGAGGAATTCCAGCACTCTCGTCCTGTTGCACCTGCTTGAGATAGGCAAAGCCATCGTCCTCGTGCACCAAAAGTTCGAGACCGATTTCGTGGAAGTAATTTTCGATGTGCGGGCGATACCTCAGAAGCGCCGTCCAAAGGTCTCCATCTTCCGCATACACCGCATCCTGGAGCAGCCGGATTTTGACAGCCGCCGAAGGAAAAGATTTGGGCGGATTTGGGTTCATGTGTTGGAAAAAATCGTTTGCGGGACGCGATAACGACGCCCCAGTTCGCCCGGTATCTCGATCAGGTCAAACGAATCGAATACGACGTGCGGGCCATCGGACTCAGCGATCAGCAAGTATGCGAGCACTTCGAGGATGCCGTTCCGCGGCGGGCACAAGGCGAGCAATTCCGGCAGGGGAATTTGAACGCGCGTTTGCAGGCAATCGCGGATGTTTTGACGCAGCCGCTCGAAATCCACCGGGTGCAAACGTAGAAATGCTTCCAATGTTTCGCGATAATCACCACCTTCGCTCAGTTCCAGATTTCCGCCGAATTCGATACTTGGCGGCGGTGTCCACGGCGATTTCGACATCAGCGAAGAGAACGCAATCCCATCGTCCACTTCGATGAGTTCCGTTTGTGGCGGCAAATCTCGCGTGCGGTGCGCCAGCGATTTGATTTCTCGAATCAAACGACCGACTTCGCGCCTTTCCGCAGACTCCCGCACATCAAGCACACGCCGAAGCTGAGCCACGAGGCGTTCATTCGACGCGACGACTTTGTTACCCTCAGCGCGCAGACTGGATTGCAGCCTGCGGAGCAGAACATCTTCGCGCAGTTCTTCCGCCAGTGTGGGAAGCGCGTAAGCCAGTTCAACCAAATGCACGAACTGTCGGCGGCGTTCCGGGGCGAGCAAAAAATCCCAAAAAGCATAGAAACTCTGGCCCTGACTGGATAGCCGAAGCTGTTCTTGCGCGTCGAGTGTCTGGCCGACAATCGCCCCGCGCGTCGCACCGGCCGAAGATTGTTGAACCGAGATGTTTTCGGTGACACGTCGGAAGTGCCGCTCGACTTCGCGAAAATCGCCCAACAACTTGCGGGCAGTTTCCAGCACAGCAGCGAAACGCTCATTGACCTGTGTGGCATTGTAAACCGGAACGACACCCGTCCGCTCGATCTCCTCGATTTGTTGTTGAAGACGTGCCTGTTCTTCCCTCAATCGCTTGATGCGCACATCCGGCTCACGTGTGGTGTTCTCAAGAATCTCCATGAGCGTTGCAGCGAGGCTCTTGAATTTGGATTCAGTACCAACGTGAGTTTTGGGCTTCAGCATCTCCAGCCATTGGAAGACCTGTTCGACTTCGGGTGTGAGTTCGTAAACTGGTTCATCCTCGCCGTCCGGTTGATGCCGGCGTAGATAACCATGCGCTTGATCGGTCCATTCCAGCAGGTAGTCTTTGGCTGCCTTGCTTGCGACCGTCTCGCCCACATCGCGCAGTTCCTCCAACTCGCCCTCAAGCATTGCACGCAGGCGGCTCTCGGTTACAACGGGCGCGTGCTCCCGTTTGAACGCCGTGAACAACACAGCCAGCACCAGCGGCGCGTTATCCGCGCGGAGCAGCCGCAAGGATGCCGATTCCGCGAATCGCAGTTTAAGTTCGGCGTAGTTCACATTTGACCAGTTTGCCGCGTCACCCGGTCTCAGACCAGAGTGGCAGGCTTCGTCCGAGATATTACCCGAGAGGCTAGGACAAAGGCAGTCCAATGATTAGTGAACACTCGTTTCGTAGCTGAATCCTCGAGACCGCGCACCATGGCCCGTCCAGTGGGCCTTACTTTTCTGCCGGCTCACGCGAATAACGACAATCGCGAAACAGTAAGAAATGCTGCGGCTGCGATGCCCTCAATGCGCGTCCTGTGGTGAGCCAAATACGACCCCATTGCATCAATCAAGCACTGATTGCGAACGCGTTGGAGTCTGTCCAGGGGAGGAGACGCTGTCACGTGGGGTTGCGATTGGTTGGTGCTACGTTTGCTAGCAACTTTCCGGCGCATTCTGGCGGTGAATTGGTTGCTTCAGCCCGACGCCAAAAGCGAGGGTCATTTACGCCAGCCATGATTGACCAGGGGGCCATTTGCGATAAGGTGCTCCAAGCCGCGATGATTAGTCGACCAGAAGTTCAGGATTACAAATGGCTCGTTGAAAGTAGATCAAAGATTCAATACTTTCTGTTGGAGCTCTACACATTTCTGCGAGCGAACCGCTCGACATTAGAACAAAGGCAGGTCGAAAGGTCGGTCTTCGGTCTTTTCGTTGGTTCAGGTTTTTCCCTATGGAGGGCAGTTTTTTTAGCTGGTCCAGCTCGAGGGTGGTCAGATGTTTTGAAACATGCCGAACGGTTCCTCGAGATCGTCGTGAGAGATAATGCCATTAACTACCCACAAGACAGAGAGACGCGTGAATGGACTGTGGGGTACTACCTAAACAATGCAAGGTTTAGGGTCGTTCAGATGGAAACGAAACTCGTCCAGTTGGTTGGTTCTGCTACGGTAGAAGAGCTAGCGGCATTACGAGTCTTTTTGGATCTTCACCACGGTCGTTTCGAGGAGGCTGATCCGAAACTGGCATGGAATACAATATACGATGCTCTTAATGCGGCTTTCGTATTGTTAAAGCGTGAGTGGCTGGTTAATCAAAAACCGAACTAGCACGAGGGAGCAGCTACTAACAAAATGACACCAGACTAACATGAAAACTCGGCCGACTTTCCACGTTAGGTTTCTATCGCAAGTCTAGGTAACTTACCTCCAGGGCCAGAGCCACTGCACGGCGTTAGGTGAGAACAAGTATCGTCGGGATGGTGTCCTGACGTGCCCCAATCGAGCGGTCTTTAAAGCCGCTTCATCGGCCTGCGTGTGACTGAGTCACCGAGAGGGGTGTTGGCTGCGGGTGGGCGGTGAATTGGTTGCTGCAGCCCGACGCAATCAGCGAGTGGTCTCTTACGCCTTTCCCCAATTGACAGCATCGGATTGTTTTAAGAACATCAATTCGATGGGCACAGCAAGTAATCATATTGCGAGGAAGAGGTTAACGAAAACTTTTCTGAATAGTCTTCCTGCGGGAGCCTACTTGGTCAGCAACATCTGTGACAATCCTGGGCAACCGGCGTTTTCTGACTTCGTTGCTCCCCTAGAAAAACGGGAAGAACAGTGGAAGGCAGTCAAGGATGCGTGTGCGGATGGTAGGCTGTGTGACGTTTTCCCCAGAAAGGAGGACTACGAATATTTTCGAAAGTCTTTCTCCTTTCATTGGAACAATCGTCGAGAACGATCTGATAAAGTCACAAGCCTTTTGGAGGTGCTGCTTGAACTTGAACCCGAGTTCGGGGCGTGGAAAAGCGAAAATGGAAAGAGCCGTTGAATTCAACCCGTGCCGGTTGGCTATCGTCGGGGATGAACTCCGGCCCCTTCAGGAATCCGAGCGCTTCCTCCAGCCTAGGGTTAGCTACATCGGCAGGTATTATCAGTGACACAACCTGAATGGCGAACCAATAACCTGCGTCGATCTTCTTCCTGCCGAAGCTCTCGACGGCGCGCAGCAAGGCCTTGCATGATTGCTCGGCGTTCTCGTGGCATCGGCGACCAATTCGTCTGCAGGACCAAACCGCTCCACCTCCTCAGAACGATTTTCCGCATACTGGCGCAACAGGAGGCGGTCGTCTGTTGATTGCATCGAATGATAAGTGTGCGCAGACCGGCCAAAACCGACAACTATTTGCGAACATTGGCCACGTGGATGGAGGGAAATCTCATGCTTCCCCCGGCGCTAACGCCGTGTTGCCGTGACCCCGATGCTGCTGGTCGTTGTGAGTCCTCCCCGTCCGCAATCGTCACCTGCAACGTATAACGGCCCGCACTCGGAAACGTCGCCGTCGTGTTCCTGGCCTTGTTTGGCCCGTTCACGCTGAACGTCAATCCCGCGGGGCCTGAACACGACCAGGTATAGGTCAATTTGGGCTCTCCACCATCATCCGCCGCTAGGACGCTCAAGGCCGTGGTCGCGCCGCTGACCGGATTCGCACCGGCGCTTGCTGCTTTCGCTATCGTTGGCGGTTTGTTGGGCGGTGTGCCGGGTCTCAAGAACCACGGCGTGGCGGTGGGATCGGTCGTCATCTGGTGTAGGAGCATGTTTGCATATTTGGTGAGGCCGCTCAGCGATGGGTGCAAGCCGTCCGGGGCCACATCAGCGCGGCTCCAGACGAATCGGTCGTAATGTCGGGGCGCACCATCTGGATAGCTCCAGAAATATGGCCCCCAAGCCAGCCACGGCGCTTTGACCGGCCCTTGGGCGGGATCATAGTTGAGGTCTGGGGCGCCATTGATCTGATCCTCAATCACCCACTTGACGCCCCAGGCGGCGTCGTGATTGAACGGTTCGATAGGACCGCCAATGAATTCGGGGTTCTCCGTTGCCGTTGCGGACATGTACATCGCCCCTTTCGTAGAGCTGTAGACGATTTTGACATTGGGATAGCGGCTGTAAATCGCGTGGACGATCTCCTTCCACGCGTGCTTCGATTGTTGGGCATCCGCTGGGAAAGTCCTGGCCTCTACAGGCAGGTTCGTTCCCCACGACATTCCGGAGACAGGCATGGAGAGCCAAACGATCTGCACCTGCCGTGGCGTCACTTCCTGCTGGTGGAGCGCGTGGTCGAGAGTTCTGTAAAAAGTGCTGTTTGAACCAGGATCGCCGGTGCCCCGATTACCTCCGGGTAACTGGTATTCGAAGCCATAGGCGATAAAGAGCTTAGGGTTCTTGGCTGGATTAGCGTTCGCTCGGGTCATGAAGGTTGTGGAGGTATCACTCTCGTCGCCTCGATGCCAGGCCCCGTAACCATTCGAGACGCTCACCGGCATGATGACAATCTTGCCGTTGACGGGGTCGGGTTTGCCATCAGCGGCCAGAGGCACGATGTCTCGTGCGATCTTTTGTCCGGCTGCATCGTGGGCGGCAGGGCGGTCATTGCTTCCGCCAGGATAGAGGCCTCCCTCATGTCCAAGGTAAGTCTGCCCGGGACCCAGATCCACGAGGGGCGGCAACATCCCATTCGTCTGTCCAGCGGGATCGTGAGCGGCACGGGTCTGCCCAGAGCCTGATTGGGAATTGGCGCAGTACACCAGGCCCAGGCACGAGATTGCAGAAGCAGCCACGAGTATGGGTCTATGCTTGAGTGGATTCATTTGTATTCACCGTTAAGGATAACAAGGGTCATTGCTGAGCGGCCCGGGACATCCGCGGTCGACAAACGTGCCCGACCTTGACATGCGCGAGCCACGAGACGACTCAAATTCGGCTCGAATCGCCTCGATTGCCGCCCGTTTGGGTGAAGCTAGGTTCATCTCGGCTGGATTCGTCGGATTGGGCATCTCCAACGGTTCACGTGAAGAATGGTAAGCAAGCCCTGAATTGTGAAGCCCTAAATGGAATCCTGGTGCTGGAATCACGTCGAGGAACCACCCTTCGACACGGCAAGCTCCAATTACGAAAACCTTAAATAGTTTGGCGTTCTGATCAAGTGACGATGGTCAAGAAGGACCTGCTAGTATTGCCGCAGAACTGGGGCCGAATCGAGATCGACTGGCCATTTAGTAAGACTGCCAGGCATATCGATATCCAATTGAAGAAGGCAGGCTATCACCTTACCGGAAAGTCATTTTTGGAGACGCCAACCCGCAGTCTGCGCATTGCACGGCACTACGAACATTCGGCAAAGACATACGTAGAAACATTTTCTTATTCGCACGAAGTTCGGCTTCCGGCGAGATGTGGAATTTCGGGAGGCCTAATGGAATCCAGTTATCGTGACTTTTCGAGCAAGGACGTGACTTGGCATGTGGATGATGCTCTTCTTCCACTAAGTGTCTTGTCCGACAGTCTTTCGGACCACACTTTAGGTCGCGAGCGGTTTATAGCCACTCGTCCATTTCTGATGCTCACGGTTGAAACGAACCGAGGACCACCACCCGCCACAATCGTTAATGGTCACATGTCCCGCCGCGCTGCCATTCATTTCGCCCAGACGCACGGATTACCACCTCCTACAAGGGCGGCAAAAAAGAACGTCGCAAAAGACCTGCACAGCGTTAATGTTGCTGATGAATACATATATTCTTGGCCCAAGATAAGGAGATTCCTTTCCGACATCATTTTCTACCGGCAGTCCTGATTTTGGTCCCGTCACACATTGATGTCAGTCAGCGGTGGAATAATTCGCCGCGCTACCTTTAAACCCAGATCGATGACAGCACAAGTGGTCGGCAGCATGTACCGAGGGCGCAGCAACTCAGGTTGTCTTAAGTTTAGGCTCCTGTCGAGCTTCATGCGAACCTTCACTTTGTTGACGAAGCTTTCGAGTTCCTTTGGGATCAAATGGGTTTCGTGAAGACGAAGATACTCTTCACTTAGGTTAATACGATGTGGATCGTTAATGGCCGGCTCCCCAGTAATATACTGCTCAAACCAATCTGGTTCGCGAATCACGAGCAAGGCGCATATGTCGACTTTTAGATTCAAAAGATCTACAGCCAGGCCAGTATAGTAAAGTTTGGCTCCTCTGGACGGCTCCTCTCTATTAGTCGCAAACATTTTGAACAGTGTCTGTAAAGGAGGCTCGTCATAAAACCAAGTTGCATGGGGCTTATCTTCTGACCGCCTGACATCCTTGTTGTCGTACACCTCTTCATAGTATTCGCGGAAAATGTTGTGTGCGACCGTGTACTCATTATTGAGATCGCCCTCGTCTTCTGATTCAAAAATCGGTTGGAACATCCCTGAAGGAACAATGTGAAGAAGGTATTTGTAAGTCAGAAGGGTTCCTGACCTGGGGTGGATCAAAAAGCAGTAACATTTGGCGTTGCGGTTGTAGAAGAGTGTTAAGGTTGATATACCAATAGCGGCACAGCGAAAGCTACCGTTGCAGATCGGACTTTCAACGCCCGCCAGAGTTAGCCTGTCGTGTAGCCATTTTCGACGTGGCAGGTGCTCTAGCTTCAGTTCCTCACTATGCGGATCTCTTGCGAGCTTTGTGATTAACTCGGTTTCCAGAAAATCTGCAGTGGCGGACTGAAGAAAATATCGCCCTACTTTACAGTGTAGTTTGCAGGACTGCTTTGTGATTTCGAGCCGCTCCATATCGTATGTAACCCCGTTCCAATACCGCTTTGGGTTAGCACGTTCCTTGTTCTTGAGTTCCAGAAACCGTCCTTCACCCTCCGGATCGAAATGAAAAACATCATAGCTATTATTATCTGGAGGCACTTTAGTGGATCCAAGGGGCTTGATTAATGGCGCCTCGATGTTATTCCATTCCAATTCGTGAGCCTCAAATACCGTGGCGGCAACTTTTTCGCCATTGAATTCGAGAAGAGGATATTCAGGATACAGTCGTTGCAGGGTGATCTCAAGTCCCTTCCCGCCATGAGCGCTAGCAAAGGCAGATTCTTTTTCGTCTGCTTCAGGGCGCACGAGAGCTGGAATTGGATTCGTCCACTTTGGGACCTGATTGTTGAGAGCAGAAATTAAAGCTCGTAACTGTTCGCTCCCAGTTATCAGGTTGCACTGGGTAAGATCCGGCGAGAGACCAACAAATACCAATAGCCTGTTAATCGGCACGGTGTTCGCATTGTAGTAGGCTGTTGCTGTTGTTGGTAAAGCTGAACTCGATTCTCCTTTTACTGTGCGCCCGAGAGCTGACCGTCCGCCTTTCACCTGGATAACGGACTTGGCCACCGGTGGACCTCCAAACATAGCTTCACACCATCCACCCCCTTTATCCAATGCTTCACCCAATCTCCACATCCAAGTCTCGCGCTCTTGGGTAGATTGAAGCGGCAACAAGCCGCTCTCCGTGTTGTCCTTCGCACCATGCAGTGTTTTCGCCAGGACTAGGCCTATGCACAGGCCACGAAGGCTCTTCGACCGGCCAAAATTGAGCGCCGTTGGATTATACAGCTTCCTTCCTTTGGCGTAAAAAAACGTTTCCAGCAATCTGACCTGCGCATCACACGAGGAGAATCGCAGAGCAAGATACGGTGGGTTACCAAGCAATTCTATCGAGGCCTGGTTTGGCATACGCAATCTGATTAGGCTTATGAAAGGGGAACAGTGTGCTGAAGTTACTGCTGAAACGCCGAAATCGCTGTCGAAGACGAGCCGGCCTCTTTTGTGTCAGAAAATTGGGCGTGACAAAAAGATTTATGCTGTCGCCCAACGGCTCGCTCCGGGATGAAGCAGCGGCACTGTCAAAACCCAGCATCTTCCCGCTGCGGATAATCCTTAATGTGGCGTCCGGTCCTTTGTCGACGTTTTGCGTCATTAATTGCCAACCTCAAGTTCTTTGTTGGTTTGTTTTGGCAAATGTTCGGTATTTTGACAGCACATTCGCTCTGTTCATTCAAGGCCTTTTGTCGGCGCACAGAAAGGGAATTGGAAAACATCAACAAACCCGCGTTCTGACACAGCAACGCTTCTGCGCATCGGAGGCAACAGCACATGAACGGAAATGAAGGGTTTAAGGTGTTATGAGCAAATCAATTCAGAACACCACATCGACGCTCAAGCAACAGATCGCAGACAGGTTGTTAGCAGGTGACTGGTACATGGTACTTATGAAGCCGCCGTGCTGTTCGATTGTAGGGATTCGCACTCGACCTGACAGACGCGAATTCATTGGCGTCGAAATTGTCTCGTCCGAGTCCGAAGTAGGCGAAGTGCTTGGCCGCATCGAAACCGATCTTCAGCGTTGTGATCTGGTCCGAATCGTTACGACGGATGAAAAGCTGAGGTCCCAGCTACGAAGAGATCTCCAGCGCTTTCCAATTGAGCTTCGGAAACGTGTATCCGTTCAAACTACATAAACAAAGGAATCCACAATGAAGTTACGCGCAAACACGTACGCCATTCAAATTACTGCCTCTTCCATCCAGGTGCCGATTGCCTACAGGCTTCCTCCCGACGAAGGCGCTGAACTTGCCCGTTGTGAAACGATCATTCAAACGGGCCTTGAGAACAGCGCAGACGCATTTATTGAGGGGAGCCAAGCACTACACAGCATTCGGGTTAGGCGACTTTATCGAATGACTCATTCGACATTCCGGAAGTACTGCCGCGAGCGGTGGGGTTTTCAGCTTCGTCGTGCACAGCAGGTGGCTGACGCTGGAGGTGTTGTTCTTGATCTCAAATTGGCCGTGGGAGGGTCTCGGGTCGAGAATGTGAACCCAGGTTCACATCCGGTGTCAGGTTTGCTGTTGCCCCGTTGCGAAAAGCATGCACGGCCGCTCGTACCATTAGAACCAGCAGCCCGTCACACAGCATGGCAGAAGGCGATTGATCTGGCAGGCGGCAGGTATCCCTCTTTGGAAATGATTATCTTAGCTGTCGGATTGTTCAGGCAAGAGCCGCAGGCTAATGGGGAAGGAATCGATATAACCCCCGACGCGGTGCCGGATGACGACGGGCACATTCTCGCACATATCCGGCGCGCAATCGCGGCATTAGTTAAAGCGGCAAACCTGGTCGAACCATCAGATTGGACGATTCTTGAAAAGCTGCAAATTGCTTCCGAATGCCTCGAGGACTGCCGCATGGAGCTAGAAGAGCGACTAGCGAGTGTCCCACGAGACTCCAGTGCTGGCAGCGAACGGAAGGCCACCCCGGAGATCGGCCGCAAGCTTTCCATGTTGAAAGCTTCATGATTCGAGGTGCAACCCATTACGGCAGGGATTCAGCCACAATTATGAGCAACTCTATTCCAGAACTGATGGAAATCCTCAAACGTCAGCCAGGGTTCCTTAAGGCGAAAAAGGTGAGCGACGATTCCGTAGCCGCATATTTTTACATTCAAGGTGCATCGGAACCTTGTTTGATGATCATTGAGATCTCCTCGGATTCCTTGAGCGTTTTCGCTCCCGACATATACCGACTCGCATGTCACAACCTTGCATTGAGATTCGCCATGGTGTGTTCCTTCAAACTTAAGTTTGGCTGTTTTTTGACTATCCCAGGCGCTTGTACGGTTGATTACATTTGTCAGGTCCCCTGGGCAAGTCGTTTCGAGGTAATCCTTCGCCAACTGCTTCCAGAAGCATTGCGAGCGGTGACACTCGCGAAAGGGATAGCAGATAAAATCGATGGAGGTGTTCGCAAAAGGAAGAACGCTGCCGCTATCGCGAAGCCGTCGCTCGGGAAATTGCAGCCCTTAGTCGATCCGAGCGTGAACTAAGAAAGTCGAGGTTAATTATGAAACTTCTACCCGAAGAATTCCAATGTCATAAGCTTGACGACATAAATCGCTTTTGGACGGGCCAATTGCCAAAACCGATGCGCTTCGATGCCACAAGTTTCAATGAGCTTTGGGAAATGCATCCCAAGAAATATCACTCAATCAAGATCCACGGCCGACTCGTCCAGACGCCACGGTGGCAGCAAGCATTCGGAAAAGACTACCACTACACGGGCCGGATTAACCACGCATTACCAATTCCAACCCTGTTAGCTTCGCTCCTGGCCTGGGCGAAAGGGGCGATCGACACGAGTCTCAACGGCTTACTGGTAAACTGGTATGACGGTCAATTTGGGCACTACATAGGCCGCCATCGGGATAGCATCAAAAACATGATGGGGTGTGTCCCGATTGTTACGATGTCATTTGGCGACGAGCGCGTATTTCGCCTGCGTCCCTGGCGCGGCCATGGCTATGTCGATTTTCCAGCGCGAGACGGGACGGTGTTTGTTATGCCCTTCGACACGAATCGTGCATGGACCCATGAGGTACCTCCCGGCAGGCAGTTAATTGGCCGAAGAATCTCCGTCACGTTACGCGGTTTTGTGAATCACCAAGACGAGTTTCCTTCCTTAACAGAAACACCGCTCGGGTAACGAAAGATAGTCATTATGCATACACGCACGCCATTTAACGATTTTTCCAGTCCCGCCGAGATTCATCAGGTTCCAATCCAACATGAAAACAGCTTTGTGAGCCAAACGAATAACCGAATCCCAGTGGACTTCTGGAACTCCCCTGCCGTCATTGCATCAAATAATTTCGTTTATAAGAGTCTTTCGAATTGGGCATTCAACACTGCCGTGGGCTGCTCGCACGCGTGTCGGTTTTGTTATGTACCAGACGCTTCCACGATCAAACTAGGAGCGAAACTGGTCGGATACGGTGTGCAGGATCCGGATGCGGAATGGGGTGATTACGTTCTGCTCAGGCCGTGGAACGAGCAAAAATTCTTAGCATCACTACGCGTCGCCGAGAACACGCTGCGCTCACAACTTAAGCCCGACGGAAATCGGGCCGTGATTTATTGTAGCACCACTGATCCATATCAGGGCATCCGCCATCCAAACCCGGCGCGGCAACGCGAATTGGCTCAGCACGCACGGAAGCTTGTCCGCCGCTCGCTTGAACTCATTCGCGACCACTCCACGCTCAACGTCCGTATCCTCACTCGCAGCCCCCTGGCACGGGTTGATTTCGATTTGTTCAAGAGTTTCGGCTCACGCCTCCTCTTCGGCATGAGCCTGCCTACCTTACGGAATGACCTAGCGAAGATCTATGAGCCCAAAGCTCCGGCGCCATCGCAGCGACTGGCAACACTTCGTGCGGCCAAGAAAGCCGGCCTGCACATTTATGCGGCCCTCGCGCCCACCTACCCCGAGTGCGATGAAGCCGATCTCCGCGCGACTATTCAGGCCGTCGCTGGTCTGGAGCCCATCACCATTTTTCATGAGCCGATTAACATTCGCGCCGAAAACGTAACCCGTATAGAGGCACATGCCAAAAGACTCGGGGTTTCGCTGAACACAGCGGTCTTTGCCACCCGCGAGGCTTGGCAAGATTACGCGATGACGAGCCTCAAGCTCGTAGAACGACTCGCAACTGAATTGAACATAGCCACTCGTTTGCATCTCTGGCCCGATGCTTCTCTCAAAGCCCGATCTTTCCTCAAACGGCTCACGAATCCCAAGGAGCACATCGAATGGCTGCATCACTATTGGAATCGAGTGAGTGAATGGCCCGAAATTTCATTATGAATGCAACATCTGAGACGGGTTTGCTAGCCTTGCTGTTGAGTATCGCATGCTGGTTGACGAGTGCTCTTCTCGGCAGTGTTGGACCCAAGAGGTGCGACTGCAATTCTGTTCATGCGTTTGCATCAGCTCCCTTCGCTTCATTTCTCGCGGATAACGGCGACGGCGAAAAAGATATCATCTCTGTAGGAGCAAGCAGGGCCGCTGATTTCTTTGCAGGCCTCTCTCCAAAAATCTATCTCTTGCCATGGCGGTGGACGGTAATCTTTCTGGCCATCTTGCTCGTTTGTGGCGTCTCGTTCCTCAAATGTGGTCCTCGGCGGCATGTCGACCAAACGTTCTTGTATCAGCAAGCAGCCTTGGCAGCCTTTGGCCTGCTCCTCGGTCTGACAATTCCCGTGCACACTGTTGTGCCAAGCAACAGTGTTGCCCGTGCCTGGCTGTTTCTCATCGCATGCACCCTCACATTATTGCTCCCACTGGTCGTTCCATTTGTCGTGGTAATGCAGGCTGGGTGGCAGTCGCGTTTAACGAAAGCGTTGTACTGGCTTATCGGATTGTCATTCCTGTTAACACTTTTGATCTGAAATATTGTATGCGAATATCTTTCGAGGCAATTCTCCGTTACCTCAGACGAAAGCGCGTTGCTCAAGGTCCGTTTATGAGGCTGTTCGGGCAGCAACAAAATCAAAACGCTGCTGGCAATGCGCGACCAGCAAATCCTGCTGCCCCACGACACGGCCGTGCTCACGACCATGCGGCGCAGACTGCAGAGCACGCGCTTCACGTATATGACCAACCTGAGCGCGAAATGCATCGGACAACTTTTAGCCAAGTCGATCCGAACACAATGAGTGTTGTTGACCATAGCGAAGAGCATAACACCGCGGGCGTTCGTGCAACGGAGATCACCACGCACAAAGTTTTGACTGACGAGGGTTTCTATGTGTGCTCTCAGCAAATTGAAGGCCTGTGTTCAACGACAGGTAAAGTCGCGGTGAAAATCTACCACTGTTTGATGCCCGGATGCGGACGAAATGTCTGCCGAGTGCATTCTATTCCTCTCGACCCGAACAACCCTGAAGCTGAGCACGCGCGTATTTGTCTCGCGTGTGCAGAGAAGCTCGCGTTCGAACGCAACACCTGGGGCGAATTCTTCGGCGGTTAAACCTGAGGTTATGAAAGCTCTTAAACAGATTCAGAGTTTCACGAAGTCAGACCAGTTCGCTGCGGTGCTCGGTCTGGAAGAAATGGGCCGGACACTCGCAATTGAGAATCATCCGGGCTTCAACCGAGACCTTAGTTTTTGCATGAGCCGCAATCCTGCTATGGCTCAACGATACATCAAGAGGGTGGAGCATAAGCTTACTTTGCTTGGGATGCGCACCGCTTTGGAGCAACGCATACCGACGTGGCCGTGGGTAGATGCGCAGCACATGACGGTCCTCGGCAAGGAGACGATATCTCAGCGATTGCTCGCGATGAACATGGATGAGCTGACACGTGGCGTGATGCTCATTTGCGGATCCTCATATGGGGAGATGCTGGAATTTATCGGGCATCTGATCGCACAACTTAAACAGCGAGGGATATGACACACATGTTTGATTTGACCGGCGAGGGAAGTGTGTTTGCCAAGTCCTTCCCAGACGCATTGCAACTGACACATCGCGAGGAGCCACCGGACTGGGGCGTACGCGTTGGGCATGCGGATTCGTATGACGCTCCAATTGTCATCGAATTGGTTAATGTCAGGCGGGATACGTCGATGAGTGCCTTACCCTTGCTACGGCCATTTTTGGATGAGCCCCGCAGTCTTGATGAAATGATTGGATTATTTCGGAACGCTCAGCAGCGGTCCGGTCTGACGAAGTTTGGCACGTTGGAGCAGCAGTTGTCAGTTTGGAAGCCAATGCTGGCAGATATGGCATATGCGCGGCAAGGACCCGATTTAGAACGGCGCCATTCGCTCATCATTCATGACCTCTCTCGTCTGCCCCTGGATTTCGCCCGCCGATGGTTCTCAGTCTGGGTCCACCGCCAATATCAAAGGAGCCTAACAGATGGTCCTCAGCGGGGACTGCGAAAAGCACTCTTCATTCTCCAAGCAGACGCAATGTTCGGCCGCGAGTATGTGGAAAATACAGGCTCAGAAACCCTGTCGCTGTCGAAGCGCACCATAGCACTACAGCGATTCGGCTGGGCAATTATCATCCTGAGCCATCAACCATCAGAGCTGGACCGGGCATTGCGCAATGCCTGTGCCATTCCCATCGCAATGTCATGAACCGGAAAGACGCAAGAGTAATGGCCCAGTTGCTTAACCCCGACGATGAGTCTCTCCCGGAAGGAATCATGGTTCTCGGATTACGGCGCGCGTCAGTAAATTTCCGAGGCCTCTCGCGTCCCGCCGAAGTCCACAATGAAGAGTTCAGATTTGGGCGTGTTCCTGACACCGAGCTTGCAGAGCGCCAGCGGGCGCGTGCCGAATGGGTTCGGCAGCATACAAGTTTTTCCGCTGCAGAGCAACGGAGTGCGACACCAGCTCAAAATCCTAGACGCTCGCAAACAGAGGCAATGCGCGAAGACAATCGGTTTTTACAAGACTACTTAGCCCTGCTTCGGGCGATTCGAGAACATCCTGAAGCATCAGCGACTGATATCTACACACATGCTGGGTTGACTGCGGGGACTGGGTCCAATCGCAAGCGCGAACTACTGGAGAAGGAATTCATTGAGGAGACTACAGGACCCTCGCTTCCCAAAGGCGGCAGACCCCCAAGCATTCTCGTTATTACACAATTGGGAGAGGAGTTTTTGAATCGTGCAAACCAAAGACCATAGCAACGTGAAACGTGAGCTAGAGCAGTTGCTTTCAGAACTGGGGTACCCATTCGTCCGACGTGAACTGAAGCGCTGCGACGTGATCTTTTCGGACGGATGCTCAGTTTGCGGCGCCGAGTACGAGCGCACTGCCAGGAATGTGTTGGCAAATCTCGACCGCAATATTGCGAATGACATCGATTTCAATCTCATCGTGCCGTCAGACTTTTGCGTAGCTCGCGATATCGCGCACAAGCTAGCCACAGACCTGCCAAAAGAATTTTACCAGCGGGTAGGATTGGTGACGCTCCCTGCGTTACGTCTGCTCGCCGGCAAGCTCGCGGCTGCATCGAGTGATGCAGCGCATCAACCATAACCTCACAACCAAAAAAGAAAAGTATGAATACATTCAACAAACCGACTCAACCTCAACTTCCGCAAACTGACGATGTTGCTAAGAACATCAAGCTTGTGATCGGCGAAGGCGAGCACCAATACGTGAGCCTCATGCCGGGCACAACCCAAGGAGATGTAAAAAAGCAACTGAGCCTGCCGAACGATATCGTTTTTAGTAAAGGGCGCGGCGCCGAACCGTTCAATGACGCTGAAGAGATTTTTGGGAAGGTCCGGGATGGCGACATCCTCTATTCAGGGACCCCCATGCACGCAGGCAACCGCGACTGATTGCCTTTGACGTATGCATTACAAACCGCTACTTCCCGGCAAGCTTATACAGCCTCTGCCCCTAAAGAAGCTCACGATTCCGACGGTACCACTGCCAAGGCTCCTCATTCGCCCGCAACAGAGACGAGTGGTGGTGCAAGGAAAGAGCCAATCGTACTGGAAAGAACGCGAGTGGGAGCGGCATGGTACACAATATCGAGGCTTCTACCGTACGCGATATGGATCGTGGGAAGGTCGCGTAGAGGCCAGTCCTGGGGACATTCCGGAATTCTATATTCGGAATCCACCTCATGAGCTGAGAAATCATGAGAAGTGGATGTGTTTTCACCAGGAAGGTCTCGGGACATGGTATCGAGTCAACTTCATGGGAACAAAACGCGAGCTGAGTTCGGGTCTGCTCGAGATCGAGAACATGATTGCCGAATCGTTTGAGAAATATGCAACACCACGACCAAAAAACCTCTTCAAGACCATCTTTGATTAAAGCAGTCATCCTGGCTGATAGCTTAACTCTTTCTAACATTCAAAGGGCACTTACGCCAAATGATGACGAGTGGGGGGCTGTGCTGACTGGCCCGGTTTGGAAACAACTGCGATGTGTCACCAACAGCTATGCAGTTGAGCCGCTGCGACAATCGCAGGTTTACTTCCAGGCAACGGCGCGCTCGTGGTTGGACACGATGATCAGCATCCGGGAGTTTGGAAGCTTCGTCACTGCTATCGCCCATTCGCATCCTGGCTGGAGCGCGGCCGCTTCAACTCCATCCGGGGAGGATATCCGTTACCTTTCGGATTTGCAGAAAAAATGCGGGTCGAAAGCTATTGGAATCATTGTCACACGTGCGAACAACGACGGCGTGGCCTACGTGCGATTTTACAGTGTGCATGTACCATTTTCCGTGCGCGTCGTCGGTGAGCACATAGAGCAACTCGAGAAAAGTGCATATGAGTACGTTTACCGTCTCTCAATTCCGAAGAACAATTAGGGCGCCAGGGATGCGAGTGCCTGGCTGCGCTTCCTCGGTGACTGACCGGCAGAAGAAAATCGCTGCCTTCACAAATAACATATTGGCGAAGAGCCATATTGCCTATTTTGGGGCCGGCGGTATTGGCAGCAACGCGGGCTATGCCTGCGGTCGCATTGGCATTAGAGCGATGAGCTTTTTCGATCGCGATACGATCGAGCTAACGAACCTTAATCGGCAGTTTTTCAGACTCCATGACATAGGAAAACCCAAAGCTTGGCAACTGATCGAGAACCTTGCTCCACACTGCATTTTTCCGACGCGGATGTATGGCTATAAAATGAGATTACAGGATGCAATAGCGCTTCGCATGGGTATGAAGCGTTATAACGCAGCAGTCATTGGCATCGATAATGACATCGGCCGGGTTGAAGGTGCTAGGCACTTTCTCCGTTTGGGTATTCCAGCGTTGCTTATCGGCTTGGGAACTAATGGCGGGTGCGGCTACTGCTTTTTGCAACTTTCGAAGCCCGGCGCCGCGTGCTTCGGTTGCAAATTCCCGCGAGCGGCACGTAACCCAGCCGGCGAGGCGTGTGATGCTTCAGCCACAATCGAGATGCCGTTAATCGTGGCAGGCGCGGCAGTGCGGATGCTTTCTGCCGCTCTTGGCGGACGGCGCATCGGTTACAATTACTTTGAATTCCATCTGGATGGTGTGATTCCCGACGAAAAGCTGCATATAGACCGGAATTCTTCATGCCCTATATGCGCAAAGAAACGGCAGAAATGATGACGTTGCTCCGTGCGATTCGCGCTCTCCTGATCGCCTACATTTGGAAAATCGCGGCGATGCTGCGCGACTCCGCATTACGAGCAAACCTACCAATACGGTCCGTTCCCCGCTACTGCAGCCGTCGGGGTCCCGGCACTATGAATCGCAGCGCTCCCTCTGTCATAGCTTCAGAGGTGTGCGGGACGATCTACGTTCAAATGACGAAGGACACGTACGGTCAGATACAATTCTCCTCACGTTTTGATGTGTCTCTCAATGATTTTGATCGGGCTGAGATTCAGCTTATGCAGAACATGCTCGCGCAGTTCTACAGCCGCCTCGAACCCGCCCCAGACTCGCATGAAAACGATCAAGCTGATTAGGGGTCAAGGTATATGAATAGAGTTACGGTGCTACAGCTTGATCGATTGCCCGCAAGGTTGGATGCGCAGCAAGTGGCGGAATTGCTGGGCTTTCACGAGCACGATATTCCAATCCTCATTCGTGAAAAGCTTCTGAAACCGTTGGGCCGGCCGGCACCAAATGCCTCGAAATATTTTGCGGCCTCTGAGATTACGAGCCTCGCGAACGACCCTCTGTTTTTAGCCCGATGTACCACGGCGGTTTACAATTATCACCAAGCTCGTAATCACGGACAAACTTCGCAAAAAAAATAACGCGCCTGCGGGGGTCGCGACGCAATGAACCTCAACTCACAACAAGAGCTTAAAACCTATGATTGAAGATTTTGTCAGTATCGATATCGAGATCAACGCTGCCTCGAATGGTGATTCAATGGCGACCTGCAAGATTCAGGTCCAGAAAGGATTTATCCACAGCGACGACGTGACGAAACTGAAAGCTGTGCTCAGTCATTTCAAGGACTTATTCGCGAATGGCACGGTAAGTATCAACTCGTCTGACCATCAGAAACCTATGCAGCCAAGGACGCGCCCGTTACTGCCTCCCGATAGCGGCATGTCTTAGCGCCTCCTCCTTTGAAAGGCGGCTTTGCGCCCCAACACAAGAGGTATGCCCGATCCCCCCAAAACTCGCCCCAAGCATATCGAGGTTGCTACCATCACATTTGTCCTCGTGGAGAATGCAGATGGTGTAAGAAGCTGCGAAGTTTCCTCAGCGGTCGATGAGGCCGTGCTGACCCCGTCGGATGCCGCGAAGATGCAGCATAAGCTGACGATCTGGCACACGTATTTTCTTTCGGTGTTTTTGCGCAAGCTGGAGCAGATAGAATCCGCTGCGAAAGAAATCTCTGAAAGGGTACAGCGGCTTGAGCGCTCATCGTCTGAAGGTTCCAAAAACAAATAATCTGATACAAGATAAACGAAAAATATGGAGAACATATGGGTTGGCCTGATGCGGTATTCATGATTGTATTTATAATCTGCCTCACTGTCACAGGACTGGGAGTGCTTGCTCTCTGTTTCTGGTTCGATAGACACTGAACGGATTCGCACTTTGCAGCACTACGGGAGTCTACGTTTCTGCACGATATTGGGCAGCGCTCTCTGCGCCACGCTTACATTTATTAAGTCGAACCACCTGGTCTGCTTGAAAAGATGGTGCACACACAATTGATCCAAGCCGAATCTGTTGACTCAACAAGAACACCGAGCCCATTCGTGAAATGGGTCGGCGGCAAACGGGGCATTATCCAGGAACTTACACGACGACTGCCTCGCTCGTTCAAAACGTATTACGAGCCGTTCGTCGGCGGCGGAGCGCTCTTCTTCGAGCTGTGCCGTCAACTAAAGAAAGCGTTTCTCTCTGACGTAAATATGGACTTGGTGATTACGTTTAATGTCATTCGGAGGGACCCACAGAAACTGATTGCTCGATTGAAAGAGCACGCGGCCAAACACAGTGAGACATACTATTACGCGGTACGGTCGCAGCACTATTCTGAGGACCCAATCGAGCTTGCGGCGCGCTTCATCTATCTGAACAAGACCTGCTATAATGGCTTGTTCAGGGCAAACAAGAAAGGAGAGTTTAATGTTCCTGTCGGCCGGTACGAAAACCCGCCAATTCTCGACGAGGAAAACCTTCTGCTTTGTCACAAGGCCCTACAAGACGCGGTAATCGAGTATAAAGACTTTGCCGAAATAGCACCGAGACCTGGCGACTTCGTGTATTTCGATCCTCCCTATCATCCCACCGACGAAAACTCGTTTACGAAGTACTCAAAGTCGGGTTTCACCGAACGCGACCAAGCTCGCCTGAAGGATTTTGCCCTGGCACTGCACAAGAGGGGCGTGAAGGTGATGATATCCAACTCAGACACAAAGTTCATTAGAGACTTGTACAGAAATCGTGCGTTCAATGTTGAGAGTGTCAGCGCTCCACGACTGGTGAACTGCAAAGCAGAAGGGAGGAAGGCAGCCGAAGAGGTCTTGATTAGGAACTATGCCGACTGACACTGGGGCGAATTACACAGGCCGTATCCTGGAAAAATTTATTGAAGATAGATTGAAGGAGCGGGGGTACACATTTATCGAACGGACGAAATTTAAGGCGGCGATCCATCTGCAACAGCCGATCTACACAAAGCAATTTCCAATAGGAACAAGCATTTATGGAACGCAACAGTATGCCGATTTCTTACTCTTTCATCCCCAGAAGCACGTCAAGTGCTTGGTCTTGGAATCAAAATGGCAACAAATCGGCGGCTCGGTTGACGAGAAGTTTCCGTACCTCGTCCAAAATATTAAGCGATACCCGTATCCCACAATCCTGTTGCTCGATGGGGGCGGCTACAAACGAGATGCCGAGGCATGGATACGCTCGCAACTTGGCGGGAATTTTCTTCACGTCTTTAGCATGAAAGAATTCAACATTTGGGCAAACAAGGGAAATCTGTAATAGGGTGGACAATGCGACACTTGCGCTCGTCACATGAACTTTTGAGTCATTCCGCCCGGGACTTCAATGCACCTGCTATACGCGCCTTTGCCATCTCAATGTATTCAGGATTCAGTTCGATACCGACAAATCGCCGGTTAAGTTTCATCGCAACGAGCCCGGTTGTGCCGGCGCCAAAGAATGGATCCAGGACGATACCTCCGACGGGACAGCCGGCCTTGATCGGCGTTTCGCACAGCTTCTCCGGAAATGTGGCAAAGTGTGGCCCGTGAAAAGCTTGAGTTGAAATCGCCCAGACACAGCGTTTATTTCTGCCCAATGGACTGAGCCCGCGCGTCGCAATATTTTCCAACACACGAAACGGGCTTTGGCTATCCTCGCTGCATTTGTGCCGAGAGGGATCGAAACGCTCGCCACGCCGACGAAACGCCTCGACCCGTCGTTGCGTCACGAACTTATGAGGCTCACGTTGCGGTTCAAAGTAGTACCGCGGCGATTTCGTGAAGAAAAACAAGTACTCAAAATCGACGGTGAAACGATCCCGTGCACTGGATGGCAAACAGTTCGGCTTCTGCCAGATAATCACGTTCCGCAGAATCCAGGAGCGCTGCACCATTTCGATGGCAAAACGAAAAGGAATTAAGCAGAGGGATTTTTCATGAATTGATGTTTTCGGTCGGGCTGGCCGCTCTACATCGGTCGGTGCCTGCTTGTCATTATTATACTGTTTGCCATGCCATCGCTTATTGAAGCCTCCGTTCTTCGCTCCGGTTTTTGAACCATAACAATCTGCCAAGTTCACCCAGCAAGTGCCTTTCGGTTTCAAGACGCGTTTCACCTCGTCGAAGATTGCACAGAGCTTTTCGAGATATTCGTGGAAATTGGGCTCCAATCCAAGCTGCCCCTCGACACCATAATCGCGAAGCGCAAAATACGGCGGGGAAGTCACTACGCAGTCTACGGTGTCATCAGGAATCTTCTTTAACTCAGTGAGTGCATCGCCGCAGAGGATGATATTGGTTTCAATGTTTGTTCCTCAGAAAAGTTCTGCAGGAACAAGAGCACGCATCCTTTAAGACCTTGCTGACAATCGATACGGAGATGCACTTGAAGGATAAGCTGAGCCCCACCATACTGAGGCTGAATCAAATGCACGATTAAGCCGCGTTACCACTTCGCCTGCCGATTCGTTTATAGGTAGTAAGCACTTTTGATTCGGGTAACAGCACGTTTCTTCAGCGGGGTTCTTCACCCCTAACCTCCTTGGCGTCTGTTGCCCGAGTCTTGAAACGAGAACTTTCCCGACGGCTTTGTTTGGCAGCAACGGAACGTCTGTGCCCGGAGACGCCTTACAGCCAAGTCACTCGGTTTCCGGCGGCTGTAAAAGATACACCTTGCCGTGCGTGCCACCGATCGGCACCGGCAAAAACTCCAGTGCGTAACCCTCGGGGCACACCTGGGTTTCTAGTTTGTCAATCTCACTCATGGGGTAGAGCGGAATCAAAATCCGCTTGTGTGCGCGAACCGCCTGCCCGAAGAGGGTCTGCCCATCTGGGCGACCCAACTCGATGGCTTCGAACTCCGTTTCGTCTGCCCTGGATCGAGTGAGCATCCGTGCCATAGAAGC
>Ga0137432_1000345_pt1 | contig 28556 bp, 24 predicted proteins | sample EasRivERMZT820_2_FD_102337 | JGI IMG/M metagenome (GOLD analysis project Ga0137432, IMG submission 102337) | Soil microbial communities from meander-bound floodplain in the East River, Colorado, USA - East River MetaG ERMZT820_2 | ecosystem: Environmental > Terrestrial > Soil > Floodplain ... | reverse complement strand
TTCGCGAGGCTCTCGGCGTCGAAGAGTTGCCGCCGTTCACAGGGGAGGAGACAACCGGAGAGAATGCTGCTGCGTGATGAAGAACTCGGGGACCGGGTGTCGGGTAATTACCGTACTTGTACAAACCGTTCACTAAGGGCGATCGGCGAGTGCGCGCTTCACCCACATCCCAATCCCTGAGTCCGTCAGATCCAACTCTCGCGCCACCGCGCCAATCGTCTTGCCTTCATCCAACACCAAGCCCACTGTGCCGTTCTTGAACTCCTCTGTGAACCGTCGTCGTACTCCTCTTGCCGCTGGAGTGAACCGCATCCCGGACATCATGTCCGTCCTTCAGATAGTGTCCACGAAACTGGGGCAAGCCCATGTACGGTTTTGATGGCGAAGTGGTCGCCAAGCACCATACGATCACCAAGGTCCATGAAGTCCTAAATCTCGCCTCGCGCCAAGACGGCCTTTTCGATTAAGCGAACGCCCAGACAAATGAGCGCGCCGCCAAGCCGTAAGAAGTAACCAGCCTCACTCCACGCTCATCCGCCTGACATCGGCGTCGATCATTTCAATCAACTCGATGCACATCTGCTCTATTCTCCTGTCGGCAATGAGCTGAGCCTCAATCGTCGTATCACACTGAGCAATGGCAATCGTCACTTGATGCCGATCCACATCCAAGTCTTTGATCTCTATCAACCGGCGAATCTCTTCCAATTCGCGGCGAATCGTAGTCCGTTTCTGTATGAGAACTCCGAATCCCTTACGAAGCTGTGCGCACGCTCGGCGGTTGATGGTTAGGCTTGTAGCATCGATTGTCTTGTTATCAACCTGCCACTTATGGAAGGTCACTTGACCCTCCTTCATGAGTTCTGCGGCGCGGACGTATTTGGGGAGGATAGATTTCATGCGGCTCGAATACCGCGTCATGTCTCTGGCAACACGCGAAACCAAACGCTCAAGCTTTTGTTGGTTCTCCTTGCCTGACCACATGTTAATAAGCATCGCTTTTCGAAAGCGTTGATGGAAACGCTGTGCCTCCCTGTCCGATGACGCCATGACTGCAATGAGATCATCCATTGCTTTGTCGTTGCCGGCCATTAGATCCCAGATGGCATGGGATGCTCGCGTTCGGTCTCCCAATCTGGCGAAGGGCCACTTACGACTCAACCAAGGCCAACTAAGAACAAGGATGCCTGTGAACGCGAAGCCCCAGGGGAGATACTCCAGAACCATCGGTAACCACCGATGCCAAGTCTTGAGGTTCTCCAGTGTGCTCGGCAGATCGAACATCTGCCTGAAAACCAGCCCGAGCGCTCCTCCTGTGAGAAAGCCTCCACCCCATAGCCTTCTTGTTCGAGACATCTCCGGCATGGGGCCGATCCTACCACCCCCCTACGGTGTGTCACGTGCATACTTCCGTCGTTGAATCGGTTCCCCTGATTTCGCCAACACCCAACTAGACGGAATGGCTCATCCTCGCGACGACCGCGCCTGCATGTCGCTGCATGGGGTCCGCAGGTCGCAGAGCGCCGCAGGGAGGGCTGCCCGCGATCCTGGGATACGCCGGGGTCCCCGAAGGTAATGCCCCGAAGGCCCTCAGGAAGTGAGCGGGGAACCCACGCGCAGTTTGCGTGGGTCGCGAACGCATGGGAGGCGAGCCGCCGTCAGGCGGCGGAGCCGTGCCTGAGGGGCGTTGGCCTTCGGGGACCCAGGGTCGTCAGGCACGCTCACCGCGCTGCGAACGTCAGGCCGTGACGGCGGGCCACCAACCTCTTCGTGCGCGCGCGCGACGGCTGGAAGATGATCCTGCATCACGCCTCGCAGGTCTCCCCCGGCGCCGCCACCGCCGGCCCCGACGAGGAAGCCCCGCCGGGATCGACGGTTCACTAGAAGCGCTTGCCAGTTATCGAGCGCCAGCCAGGCGGGTCACGCGGCCCCGAGGCATACGTGGCGCAGCATGTCGGTCTCCGTCACGATGCCCACGAGCTTGCCGCTCGCGATGACCGGCAGGCAGCCGATCCTCCGATCCACCATGAGACGCGCGGCCTCGGCGAGCGACGCGTCGGGCCCGATCGTGACCACCGGCTCGACCATGATGTCCTTGATCCTGACGAGCCGCTGCACGGCGGCCCGTCCCCGGTCGCCGTAGCCGAGCGCGAAGGCGAGGGCTGACCGGAAGATGTCCCTGCTGCTCACCACGCCGACAACCGTTCCGTCCTCCTCGACGATCGGCACGTGGCGGATGCGGCTGACCAGCATCAGCGCCTCGGCAACATCCAGGGTCTGGTTGCGATCGAGTGTCTTGATGTCCTTCGACATCACGTCCTTGACGGTCACGCGGCGCGGCGCGTCGTCGCCTGCGACGGCGGCGGGGGCCGCGGCGGGGCGGCTCGCCGTTCGGTGCTGTGGTCGGGGCATGAGATCCTCCTTCCCGGGATGGCGCGAGGCGTGTTGCTGTCCTGATCCGGAGCAATCCGCGTGCCTTCGGCTGCTTCCCTCGGCTGCGGGCAGGGGACGCCCACTCATCGGCCTTTGACACGGTCATTTGGCGCACATTGGGTGAAACCGCCCATGATCTCCAGACCCATGGGCGTGACAAGCGCGACGCACGGGCCCGACTGGAGGCACGCCCTTTGCAATGCTGTCATACGAAGCGTTTGCCATAGAGAGGAAGCGATGGAACCCATTCTGGTGCGAGATCTGATGACATCGAAGGTCTTCACGCTGCGCCCCGATGCCACGATGGCCAGGCTCTATGAGCTGATGGACTCGAAGCACATTCGTCACCTTCCCGTCGTGGACGGGGATGGGGATCTCGTCGGACTGGTGACCCACCGGGATCTGCTCCGGAGCGCCCTGGCGGATCGATCGGATCTTCCGATGGCGATTCAGCGCCAGGCTCTCGAGACGGTCCTGGTCAGCGAGATCATGACGACGGCCGTCGAGACCATCGAGCCGGATCAGGACATCCGCGATGCGGTCGATCTCATGATGGAGAACAAGTTCGGCTGCCTCCCGGTCGTCGAGGGGGATAGGTTGGTGGGGATCATCACGGAAGCGGACTTCGTGCGCTATTTGGCGAAGATCGCCGCCGGACGGAAGGCGGTTCCCAAGCGGGCAACGCGTTGAACGAGGAACGAGGAGGACAAGGCCATGAAGGTGAACGAAGCGGCATCACGGCAGGCGTGGACCTGCCAGCCCCAGACCGACCTGATCCGCGTCGGGCAGATGATGCGCGAGGGGGATTTCGGCATCGCGCCCGTCGTCGATGAGAAGGGGCGCGTGGTCGGCGTCATCACCGACCGGGACATCTGTCTGGCGGTTGCGGCCCGGCAAGGGAACCTGCGCGATGTCAGAGTCCGCGACGTGGCGACGACCAGGGTGCACTCGTGTCGTCCCGAGGACGACCTCGTCGATGCGCTCAAGGTGATGAAGGAGAACCGTGTCCGGCGGCTGCCGGTGATCGACGATACGGGGACGCTGCGCGGGGTCCTGTCGCTCGACGACGTGGCCCTGGTGGCCAGAACGGATCGCTCGGCGAAGACCCCCACCTTCGAGGACGTGGGGCTTACGCTGCAGGCGATCAGCGGCCATGCGACGCCGGTCATCGCGGGAGGAAGAAGGTAAGGCGTCTGACCGGCTTCAGGGCGTCCGCTCGCGGACGATCTCCACCGAGCAGTTCGCGTGCACGGCGACCGACTGCGAGACCGAGCCGAGCCAGAGCCGGGTGAGCCCGCGATGTCCATGCGAGCCCAGGACGATCAGATCGGCGCTCCATTGCTCCGCCTCGTTCAGGATCGCCTGTTTCGGGTAGCCCTCGACGACGCGCGTGTCGATCGACAGCGTGGGTGAGGCGTCGCGCACGATCTTCTCCGCCTGGGAGACGGCGGCTGCGGCGCGCTCGCGCGCCTGGGCGGTGATCTGCTTCCAGAAGTCGGGGGGGAGGGCGCCGGCCTCCGGGATCGGCATTATCATGACCCCCTCGTAGGCGGAGAGGATCAGGACGCGGCTTCCGGGAGGCCAGGGACGCTGGGCGACGGAGCGTGCGGCGGCCTCGCTGCAGGACGACCCATCCACGGCCAGAAGAATCTTCACGGTACACCCTCCTTTCGGGTCCGGCGATGTCGCGGGCCCACCATGCGATTCGGATTCGATGCGTGCCTCCATGTTACGCTATGTCCCCGTGGTCGAGATGCTGCCGCCGTTCTGGCTGATACGAGTCGCCGTGGCCGGCGTGTGGCTCCACGAAGGGCTCTGGTGCAAGCTGATGGGGCGCGCGCCGCGGCAGATCGAGGTCGCACAGGCCGTTCCATTCCTGGGCCCGCGCGCCGGCGGGCCCGTCCTCAAGGCGCTCGGCTTCGCCGAGGTGGCTCTGGCCGCATGGGCGCTGAGCGGACGGGCGCCGATCTTCTGCGCCGCGGCGCAGACGCTGCTTCTCCTGACCTTGAACGCTAACGGCCTGTTGTGGGCCCGGAGCCTCATCCACGATCCCGGCGGGATGGTGGTCAAGAACTTCGCCTTCCTGGTCCTGGTCTGGGTTTCGGCGAGCCTTCCCCGCCCCGGCCGATGACCCTCGTGGGTGCGACCGCCTGGCGGCAGGGGCGTCTCGACGGACGCCGGGGACCGCGTCAATTGCTCTTCGGGCGCATGTACGAGGACGCTGCGATCGAGAGCGCCGCCTTTGTTGCCGGCGGACGGATCTTCTGCATCGCTTCGGCGGGGTGCTCCGCCTTCGCGCTCGCCCCAAGACACCCGGTCGTCGCCGCGGACCTCAACCCGGTCCAGATCGACTACGTTCGCCGCCGGATCTCCGGCGCGGCGCCTTGCCGGGGCGCCGCGGAGCGCTGCATGGCCTTCGGGCGCTCCCTGGTTCCGCTGCTCGGATGGTCCACTGCGCGCCTGCGTCCATTCCTCGACCTCGAGGATCCGGTGGGACAGATCTCGTACTGGCGCCGTCACCTCGACACGCGCCGATTCAGGACCGCGTTCGATGGTCTCCTGTCGCTCGCGGCGCTGCGTTTCCATTACGCGCCGCAGCTCCTGCGGGTCCTCCCGCGAGGCTTCGGGCGTGTGCTCAGAGGGCGCATGGAGCGTTGCTTCGCCCGGCACCCCAACCGCGCCAACCCGCATGCGCGCGCCCTGCTGCTGGGTGAGATGGCGGCCGCACCGGTCCCGCCGCAGGCGCGGGAGATCCGCCTCGTCTGCTCCGACGCCGCGGACCATCTCGAGACGGAGACCGCCGGCGGCTTCGATGGCTTCGCGCTGTCGAACATTCTCGACGGGGCTGACGAGGCCTACGCGCGCCGCTTGTACGCGGCGATCAAGCGTGCCGCGGCTCCCGGAGCCGTCGTCGTGCGGCGCAGCTTCGCGGAGCCGCGCGGATCATCGGCGAGCAACCGCGCCCCGGCGGACCGGGGCATGCTGTGGGGCGTGGTGGACGTGAGACCAGTGGAGGCGCTGTGACGACGGTCATCACGCGGATGCATCTCGCGCTTCCTCCCCGGCGAACGTGGGAAGCAGTGATCTTCTATGAAGGCATCCCCGGAAAGGCGCCGCTTCCCCTGCGTCTCCCCCTGCCGTCGCCGATCCGCAGCGAAGGGCGCGCCGCGAAGGTCGGCGATGAGTCCAGGTGTCTGTACGGCCGCGGGTATCTGACGAAGCGCGTGACGCGCATCGAGCCGTGCCAGCGCTACGAATTCGAGGTGGTCGAGCAGACGCTCCCGATTGGCGGCGGTCTGAGGCTTCTGGGGGGGAGCTTCACGTTGCGCGAGAAGTCGCAGGGGGGCACGCTGGTCGTCCTCGAGACCCGCTACGCGAGTCCCCACCGGCCGCGATGGCTCTGGGAGCCGATCGAGGCGAGGGCCTGCCACGCCTTTCACCGCCACATCCTGCGCGCCATGCGCTCGGGTTCGGCGCAACGCTAGTCTGACCGCGGATCGCCCCGTCAGGCCGTGGAGGGCGTGCGGCGGCGCGGGCTGCTCATGGCCACGCCCAGGCCCGTGAAGATGAGCGCGCCGCTCACGAGGGTCTCCGGGCCGAGCGACTCGCCGAGGAAGGTCACCCCCACGATAGAGGCGATGATCGGCTGCATGTAGATGAACATCGCCACCGTGGACGACTCGACGCGCTTGAGCGCCCAGAAGTTGAGCAGGTAGGCGAGCACCGTCGCGAAGACCACCACCGCCGCACCGAGCCACCAGACCGAAGCCGGAATCGCGGAGACATCGAACCGCGCGAGGGGCGCGCCGCCGAGCAGCGCGATGCCGAGGGCGCCCGAGACGAGAAGGATGGCCGTGTTCGAAAGACTCCCATGCTTCACTAGAGCCGGCTTGCTGATGACCAGGAAGAACGAGTACGACAGGGCGTTGCCGACGTTGAGGAGATCCCCCATGAAGAAACGCTGCGGCAGCAGCGCGCCGCTGTGGGCGATCAGGTAGAACATCCCCGTGAGCGCCAGACCGATGCCGAGCAGCTTGCGCCCCGTCGCCCGCTCGCGCCCCGCCAGGATCGCGATCAGCAGCGTCGCCACCGGGATGGTCGTATTGATGATGGAGGAATGCGTCGTGTCGGTGCGCGACAACCCCTCCACGAAGCAGATCTGGTTGATCACCACGCCGAAGATCGCGCAGAACGCCATGAAGCCGATGTCCTTCCACGGGCGCTTGATGCGATGCCTCGCAACGAGGACGATGGCGACGATGAGCATGGCCGCAGCAATGGCGCGGATGGTGGCCCAGGGGAGAGGCGGGATGAAACCCAGGATGTACTTGGCGGCGGCGTAGTGGAAGGCAAAGAAAATCTGCACCGTCACGAGCGCGGCGGCCACGCGCGCCCGTGAGCCCCCGGCGCTCATCCCTCGCGCCGACGCCGCTGGTTCGCCGGGAGGATCCTCTTGCGCAGACGGAAGGCCTTCGGGGTGACCTCGAGCAGCTCGTCCTCGGCGATGAACTCGATCGCCTGCTCGAGGCTCAGCCTTCTGGCGGGCACGAGACGCGCCGCGTCGTCGGACCCGGAGGCGCGCATGTTGGTGAGCTTCTTCTCCTTGGTGATGTTGACGTCGAGGTCTCCCTGGCGGGAGTGCTCGCCGACGATCATCCCCTCGTAGACCTGCTCGCCGGGGCCGAGGATCATCTCTCCGCGCTCCTGGATGTTCTCGATCGCGTAGGTGGTCGTGCGCCCGGAGCGATCCGACACCAGCGATCCGGTGGTGCGGCCGTGCATCGACCCGTGCCAGGGCTCGTGCCCGTCGTAGATGTGGTTCATGATGCCTGTGCCTCGGGTGTCGGCCAGGAACTGCGAGCGGAAGCCGATCAGGCCGCGCGACGGGATGCGGAACTCCAGCCGCACGCGCCCCGAGCCGTGGTTCACGATCTTCGTCATGCGTCCTTTGCGGGTCGCGGTCAGCTCCGTCATCACGCCCACGTGCTCCTCGGGGCAGTCGATGACCAGCAGCTCCATCGGCTCGTGCCGCAGGCCGTTCACCTCGCGCGTGATGACCTCCGGCTTTCCCACCTGCATCTCGAATCCCTCCCGCCGCATCGTCTCGATGATGATCGCCATCTGCAACTCGCCGCGTCCCGAGACCTTCCACGTGTCGGGGGAGTCGGTGGGCTCCACAGCGATGCTGACGTTGATGAGGGCCTCCTTCAGCAGGCGATCCCGCAGGTGGCGCGAGGTGACGTAGGTGCCTTCCTTCCCACAGAAAGGCGAGTTGTTGGCGGAGAAGATCATCGACAACGTCGGCTGATCGATCCTGATGGGAGGGAGCGGCCGCGGAGTCTCCGGGTCGGTGATGGTCTGGCCGATGCCAATTTCCTCGATCCCGGCCACTGCGACGATGTCGCCGGGGCCCGCCTTCTGGATGGGGACGCGCTCCAGCCCCTCCCACCCGAACAGCGAGGTGAGGCGGCTGCGCGCCAGCTTCCCGTCCGCCGCGACCACCGCCACGTCCTGCCCGACGGCGACGTTGCCGTTCACGACGCGCGCGATGGCCAGGCGCCCGACGTAGTCGTTGTAGTCGAGGTTGGCCACCAGCATCTGAAGCGGCATGGCGTCGTCGTAGGCGGGTGCCGGGACCGTCTTGATGATCTCGCGGAAGAGGGGGACGAGCGTGGTCTCTTCCCCGTTCACGAGGCACTTGCCGGCGCGCGCGTTGGTGTAGAGGACGGGGAAGTCGAGCTGGTCCTCCGTGGCGTCCAGGTCGATGAACAGGTTGTAGATCTCGTCGAGCACTTCCTTGGTGCGCGCGTCGGGGCGGTCGATCTTGTTGATCACGATCACGGGGCGCAGCTTGGCCTCGATCGACTTCATCAATACGAAGCGGGTCTGGGGGAGCGGCCCCTCGGACGCGTCCACCAGCAGGAGCACGCCGTCCACCATCAGGAGCGCGCGCTCGACCTCGCCGCCGAAGTCGGCGTGCCCCGGCGTGTCCACGATGTTGATGGTGGTCCCCTCGAAGCGGATGGCCGTGTTCTTGGCCATGATCGTGATCCCCTTCTCGCGCTCGAGGGACATGGAGTCCATCACGCGCTCCGCCACCGAGGCGTTGGAGCGGAAAATCCCGCTCTGCCAGAGCATGGCGTCCACGAGGGTCGTCTTGCCGTGGTCCACGTGGGCGATGATGGCAATGTTGCGGATGTCGTCGCGGCGCGCGCCTGCCATGCAGCTTCCTTATTGGGAGGATAAAGGGGCCGGACTCTATCACAGGGCGGGGCCGGCGTCCATGAGTTATAGTTCATTTCGATGCGACGAACGCTGATCTTCATCGCGGCGGGCCTTCTCGTGCTGCTCGTCGGCGGCGCCATCGCACTGCCGATGATCGTCGACGTCAACCAGTACCGGGAGCTGATCCAGACCGAAGCCGAGAAGGCCATCGGCCGGAGAGTGACGCTGGGCGAGATGTCTCTCTCGCTCTTCCCGACCTTCGGGATCAGCGTCGCCCCCATCGAGGTCCAGGATCTGGTGACCGCCAAGTCGGTCACGGTCGGGGCGCGGCTCTGGCCCCTGATCTTCGGTGGCGAGATCGTCGTGTCCACGGTCGTCATCGAATCCCCCGAAGTGATGCTCACGCGCCGCGCCGACGGGACATGGAGCGCAACCGACCTTGCGGGGACGCCGGCCGCTGGGGACGAGCCCGCCGAGCCCCCCTCGACGCGCAACGTGTCGCTCTCGAAGCTGAAGGTCATCCACGGCCTCGTCCATCTGCGCAACGAAGCCCCCGAAGGGCCTCCTTCGCTCGATCTCACCCTGGATCTCGAAGGGTCGATGAGGATGACGGGGGAGGAGACGAAGGCCGAGGCCACCGGCCGTGTCGCGACAATCGGCGACGACGCCATCGCCGCCGATCTCGACGCTGAGGTGACGCAATCCGCCGCGGGGAGCATCATCATCCTGTCCGCGGATGCCGCCCGGGGGAGCAGCAGCCTCAAGCTGCAAGGCACGATCGACATCCGCGGCGGAAGGACCATCGTCGATCTCACGGTCCCTTCCTCCGAGATCGTTGCCGACGATCTCAGGGCGCTGCTCGCCGCGGCGGTGGGGGAGCTCCCGTTCCGGATTTCCGCCCATGAGCCGGTGCGCTTCGATGCGCGCGTGAAGGGGGACATCGCGAGCGATGACCTCCAGATCGCCGCGAACGTGGAAGTCTCCGACGCCACCTTCGAGCATCCATCGATGAAGCAGCCGATGCGCGAGATCAGAGGCAAGCTCAAGGTCGAGGGGGAGCGGCTCGACCTGACGGATTTTCACGCGGTCATCGGGACGAGCGACGTCGGGGGGAGCCTGTCCGTCGAGAACTTCGACGCCCCCAGCGCGACCTTCGCCCTGAAATCGAAGAAGGCCGATTTCATGGAGCTCATGTCGTTCCTCGAAGAGGAGGGGCCCCCGGCGCCTCAGGGCCAGCCCTCTCCTGATGCGGGGAGCAGCGACACCCTCGCCGCCCTGCGCGCGCGCGGCACGCTCGCCATCGAGGAAGGCTCCTTCGGCTCTCTCGACTTTTCCGATCTCGACTCTACGCTGTCGCTGGAGAACAAGGTGATCAGGCTCGAACCCGTCAGCATGAGCCTCTACGACGGCCGGATGTCGGGAACCGCGACGATGAGCATGGCCGCAAGCCCGCCGACCGTCTCGGTGCAGGCAAAGGCCGAGACGATCGGCGTCGGGCCGCTCCTGGGCGACACGCTGGACATGAAGGACATGCTCTCCGGCGCGCTGACGGGAGACCTGTCGATCGCGGCCGCGGGCGATGCGCTCGACCCGATCTTGAGGAGCGCGTCCGGCACGGGAGACATCAGGATCGAGAACGGCCGCGTGGGCGCGCTGAACGTGCTCGGCATCCTCAGCAGGGCGAGCGGGCTGCTGGGGGAGAAGAGCCTGAAGGCCGTGTCCGACAAGCTGGCGAAGGAGGGGACGGACTTCTCCTCGATCGAGGCGGCGCTGAAAATCGGCGGGGGAAAGATCAGCACGTCGAACCTTCGTCTTGTCTCTCCCGACATCGACCTCACCGACGATGGCACGCTCGACATGCTCGCGGGGAGGCTCGCCATCGAAGGGCGCGTCATCTTCTCGGAGGCGATCAGCCAGGCGATGGTGGACGAGGGCTCGCGCGCGGTGGACGTCTTCTGGGACGATGCGATCGGGCGCGTGAGCCTGCCGCTGAAGCTCGCGGGGCCGGTCGACGCGCCGATGCCGGACATCGACTGGAACTCGGCCGGAGGGCGTCTGGCGCGCAACAAGATCGAAGAGGCTTTGCGCAAGAAGGGTCTGGGAGACCTGTTTGGGGGCGGGTCGAAGGGGCCGGAAAAGAGCGAGGCCGCGAACACGCCTGACCCTGGAGCTCTGGTGGGGGAGGGAGACCCTGGCCCGCTGGACGTTTCGATCCAGAGGAAGGAGTTCTCCGGGAATCTGCTCGCCCCCGACCTGAAGATCCGCGGGACCCTGCGCGGCGCGAACATCACCGAGGCGTCTCTCGAGGTGCTGGATCGCGATGGCAGGCAGGTGCACGAGACCTCCCTGATGAAGCAGGTCAGCGCAGCAGCAGCGGCCGCTGGAGGGACAGCGGACGCGGCAGCGGGCATCAAGTTCAAGGTGGACGTGGAGGGGAGAAAGCTGGTCCAGGCGGGGCGGAAGCTGGCGTTCGCGATCAAGCTCAAGGATGAATTAGGGCACAGCGTGACCAAGCGATGGGAAGTGGAGCGATGAGACGGCAATCGCTGGCGCTCGCGACGCTCGCCTTGCTTCCTGCCGGCCTTCTGGCCGCCGGGGCCGCGAGACCCGGTGTTGAGATCGACCTGAAGCGTCCCGATCCGAAGCGCGCGACGATCACGACGATTGCGGCGGGCGAGCCGCTGGAGTGGGCCGGCGCGAAGCTGGCGGGAGGAGACCTCAACGGCGACGGGCTCGACGACCTGGTGATCGCCGCCCCCGGCGGCACCGACGATCGTCCCAGCCGGCGCGGCCGCCTCTACGTCGTCTTCGGCTCGCTCCAGCCGCCGCGCAACAGCGACATCGCGATCCGCTACATCCCCGAGGTGGTGCCGGGGAAGCCGGGGGCGCGCAGGATGACCACCGATGCCGACGTGCTCATCGACGGCGCCGACGATTTCGATCACCTCGGCACGTCGCTGGCCGTGGCCGACCTCGACGCCGACGGTTTCGCCGACATCATCGCCGGGGCGCCCCGCGCGGATGGCCCTCTCGAGAAGCGGGCCGATTGCGGCGAGGTCTTCATCGTGCGCGGCGCGTCCTCGCTTCCGCCGCGCATCGATCTTGCCGCGCCGCCGGAAGGCCTGCGTGTGCACCGGATCATCGGCCGCGCCGTCGGCGATGCGTTCGGCACGAGCCTCGCCACCGGGGATGTGGAAGGGGACGGGAATCTCGATCTGATGATCGGCGCGCCCCTCGCGAAGGGGCCTGCGACTCCGATGGTGGCGCTGGATGCGGGGGAGGTCGTCGTCCTCTCCGGCGAGGATGCCGCCTCGAAGTGGCCCTCCACCATCGATCTGGCCCAGAGCGGCCCGGTGCCACGCTTCATCCTCAGCGGCACCGAGCCGGGGGTTCAGACCGGCTACGCGGTGGCCGCGGGTGATTTCGACGGCGACGGGATCCGCGATCTCGCGGTGTCGGCGCGCGCGGCCGACATTGGCGGGCGGCGCTTCGACGCTGGCGAGGTCTACCTCGTCTTCGGCGGGACCGGTCTGCGCCAGGGGATGATTCTCAGAGAGCATGCCGGCGCGGTCGTCCTCTTCCCCAACATCGGCGATCTCGGTGGAGGAAGCCTCGCCTTCGGCGACGTGGACGGCGATGGGCGCGACGATCTGATCGCCGCGGTGGAATACGCCGACGGGCATCGCGAGATGGCGCTCGATGCGGGGGATGTGACGATCCTCGCGGGGCGGAGCCGGCAGGATCTCGAGGCGCTCCGGCCCCCGTCCATCGCGACCGGGCCCGCCGCCACCGGCCCCCGGGCCGGCAAGGACGCGGCCGCCATAGCGGCTGCATCCGCGAACGCCGCGGTCCCCTCGGGGCCGGTCATTCTGGATCTGGCCGACACGACGCGTCCTCTGGCGGGGCTAGTGACCCTTCACGGGGTTGACCCCAGCGATCACACGGGGGTGCTGGGGGCATTCGATCTGGACGAGGACGGACAAGCTGAAATCCTCCTGGGCGCTTCCGACGCCGCGAGCCGGCGCAACGCGCGAGGCGGTGGCGGAGAGATCAGGATCCTTCCGGGCGGGGCGCTCACCAGCCGGGCCATCCTGCTGGTCGGCCACGACGGGGCGGCCATCTACGGAGCGCAGGGGAACGCGCACTTCGGCGCGTCCGCGGTGGCGCTCGATCTGGACGGCGACGGCAGGCTCGAGCTGGTCGTCGGGGCCCCCACCACCGGCCGCACGCTGTCCGGCCGCGTGTGGGTCATGAGGGCGTCCTGGGCGCCGCTGCTTCGCCCCCCCGCGGGCGCCGGCCGTCCCTGAAAAACGCCCCCCCGGTGGCCCCTTCTCCGCGCTGACCCTATACTTCCGGCGACACGGCCATCATAGCCTCGAGGAGACCCAGGGAATGTCTGAGCATGGACAGGTGATCCTGAACCAGATGATCCAAATGATCGACACCTATGACGCGCGCCGCGCGAATCTGCGCCAGCTCGTCGATGACCTCGGCTCGATGTATCAGTCGCTGGAGCCGACGGAGCAGCCCCCCGAGCAGGACTGGAACGACGCGTTCGGGACGCTCGACGAGCTCATCACCGATCGATCGCCCCGGGATCAGGAGGAGATGCGCGCCCACATCGACGAGAGTCTCGTCGCCATCCGGAAGATGCTGAACCGCTGTCGCCGCACGGAAGTCGTCAAGGGCGCACGATAAGGGGCTTGGGGTCCTCCCCCTCGCCGCCGGTGGGCTCGCCTGGCGGCTGCTTTTCGCGGGCCTCCCGCGGGATGAGATGAAGGAAGCCGCGGAAGATCAGCGCGCGCAGGAACGACACGCTCTCGAGGCGTGACTCCGGATCGCCCAGCGCCCTCGCCACCGCCCAGCAGAGATTGGCCTGCGCACTGCGTCCCGCGAGCGCGAACCATAGCGCCATCTCCCGCAACCTGGTCTCATAGCGGCCGCGCATCGGGGAGCCGAACACCTCGGCGAAGGCGCCATCGATGACCCCGGTCAGCCGCTCGGTCATCTGCTCCTTGTTGAGCACGAGGGTCGAATCCTGCGCGTCGCGGAAGCGCACCTGGTGCACCTTGACCAGATCTTCCGGGACGACCCACCCCGCGAACTCACGCTCGCCGAACAGATCGGCCGATGCGTCGCGCAGCTCGGTCTCGCGCTCCTGGGGGAAGTCCTTCATCGTCTCGGCCGCTGGCGAGGGGATCGGGTCGGGGGGCGCGTCGTAGACTTCCCTTCGCAGCAGCGGGTAGCCGGCCCCTCCTTCGCGCGGCGCCCCCTGCCCGTGGGCCTCGTACATCAGCCAGTCGACGTACTTGTGCGGCGCTTCCACCATCGTGGCTCCGTAGCGCGCGGCGCCCGCGATCTCCTCGCGGAACTGCGTCCTGTTGAGGTTCAGCGCGTCCACCTGGCGCATGCCGATCTCGTCGCTGATGAGGGCCCGCAGGACGAAGAGTCCTCCCTCCGTCCGGGGTCGGGACACCCAGGCGAGGCGGTTGCCCGATCCGTCGATGGGGGAGAGGTGCCCAACCGGCTCGTCGAGCGCGACCGGGCGCGGGCGCTCCACCGGAGGGCTCTCCCGTTCGGCCACCTTCACGCCGTGCTGGCTGAGGCGGAAGAGCGACTGGCGGATCACGCGCCTGAGGTGCTTGTCGGGAGGGTTCTGCCTCTCCCAGGCAGTGAGACGGTCCGCCGCCTCCTGGGAGTTGATCGACCCGAGCAGGTCCGCGATCGCGAGGTCCGCGTCGGGGTCGGCCCCAATCTCCGCCATGAGGCGGGGGAGGAGGACCTCCTCGGGCGCCTCAAGGTCCAGACCGCGCGCCTCGAGCTTCTCGTCGCCCTGGACGAGACGATCCTCGCGGCGTTCCTTCGAGCGTCTGCTCATGACGTTGAGTGTATCGTGCCCGTACGCGGTGGGTCTACTCGCGAGTGAAGGAAAACTCCAGCACCGACTGGATCCTGTGCATTCCCTGCGGGCGGATCACGTAGCGGTGGAGATCCACGCCCAGCATCTCACGCACCCGATCCACCGTCTCGGGGAGCAGGGGGCCGTGCCCCGCGAGCAGCCGGTGGCGCCCCGGCTCGGGTGTGGAGAACTCGATCTCGACCGCCCCCAGCAGCGACAGCAGCCCGCCGATGCGCTCCTGGAGCGTGCCGCGCGTGAGTGCCTCGGGGGCGCGCCGCAGCTCCGCGAGCGCGACCCAGGCGCTGCGACCCGATCCCACCTTCAGGACGCGGCAGTCGCTGCGCCGCAGCTCCGCGATCAGTCCGATCGGCTCGGTGTCAGGCTCCTCGGGAGAGTGAGCCGCGACCACGAGGTCCCCGAAACGCAAGGCATCGGACATGATCGAAAAACCCTCGATGACGTGATGAATCGACGTCCGAATGTAACAGGATTTCGGGGACGGGAGACCAGGCCATGTTATACTCCGACCGCCTCGCAGTGGCCGTCCCGCACCGCCGATCTCGTCATCCACCCCGGGAGGTTTGCACCAGGTGTCCGTCTACTCCCATTCGCGCATCACCTCCTTTCAGAACTGCCCCATGCTCTACCGCTACCGCTACATCGACCGGATCAAGCGGGACGTCCAGTCGATCGAGGCCTTCATGGGGAAGGTCGTGCACGAGGTCCTTCAGACCCTCTACGACGACCTGGGGCGGGCCCGCGCCTCGCGCCCGGATTACTACGGTGACGCCTTCTCGGCGCTCTGGCGGCAGGGGTTCTCGGACAACATCAGGATCGTGCGCGACGCGATGACCCCGGATGACTATCACGCGATCGGCAGGCGCTGCGTGGAGAGCTTCTTCACCCGGCATCACCCCTTCGCGCAGAGCGAGGTCGTCGGCTGCGAGGTGAAGGTGGAGTTCTCGCTCGACCCTTCGGGGCGCTACCGCATGCTCGGGTACGTCGACCGCATCGACCGCTCCGGGGGGGTGCTCGAGATCCACGACTACAAGACGGGGGCGCTGCCGCGCTCAGGGTCCCTGGAGCGGGACCGCCAGCTCACCCTCTACGAGATCGCCCTGAGACAGCGGTGGCCCGACGTGACCGAAGTGCGCCACGTCTGGCACTACCTGGCGCACGACAAGGAGTTCGTCCTGCGCCGCGGCGCCGAAGATCTCGACCGGACGCGCATGGGGACCATCCGCGCCATCCAGAAGATCGAGGCGACGACGCATTTCCCGGCCCGTCCGGGGCCGCTCTGCTCCTGGTGCGAGTACAAGGACATCTGCCCCGCATGGTCGGAGGCCAGGCCGGCCGTGGCGCTGCCGGTGCTGCCGCCTGCGATGATCGATCCCCCCATGCTCCCCGAATACGAACCACGCACAGGACAGTACCTGCTGTTTTGAGGGGTTCCAATTCGTGACGACCGTCGCACGCTACCGCCAGCTACGGCTCGTAGTGGGTCCGTCGGGCCCCGCACCGCACGGGATTCAGGAGGCCTTCGTCGAGGAAGTGCGCCTCCTGAAGCGGGGGGATCCGCTGCGCCCGCTGCTGGTCCTGGTCGGCAGCAACTACGTGCGGTTGCACCTGTCGCGTCTTCTGGCGGCCAGGCTCGGCGGCCACGCCAACATCCGCTTCACGCTGCTCGACGAGCTCGCGCGGCAGTACGGCACTCCGCCGCTCGTCGATCGCGGGCGCCGGCGGCTCCCCGACCTGGGGCGCGAGCTTGTCCTGCGCGAGTCGGCGCAGGCGCGCGCCCACGGGACCTGCTTCGAGGTCATCGCGGGGAAGGAGGGGTTCCTCGAGGCGCTCGGCGCCACGCTCCTCGATCTCAAGGCGGCCGGCGTGGACCCTTCCTCGCTGCGCGCGGCGGCTGCGGCGCTGCGCACTCCGTCGGGGCGCAAGCCCTCGGCCGATCGCGTCGCGAAGAAGCTGGAAGACCTCGCCGATCTGCACGAGGCCTACGAAGATCGGCTGCGCGAGACCCGCTTCTACGACGACCAGGACGTCCTGCGCGAGGCGGTGGCGCGCGCGGAAGGCGAGGGGTGCAAGGACCTCATGGTCTACGGCTTCTATGACGCCACCTGGCTGCAGCGCGACCTGATCAAGTCCTATCTCGGCTTCAAGAAGGGGGTCGTGTTCTTCCCCTCGGACGCGCCGCCGCTGCGCGAGGCGGACGACGAGCGCTCCGACTACGGGCGCCCTCTGCTCGAATGGTTCCGCACGTTCGTCCCCGAGCTCACCGCGCTCACGCCGGGCGAGGGGCACCGGGGACCCGAGACGCGGATCCTGTCGGCCCCCGGCGAGCCGCGCGAAGCGATGGAGGCGATCCGCTGGCTCGTCGGCGTGGCGCGCGATGGGAGCGTCCCTTACGGGGAGCTGGCGCTTCTCTACCGGACCCCCGACCCATGGCTGCCGCTGCTGGTGGAGATCCTGGACGCCGCCGAGGTCCCCCACGTCCTGGCCGGCGGCCAGCCGCTGGATCGAACCCGCGCCGCGCGCGCGCTGCTGCTGTTGCTGCAGGTCCGCGTCGAGAACCTCGCCAGGCGCCCCGTGATCGATCTCTTCTCCCTCACGCACGAGGAGGAATGGGCTTCGTCGTGGGGCCGGGCGTCCATGGTCGCCGGCGTGGTGCGCGGGATTGACGACTGGCGCGCGCGGCTCGCGCGGTTCAGCGCCCCCACGGGCGCCGCTGCGAGCGGGGCCGCGGCGGAGGACGACAGGGACTTTCACATGCTGCGTGGCCCCGCGAAGAAGCTCCTCAAGAGCGTGGAGGAGCTCCACGAGGGGTTGTCGGGGCTCCCCGAGTCGGGGACGTGGCGCGACATCGCGCAGAGGCTCCTCCAGATCCTCGAGCGGTGCATCGGCAGAGACCCTTCGTTCGCCCGCGTCGCGGAGCAGCTGACGGCGCTGGGCGCGCTGGACGACGTGAACAGCCCCGTCGACCTGAGCCGATTCGCCGAGGTGCTCGCGCGCGCCCTGGAGCGCCCGGCGCGCGATCCGGAGCGGGACGGGCACTTCCAGCGCTCGGGGATCTTCATCGGCGACGTGATCGACGCGCGCCTGCTCAGCTTCCACGCGGTGGCTGTCGTGGGGCTGGTCGAGCGGACCTTCCCGCGGCCGCCGCGCCAGGATCCGATCCTGCTGGACGACGAGCGCGAGCACATCAACCGCCTGGTCGGCGCGGCGCGTCTTCCTGTTCATACGCGCCGCCTCGATGAGGAGCGGCTCTACTTCACGATGGCCTGCAGGGCGGCGGCGGGGAACCTGCTGCTCTCCTACCCGAGGCTCGACCCGGCCTCGGCGCGTCCGCGCAGCGCGTCGCCGTTCCTCCTGCGCGCCGCGTCCGACCTGGAAGGTCGCCCGATCGACCATCACGCGCTGGACCGGCTGGAGCGCACGACGCGGATCAGTCTCGCGGCCCCGGGGCCGGAGCGCGCCGCGGACGCATTGCTTCCGCGCGAGTTCGACCTGTCGCTGCTGCGCACCCTCTCGCCCGACACCAGCGAAGCCGTCCACCGGAGGCGCCTCGCCTCCTTCGTGCACGGCAATCCGATCCTCCAGCGCGCGCTGAAGGCGGAGGAGGCGCGCTGGGGCGAGAGCCGGTTCACGCCCCACGACGGCGTCATCGTCCGTCCCGCGCTCCTCGACGCGCTGCGCAGCATCCATGACACGCGCGCGCAACCGCTCTCGTCGTATCGCATCGAGAGCTACGCGCGCTGCCCGCTCGCGTACTTCATGCAGAACGTCCTGGGGCTCAAGGACTACGAGGATCCCGAGAAGCAGCAGCGTCTCGATCCGCTGCGCAAGGGGTCGCTCGTCCACGACATCCTCTTCGATGTCTTCACGCATCTGCGCGCGCGCGGCGTGCTCGTGCTGACGCCGGAGACTCTCGAGGTGGGCCTGGAGGTCCTCGAGATCGCCGCGGAGCGGTGCTTCGCTGCCGAAGAGCAGAGAGGCACGACCGGCATCCCCCTGTTCTGGCAGATCGACAAGGAGCGCATCGTCCGCGATCTTTCGCTGGTGCTGCGCAACGAGGCGGCGGAAGGGGGCGCATACGAGCCGCGCTACTTCGAGTTCCGCTTCGGCGCAGAGCCCCGCGCGGGGAGCCGCGAGGACCCCGACTCCACGACGGTGCCCGTGGATCTCGACGTCCCCGGTGGCGCCGCGCTGCGTATCAAAGGGGTCGTGGATCGCATCGACGTGAGCGCCGATGGCTCGACCATCCGCGTGACCGACTACAAGACCGGCAGAGTGACGGAGAAGTACAAGGCCAATCTGCTCAAGGGGGGGCGGACCGTTCAGCTCCCGCTCTACATGCTGGCGGTGGATCGGCTGGTGTCTCCCAAGCACGGCGGGGCGCGCACGGAAGTGGCGCGCTATCTCTCGGTGGACCGCCGTGGCGAGTTCAAGACGGTCGCGTACGACGCGGAGACCATGGAGCAGCGGCGCGCCGATCTCGCCCAGATTGCGACCACCTTCGCCAACGGCGTCGCGCGCGGAGTCTTCTTCGCCTATCCCGAGGAAGACGAGTGCCGCTGGTGCGACTACAAGCTCGCCTGCGGCGAGGGGCGCGAAGCGCGCCTCGCGCGCAAGCGCGGCGATGAGACGGCCGCCGATTTCATGGCGATGCGCGAGGGGATCCAGTGACGCAGGAAGGAACATTCGTCCCGGTCGACAGCGAGGCGCGCGAACGGGCGCGCTCGGCCCTCGACGTCTGCATGCTGCTGGAGGCCGGCGCGGGGACGGGCAAGACGAGCGTCCTCATCGATCGGGTCTTCAACATCCTCAAGACGGAGATCCCGCTCGATCGGATCGCGATCATCACCTTCACCGAGAAGGCGGCCGGCGAGCTGAAGATGAGGCTGAGGTCACGGATGGAGGAGATGATCGCCGCCCCCGGGCCCCCCTCGTGGAGGGCTCACCTGCAGCGATCGCTCGAAGCGCTCGATCGCGCCTCCATCAGCACCATCCACGCCTTCTGCGCCTCCCTGCTGCGCGAGCGTCCCGTGGAGGCGCAGGTGGACCCGCGCTTCCTCGTGGCCGACGAGCTGGCGGCGCGCATGCTGATGGAGGAGACCTGGACCCGGTGGATCGAGAAGGAGCTCAACGCCGGTACCGAGATCCTGGCTCGCGTTCTGAGGCTCGGCATGACCCTCAAGCAGATCCGCACGCTCGCTTTCGCCATGGTGGAGCATCGCGACGTCGCCGCGGGGCCGGGCCCCGCCACCTGGCCGGATCTGGAGGTGGTCCGCACGGGCGTCGTCTCCGCGATCCACGACGTCGTGGAGCTGTCGGCCTCCTGCACCGACCCCGAGGACAAGGCCCTCGTGTTCATCCGCGGCCTGGAGAAGCGGCTGCCCGAGATCGAGTCGGCGGAAGGGGACGACGTGCTGGCGGTCCTCTCCGCTCTGAAGCTGCGCAGCAACGTGGGGGTGAAGGCGCGCTGGAGGCCGGAGGAGGCGCTGGCGAAGATCAAGGAGCGGATGGCCGTGACGATGGCGCGCCTCGAGAGCGCGACGGCGGACGCGCGCACGTGGCTCGCGCACGCGCTGCAGCGCTGGCTGCGCGAAGGCTTCCTGCACCACTACCGCCTCGCCAAGGAGAGCCGGCGCGTCCTGGACTTCACGGACCTCATCCTGATCTGCCGGAACATGCTGCGCGACGACGCGGCGGCGCGCGCCGCGTTCCAGGAGCGGTTCGCCTGTATCCTCGTGGACGAGTTCCAGGACACCGATCCTCTCCAGGCCGAGATCGTGTTCCTGCTCGCCTCCGACGATCCGAAGCAGAACCAGTGGTGGCAGTGCCGTCCCGCGCCGGGGAAGCTCTTCCTCGTGGGGGACCCCAAGCAGTCGATCTACCGCTTCCGCAGGGCCGACATCGAGACCTACGACCAGGTCAAGGAGCTTCTGGCGCGGCCGGGCGCGCGCGACGGGGGAGGGCTCACGCAGAACTTCCGCAGCGTCCCGTCGATCCTGTCGTGGATCAACGACCTGTTCGAGAATGTCATGAACTCGCAAACGCCTGTTCCCTGGCAGCCGCGCTACGAGGGGATCGCCCCGGCGCGGGGGCGCCCGGAGACGGGACCCTCACAGGCGGAGGGGGCCGCGCTGCGCGCCATTTTCGTGACGCCGCGCGACCCTGCGAGTCTCGCCGAGGCGCCGGCCGGCGCCGTGCGTTTCGAGGAAGCGCGCCATGTCGCGGCGTTCGTGCGCAAGGCCGTGGAGGAGCAATGGCCGGTGCGCGGCGACGAAAAGAGCAAGCCGCGTCCGATGCGCTACGACGACATCGCGCTGCTGTTCCACGCGGGGACCGCCTTCGAGGCCTACGAAGAGGTGCTGCGGGCCCAGGGGGTTCCGTACCGCATCAGCGGCGGGCGACGCTACTACCAGCGCGCCGAGATCCGCGCGCTCGAAGCGGTGCTGCACGCCATCGAGAACCCTCATGACTCTCTCGCCGTGGTCTCGGCGATGCGCTGTCCGATCTTCGGCCACTCCGACGAAAACCTCGTCGGGCATGCCGGCGCGAGGAGGAGCTGGCTCTATCTCGACGGGAGCGCGGGGCGCGGCACCCCCTTCGAGAAAGACTTCGTGCTGCTTGCGTCGCTGCACCGGCAGCGCAACGCGCGCTCGGTCGCCGCGACCCTGGAGGATCTGTTCGAGCAGACCGGCGCGTTGTCGCTGTTCTACCTCAAGCCGGACGGCGAGCAGCGCGCGGCGAATCTTCTCAAGGCGATCGATTTCGCGAGGACCCACGAGACCATCGGCGGGACGACGTTCGGATCGTTCGCGCGCTGGCTCGCGGAGATGGCTTCGGAGGAGCGCGAAGAGGGAGAGGCGCCGCTCTCCGAGGAAGCGGACCTCGACGTGCAGGACAAGGCGGCCGATGCGGTGAGGATCTCCACGGTGCACAAGGCCAAGGGGCTGGAGTTCCCGATGGTGATCCTCTGCGACCCTTCCGGGCGCCCCAAACCTGGTTCCCCCCCCGTCATCGTGGAGCGGACCAATGACGCGAAGACGCAGGCCCCCGGCTCGCGCATGGAGTTCGCGCTTGGCGGCGGCGACAGGCGCTATGTCTCCACCGGATACGAGGCGGCAGAGGGCCGTGAGAAACAGCGGATCGAAGCCGAGCGCCTGCGGCTGCTCTACGTGGCGACGACGCGCGCGCGGGACTATCTCGTGATCCCCGCGTTCGCGGGGAAGAGTCGTGCCGGCATCATCCGCGTGCTCGCAGGTGCCGGCTTTCTGCCGGAGGCGACATCTTCCGATCCTACCGAAGTGGAGCAGCACCGCGGAGCGCGCGTGCTGCAGGGGGCGCAGCTCGAGATGGGGCGCGAGGACGGCCCGGCGCTGAAGATCCTCGCGAAAGAGGCGCTCCCTCTTGACAAGGCCTTCATCGTGGAGAAGGAAGGGTGGCGTCGCGCCTTGAAGGAGGCGCTGGGCGCGCCCACGACGGGCCGCGCCTTCCGCACGGCGTCGGCGTTCGAAGAGATGCCCCGTTTCGCGGCCGTCGTGCGGGCCGCGGGGGCGGCGAAGAGTCTCGGCACCGCCGTGCACGCGGTGCTCGAGAGGATCGACCTGGCGACGGGGCGCGACATCGGCCTGCTGAGCGAGGAGGAGGCCGACCGGATCGGGCGGCCCGATCTGGCCGCGGAGATCCGCGACCTCGTGGCCAGGACGCTGAAATCCGACATCGTGAAGGAAGCGCTCGCCGCGCCACGCCTCGAGAGGGAGCTTCCCTTCGCCGCAGCGGGAGACACCTGGATCACCGAGGGGAGGGCCGATCTCATCTTCATGGACGGGGGCGGTCTCACCATCGTGGACTTCAAGACCGATCAGGTGACCACGACAGAAGAGATCGTCAAGCGGGCGGTGGCCTACAGGCCGCAGGCGCTCGTCTACGCCCGGGCGATGCACATGATCACCGAGCTGCCGATACGGCGCGTCGTCCTCTATTTCATCCGTCCCGGAGCCCAGCACGTCTTCAAGGTGGACGAGTCGTTCCTCAACGCCGGGCGCACCCTCCTCGAGCGCGGCACGATGGAGGAGCGGTCGAGGAGCGCCACCGAGGGCTGACCCATGCCCGACCGCGACCCAGCCACACGCTACGAGGACCGCGCGGGACTCTACGCCCGGCACCGCCCCGGTTATCCCGATGCGTTGCGCGCTGCCCTCGCCGCGATGGGTATCCTGAGGGCCGGGGATGACGTCGCCGACATCGGCTCAGGCACCGGACTGCTGTCGGAGCTGCTTCTTTCCGCCGGGTGCCGCGTCCACGCCGTCGAGCCCAACGCGAAGATGCGGGAGGAAGCCGAGCGACGCTTCGCCGGCGAGCCTCGTTTCATCTCGGTCGATGGGCGCGCGGAGCGCACGACGCTGCCGGACGCGAGTGTGGACGTGGTCGCCGCCGGGCAGGCGTTCCACTGGTTCGACCCGGTCGCCGCGCGCGCGGAGTTCGTGCGGATCCTGCGTTCCCCGGGCGTCGCGCTGCTCATCTGGAACGTCCGCCGGGTCGACGCGAGCCTCTTCATGTCCGATTGCGAGCGCCTGATCGCGCAACACGCGACCGATCCCTCCATCGTCGGCGACCACCAGCCCGACGAGGCGACGCTGGCGCGCTTCTTCGGCGGCGCCGCGCCACCGCAACCACTCCTGTTCCGCCACCATCAGACTCTCGACCAGGAGGGGCTCACCGGACGGCTTCTGTCATGCTCCTTCGTCCCGGGTCCCGCCGAGCCGGGACGCGATGCGATGATCGAGGCCATCCACGCCCTCTTCGCCCGCCACCAGGAGCACGGTACCGTCCGCTTCGACTACGAGACCCGCGCGTACACCGGGATCATGAAAGCCTGACGACTCGGACAGGCTCCTGGCGGCCATCACTTGGCCGAAAGCGAGGCGAGCGCCTCTCGCGCAGGCTGGGTCGACTCCGATGCGCCCTGGATGGCGCGCTCGAGGTAGCGCCTGGCGCTGTCGCGGTCGCCCTGGCGCATCGCGATGATCCCCGCGTGATAGAGGAGCCGGGGGTCGCTGGTTCCGACGCTCAGCGCGGCGTTGATCGCCTCGCGCGCCTCGGTGTGCCGTCCGACGGCGCTGAGCGACCATGCCAGCGCGTCGCGTGTGTAGACGTCACGGCGCCGGACGATCTCTGCTGAGGCGATCCTGAGCGCTTCGTCGCCTTGGTTCGCCCGGTCCACGTAGTAGAGGACCAGCTCCCGGTTGGCGTTGTCCACGGCATTCATCTCCCCGCGGGCTTTCGTCTCGAAGACCTTCCAGGCTGCTGCCGCCTCGGCGAGCCTTCCAGCGCGCTGCAGCGCCTCCGCGTGGTAGTAGTAGTTCTCCGGGTGCGGCGCGGCCGCCACATGCCGCGCGAGGAACTCGGCGGCTTCGGCATGACGCCCCTGCGCCGTGCGCACGCGGCCCATCATCGCCAGCGCATAGTGGTAGTCGGGGAACGCCTCCAGCGCTCTGCGCACCGCGCTCTCGGCGTCGTCGACCCGGCCGGCCAGCAGCATCAGGTGGCCGATGTGAGTCAGCAGCCAGGCGCGATCCTCGGATTCGTCCGGCGGGGTGCGCTCGTAGGCGAGCGTCATGAAGTCGATCGCTCCGTCGACATCTCCGAAAACCTCGCGCAGGTAAGCGCCCCGGGTCAGCCCCGCCACGTTCCCCGGGCGTATGTCGAGCATCCACTGCACGGCGCTCTCCGCGGTCGCGTACTCGCCCATCTCCGCGGCCGCGTCGGCGATGAGGCCGTAGACCTGCACGTCGTCCGGCGCCCGGCGGTTCAGAGCCTGCGCCTTCTCCAGCGCCGCAGCGAACTCGTGCCGCCCGAGCATGATCCATATCTCGATGGTGCGCGCCTGGAGATCCTCCGGTGCCAGCGCGAGCGCCGGAGCGAGCGCGCGCGCCGCCTGGTCGTAGAAGGATGTGTCGCCCGTCTCCCGTGCCCGCCGCGCCAGGGCGAGCGCTATCTCGTTGTGGAGCCCGACGCGGGCTCGCTCCCCTTCGGGCGCGCGAGCGAGGGCCGCCCGGGCCCAGTCGATGCGGCTCTGCGCGGGTGATTTCTCGATCTCCGTTGTCCTGAGTGGGGCGGTCACGGCGGTTGTGGCCAGAACGACGATTGCGAAGCCTGTGATCAGCATGTGCATGTTCTCCATGGGAAGTTGGTAGCAGTGGCCGCGTCCCTCGCCGTGCGGCCACTGCTCGGGGGCCAGGAGCCAGGCAGGGCTCCTAGTTGACCGGTCCCCCACCGGGTTCTCCGGGGTCGATGTGCCTGCGGTTGCGGCCATCGGGCGAGCTGCCGAGATACGGAAACGCGATGCGGTAGTCGGTGTCGTTCACGTTGACCCCGTCGCCCAGCGCGTTGTTCGGGAAGACATTGAAGGCAGGGATGAGGACTCCGCCGATGCCGACGCGCAGCGTGATGTCCGTGACATCGTCGAAGACCCTCCGGCCATTGGGGTAACCGGCAGGGTCGCCGCCGATCAGCCCGAGCCGACTCGCGCTGTCGGGCGGCGTGGCCGGAACGCCCGTGTTGAGTCGCAGAAGATCGGCGATGGGGCCCGACGGTGTGCCGGCCGCCGCGATGGGCGGGGCGTACGTGACCAGCGGAAGCAGATCGAGCCGATCGGGGTCGGGCACCAGCAGCGCGCCGCCGTAGAGAGCCTCGACGATCCGGACAATGGGGGGATCGAGGAAGAACGCCGCGAACTGGGAGTCGTTCTTGGGTTGATCCATGCTGAACCGATCCTTCGACCCTATGCCGATGATCATCTCGTTGATCAGAGCATTGCCCATGCGCTGCACCTGCCTGAAAGACACGCTCCCGGTCGCCGGCAGAGGCGACCGGCGAACCGTCACCTTGGGCCGCGAGGTCGTTGCCCAGACGCCGATCGTTGCGGCCAGCGAGGTTGCGGGTTCCACCCGGCTGGTGCGTGTGAGCATCTCGATGGGCACCTCGATGGCGATGCTGTTCACCGCGTAGCCCGAGACGGTGTCCGAAGCCGCATTCTGTGCCGCGGCATCCTCGGCGGCCGTCAGGACGCCGGGCACGCCGCTCGCGAGCGTCCGGAAATTGGCCGTGTCGAAGGCGGCCCCAAGATCGATCCAGAAGGCGTCGTCGGTCGTCCCCGCGAAGACCGAGAAGTCGTCATCCAGCGCGTAGACAGCCTGATCGAAGAGCGTCTCGTAGTCGATCGTGCGCGGGCCGGCGTTGACCGGCAGCGCGAAGAACGGAGAGCCGTCGCTGTTACGCAGCCTCTTCACTCGCGAGAGTGACGAGCCGCTCCTGCTGAGCATCGTGACGGTGTACGACTGGAGCTGGTTCAGGCCGGGATTGTCGAACGAGCGTATCTGGGGCGGAACGACGAGGTTGGTGGTCCCGGGCGCGAAGGCCCCGTCGTCGCCGATGCCGGCGAGGGCCGTGTAGACGCCGGGAAGGCGGAACTCGGTCTTGAACCGGAACTGGAAGACGACGTCCTCGACGGCGTCCTGGTTGTTGTCGACCTTGATCTCGTAGAGGATGTCCGGGTCGAACGGGAACACGGTGGGGCCGTTGGCGGGTTCGAGCAGCGGGTCCACCGACATGATCAGCGTGACCTTCTCCGGCGTCGTGCCGGGGGATTGTCCCTGGGCATAGCTGACGAAGGCGTAGACGTCGGTGATGTCCGCCTTGTGGTCGAGGGCCGTGATCGGGGCCTCGCGATGATTCGCCGCGCGAACGCCGATGCCTCCCCCGGCAAGCAGGCACGCCGCGACGATGGCGTTAAGCCGTCTGGATCGTCTCATGATGCTCTTCTCCTGATCTTGCCTGTCCGTTTGCGGTCCTCAGTTCGCGCTCACTCCGGACGAGGCGTTCAATCAGGACATACGGGAGGGGAGCAATGATCGGATGTTACGAGGGGATGACGAGGTGACTTCAGGCTGTGATCAAAGACGCTGCGGGCCGGAGGCCCGCGCACCAAGACCGGGATCGAGCGCGATGCGGGTACGCGGACCTCTGGTCCGCGATTGGGGGCGTACTAGATATTCCCCAGCAGCACGATCGATCCGGTGGGCTGCGGCGAGCCGCCCGCCGGTTCGTCGGTGACGGCCGCGGCGACGGCATGGGCCCCTTGCGGCAGCCTCACGGTCCCCGCAGCCGGGGCGTGGGCGGCAGCGTCGAACACTCCGGCGCTGATCTTCGCCTCGGCGGTGATGAGCCAGAGCTGGTAACTCCTCCCCGCCGCAGGAGGCGGGAGGTTCGCTCCATAGAGCCGCCAGGTCCCCTGGCGCGGATCCCAGAAGACCCGCGCGGACGCCGATGCGAGAGTGCCCTGGCCGGCCAGGTCGACCACGGAGATGCCCGGAGCGCTGACCATCTGGATCGAAGCGGTGGCGTCGCGGACCTGCCGTTCGAGTGACGCGAGGGCCTCCTCCTGGCGGGAGATCTGCCCGTGCAGAGTCTCCACTTCGCCTCGATATGACGCGATCGTCTTTTCCTGGCGCAGAACCAGCGTGCCGACGGAGCCACCGGCGAGGGCCGCCCCGATCAGGGCGGCGGCCGCCAGCCGCCACCATCCGCCAACGGCGGTGCGCGCCGGCTCGCTGCGCACTTCAGGCTGAGCGGCGCGATGATCGCGCGCGGCCTCGTTCCGGATCGTCTCGAGAAGCCGCCCGCGCGCCTCCGGCGAAGGCTCGACGTCCGGCAGCGCGTAGGGGAGGAGCCCCACGGCTTCGCGCATGGAGACGAGCTCCGCGGCGCAGCCGGGACAACCGTCTTCGATGTGGCGCCTCAGGCGCGCGCCCTCCGCGGGCGGCAGCAGCCCGAGGGCGTCATCGGCGATCAGGTCGGCCATGCGATCGCATCTCATGATGTTTCTTCCTCGGAAGCGAAGTGTGCGGCGAGGCTGTCCCGCAGGGCCCGAAGCCCGCCGCGGATGCGGGTCTTGATCGTACCCAGCGGCACACCGAGCGTGGCGGCGATCTCCGCGTGCGACAACCCACGGTAGTAGGCGAGGGCGATGGCACGCTGCTGCGGCTCGCTGAGAGCGGAGAGGGCCCGGGTCACGCGACGCTGCCGCAGAACCTGCTCCATCGCCTCCTCGGGGCCCGGCGCCCCGGCGCCGGCCGCGGCGGCGCCCAGATCCTCGGTCGCCATCGCGGGCCGGGGCCGCGCGCGCAACCGATCGATTGCGCGGCTGCGGGTCAGAGTCATCAGCCAGGCCGACACCGATCCGCGGCCCGGGTCGTATCGGGATGCGGTCCTCCAGACCTGGAGGAATGTGTCGAGGTGGACCTCCTCGGCCTCACCCCGGTCACGCAGCACGCGCAACGCGAGACCGAAGACGACCTGGCGGTAGCGATCGTAGAGCTCGGCGATCGCGGCCTGGTCACCCTCGGCCACCCTCCGGACGATCTCCTCGTCCGTCGAGACGGCGCCGAAGGGCCCGCGCGGGTCCTTCGCGGTGGCTTGCGTCACCTTGGTGGTCCCCTCTGAGCATGATCCGAAAAGCGCTTCTGTCGATTCACTACGTCAGGAGCGGGTCGTTTGGATGGATCGCATCACCGCAGGGAGGGGATGTCAAACAGCCGATTCCGCCCAGCGCCGGGCGCGGATGCTACTCCTCCCTGGCGCAAGACCAGGCGAATCAAGTCATTGGGAACTTTTGCCGAATTTTCGCGTAGACTCAGGCCATGAGCATCGCGGCCTTCTTCAGACCCGACCATGTGCGTTACGAAGGCGTCCGGCCGATCAACATCTACGTCCTGAGAGTGTTCTATTTTCTGATCCTGGTCTTCGTTGGTTCGGATTCATGGACCGCGATCATCAACCACGAGGGGCCGTGGGACCACGTCAAGGCCGTGGCATTCTGCGCCTGGGCGACGTACTCGACGATGTCTGTCCTGGGGCTGATTCATCCGCTCAAGATGCTGCCGATCATGATGTTCACGATCGGCTACAAGACGCTCTGGCTCATCGT
>Ga0137432_1000343_pt1 | contig 28810 bp, 39 predicted proteins | sample EasRivERMZT820_2_FD_102337 | JGI IMG/M metagenome (GOLD analysis project Ga0137432, IMG submission 102337) | Soil microbial communities from meander-bound floodplain in the East River, Colorado, USA - East River MetaG ERMZT820_2 | ecosystem: Environmental > Terrestrial > Soil > Floodplain ... | reverse complement strand
GCGCAGCACGCAGTCGCGATGTACGGCGACCTCATGGAGCTGCTCACCTACCGCAACCGTCGCGCGCCGAACGCCACACCGGTGGTGTATACGGACGTGCCGGCGCGCCTCAAGCACTTTCGCGCCAGCGAGATCGACCTGGAGCAGATCCTGCGCAATGACCTGGAGTGCCGTATCCAGACGGCGCTGGTCACGTGGATGCCGACGCGCTACGACGATTTTGACCGCGCGGACGGCACGACGTGGCAGGTGCTCAACATCGTGGGGGGGGGCGGACATCCATGGCTGAAGCTGCATGTGAGGCAGGTAGGGTAAGCTGGGACGATGCCGTTGAGGCAAGTAGGATGATGCTGAGGCAGGTGCAGGAGAGCCTGCTCTATGCGCTCGGCGACCGAGAGCGACCCGCACAACGACCCGGCGAACGTCCATACCGCTGGGTGATTGAGGGAGGATACTGGGATAGGAGGCAGCCGAGTGTGTATGTCTATGAGGATGAGGAGCGCTTGCCGTTGGCGGAATTGGCCGTGATGCAACAGTTCCCGTTTGATTATGTCCATTTCTTGCGTGCCCGTTGGCAGGTGGGCTGATGGCTGCACCATTCATCACCTACAAGCTGACGGTCCCCCGCATCCCCGTGCTTGATCCGGTGCAGAGCCGCCAGGTGATCTATCGTGAGGCGAGTATGGCCGTGCGCGCCATCGTCGAAGACGTCGCCAGCGAAGCGCGGCAGCGTACACCCGTCAACACCGGCGTGCTGCGCGCCTCCATCGCCACCGACGTGACCACGGGCACCTCGCTCAGCGCCGCCATCCGTGGCACGGTCTTTACAGGGGCCCAGGCACCCTACGCGCCGTATGTGGAAGAGGGGACGGCGCCGCACTGGGCCCCGATCGGGCCGCTGCTCCTGTGGGCCAGACGGGTGCTGGGGAACGAGCGCGCCGCCTACGCCGTGCAGCGGGCGATCGCCCGGCGCGGGACACGCGGGCGCCATATGTTCCGGGACGCGATCGCCGCCGTAGCGCCGCGGGCGCAGGGGATGTTGGCGCAGGCGATGCAGCGGGCGGCGCGGCTGTTACAGGGGGGGAGTTAGCGCGGGAGGCGCAGAAAGATTTGCCAGAACGCGGCAAGCATGGCCCCAAAGCCGACAAGCATGACGCCGATGACCAGCGTAAGCTTGCTGTCGATACCGTTGAGACGTTCGGCCATGCTGATGAGTCTGGTATCAGCATCGGCGGCGACTTTGGCGGCTTCGCGGGCTTCCGGCTCAGGCGTGCCAGCGGCTTTGAGGGCATCGTACATTTCGAGTTGGAGGAGGCTCATGCGTCGGCCTCCAGAGCAAAGGCAGACTCGCCCCGCTGGGGCACTGACGGCGTCTGTGGCCGGGGATGGTGCGTATCAATGAGCACGGCAATGGAGTCGTAGCAGGGTTTGCAAAGGATCTCATGACGCTTCTCTGGCGAGATATAGCGTTCCCATTCGCTGTCTGGGACACCAAAGAAATCGGGATCATGGACGCCACACCGGGCACACAGGAGCGGATACCATATGAACGGAAAGCGGCGCTTCGGTGGTCGGGAGCGAAAGTGACAGTGCTCACAACTGATGAGCTGTTCGCCATGGCGGCAGATTTCCATGTCGCAACCAAAGACATGGACGTGGCCTTCAGGGACGGCGCAATCTGGGCAGGTGATCGGTGACGTGGACATGAGACATCTCCTCTACGATGTCGAGGACCGGGTGTCAGAGTAGAGGCTCCGACCTCGCGAGGGGTGCGCACCCCTACCCGGTCGGGAGCCAGTGTAGCATTGTGCTACACAGAAAGTATACCTCGTATATTGTGCCCTATGCTAGGAATATGCGCTATGCACCTCCGCTGCTTCGTTGCAGACACACCCATACTGGAAACCCTCGCCGAGCCCCAGGACCTCCCCAGCGTCGGCGACGCCTGCGTCCTGCCCTTGCCGGACGGTATGCAGCGTTTTCGCGTGCTGGATCTCGTGCGCACGTACGGCTTTGCGCGCGCGCTGGCAGGCATGGATCGTCTGGATCTGGCGCGGGTCGATCTGCTGCTGGAAGAAGTAGGGGATGGCGATGCCGCTCGCTGACATCATGCAGGCCCTGCTGACGCCGCTCCAGGCCATTCCTGACATCGGCCACGTCTACCCCTACGACCGCATCGCCCTCGACCCGACCGCCCTGAACGGCGTCATGGGGCCGCTGCCCACGCTGCGCTACTGGTGCCTGTCGCGTGCCGGGACTGCCGAGATCTGGCGTGGCAACAAGGGCGTCGAGCGGTTGCACCGGCTGCGTCTGCGGGGCTATCTGGCGCTGGACGACCCGCACGCCTCAGAGCGCGTGTATCAGGACCTGGTGGATGCGGTGCAGGGCGCGTTAGCCAGTGTGGTCACTGTGCCCGGCAGTGCCGAGTACCTCACCGCCCCAACACTTGAGAGACAGGAACCACGTCGGTTGGCCGATACCGTGGACGTCCACTTCAGTGAGACGTACGTGGTGGCCAGCGAGTACCTGCAGGTCGCAGCGCAGGCCATCGCTGATGACCAGGTCACGACGTATCGCGCGCTGGGCGATTGGCTCGCGGCGCAGCTCGCTACCCTCCCACAGATCGGCCTGGTGCATCCCTACGAACGCCTGACGGTGGAACCGGATCTGGCGTCTGGCGTGTTCGGCGACAGCCACGCGCTGCGGGCCTGGACGCTGACGCGCGAGAGCGTGCAGCAGGAGCGCTCCGTAGGCCTGGAAAGCCGAGGGCAGGAGCGGCTGGTGTTGCGCGGTTTTCTCAGCGTGGACGATAGTCAGGCGAGTGAGCTGGTCTTCCAGGCGCTGCTCGAAGACATTGCCGCGCTGCTCAGACCGGTGCATACGGTGGGTGTGTTCGACCGCGTCGGACCGCTGCAGATCGAGCAGGTGGCGCACAGCAGGGTCGGGCAAACACATCTCTGTCACGCGGCGCAATGCGCGCTCCCGGTCGAAGCGTTCGCGGCTTCGCTGACGTCGTGACGGGCGAGTTCATCATCCTTGTCGCGCTGCTCGCGTGCTGCGGGCTGGCGCTGTATGTCTTTTTGTTCTAGGAGAGCCGTATGGCCGAACCACCAAGCGTGACAAGTATTGGGTACCTGACCAGAATCGGGGTAGGGGAAGAGGTCGTTTACGGCACACCGGTCCTCACGACCCAGGTGCTGCCGAGCATCAGCGAGTCGCTCAACGACGTCTACGCCGAAATTCCCGATGAGTCCTTGCAGGGCTCTCCGGTCTACGGGACGCCAGAGCAAGGCAATTTTAGCGCGACGGGTGATATTGTGGTCCCGATGCGCTACGCCAACGAGTGGGTGTTGCTCAAACATTTCTTTGGCACGTTCGCAGCAGGGCGCTATGACCTCATTGATTCGTTGCAAGGGAAGGCGTTGACGATCTCGATAGACAAGCAGGTGCTGGGCGTCTGGGATTATCCTGGCAGCAAGGCGACGCAGATCCAGTGGACGTCGAACGCCGATGGTGTGATCCTCACCACCAGCGTCATTCCTGGCGGCTTGCAGCTCAACTCGACGCTCAATACGCATGCACACCTCGTCACGCTCTTGCAGGATTCTCGGCGTCTCCTGCATCACCATCTCAAGCTCTGGGTGGGCACGCACGACCACGCGCTGACGGAGGCAGACGATCTGTGCTGTAGCGAGCTGACATTGACGATGGCCAGACCAATGGCTCAGGATTACACCAACTGTAGCCAAAACCCTCTAGAACCTATTGAAAACGCTTTTCTTACGTTTAGATTGGCCATCACCTTTCCGCGCTTCACCACAGAAAATGAGGCGATTATCACCTGGCGGCAGAACTATACCCAGCTCCAGGCACAGATGCGCTACACCCATCCCACGACCGGGCAGACCAAGACCCTCGTGATTCCGAACCTCACGTTCGTGACGGCGACGGCGCCGACGGCTGGCCCAGGGCCACGTGTGCTGACGACCGAGGCGTCGATTACGCGGGGCTCTGCGGTGACCACGAGCGCGCAAATCGCCATTGCCTCGAATGTGCTGACCCTCACCGGGGGCACCTTTCCCCTGGTGGCGCCTGGCGCCCAGGTGACCATCAGTGGCGCGGCAACACCGGCCAACAATGGGACGTTTGCGGCGACAGCCTCGACCACAACGACGATCACGCTCGGTTCGCCGCCAGCGCTGACGGATGAGGCGGCGGGGGCGAGCATCACGGTGAGTAGCGCCAACCCGGTCGTGTACATGACTGAGAGCTAGCCCATGCCGTCTGGCGATCTGCGCGCACTCGCGCTCGGCCTCGGCCTCTTTCGCTGGGGCCGGGGCACGCATGTGCCGCCGGTACCCGTGCCGACGCTCTCCATCGGGACGCAGACGCTGGCCGGCTTCGCGCACGAATCGGCGACGGACGGCCAGCAGTGGCCGGCGGCGAGCCCGGCGCTGGTGCGCGAAACCTGGCCGATTCTCAGCGCGGACTTTGACGCTGGGGTGCAGCAGGTCCCGGTGGTCACGCGGGCACACGCGCTCGGGCCGCATGCGCTGGATGTGGTGGCGAAAGCACCCAGCGTGCGAGTCGCCTTTCGCTGGAGGTATCAGGGGCTCGAAGCGCTGCTCGCGTGTGCCCTGGGGTACATGCCGGCGGCACACCCCCAGACGCTCGGCGGGGGCGCCTACCGGCACCTGTACGAACTGAGTGCTGACCTGGCGTCCGAGGCGTGGCCGGCGGCTGACGGGCAGCCGCCGGCTGTGCGTCTGGTGCGGAGAGGCACCTTCGCCGCCTGGCGTCAGGTCAGTGTGTGGGAGCTGACGAGCGGCATGGTGCAGTCGCTGGCACTCCTCAGTGATGGCCTCACGGTGAGCGGCGAGGTGGTGCTGGTCGGGGAGTCCCTCTCCAGGACCTCAGCGGTCAATACGGCGACCACGATGGCGGCCCTGCCACCGTACGGCTGGCCGCTCGTGAGCGTACGCCATGGCCGTTTGCGCCTCGGGCCACGGAGCGAGACCGTGCCGCTGACTGCGGTGCATGAGGTGTGCTACCGGACCGTGGAGGTGCGGCTGGAGAATAACCTGGCAGCCTCGTTTGGCCCACGCACGGGCCTGGCACCGGAGGAATATACGCGCACCGCGCCGCCGGCGCTGACGCTCGCGTTCGAGCTGCCGCGGTATGCGAGCGACGCCTGGCTGAAGACCTGGGACGACGGCGAGCCGCTCATGGGCGAGCTGGCATTCACCGGGCCGCCCCTTGGCGGCGCACCGCAGGCGTATGGACTGACCTGGTACCTGCCGGCGGTGCGCCTCACGGACGTGCGGCCCTCGCCTGTGGCACTCGGTCTGCCGAGCGTGCGGCATGTGGTGCAGGCGGAGGTGCCAGAGGCGCCGGCGGCGGGCATGCCGGCCACGACGAACGGGGGGCCGGTGGGAGTCGAGGTGGTGTGTAGGGTAGGCAACAATCCACTCCTGACGTAGGAGGGCGAGGTATGGCAGAAGAGACGCACGGGCAGGCAAGGCCAGAGACGCCGCTGAAGAAACCCGTCTTTCTCATCACGGAGAAGGAACGGCTGAGCTTCACATTTGAAGAGAGTACGTTCTGGTATCGACGGTTACCGCCCTCCAAGCGGCATGAACTCCTCACGACGTATGCCCAGCGCGGCACCTTTGATATGCAAGGCGTGGCAGGCCTGCAACTGGCGATTGCGACCTATTGTATCCGGGGCTGGGAGAACGTCCTCGATGCGCAGCTGCAACCCGTGCCCTTTCTCGAAGAGATTATCCCGTATCTGCCTTGGGCCGTCATTCAGCGCATCGATGCGCTGGCCATGGAGACGTCTCCTGAGCAGCTGCGCGAGAGGTATACCGATTTTTTGATGCACGCTTCGCCCTCGTCTCCCCTCGCACCGGCCAGTCCATTACCTGCTGGGACTGCAGAGCGCAACTAGGGGAAGAGGGCGAGGCGATTCCCTGCGACCTGGGCGGTCTGGCAGCGTGTCACTACTGGCGCACGCATGGGTACAGTCCTGGCACGCCGGTGTATGCCGACGACCTGCAGGCGTGGGAACTCTTCTGGCAAGCGCAGAAAATAGGCTGGGACGCGGTCCGTATCTTACGCAAGCTCGATCAGTTGGATGCGTACGCCGCCGATTGGCTGCTCACGCGCCTGGTCATCCTCGCGGAGTATGTGCAGGCGCGGCAGCAGACCATGCAGGACCAACGCTAGGAGGAGACGCTTGTGCCACCAGTGGTGTTAGAAATACTGGTCAACGCCGACAAGGGTATCGTCGAGCTGCGCCAGTTCGATAAGGCGCTGCAAGACACCACCAAAGCCACGCAGCAGCAGACCCAGGCACAGAACCAGGGGACACAGAGCAGCACGTCCTTTGCCTCCAGCCTGGCGCAGAGCACGAAAGCGGCCGTGGGCCTCGCGGCGGGCTTCGCTGGCGTGGCCGGCATCGCCACCACGCTCGGCGCCGCGGCGACGGCTGCCACGGGTTTCGAGGCCGCGCTGAACGCGATCAATGCGCTCGGGACGGTGAGTACCCAGCAACTGAGTAAGCTGCGTGAGCAACTGCTCGCGCTTCCCCCAGCCCTGGGTTCGTCCACCGAACTGGCCAAGGGTCTCTACGACATTCTCGGGGCGAACGTCCCGGCGGACAACGCCATTACGGTCCTAACGCGCTCGGCTGAACTCGCCAAGGGCGGCCTCGGGAACCTCGATACCGCCATCAACGCCGTCACGAAATCCGCCGCCGCGTTTGGGATACCGCTGGAGCAGGCCCAATTCGTCACGGACGTGTTCACGCAGACCGTGGTGAAAGGCCAGGGGCGCTTAGAGGAGTTCGCGCAGGCCTTTCCGCAAGTCGCGGCCACGGCTGCCGCGACCGGTGCCAGTTTTATCGACACCAATGCGGCCATCGCCGTCCTGACCCAGACGTTCAAGAACGCCGATACGGCTGCCACAGGCCTCAATTCCTTTTTCCAGCAACTCATCCAGAACAGCGCCAAGTTTGCCGCCGAGGGCATCAACGTCAAGCAGGTGCTCGCTGAGGAAGGCTTAACGGGCATCTTTCGGCGCTTGAATGAGGTCACCGGCGGCAGTGCGGAACGCCTCAAAGAACTGATTAACGATTCCGAGGGCTTTCGGGCGGCGCTGACCCTGACGGGCACACAGTTCGAGACGTTTAACGAGACGGTCGGGTCATATGCCAACGTCACTGGCTTGGCGCAGCAAGCCGCCAGCAAGAACCTGGCCGGCGCGGGGGCGGCCTGGCAGACGTTCATCAATACCCTGGATCGCCTGGTACAGGAAGTGGCGCCACCGCTCCTCAGCGCGTTCACCAGCATCACCGGTGCTGCCGCCACGCTGGCTGCCGATGTGACGAAGCTCTGGCGGGCGTTTGCGCAGAGCGAGACGCTCAAGACGATCACGGCGGATTTCGCGGCGTTCTTTCGCATCCTTGGTGACACAGCCGCCGTCCGGGACGTCGCCGCCGCGATGGGCGAACTCAACGCGAGCATGCTCACCGCCACGGGGAGCGCTGGCGAGACATACCACGCGTTGGACGTCCTCGATCAACTGCTCAAGGGCAACGTGCGGCCCGCCATCGACTTTGTCACGGCGGGCTGGGATCTGCTCAATGCCGCCTTTGACTACACGGCTGCCGGCGTGATCAAGCTCGGGCAGTACCTGGTCGATGGCCTGGTCACACCCATGGCGCAGGTGGTCACGTCGCTGGATCAGGCCGCCAGCGCGCTCGGGCTCAGCGATGGGCGCTTGAGCCAGCTCGCCGACACCAGCAAGCAACTCAGTGCGGACCTGGCGCAGGCCAGCGCCACGTTCCAGCAGATGGCGGATGATTTTGTGTTGGGGACGAACCGTCTCGGGACCGCGCAGGAGGGCGCCAGCAAGGCGGTCAGTGCGACGACCCAGGCCGTGAAGACGCAGAGCGCCGCGCTGCCGCAGCAGGGGAAGGCGGCGAGCGCGGCGGCCGCGCAAACGGAGCAACTCAGCGACGCGCAAAAGGCCATGAGTAAAGCCTTTGACGAGGCCAATAATGCCGCCAGTGGGCTCAAGGCGACCCTGGAGAAGCTCAAGCTCGGTGATGTCATCAAGGCGATTTCGACCGAGGAATTAGAGCGCTCCGTACAGACCGTCATCACGCAGCTGAAGACGATGGAAGAGAGCGGGAAGTTTTCGGCCCGCCAGATCAGCCAGGCCTATGAGGATGCCGCCGATGTCTTGCGGGCACGTTTTGGTGCGTTACCGGCGGCCTTTCAACAAGCCTTTGACGCGATGCGGACCCATGCAAGGACCACAGCGGACGGCATTCAGGCCGCGTTTGAGCGCCTGGGGCTGGCCACTCGTGCCGAGCTACAGCGCACGGCGACGGCGGCCCTGGCCGATTTTCAGACCATCCTGGAGGCGGGCACGGCGACCCCGGAGCAACTGCTCGATACCTGGCTTGACATCGTGGATCAGATCGATAAAGCGGGTTTCCAGCAGCTCCCGACCGATTTTCAGGCCGTGAATACGCGCATGCTCGACATCGCCCGGAAGGCCGGCGTCGACCTCCCGAAGCCGTACGTGGACGCGTTTGGCGAGATTGCGTTGGCGGGCAAGAAGGCCGCCGAGACGATCGACACCTCCTGGCTGCAAAGTCGTGGGGCGCTGGAGCGAGCGAAAGGCACGGTGGAAGAGTTGGCCGCATCGGTGGTGCAATTGACCCAAGAAACCCAGCGTTTGATGGACCTGCAAGTGTCCGTTGAAACGCGTTTTGCCAGCGATGTGTCGGGCCTGCTCAAGCAACTAGCGCAGGCTCAGAAAGAGCTGAGCAATATCCAAAACAGCGCGTTTGGCGATAGCGCTGCCAAGCTTGTCCAGGTGCAGAGTCTGCTCAAAGAAATTACCGTCCTCACCGACAAGCTCAAGGCGCTCGGCGTCGATCAGTATGGGCGGCCGCTGGCTGGCACGCCCACCACCACCACGCCCACCGGCACCACCGGTGGCGGCACCACGACGCCCGGCACCACGACGCCCGGCACCACCACCGGCACGCGGCCGACGGGGGGCACAAGCTTCGCGCCCACCGCCCCGCTGGCGCCGACAGGCCCCTCCAGCGGCTCCCTGGTGATCGGCGGAGGGACGACGCGGCCAGGCAGCGGGATCCCCGAGACGACCACGCAGCGCACCGCGACGTATAATCTGGTCATTCAGACGCAGGCGCAGGACGCCGCCACGCTGGCGCGGGACCTGGTGCCGTATCTCAGGCAGGCGGATCTGACGAGCCGCAGGCTGGGAGGGTAGGGCATGGCACTCCCTTCGTTCAGCAAGCCAGGCGTGCCCACCGTGACGCTGACGCGCGGGCAGACGTGGCCGGCACAGACGTCCATCGAGACCGGGCAGGTTGTGGCACTCACCGATGGCACGGCGGCCCTGGCGCTGAAATTCGCGCCGCCGCGGCCGCGCTACACCGTGCAGCTTGGCGGCCTGTCCCAGAGCGATTTCGACGCGCTGTGGGCGTTCCTGTGGCATCCCCTGATCGACGGCAGCCAGCAGCCGTTTACGTGGATCGATGAGCGCGGGACGTCGCGCCAGGTGCGCTGGCTGCTCGATCCCGCGTTCACCTGGCAGGAAAGCAGTGCCGGGCGCCTGGACGTCACTCTTGTGCTGCGCGAGGAGGGCTAGACATGCGCGACGTCTCGGACGCCTGGGCGCCGCTGGTGCAGGCGTACCGCCAGGGCCTGGGGGTCGAAGATTTCCTGGCGGTGCTGCTGCCCAGCCGCAATCTGGTGCTCACCTCACGGCCCTGGCCCGACGGCTGGCTGCCTGCCGGGATGCTCGTCTACCCGTACCTCGCGCCGATGGGGCAGGGGGTCGGCAGTATCAGTATCGAGCTGGCCGATGATCGCTCCTCGCGGCTGGGCACCGTGACCTGCCAGGTCCGTGTCCAGGCCGGACAGGTGGGCGCCCCACTGGACCCCGTGCAACAGCTCCTCCTGACCCTCAGTGAACAGCCCGCCGTGGTCTGGGGCGGGTTTCTGGGCGGTGTCACCCATACGGACAGCCAGATTGTCACGCTCTTTAGCGGCCGGGTGCAGGCGCCACGGCTCACGCGCGGCCTGCTCACCTTCACCATCGTGGACGGTCTCGCGCAGGATCACCGCGACATTGAAATCCCGCTCGGCACCAGCGTCTTCCCCGGGGCGCCACTCGACGCGCGCGGCCTGGCGATCCCGCTCGTGATTGGGACGGCGCTCGGGGTGTCGCCAACGCTGGTGGCGTCTGTGGCCAACGGCACGCTCGCCACGCCGCTGCCCGCTGCGGCTGTGGAGACGGTGAACCTCACCGAAACCGGGGCCACCTTCCCTGCATCCGGGGCCATCGCCGTAGGAAGCGAGACGATCACCTACAGCGGGCGGCGGGTCGGTCTGCTCCTCGATGGCGTCTCCGCGCTGCAACTGCTGAGTCCGGTGCGCAGTGCACCGGTGACCCATCTGGCGGGGGAAGCCGTCACGCTCGCGCCGCCGATCGTCTCCCGCTACCTCATTGGGCTGGGGCTCACGCCGCTGGAGCTGCTGGCGGTACGCGACGAGTCCGGGGTCATCGACACGTATACGTTCGTAACCGACCCGCCAGGGCTGCCTGCGGGCACGGCGGTGCTGGAACTCCCCACGGCGCACGAGGGTGTCCAGGTGGACGTGCAGGTGATCCCGGTCCCGCCCCTCCCACCGCTCCTCAATGGGGGCTTTGAGACGGGCACGCTGGCGCCCTGGACGGCACTGCCCGGGACCACCGCCGCCGTCGTGGCGCAAGAGGTGCAGGCAGGGTCGTACAAGCTCCAGCTCCAGAACGTGGGGACCACGCTGGTGGGCGTGACGCAAGACGTCGCGGTCGAAGTCGGCGAGCGCTATGTGCTCCTGTTCAACTGGCGCACGCCGGTCCAGATGACCGGCAATCTGCTGGACAACGGGGATTTTACCGACCCCACGGACGTGATCTGGGAGGTGGAGACGGAGGGCATGGAGCACGCGGAGCCCACCTATGAACCCGGCACCGTCAACGAACACGGCAGCCAGACGTTTACGCTGCCTGTCAAACCGTTTTATGATATCAGCATGGGGACACCGTTCGAGCCAGGGTTTCTGCGGCTGGTTACGGGGTATGCCTCGTACCGCGTGGCCATGCAGCAGCCGCTCATCCTGATAGCAGGCCAGCCGGTGATATTCGATGTGCGCGTGCAGGCTTTTACCCAAACCGCAGAGCCCTGGCTCGTGCCGCAGATCACTGGGGCCTTCCATCCGACTCAGGATGTCAGCACCGTCTTCCCAGGCATGGTCCCGGGGTCTGTGCCACTCATGAGTGAGGTGATTGTCGAGGCACATTTCTTGCCGGTCGTAGCGGCCACGGAGCCCCACCCCCCCGTCTACCCGCACTATCTCCAGCCCGACCAACCGAGCAGTACCACGGGACGCCTGGCTGAATTTCGGCTCCCCTCTGGCCAGGGGGAGTTTGTCCCTACCCAGAGTCTCTATCTCTTTGAAGTCTCGATCAGTGGCCGCTATATTGGTCAGATTCCCCCGATCCAGGTCACGACCGCCGTGGTCTCGGTCGCATAGGAGCAGGGCAGTGGCAGACAGCGCCAGACAAGGCGATGGCATCATTGAGCTGGGCACCCCCACGAACCCGACCCTGTACACGGCGCGTGTGCTGCGCGGCCCCTCGACCTGGCAACGCATCGCCCTCGCCTTTGTGGCGACGGAGCCGGTCGTACGCATCTCCCTGCTGGGGCAGGCGGCCGGTGCCGGCAACACCGTGGAATATGACGGCATCCGGTTTCTGCCGCCGGGCCGCAACCCCGTGCTCCTCATGGCGGCCATCTTTGCGCGCTTCCTGCCACATCTGACGCTCGATCACGCGAGCGTCCAGGTGGCCGCCGAGCGGCGCAACGAGTGGCTCTTCAGTGGCTATATTCCCGACCCGGGACGCACCGATGCCCTGCTCACCCGGATGGCGCAGGAGTGCTTCTGTACGGTGTTCAAGGATCTTGACGGGATCTACAAGATTACGGCCGATGATCCGGACCACCTGCCCGTCCTGCACCTCGACTCGCAGCGCGACATCTTTCAGGAGACCCTGGAGGTGCAGGGGATGCCCATGGAGCAGGTCTACACCGACTTTTACCTCTGGTATCAGCGCGTCACCACGCAGGTCACCACGAGCCAGGCCGGGCAGTACGCCGCCGTCCTGTTCGTCACACCAGACGACTCGATCAGCGCCTATAGCGAACTGCAGACCCTGTGCGCGCAAGCCGCCGATACCTTGCAGACCCGCACGCGCTTCGATTTCTTCTGCGACTTCATCGCCGACCCTGGCACCGCCGATCTGCTCCTGTCCAGGTTCGTGCGCCAGCTCAGTGTGCTGCGGCGTGAGGTCACACTGGAGGCCGCCCTGCCGGCCCTGCCGCTCTCTGCGACCGACCACGTCGCCGTGCGCGCGCCGCTGCTGGGCCTGCAACCGTTTGTCGGCGAGACGCGCCGGTACGCGCTGGCGTTTGCGGCGCAGGCGCCCGGGCTCGCGGTGGGTCTCACCCTGCGCCAGTCCGGCCTGGTGCGTGGCGTGTGGGAGACGTGGGACGCGCCAGGGCTGGAGGCCTTTCCGGGGGGCATGGGGCCGCCGGGCGCAGCGCGGGTGCGCGAGCGCTGGGACGACGGGGAGGCCACTGTGGACGATCCCTGGCACCATCAGACGACGTTGCCCATACCGCTCCTGACGGCCCTCATGCGTCTCGTCGACAACGAGGCCGGGGTCTATGATCTCCTCGGCGCGGGAGGCCTCCCCGGCTCGGCACAGGCCCCGGTCTGGCGCTCCTCCGATGTGGGCGGCGCGTCCCGCACGGACTGGACGCCGGCGCTGACACCGGTGGGAGGCGGCGACGGCACCGCGCTTGGCATCTTCAGTGATGAGGTGAGCAGCTCCACGCAGACGCTGCGTCCGGTCTATGCGCCGATCCACCCCACCAGCAGCCCCGGGGCGTCAGAGGTCTGGCGGCTCGATGCGGCGTTCACGCCGACGCCAACGCTCGCCTTCACGCTGCCGTCTGGCACGGTCGTGACGGCCATGCTGGAGAACGCCGGCAGCCTGTTTCTGGGCACGAGTACGGGCGACGTGTACCGCTGGCTCGGGAGTGGGTCACCGTCTCTGGTGCTCAGTACGGGCGCGGGCGCCGTGCGAGGTTTCAAGCAGATGATCCTCACGAATCTCTTTCCTGATTCGTTCGCCATCGTCGCCTTTCTCGAATCGCCGAGCGGCATCGTGACGTGGTATACCATGCGCAACGATGAACTGGCGCCAGATGCGTGGGCGCCCCATACCTTTGAGGGCTTAACGGGGACGCGCTGTTCCAATGTGGTGGGAACATCGGCCCTGCCGGGCGAGTTCACCTTTGACAACTTTATTGCCACGGGGACTGAGGCGGGGGATCGCGTCGATATCTGGCACATCTATGTGACCTATGCAGAACTCCTGCGCAGTTTTACCGAGCGGGACAATCAGCGCCCAGGCGTCCTGGCCACGGTCTCGACGCCGGACGAGGAGGCATTGCCCTTGATCTTGGTGGGACGTCATTCCCTCAGCGCCACGCCGCTGCTCGACCTCTGGATCTATGACCGGAACGCGGCCGTGGGCCAGGAGTGGCGACGCTCGATCAATTTCGCCACCACGACGGACGGCAGTGGCGTGGCAGATACCAACACCTCGATTACGGCGCTGGCGCAAATCACGCTCCATGACAAGGTGTATGCGGCGACCGGCACCCCGTACGCGGGGCCGCAGCCCGGCGCACGGGTGTATGTCTCTCCCACGCCCGATTAGGAGACGCGGTGCCATACGCGGACTGGGAATTTTTCTACGCCCACGTCACCCAGCAGTCCTACCTGGATGTCGCGGCCCCGGTCGTGGGCAGCGGCTCCCTGCGTCTGGTCGGCTCGCCCGATGCCCCTGGCGCGATCCAGGGCCGCTGGGCGCAGGCGAGCAACCGGGGGTTTCGCCAGGGCCGCGTCACGACGCTGGTGCAGCCGGTCACCGGGCTGGCAGGGCAGGATATGTACGGCGTCTACGGCGCCACCTCGCAGGACGATGTGACGGGCACGAGCGGCACCGCGTACGCCGCGCTGCTCGTGGTCGGCGAGGCGCCGGAGACCTGGGAGGTGCGCCTGGTGAAAGCCACGGCGGGGTTTGGGAGTCTGCTGACGGTGCTGCAAACCACGACGCTCCCCATGGCCTTTGGCGAGACGCTGGGGCTGCAGCTGCAGTGGCTCTCCGAGTCGTCGTTCGGGACGGCGCTGCGTCTCGCGATCGGCCGCGCGCTCGACTATACCGACCTGGTGGCCCAGCCGATTGTGCAGGAGCCAGGGGTGCTGCTCCAGTCCTCGGCCGGGGAAGGGCCCATGGCCTATCTCACGGGAAACGGGGATTGTCGCTTCGACCAGAGCCAGTGCGAAGAAATTTGAGGAGGTAGCGCCTATGTCCCTCACCATCACCCGTCCTCAAGTCCCCGTACCCCTTCCGCTCTCGCGCGGCGGCACCGACGCCACGACGCCGGCCGGCGCGCGCGCCACGCTCGAACTCGGCGATCTCGCCCAGCTCACGGCGCCCGGCGGCACGAGCACGTTCCTGCGCGCCGATAAGACCTGGGCCGTGCCCCCTGGTGGCGGTGGGGGAGGCGGCGATGTCAGCTCCAGTACCGGGCTCTCGGTGGATACCGAACTGGTGGTGTTTGATGGGGCCAGCGGCAAGCTCCTGAAGCGCGGCACCGGCTCGGGCCTGGCCCGCCTCACGAACGGCGTGCTCGGCACCGTGGCCGCGCCGACCGGGGCCGTGGTCGGCACGACGGACACCCAGACGCTGACGGGGAAAACGATCGCGGGCGCCAGCAACACGCTGACGGTCCGTGATCTGGATCTCGCCTTCACGGATGTCACGACCGCCAATGTCTCCACCACCGCCCACGGCCTGACGCCGAAAGCGCCGGGCGGCACGACGCAGTTCTTGCGCGGGGATGCGACCTGGGCGGTGCCGCCCACGGGGACAAGTTATACGGATGAACAGGCACAGGATGCCGTGGGCGCGATGCTGCTCGATACGGCGACGATTGCTCTGGCGTATGACGATGCCATGCCGAGTCTGAGCGCGATGGTGAAGGACGCCAGCATGACCGAGGCGAAGCTCAGCCTGATGGACGTGACGACCGCCAATGCCTCCACGACGGCGCACGGCCTGCTCAGGAAACTCTCGGGCACGGCGACCGAGTACCTCGATGGCACCGGGGCATGGACGACGCCAGCGGGCGGCGGGGACACGCTGTGGACGCGCACGGCGCCCGCGATACCGTCCTACTACAGCGGCCTGCTGGCCTGGTGGCGCCTGGAAGACGCCTCGGGGAATCGCCTCGATAGCGTCAGCGCGCAGGCGCTTGTGCCCCAGGGGACGGTGGCCCAGATCACCAATGCGGCGGGGAAGACCGGCCAGGCCGTCAGCTTCAATGGCACGGCGGGCACGTATCTCTCCAGCGCGGATAGCGCCACGCTCTCGGCAGGAGCGAGCAGTTTTACGCTTGCGGCCTGGGTGTACTACACCAGCCTCCCTCCCTCCTCACCGGGGATTGGCATCGTCGGCAAGGGGAGTAGCAGCGTGTCCCACAATGGGGGCGAGTATCATCTGATGCATGGCCAGAACCGCTTTCGCTGGGTCATTGGCAACGGCTCGACCTTCGTGGATCTCGAATATAGCAGTCTCGTGCCGCTCGTCAGTACGTGGTATTTCGTCGTGGGCTGGTATGACGCCGCCTTAGATATCCAGTATCTCCAGGTGAATAATGGCACCGTGGTACAAGTCGCCAATGCGGCGGGCTCCTACGATAGCACCTTCCCGCTGGAAGTCGGACGGCAGGTCGGCTGGTCGGGGAGTGCCACGATGCAAGGGCGCGTGGATAACGTCATGTTCTGGAAGCGCACACTGACGACACAAGAGCGCACCGACCTCTATAACAGTGGCAACGGCGTGGACTATACGGCGGGCGTGAGCCCGGCGCTGTCGCCCGCGACGGTCACCGATCAACTCCTGCTTGCCGCGACGGCGACGACCCAGGAACGGCTCGAAGTCGATGGCGCCATCAAGCTCGGCAACGCGCTGGGCACGACAGACGGCACGCTGCGCTGGAGTGGGACAGACTTCGAGGGGCGCACGGCCGGGGCGTGGACGTCGCTCACCGGCCCGCCGCTGCCGCTCGCCATCACGGACGGCGGCACCGGCGCCACCACGGCGGGGACGGCGCGCACGGCGCTGGGGCTCGGCACCATGGCGACGCAGGATGCCAGCGCGGTGGCAGTGGGCGGGGGGACGGTTGATGGACTCACCATTTCTCGTGCGCTGGGTGGCTTTGTCTACATGAGTCCAGACGGGTTCCGCTCCTATGACCGTCCAGGCAATAATCAGGTCAGCTATGAGTCGTATCTCAATAGTGCGGGTGGAACAGGGCGGTATGCGGTGGGCTGCGCAGGCAACGCGCCCAGCTATTTTGGTGGCAATGTCGGTATACAGAATCCTGCGCCAGGCTACCCCCTCGATGTCACGGGGTTGGTACGGCTCAATGGACGGATCTCGGTCGGGCCAGGCGCAGTACCCAACCATACGTTGGAGCTACGGTATGATCGCTCGACGTATATTGGTCTCAATATCACACCGACCGCCGATAGCGGGCCAGGATCCGCCGTGGTGTTTGGCAATGCGGCGGGTGCGGCGGTTGGAAGTATTTCCACCACGGCCACCTCCACTGCGTACAACACCACCTCCGACGTGCGCCTCAAGCACGCCATCGCCACGCTCGCCGGTGCGCTGGAACGCGTGCGAGCGCTACGGCCGGTGGCGTTCAGGTGGAACGCCGACGACAGCACGGGGCACGGCTTCCTGGCGCACGAGCTGCAACAGGTCGTGCCGGAGGCGGTGGCGGGCGAACCGGACGCCGTGAACCCTGACGGCAGCGTGAAGCCGCAGCAAGTGGATCACTCAAAGCTCGTGCCATGGCTCACCGCGGCCTGCCAGGAGTTGGCGGCGCAGGTGCAGGTGCTCACGACACGTATTGCCACCTTAGAAGACGCCCTCGGGGCGTAGGAGAGACGCGATGCCGATGTCACAACTGGAACGCGATACGTTGGCCAAAAGCTTTGCCGTGGCAAAAACCCTCCTCCTCGATCTGCAGCCCAAGCTCGCCGCCCTGGCGCAGCTGTATGATAGCGAGGAGGGCGTGAAAACCACGCTGACGCAGGAAGACTTGGACGAGCTGCCCGAACTCTCCGGCTTGACGACCACGCAGGTGGAGCATGGGCTGTACGCGCTCACCACCGTGATTCTTCCAGGCATTGTGAGTGGCTATCCAGCGCTGTCCCAGCTCGCGGCGCGTTTTCTATGAGCACGCTACGCCCCGCCGCCGAAGCTCGCCTGGTCACGTTGCGCGCTGAACTCGCCACCGGGCAGGACGCCCTCGCGCAGCTCGACACGCGGCGCACCGCGCTGAGCGAGATGCTGCTGCGGATTGCCGGCGCGGTGCAGGTCCTGGAAGAAGTCTTGTCCACGCCCGAACCGGCGGACCCGTCTGCGGACGGCGCCGCGCCAGAGGAGCCCGTATGCCCGAACCCATACGCGCAAGAGCCTACGAGTTCTCGCTCACCTTGATCGCGACGGCGACCGGCCAGCTGCTCGCGAGTCCCCCACTCGCCTCCGGGGATGTGCGCGTCAGCAAGGACCACGGCCCCTTGACCACCGTGGTGACGCTCCCGACCGTGGCGCCGGCGGGCTCGGTGCTCGTGCGCGTACAGCTCTCTGCAGCCGAGATGACCGCGAACCAGGTGGACGTCTACGCCCACGACCCGGACGGCGTCTGGGAGGACGTCCTCGTACAGATCCAGCCGACCCTGATGCTCGGCACGGATGCGCGCGTGCTCCTCTCCAGCGACCCGCAGCCCGCCCTCACGCTGGCGGTGGGTGCCATCACGGCGGCGCAGCTCGCGCTCGACGCGTGCCAGAAGGTGGCCGATATTCTGGCCAGGCGCCACACCAGCGCCATCGAGGCCTCGCCGCACGGCGAGACGCTGGACGTCAATTCGCTCTACGGCGCGCTCGCCATGACGACCGGGCATAAGCGCGACACGACGACGCACGCGGACGCGCTGACGGTGTATCAGAGCAACGGCACGACAGAATTAGCCCAACTGCCTGTCGTCGTTGATGAGACGGCCGACCCCATCGTCGGGGTGGGGTGACAGGCGCCTGGGAGGGCAGGACATGGCCGACGAGACGCCCTCCCAGGCGCCCGCGCCACACAAAGGAAGTATACCTTAAATATATCCTAGTTTAGGATGAATTACTATGCTTACCGTCACGATCGTCCTGGCACTCGCAGCGCTGGTGGCCGCGGTGGCGGCGGCCATGCAGCGGGCGCCGTTGTGGGTTTCGGTCATTATCTTGTGCCTCATCGAGCTGCTGCGGGCGCTCCCGCTCGGGCGCTAACGCCGTGGCGCTCGGGCCTGACCGCGCCCAAGGCTGGTTGCGTCTCATCTTCCCCGTGCTGCAGCAAGCAGGCCCGGCGCTCTCCTTAGCCCTCTTGCTGGCGCTGGCGCTCTCCCTGTGGTGGCTGACCGGGTGGATGCACACCTGCGTCGAGCGCAACCACGCCCTGACGGAACGGCTGATTACCCAGCAGCAGACATTTATGCAGGAGCTGCGGCTGGCGCTCGCCCAGTGCCACCCCGAGCGCTGAAAGGACCGCGTATGCCCCACGCACCGCAAGGCCCGCCGTGCGCCTCCCAGCGCTTTCTCGCCGACGTCCGCCGTGCCATGGACCAGGCCCCGCCGGTGACCCTGGCGGAGATGGAGGCGCTGTGGAGCGCGGTGCAGATGCCGCGGACGAAGGCGCTGGTGCGTGAGGCGCTCGTGCAGCTCGCTGCGCTGGCCGGGCGGGCGGCTGTGACGCTGGAGGGTTAACGCCGCTGGCCTTCCGGCACGCAGACCATCTGCGCATTGCCCGCCGGCGTGACGCAGCCGCCCCTCCCGCAGCCGCCGCGTCCTAACGCCGTCCGCCTTGCGGCTGACACACGAGCGCCATGTTCCCCCCCTCGCCAACCATCCCGTGACAGGCGAGCGGCACATGGCTGGCACTCGGCGGCATGGGCGTCCCTGGCACCGCGACACACGACGCCGGCGACAGGCCGCTTGGCCCTGCTGGCCCCCGCGCATACACGACGTAGCAGTTCTGCGCCCCCGGCCCTGGCGCCTGATCCGTATAGCTCCGGGCCGCTGCCCCTGGCGCCTGCGTCAGCTCGACATACGCCCCGCTCCCGACCTTGCGCTCCAGCGTATACCCGGTCTGCACGGTGTTCACCGTGTCCACCCACGACACCAGCACGTTCGTGCCCTGAAGCACCGTCGTCACGCTGCTCGGTGGCACCGGCACGCCGGGCGGCGGCTCCGGCCCCGGGCCGCCATTGGCGCTGCGGCACTTCTCAGGAATCGTGCCGAGCCGCGCTTCCACGTCCGCCAGGATGTCCCGCTGGGGCAAGCGCGCCTGCCCGAGCGCGGCCTGGACCCGCGCCGTGATCGGCAGCGGCCACAGGCCCACGTCCGTGAGCTGGCGGTTCACCACCCGCTTACACACGCCGGGCAGCGTGTCCCAGATCGTCTTAGAGCCGAGCGCCGCGCCGAGTGTCGTCCCCCCGTACATCTCCGTACAACTCCAGCCCTCGCCCGTGCAGGTGCCGGCGCCCTGCGGGGCGACCGCCAGCAGGCGCCTGGCGACGTTGCCAGTGGAGCCGTTGCCCCCGGTAATCTGCCAGCTCTTGATATTCGTATGCCCCGGATCGACGAAGATGGCGACGTCCTGTACCAGCATGGTGCTCGTCACGAAGCCGGAGCCCGCACTCGACCCCGCATCCGGCACAATATCCATCATGCGGTTGGCGCCGACCGTATCCTGCGCCGCGGCGAACGCGATGGACCCGAGCAGCGCGGAGCCGTGCGTCTGAAACGCCATGATCGGCGCTTCCGGTTCGGTGGCAGACGACAGGACATTGCGGCGCACGATCACGTTTTCAGCGGTAACGTTTGATTGGCCGTAGCCAATTTCCAGGACGTTGGTGGGATTACCCTGGGCGCTGCCCGGCGGCGCGCCGTGAAACTCGAGGTAGCTGCGGCGAATGGTGTTCGGGCCGGTGCCACCCCGGGCCCCCGCAGCAAACGTCTTGCGCGCATACCCCAGGCAGGCGCTGTCTTCGAGGAGGTTGTGGGCCCCGCCCACATCGCACACATTCTCGATGGCGCCGTCGTCTGGAGCGTCAGCCCAGGCCACGACGCGCTGTACGGTGCAGTGTTGCCCGCGCAGCACGAGCGTGGTGTCGTTGCCGTTGGCCACGTCGAGTCCCTGCACGGTGATATACGAGGCGTTGCAGTCGAGCGGGCGGCGGCTATGCTGCCCGTCAATGGTGACGGCCCCATCGTGCAGGGCGCGCACGGTGATCGGGCTGCCCGCGGTGCCCGAGCGCGCCGCGAACTGGAGCATGCCCTGCTCCCCGGTGTAGGTCCCATCGTGGAGGCACAGGACCTTGCCAGGACCCGCCTGACTACTGAGCCAGGTGCCAACGGTGCAGGGCGACGACTCGGCGCAGGTCGAACCGGAGCCGGTCGGCGAGGCATACGCGGTGCAGACGGGTTGGGCGGAGACAACCAGCACGAAGCAGAGCAGCAGCCCCGCGGCGATCAGCAGACTCCAGACCAGGAGTCCCAGCTGCTGGGCCAGGTGACGACCGATAGGGAGCATAGCGGACCTCCAATTAAAGCTCTGACCAGATGAGATAGAGAAAGACACCATACAGGCCAATGACCCAGAGTGCTACGAAGAAGCGCGGGGCGTTGGGACTCTCGCGCCACATTACGATTGCCCCAGGTGCAGCGCGTAGAGGCCCACGGCCAGCGCCAGGCCTAGCACGAGGACCAGGACGTTGCTCCAGGACAGGCGCCAGGGCTCTGGGGGCGCTTCGCCGCGTATCTCACGTGCCATCCACGCCTCGCGGGCGGCGCCCTCACGTTCGTGCTGTTCGTCCGGTTGCATCAGTGTTTCCCTTCCCTGACAGCCCGCTTGAAGTAATCTCTGTGGAGCACGGCGTAGACGCCCACGACGCACCCGAGCAGCATGTAGGCCAGCGCGCTGAGGATGCCCCGCGGGGTATCAGGCATCGTTCTCCTCCTCGCGGAAAATAATCATCACTTCCGCCTCCGGATGCACCGCACAGCGCACCACGCCCTCGTCCAGGGCCCGCTGGCACACCGTACACCAGCCGTGCTCCCGCAGCCGCACGGGCAGGTGTCTGGGCAACGGTGGGGGCGCTGGGATACGGCCCGTGTAGTGCAGCCAGGCGGTACGCGGCAGCGTCCAGCCTACGTAATACGCCAGGGCGTAGGCGCAGCACAGCCAGGACAGGAGCGTATACCAGACCGCACTTAGAAAGGGCATAGGGCGTTCTCCACCGGGAGTGGGGGTGTCGGTCATGGCGTGTCCTCCTGTGGCGGCGCTGGCCGCGGGGGGAGCGTCCAGCGGCCCACCCCCGGGCGCCCGGGCGGCGCGTCATCCTGCACGCCGTCCTCCAGCACCTGGTCAATCAGCACGTCCAGGCGCTCGACAATCGCTTCGAGTGCCAGCGTGTGCGGCGAGAAGTCCAGGCGCGCGGCTTCCGCCTGGAGAGCGTCTGCAAGCTCGCAGAGTGCAGAAAACAGCGTGCGCTTCGTCATGCTTGCCACCCTCCCGCGTGAGGCGTATCCTGCCCTCGCCGGCGCGCGCGCGCCGGCGTTCTTCCGTCGATCCCGCGCTGGCTCAGGGATGGCTGGCGCGGGTGGACGGCACGGCCCGCCGCCGCGCGTCTTCCGCCTCCCAGACCGCCACGTCCACCTCCAGGCGTTGCGCGCAGCCCTGCCAGCCGCAGATGACGTAGACCAGCGCCCCGGTGGGCGTCGCCGTGGCGCTGTGCGCCTGATCGAGCGGATGGTGCTTCTTGTCGTGGGCGTCGGTCGAGCGGATGCCTACTGAGAGCAGGGCGTCTCCTCCTTGCGGGCCAACCGCCCCAGCACCACATGCACCGGGAGACAGGGCAGAAGGCACAGATAGATGTGCAGCTCGCGGGTGATCATCGGCTCCGGATCGCCGTACACGCCGGTTTTCCACGTCCAGTAACAGCCGATCCACATATCCCCTGGGACGACTTCGAGCGACAGACGCCACAGGCGCAAGTATTGAGTCGTCACGGCGTCTCCTGGTCGCTCACGGCGCTGGCCCGCCCTCGTGCGGCGTCACGCCTGCCCCGGACCACGATCCGGGGGCGTCTCCTCCCTGGCCCACCGGCGGTGCGCGAAGGCCCGCCGGGAGCGGTCGTAGAGGCCCTGCAGGCCGTGTGCCTGAAACCGCCGCACCCAGCGGTAGACATGCCGGCGGCTGATCCCCGCGGTCTCCGCCACCCGCGTCACCGACAGGCCGTCCGCCACCCGCAGCAGGAGCCGGGCCCGTCTCGCCCGGCCCGCCGGCACCCCCGGCGCCTGCTGCCAGGCCTCCAGCGTCTGGCGCTGCAGCGGCGTCAGGGTGAGGCGCAGGCTGGATGTGCGTCCTTTCGGCATGGGGGGCTCCTTCCTGCGTGCGGGGTGGGGCCTGGGGCCAGTGGTAGCCGTAGGCGTCCATCACGGCATGAAGCTTCGTGCCGTCGTGGGGACAGCGCAGCATGACCACCGTCGCATCCTCCCGGTGCAGCTCGACCTGGCCACGGATGTCACACAGGGGGCAGGCTCCCTCGGTGTCGCGGGTCACCTGCCGTGGGTTGGTGCCCAGGGCGCGTGGGTTGGTGCCCAGGGCGCGTGGGTTCGTGCCACACTCCCGGAGTGTCCCGTCATGATTGTCCGAGCGTTCCCCCTGCGCAGCAAGGTCTGACCCCAGCTCGGCTGGGGTAGGGGAGTCTTTAATCTCAGAAGAAGTCTCAGAAGAAAATACAGGAATTGGTCCGGCATTTTTGCCTGACGGTGAGGCATTTTTGCCTGACGGTGAGGCATTTTTGCCTGATGCATCCGGCAAAAGTGCCGGATGTTGATATTGCTTGATGAACTCTTGGACAGGCTCAGGATTGAAGAGAATATAGCGTGTGCGGTCAAAGTGATAGCGTGGGTTAGGATTACTGTGGATACTAATGTATCCTTTATTGACTAACAATTGCAGACCATTTCGTATACTTTTAATGCCATAAATCCCCAGAAGATGCTTCTGCAATTCGTCTTCAGAGTGCCACTGAAGGAGTCCAGTATATTGCTGGCCCATGTCGCCGTGGGCTTCGGCCACTTCATTCATCTTGCTTGACTGCTTTTGCTGGGACAATTTGAGGTTGTGGTAAAACTCAAAGAGAGATAACAACATCGCCGCACACGGCTCGTCGTCACAGGCGCGCATTTGCCAGGCATGGATGACCAGGAGCGGATCGCCGGCGGGATGGGTGAGGCAGGAGGTTTTCATGGGCGCTTGCCATGTGTCTGGGGCTGTTCATAGCGCCTGGCGCGTTCCTGGGCGCCCTTGTCCCTCTCCGCGCGCCAGGCGGCAGTCCTCTCCATCGCCAGCACCGTTTCAATGGAATAATACCGCCGCCAAGGCCCGGACAACGCCCGAGGATGCGGCACAAGGCGTTCAGGCTTTGGCAGGAGCTGTTGTATCGCGCGTTCCGTCCACCCGCGTTCGATCAGATTGTCAACGGTGTAATACTCTTCCCGGTCATACTTCGCCATCGCGTCCCTCGCTCCCCGTCCCCCCAAACAGCTCCGCCTGCCCACCCTCGCCGCGTTCCGCCTCGACCAGACCCTTCAGCGTCCGTATGATCGCGCTCATGGCCGCCAGCTCGCGCGTTGCGGTGCTCTGGAGCATCGTCTCGTTCGCCACCAGGCGCGGGTACACGCGCGTGCGCAGCGCCAGCTCGCGCTTCGCACACGCCAGTTGCAGGCGCAGGGGGACGTCAGGCATGGCGGCGGTTCTCCTCCTCGCGGCGCTGCAGCTCCGTCTCCCAGCGCCAGCATGGGATCACCCGCCGGTGTCCATGGCCGCACGTGACCATCACCTTGCGGCCATCGTCCGTGAGGATGGGATGGTCCGCCCGCGAGAGATCCCGGTCCATACAGGCGCACACGTGGTTGGGATACTGGCGCGCGTCGTCCATACGTGTCTCCTCAGTGCGGCGCCCGCGACGCCCGTCGTCGGCGCGCCGGCGGCAGCGCGTGCAGCGCGGCGCGCGGCGTGGGGGGCGGGGGCAGGGGCTCGTCGTTGATCGCGACCACCGCTGGGAGCACGGCCTGCGTGGTCATCCAGGCGTCGAGCTCGCTCTGCACGTACCGGATCAAGTTTCCAGCAACTTTGCGATACGGTGGGCCTTTCCCCAGCCAGCGCCACTTGGTGAGCGTTTTGACGGCCACGCGCAAGTAGGTCGCGGCTTCGTCCGGGAGCAGGAAGGTGTCAGGCATGCGGCTACTCCTGGCCGTTGAGGGGAGGCTCGTCTTCGAAGAGGACATCCACCTGCACATCGAGGCAGCGAGCAATCTTCCACAGGATCGGTTGTGGCACGCTCGTGGCCCCTGATTCATATTCCGCGACGATGGAGCGTGAGCGTCCAATAGCCTCAGCAAGAACTTGTTGCGTCCAGCCTTTTTGCCGACGGTATTTGCGGATAACGGGCTTCATCCACCCCTCCACTTGATGTCTCTATGGTCGACAATATACACCATTATGTCTCTATGGTCGACTAAAAAGTGAGACCATCGCAGGGCATCAAGGGGTATAATGTCGATAATGTCGACACTACGCAGGGGATGTACATGAGCCAGACGGAACCGAGAGAGTTCGAAAAAGGCGTGGGCTATCGCATCAAGAAGGCGCGCAAAGACCTGAAGATGTCGCAGAAAGCGTTAGCTATAGACGCGGGCTATGCCTCGCATACGATGATTTCTGAAATCGAGAAGGGTCTACAGCTGCCATCACCTGAAAAGCTGGTGGCGATTGCTCGCGTGCTCGGTGTGACCAGCGATTGGATTCTCGGGATTGAGAGCACCCCTGGTGCGCGGGTTGCTCCTGACGATGTCGCTCACAAGGAGGCGATTTTGCACTGTACCTCTGCACAACTTCGTGCCGCTGCTGAGGTTCTCGACGAGTTGTGTCCTCTTTCCTCCTAGCCCCCCAGCGCCGCTTTGACCGCCTCCCCCACCTGCTCTGCTGCAGCCTGTACGGGATTGCCCACGAGATGCGCATAGCGCTGCGTCGTCTGCGGCTCGCTGTGCCCGAGCAGTGCCCCGATCATCGGCAAGGACAACCCGCCCCGCGCTGCCACCGCCGCATACGTGTGCCGCAGATCGTGCAAGCGCACATCATCCAGGCCCGCCTGCGTCCGGATGCGCCTCCAGGGCTTCTGCGGATTGACCAGCGGACGGCCGTGCACGCGTCCGGGTAGACACCACGGGTTGCCCTCCTGACGGGGCATCCCAGCCAAGACCGCTTTCGCCGGGTCTGAGAGATACAGCGTCTTCGGCCCGGTCTTTGAATCGTCCAGGCGCACACTGCCGGCCTGCCAGTCAATGGACTCCCAGCACAGCCCCAGGACCTCCCCGAGCCGTGCTCCGGTGAGGAGGAGCAGGCGCACCAGCACCACGGTGGATGGACTCTCCGTGCGCTCCAGCTCCACCCGCCTGAGGACCTCTCCGAGCCTGCCGAGTTCCACCGGCGACAGATGCCGCTCGCGCCGGCTCTCCCGGTACCGCTCGATGCCCTTGACCGGATTCGTGCCCGGATCGCGCAGCCCCCACTGCTCCGCCAGCGCGCACATCTTCGAGAGCAGCGCCAGCACCCGATTGGCGGCCCCTGGGGTGCCTCGCATGCCGTGATGGAGACGTGCCACATCGGCCCGCGTCAGGGTCCCAACGCGCGCCGTCCCGAGTACGGGGAGCACGTGCCGCCGGAGATTGACGTGATCCATCTCCGCCGAGCGCGGCTTTTTCTTGAGATCGGCATGCTCGCTGAGGTAGCGCTCCGCCAGGTCCTTGACCATAGGGGCCTCCCGCATGGCCTGGCGTGCACCCGCCGGATCCTGCCCGTAGCGCACCCCACGCAGGTACTCCTGCGCCAGCACGCGGGCATCGTCCAGGGAGAGGCTGCCGACCCGCCCGAGGGTGACACGCCGCTGCCGGCTGCCTCTCCCTCCCATCACGCGGTACTGGAGGACGTAGGATTTCTGAGAAGAGCGACAGCGTACCCCGAACCCTGGAACCTGATCATCCCAGAGAAAAAGATCGCTCTCGCACGTGAGCTGCTGCACGAGACGGGTGGTGAGCCGTGGCATAGGCACCTCCTCGCCCTATCCTAGCATACCGGGGAAGCACCGGGGAAGCACCGCGCAGCAATTTGTGGAGATATAGAGAGATACTAGGAGATATAGAGAGATACTAGGAGTCTTATTTTAGCGTCACTCAGAGCCCTCTAGAGCCCTGGGGAGACTAGAGGAGTCCTGGTGTGCCGCAGACTTCTAATCCGAGGGTCGGGTGTTCGAGTCACCCAGGGGGTACTCAATTATTCAAACGGTTATGGAAAGATGGGGCGTGCTTCCCAGGGATGCGGGAAGCACCGGGGAAGCACCGGGTGGCACGTCGAAAGAGGGTGAACAGTAGCACCTGGATAATGTGAGGCAGGGTTCTGCTTAACGTCCCTGCTTGTCCTTCTGCACCAGCCGCCCATCTTCAAAGTAAAGCACTGTGCGCAGCGTGTACCCATCGCTGTCGTAGACCCACGCGGAGCGTACCTTTTCGCGCAACTCCACACCGCCCCCGGCACGGCGCACGGGCACGAACGTCCTAGCAGCCTCGAAGAGACGGTCTGGCCGTCCAAGCTTGGACAGGACCTCGCGTTCGTGACTGCCGATCTCCAGCATGCCAAACGTGCGCGTATCGACCGGCCCGCCCGACGCCTTCTCTTCCGCATGGGCCGGCGCTGTCTGGTGGCCGGCGTGTACCTGGGGGACAGCGTGTGCCTGGGCACGGACCGGCGCTCCCGGTCCTCTATACTGACTGCCAGGGCCTGGCGAGATGATTGCCGGCTCATCGGCGCCCTCGCAGGGCATATTTTGGTAATGCTGCCGTCCAGCAGCGTCAGGACATTTGTACACATCCGCGCTGGCCACGCCTGCCAGGCTCAGGACCAGTGTCAACGTGAGGGTCGCTCGGGGGGTACGCATACAACGTTCTTTCGTGTGTAGGGGTGATTGGTCTCTAGGGTCTCGTATCGGCACCTTTGTGCCAACGCTCTATCAGGCGAACCCTGATTCCCGTGTCGGTCTTTCCCTGACACGCGCGCCGGCGGGCGGTGGGGCGCCGCACGGACGCCCCGGTGGGGGTGGTTAGAACACGTCGTGCGCGACGTGCACGCTGTTCGCTGCCGACGCGGACGCGTACCGTTCGGCGTCGGCGTCCTGTCTCGCGTCCTCCAGGGCGCCGTCGCGCCCCACCGCCCGCCGCGCGCGTGCCCGGTGCGCTTACGCCGCCGGGTGTCGCCATTGGCAATACGTGCCATCGGCCATCTTCGACGGGCAGAAGAACGTGCCAGTCGCCTTCGTACTTTCCTTACTCTTGCCGTGATGAGGGCACACGGGCGGCGCGCCTGGCGTCTGTGGCTGCGCCGGCGTGCTCGCCTCGCTCGTCGTCTTCGCCTGCTGCGGGAAGCGCGTGAGCAGGGCCTGCAGGCGCTCGACCAGGCGCGCTTCGTCCGCATCGCGCATGGTGAACTGGCACTCATGGCCATCGATACACAGGCGCACGTTGACTGACGCGGGGGCCTCCGGAAGGGAGTGAGGGAGGGAGGGAGTGAGGGGCGAGGGGTCGGATCTCCCCCCTTCCCCCCTCGTTCCTGCTCCCTGACTCCCTTCCCAGAGCAGCTCGCTGGCGCGGCGGTACAGGCCGAACGCGAGGCGATGCTTACACAGCCCTTGTGGCGCTCTGGACGCGTCCATGCACGTACAGTGGCCGTTGACCGGATACCACCGCGTGCCGTCGGACGACAGCACCTGCGCGTGCTTGCCGTCGTCCGTGGGGAAGACGTGGCGATGGATGACTAAGGCGTGCGCACGTTCGAGATGCGCGTGCGACTCTTTGGGCAGCCGCGCCATCGCGAGGTCAAACGTCCTTTTTACCGCCTGTGTAAACGTGGCAATGCGCTCCTCTGCCAGGGCGTCCATGACTACAGCTCCTCTCGCGCAGCGAGCACCAGCAGATGCATCGCGGACTGCTCGACAATCCCATACTCCGCCCAGCTCCAGGGCCGGCCTTCGTCCTCTTTCAGTGTAATCGACTCCGCCACAAACCGCGCCTTGCGCTCGGGCGTGAGCGCCACAGACCGGTGGTACGCGGCGCGGTGCAGGCGTTTCGCGCGCTTGTAATACGCAGGGGCATCGCCTATGCTTTGCATCGTTCATCTCCTGTAATGGGGTGAGGGACACGAGGCGCGTCGGAACTTTTGCGAGGACTCGACGCGCCTTTGTTATACTCTAATTCTATCCTTATTTGTATAGTCACGCCACACAAAAAAATCCTTATTTGCAAAAAATAATTCATATTTGTATACTAATAACAGGAGGTGCTTGGCATGAATCTTGGTGAGCGTGTGCATTTATTGAGACGGCGATTAGGATGGACGCAGCGTGAGCTGGGC
>Ga0137432_1000342_pt1 | contig 28818 bp, 21 predicted proteins | sample EasRivERMZT820_2_FD_102337 | JGI IMG/M metagenome (GOLD analysis project Ga0137432, IMG submission 102337) | Soil microbial communities from meander-bound floodplain in the East River, Colorado, USA - East River MetaG ERMZT820_2 | ecosystem: Environmental > Terrestrial > Soil > Floodplain ... | reverse complement strand
GCGGCGTTCGCGAACGTCTTTCCGAACACGCCCGCGAAGGTGAACACGAAGGCGCAACGCGGGCCGCTCCTCATCACCGGAGGCGGCAAGGATCACACGGTCCCCGAAGTGGTGTCGCGCGCGGCGTACAAGCTGTATCGCAAGGCGCCGAGTGTGACGGAATACAAGGTGTTCCCGGACCGGGGGCACTCGCTGACGGTCGACAGTGGTTGGAAACAGGTCGCGAGCGAATCCCTGTCCTGGCTGAAGAGCAAGGGGTTGTAAGCGCGCTGTGAGCAGAGTCGTGCTGCTGAGCGCCGTGAGCGCCGCGGTCCTCAGCTGTGGTCCTTCAGCCCCTGCGTTCAAAGTCGTTGCCTTCTATACCGCCAAACAAGATCCTGCACACATCAGCTTCGTCCATGAGGCCCGCGTCTGGTTTCCCAGGATGGCGGCGCAATACCACTTCAGCTTCGACACGACGTCCGATTGGAACAATCTCAACGCCAAGTTTCTGGCTCGATACGACGTCGTGGTCTTTCTCGATACGCGTCCCGAAGCCGCCGCTCAGCGCGCCGCCTTTCAGACCTACATGGACTCGGGCGGCGCGTGGATGGGCTTTCATTTCGCTGGCTTCGCGCTCACGCCATCCGCCTATCCGGCCAATTGGGACTGGTATCACAACACGTTGCTCGGCTCCGGCTCATACGTCAGCAACACCTGGCGACCAACGGTCGCCGTCCTGCGCGTCGAAGACCGCAGCCATCCGGTGACGACACAGCTGCCGCGCACCTTCACATCCGCACCTAACGAATGGTACCGCTGGGAAAAGGATCTGCGGCAGAATCCCTCCATCGACATTCTCGTCGCGATCGACTCCACGAGCTTTCCGCTCGGCACGGGGCCCAAGCCGGACGAGATCTGGCACAGCGGCTACTACCCCGTGGTGTGGACGAGCAAGAAGTACCGGATGATCTACTTCAACATGGGTCACAACGACATCGACTACGAGCACAAGTACGATTTGACCAACCGGACCTTGTCATCCACATTCAGCAACCCGACGCAGAATCAGCTGATCGTCGCTGCGTTGGTATGGCTGGGCACGAGGATCAATGAACGTGCTCCACGATGCGCACGGGCATCGCGCTCAACCGCTGAAACAGCCGCGCGTCGGCCCTAATCGGCCACCAGTCATACAAGAACACTTCGAGCGGCCTCCACATCGCCACCCAGCCGCCGATCACGAGACTCTCTCGCAGTAGTTCGCCGACGCGGCCCCCGCTCAAGGCGTTCGCGATCAGGTCACCGAGTCCAAACGCGAGTGCGAGAAACGCAAGCCCGATCACCAGGCTGATGCGGCCGATGCGGAACTTCCGACTCAAATCTTGTCGGGTCGTGCGGCTGCGGTACGCGAAAAAATCACGCACGGCCGTGCGCAGCGTCTCGGTGGCTTCTGCAGGGTCGGCCAATCGGTCCACGTAGACGGCCAGCTCCAGCTCGGTATCGCGCGGCACCTCGCGAGCCCAGCCGACGATGAACTCTTCGGCATTGGGATCCAGATCCCGCTCGCGAAACGGCGAGGGGTCGATGGCGTTGAACAGTTGCTGCAGCTCCGTGACGTGGACCTCGATCGTTTCGTGGTGCAGTCGCTCCACCGCCATCAGGCACCTCCGTCTTGGTCGTATTCTGCTGCACCCGTCGTAACGGGCAATGTCAGCTACCGGTAGTATCACAAGGTATCCCTGCGGGAGTCCCAGCTGAGACCTGAACTACTCGACTCGATTCGTGGCAGGTGCGCTTCTACGGCGCGCTGGAATGGATCGCGGAGTAGCAATCGCGAGAGCGGACGCCGCTACGAGAAGGAGCGTGAAAAGGGCGGGGCGCCTCATGCCCTAGCAACGGCGCACGATCCGTACCGCAGGGCCCCTCGCGGCTAATGCCGTTCTCCGGCCTTCATCCTTCTCTTTTCCTTGTTTCCTCCTCTACAAAGGAGGGCGACGCCATGAGGGATCTGCTTTTATCGCCGCTCGAACCTCAAATTGCGCACCCGCCCCGTCGTGAAACGGAATCCGGTTACACGGCCGCCGGCATCGCGCGTGAACACCAGCACGCCCGACGGAATCGCGAAGCCGTCGCGATACAGCGGCCGGAGCGGCCACGGCCCGCCCGGCGCCGAGACCCGCGCCACGGTCAGCGCGCCCGCCGAGTCCACCGCCACGCGTATCGTCGCCTCGGCTTCCGGACTCTCGTACACACCGGCATAGGCGCCGCGCGCGGTTCGGCTGGTGTCGGCGTCTGCCACCCAGTCGGCCGGCACCGTGTCGCTCGCCGTCGACACGATGCGCAGGTCGTAGTGGCCGTCCGAGCGGCGGTTGAACAGAAGCCGATTCCCGCCGCGCACGGCCTGGAACACCAGCCCGGCACGATCGATCGGTACGAGCTCGTTGCCGCTCTCGGTCTCGAGCTTCCCGGCCGTCACGCGGAAGCGCTGCGCCCGCATGTCGCGCAGGTTGCGATATAAGCCGGCCTTGTCCGCGAGGGCAGTCGCGGCGACATCGACGCGGACCGGCGGTGGCGGAGTCGTGCGCTCCCCGAATGCCACCAGCGCCCCCGCAACAGAATCGGCCATTCCTTCGGGATCGGCGTTCCCCGCGTTACACAGCACCGCGACCGAGACGCCCGCGTTCGGATACCGTACCAGGTTCGCGCGGTAGCCCGACGTCGCGCCGCTGTGCGCCACGTACGGCTGGCCGCGCCATGTGTCCACGTACAGGCCCGCGGCATACGTGATCGTCCGCCCATTGGTGAGCACGCCGCGCCGCTCCTGCTCGGCGCGGAAACCTGCGCCCCCGAGGCGCGTGCTGTCGAACGCGGCGTTCCACTTGAGCAGGTCGCCCACCGTCGTCAGCAGGCAGCAGTTGCCGTAGATGTTCTCGATCGCGCGCTCGCCGCGCCAACCGGTGCTGTCCTTGTCGTACGACAGCGCGCGGCCGCGCACGATGCGCATCGCGTCGTCCCGCCAGCTGGTGGACGTCATGCCGAGCGGCTCGAAGATCCGCTTGCGCGTGAACACGGGCAGCGACTCGCCCGACGCGCGCTCGGCGACGATCGCGAGCAGGTTGTAATTGCTGTTGCTGTACTCGTACTCGGTGCCCGGCGGGAAGTTGAGCTGGCGCATGCGCGCGATGATCCGCAGCACCTCGGTGTGGTCGATCGCGCGCGTGTTGCGGGGCCAGCCGGCAATGCCGGCCACCGATCCCCAGTCGCGCAAGCCGGATGTGTGATGCAGGAGATGCCGCAGCGTCAGCGGCAGCCCGAAGTCCGCCAGTTCCGGCACCCAGCGCCGCACCGGGTCGTCGAGCGAGAGCTTGCCGTCGCGCGCCAGCAGCAGCACCGCCGCCGCCGTGAACTGCTTCGACACCGAGCCGGCTTCGAGGATGGACGCTGTCGTCAGCGCGACGTTGCGCTCGAGGTCCGCCATCCCGTACGCCCGCTCCAGCAGCACACGGCCCCGCTGGGCGACGCCGATCGCGCACCCCGGGGCCGTGGTCGAAGCGTACTGACGGAAGACCTCATCCACTCGCCCTTCGAGCGGCGTCTGCGCGGCGAGTGGCGTCGCCGCCGCGGTCATCAATACCACGAGGGTCAGTCTCATTGGGCAGCTCCAATCGGGGCTTGGGCATACAAATCACCGGCCAAATACTTGAGGCCGCTGTCGACCGCCACCGTCACCACCGTATGGCCGGCGCCAATCTCGCTCGCGAGCTGGAGCGCGGCCACGACGTTGAGCCCGCTGGAGGTACCGGCAAAGAGGCCTTCCTGCTGCGCCAGCGTCCACGCCATGCGCCGAGCCTCTTGTTCATCGATCGTCCGCGTCTCGCTCACGAGGGCGCGGTCAAACTGCGGCGGCACGAACCCGGCCGCGACGCCCTCGACGCCGTGCCGGCCCGGCGTGGCGCCCGAGAGCACCGCCGACGTCGCCGGCTCGAGCGCCACGATGCGAGTGGTTGGATCGGCGCGCTTCAGCACGCGCCCCGTCCCCATCAACATCCCCGCGGTGCCGACCGCGCCGCAGAAGGTGTGAATGGGCCCGCGGACCTGCTTCAGCAGTTCCTCGCCCAGCGGCTCGTAGCCCGCCACCATGTCCGGATTGCGCATCTGATCGGTGGCGTAGCTCGGGCCCTCGGTTGCGATCTCGCGCGCGCGCGCCATCATCCGCGGCACGAGGTCGGGCGTCAGCTTGCCGCCCTCGCTCTTCAGAACCTCGAGCTCCGCGCCGAACACCTCCATGCTGCGGCGCTTCTCCAGCGCGACGGCGTCGTTGCACACGATGCGGCAGCGATACCCCTTCACCGCGCACACGAAGGCGAGCGAAATGCCGGTGCTCCCGCCGGTGTATTCGACGACCGTCATCCCCGGTTTCAGGGCGCCGCGGCGTTCGGCGCGCTCGATCATCGAGAGCGCCATGCGATCCTTGTAGGAGCCGGTGGGATTGTAGTACTCGAGTTTCACCCAGACGTCCGCCGCGCCCTGGGGCACGATCCGCGACAGGCGGACCAGCGGCGTGTTTCCGATAGCACTGAGCATATCTCTAGTCCGCCGCCTGCTGCTGGGGCTCGTCCGCCAACAGCCGGAAAGATTTCACCGCGCCGGTGAGCCGGTCGGCCGCTTCGGCGAGCTGATTGGCCGACGACGCGATCTCCTGCGTCGATGCACTCTGCTCCTCGCCGGAGGCCGCGAGCTCCTCGGCCGAGGCGAGCAGGCTGTCGGTCTGGCCCGCCACCGTTCCGAGCCGGCTGGCGATCTCCTCGACCAATGCCTTGAGCTCGCCCGCCGATTGCGCGATCTCACGACTCCAGGTGTCGTTGGCGTCGGCTTCGCTGGCCACGGTGGCGAGGCCCTGTGCCGCCGTCTGCGACGCTTCCCGAACCGCGGCGCCACCCTCGGCCAGGCGCACCAGGCGATCCCGCGTGGCCTGCACGCGCGACAGCACACCGCGCACGGTGTCGGCCGTTTCACCCGCCGCCGCGGCCGCCACCGACGCGAGCTTCCGCACCTCGTCGGCGACCACCGCAAAGCCCCGCCCCTGAGGGCCCGCGCGCGCCGCCTCGATCGCGGCGTTGAGCGCCAGCATGTTCGTCTGAGTCGCGACCGCCTTGGTCTGCGCGACGAACGTCTGAATTCGGGCAGTCGCCTGCGCCAGCGCCTCGGCCTCCTCGGCGCCTTTCGCGACTTCATCCGCGAGCTTCGCGAGCCGGGTCGTACTCTGATCCAGTCCGTCTTTGTGCCGGCGCGCGAGTGCGGACAGGTCGGCGTTGCGGCGCGCCGATTCGTCCGCTCCCTGGGCGAGCTTCACGGCGATCTGAAGAATGCGAGCGGCATCGTCTGCCGCCGCCCGCACGATTTGCGCCTGTTCTCCGGCGCGCCGGGAGAGGTCCTGCGACGTGCTCGCCATTTCCTGGGTCGAGGCGCTCATCTCTTGAGTGGAAGCGGAGATCTCGGTCGCCATCGCGGCCGCCTCATCGGCGGCCGACCGGATCGCACCGACCAGGCGGCGCAGCGCCACGACCATCGAATGAACCGAGGACAGCAGCTCCCCGACCTCGCTTGCCTCGGCGCGTTGGGTTGACACCGTCACCGAGAGATCGCCTCCGGCCACGCGGCTCGCGATCTCCCCGGCCGCGCGCACGGGCTCTGTGACGAGGCGGCCGAGCCGCCGCGAAAGCAAGAACAGTGCGCCCACCGCCACGGCGGCGACGAGCAGCGCGCCGAGCCAGACCGAGCGCTGTGTACTCCGGGCCACGGCGAACGCTGTGGCGGCAGGCTCCCGGTACAGCACCCACCATTCGCCCTGATTCGCGGGAACCGTCACGATCAGCTCTTCGGCTCCGCGCGTCTGGACGATGGCAGTCGCGACCTCCGGCCGGAGTTGGATGCTGGCGCGGTCCGGCAGCGTCTGCAGCAGCAGCGCGCGGTCTTTGGAGACGAGCACGATGCCGCGGCCGTCCACGATTTCGAGATAGGCGTTCCCGGTGAGCTCCTCGCCGCCGAGCAGGGCGGTGAGCCGGTCCAGGGCGAACACCGCTTTGAGCACGCCGACCGGGTTCCGAAGGCGCGGCGCGCGGATCGCGACGTCGAACTCGAGCGAGGCGGCACCGGACGAGGAGTCGTAGCGGGCGTCGCCCTCGTACGAGCCATTCGCCATCGCGCGCTGCCACCACGGCTCGTCGCGCTGCACGAAATCGGACGGGCGGCTCGACGTCAGGACGTTCAGGCCGTGGCTCTCGGTGACGATGACTTCGGCGAAGTCCGACATCGTCGCATAGGCGCGGAGATAGTCACGCAGCGCCGGGTCGGGCCCCCCCCCCAGTTGGCGGCTTGCGTTGAACATCCGCTCGAGGTCGGGGATCGCCATGCGGTCGAGGCCGCGCTCCGACGCCGATTGCCCTGCCTCCCGGACCGCCGCGACGAGCTGCGGCTGGCTGGCGAGCGAGACCACCTCGCGGCGCCGCTCCTTCAGGTACTGCGTCACGATGTCCGCCACTCGCGTCGCCACGTCCCGGCCGCGTACGCCGGCCTGTTGCTCGAGCACCGCTCCGACCCGGCCGCTCGTCAGCCAGGCGACGAAACCGACGAGCAAGACGGCGGCCACCGCTCCCGAAATCAGAAAGCTCTGGCGCAGTTGTTGGGACTTGATGGGCATGTTTTAATTAGCACGCATGCGCGACGTCCCAAGCTACGATCCCGCTTCGCTCGAAGCAAAGTGGCAGGCCCGCTGGGCTGAGCGACACACGAACGAGCCCGATCTCGATCGGGCGGCTCGGCCGTTTTACAACCTCATGATGTTTCCGTATCCATCGGCGGAAGGCCTGCACGTCGGCAACATGTTCGCGTTCACGGGCGCGGACATCTACGGGCGCTTCAAACGGCTTCAAGGTTTCGACGTGTTCGAGCCGATGGGGTTCGACGCCTTCGGCATTCACTCCGAGAACTACGCGCTGCAGCGAGGCATCAATCCGGCCAAGCTCATCCCGCAGAACATCGCGACATTCCGCCGCCAGCTCCGGCAGATGGGCGCCATGTTCGATTGGCGCCACGAGCTTTCGACGACTGACCCGGCGTACTACAAGTGGACGCAGTGGCTCTTTTTGCAGCTCTTCAAGAAAGGCCTGGCGTACAAGAAGCGCGCGGCGGTGAACTGGTGTCCCAAGGACAAGACCGTGCTCGCCAACGAGCAGGTGATCGACGGGCGCTGCGAGCGTTGCGACACCCCGGTCGAGCAGCGGTTTCTGGATCAATGGTTCTTCCGCATCACCGACTACGCCGAGCGGCTCCTCGCCAATCTCGATCACATCGACTGGTCGAACTCGACCAAGCTGCTCCAGCGCAACTGGATCGGCCGGAGCGAAGGCGCCGAGCTGATCTTCGAGACGCCGAGCGGCAAGAAGATCACGGTGTTCACGACGCGGCCTGATACGGTGTTCGGCGCGACCTACCTCGTGCTCGCGCCCGAGCATCCGTTCGTCGACGAATTGACCGCCGTGGAGCAGCGCGGGGCCGTGAAGACCTACCAGCGCGAGGTCCAGTCCAAAGACATCGTGTCCCGTCGTGTCGGCGACAAGACCAAGACGGGCGTGTTCATTGGCTCGTATGCGCGCAATCCGGCGACGGGTGAGGCGATCCCGATCTGGATCGCGGATTACGTGCTCATGGAGTACGGGACCGGTGCCATCATGGCCGTGCCGGCTCACGACAAGCGCGACTTCGAATTCGCGACGCAGTTCAAGCTTCCGATCCAGCAGGTGGTCGCGACGGATGGAGGCGATCCGCTTCCCACGGTGACAGACGATGGGAAGCTCATGAACTCAGGGGCGTTCGACGGCCTGCCGTGCATCGAGGGTGCGCGCAAGATCGTCGCCTGGCTCGCGGAACGCGGGGGGGGGCTCGCGACGCCGCGGGTCCAGTACCGCCTGCACGACTGGTGCATCTCACGGCAGCGCTACTGGGGCCCGCCGATTCCGATCATTTATTGTGAGCAGTGCGGCGTGGTCGCCGTACCGGAAAAGGATCTGCCGGTCGAGCTGCCATTGATCGAAGACTTCCGCCCCGATGACACGGGCGTGAGCCCGCTCGCGCGTCACGAGGAGTGGTACTTCGTGCCCTGCCCGCAGTGCGGGCGGCGCGCGCGGCGCGAGACCGACGTCTCCGACACGTTCCTCGACTCGGCCTGGTACCACCTGCGCTATCCGTCGACCGAGTTCACCGATCGGCCGTTCGACCCCGTGCGGACCACGAAGTGGCTTCCGGTGAGCAGCTACATCGGCGGCAACGAGCACGCCGTCTTGCACCTGCTGTATGCGCGCTTCATCAACCTGGTGCTGCAGGACCTCGGTCACGTGCAGTTCGAGTCGGCGTATCCCAAGTTCCGCGCGCACGGGCTGATCGTGAAAGACGGCGCGAAGATGTCGAAGTCGCGCGGGAACGTCGTGGTCCCCGATGCCTACATCCAGCAGTGGGGCGCCGACACCTTCCGGATGTACCTCATGTTCCTGGGTCCATTCCAGGAAGGCGGCGATTTCCGCGACGAGGGGATCGTCGGGATTCGGCGCTTTCTCGAGAAGGTGTGGTGGGCCGTTCAGACCGGCGTGGCCCAGGCGCCGTCCACGTCGGCGGTTCCGGCGTCCGTCCAGCAAAAGCTGCATCGCACCATCCGCCGAGTCACGGCCGACACCGATGCGCTGCATTACAACACCGCGATCGCGGCGATGATGGAGTACGTGAACGAACTACGGGAGCAAGGAGTTGGGAGTCGGGAGCTAGTGAAACCGCTCGTGATCATGCTCGCCCCGTATGCGCCGCATATTGCCGAAGAAATGTGGGAAGTGCTGGGCGGTGAAACGTCCGTGTTCGACGCTCAGTGGCCGGCGTACGACGAGAAGCTGGCCTCGGCAGGCGACGTGGAGATCGCCGTGCAGGTTAACGGCAAGCTTCGCTCGCGTTTGATCGTTCCTCGTGGAATGCCGGAGAAGGATGTGCTCGAGCGAGTGCTGGCAGACGAGGCGGTGAAGAAGTTCGTCGACGGAAAGAGCGTGAAGAAGGTGATCTACGTGCAGGATCGGCTGGTGAACCTGGTGGTCTAGAACGCCTCACAAGACTTTCGCGATCAGGTCGCCAACGAAGTAGCCGACCACCGCCACTCCCAGGCCCACCACGAACATATCGATGCCGCTGCGAAACACGCCGCGGCCGGTGAAGAAGCTGCGTGCCGCGCCGACGGCGAAGTGCGACAGCATCGCGCTGACGAACGCCACCCAGATCGCGGTCCGCCCCTCCAGCACCATGAACGGGAACACCGGGATAAACGCGCCCACCGCCGTCGCGATCCCCGTGATCCAGCCCTCCCGGAACGGCGTGGCGTGGGCCTCGCCGATCTTCAATTCGTCGCGTACCTGCTCGTCCAGCGCGCGGGCCGGATCACGCATCACCTCTTCCGCCATGCGGCGGGCCGTGCGCGGATCCACACCCTTGGCCTCGTATTGGAGCGCCATCTCTTCCATTTCGACTTCCGGCATCAATCGGATCTCTTCCTTCTCCATCGCGATTTCGTGGGCCCACACCTCCTGCTCGCTCTTCGCCGCCAGATAGCCGGACGAACCCATCGAGAGCGCATCCGCGATCATGCCGGCGACACCGGAGATCAGAATGACGTGCGGTTGGACCGCGGCGCCGATGACACCCGCCACGAGGCCAAAGTTCGCGGTCAATCCGTCGTTGAAGCCGTACACGACATTGCGCAGGAAGCCGCCCGAGCCCGTCTTGTGCCACGGCTCGGCGCCCTTGCCGGCGAGGTCCGCGAGCGTGCCCGCGTGCGCCGCCGATTCCTTCGCGAGCTGGAGTGAGACCTCCTGAGCATCGGGGAGGCGCGATTCCCTATGGAGGTTCAGGTAGCCCTTCACCTCCTGTCCCTCCTCGCGCAGCAACATGGGGAGCAGGTAGCGCGTCCCGAAACGGCGGCCAAACCAGGCCCGCAATCGGGCATTCACCGACGGCTTGGCGTTCTCGACCGTGTGGCCGTGCTCCCCGAGCAGCTTGCCCCACATCTGGACGTGCCGCTCCTCCACTCCGGCCAGCTTGATGTAGACGTCTTTTCTGTGGGGATCGGTCTCCTGGCCGGCGAGCGCCAGGTACAGGAAGGCAGCGTCGGCTTCATCCTGCCAATGGTGGAGCCATTCTTTCAGGTCGGCGGTAGGCATGGGGCAAAAGATATCTGCGATCGCGTCAAGTTCCTATCGGGTCAATACTTAGGGAGTGGGGAGTGCCCACTTTCCATCATCCTGCGACTTTGCACGTAGTTATGGCATCTAAACTGTTGGACATGACCGTGTCTCTCGCCGTCCCGGACATCCTAGTCGCCCGCGCCCAAGCAGGGGATGAAGCCGCGCTCGAAGCGCTGTTTCGCGCATTCGAGGTGCCGGTCTACAACCTCGTGCGCCGGATGCTGCGGCGGCCCGAGGATGCCGAGGACGTGCTCCAGGAGACCTTCCTCGAAGTCGTACGCAACATCAGGCAGTACCGCGGCGAGGGTCATCTCTGGGGTTGGGTACGCAAGATCGCGTCGACCAAGGCGCTGATGCGGATTCGGCGCGATCAGGTGCGCGCGACCGACGTGCTGGACGACGAGCCAGGGAAGCCGGGCATGCATGTCGGCGCGAACATCGATCTCGAGCGTGCGTTCGAGCACTTGTCCGAGACGTCCCGAGCAGTGGTGTGGCTGCACGACGTCGAGGGATATACGCACGAGGAAATCGCGGAGCAGATGGGCAAATCGGTGAGTTTCTCAAAGTCGCAGCTGGCGCGAGCCCATGCGCGTCTGCGGCGAATGCTGGATGAAGGAGCGAGTACATGATGCATTGCACGATGGATGATCTGGAGGCGCTGCGGGCTGGTGAGGCGTCGGTGTGGGCGCGCCGGCACATCACTACCTGCGGGACGTGTCAGGCGGAGCTGGAGAAGGTGTACCAGCGCGTGGCACAGCTGAAGGCGCTGCCGGCCCTCCGACCGCCGCGTGATCGGTGGCCGGCGGTGCAGGCGGTGCTCCGTGCGGAGCGGTCCCGCCGCCGGCGTACCTGGGGAGCGTGGAGCGGCAGTCTCGCGCTCGCCGCCACGATCGCCGCCATTCTGTTGGTCCAGCCGTCGAGTACGAGTGAGGTTCACGCCGAGCTCAGTAAGGCGAAGCAGCAGTCCGCGACACTCGAAGACTCCCTCCAACAGTTCGACGTCGAAGGCAGCGTGTTGAGCGGTCACGCGGCTGCCGTGTTCGCGGATCTGGAAGACCGCATTTCGGTACTCGACGGCACTCTCGCGCAGCGGGTCGAAGGCTCGCATGAACGGGATGCCGAACTCGTGAGACTGTGGCAGGAGCGTTGCGACTTGATGCGGGAGCTGGTAAAGGCTCGCGCCACGCGCGCTCGTTACGTCGGGCTTTAGACCCCGAAGGAGATCAAGGAATGAATCGCAACATGGCGATGGCAGCACTCGCCGTCTGCTTACTTGGACCCGCCGCGTCGCAGGGGGGGGCGCAGGACACGCGCCCGCGCTCGCGACCCCGCGTTCGCGTCGAGACCGGCCCGTATAGCGTGTTTTCGTTCTCGGACAACCGCGGCCGGATCGGCGTGATCGTCGACACCCGCGCCAACACCACGGGTGACAAGATCGGCGCCCGGATCGAAGGCATCACCCCGGGCGGGCCGGCGGAGAAGGCCGGCCTCAAAGCCGGTGACGTCATCACTCGCTTCAACGGCACTGCCCTCGGCGGCGTGACGGCGGAGGACGACGAGGATTCCGGTCCCGGCATGAAGCTGATCGAGCTGGCGCGCGATCTCGACCCCGGTGACTCGGTGCAGGTGGAGTATCGCCGCGGCACCGCGGCCGCCAAGAAGCTCACGCTGGTCGCTGAGAATCTCGGCGGTGATTTCCAGCGCATTCCGGGGATGGGAGCGATGCCCGGATTGATGGGTCCGGAAATGCATTGGGGACCCGGCAGCGATTTTGAGCTGGCGTTCCGGACCCCGTGGGGCGGCATCGAGCTCGTGAAACTCAATCCCGAGCTTGGTGAGTACTTCGGCACGAACGAGGGTGTGCTGGTGGTCAGCACGCCGGAGGACTCCTCGCTCGCGCTCAAGGGTGGCGATGTGATCGTGACCATCGGTGGCCGCAAGCCGAGCTCACCGATGCAGGCGATGCGCATCCTGCGCACCTACGACCCGGGTGAGTCGGTGGCCATCGAAGTGCTGCGCAAGCAGAAGCGCGTCACCGTGACCTGGAAAGTGCCGGAAAACGAGGATCGCTTCTACAAGATGGCGCCAAGGATGCGGGAGGAGCCGAGCTGGAACCGGCGGCGCCCGAAAGTGCGCACGGATATCGAGGTACCCGTCTGGAAGATTCGGGATGTGGTGAGGACGATGCGGGCGATCTAGAAGCGGCGGCAGATAAGACGGCGGCGCATGGCGGCGTAGGGCGGCAACAGAAGCCGCCGCCCTTCGCCGCCGCTTCACTTGCCGCCCTGCGCCGCCGTAGTTAGCGGTTCGGCCCGATCAAGATCGCATTGGTCAGCATCTTCGCTGGCCCTCGCCAAAATGCTCGGAAGAGTGGATCGCTCAGAAACAGCACCACCCGCCCGCTCCCCTGATTCTCCGCCACCGCCCACGCCGTGCCCTTGAGCAGCCGCGCGGTGTTGTCGGGCCACGTAAACCCGGAGAGCACCAGCGCGTCGGCCGAATCGGTGAACGTCACGGGATTGGCGCCGCCCTTGGACGGTTTCCAGAACACGTCTCCATCGATGAAGATGGGCATGCGGTCGCGCTCGTAGCCCAGCGTCAGCCAGTGGGTCGTGTCCAGCGTGGCCCGGAAGATGGCTCCCGGAATCCACTCCACGCGGTCGCGCGCGGGGGCCGTGCTGGAGATCAGGGCGGGCTCGGTGCCGGCAGCCGTCGTGTCGGCTTTCGCTCCGCTGTCGGGGCCAACCGGTGCAATGCTGGACAGTCCCACGTCCTTGTGCGCCGCGAGATCACCAGCGCCCGCAAAGCCGATCAGTACGCCTCCAGAGCGGACCCACGCTTTCAGTTTCGTGATGCCGTCATCGCCCAGCTCGCGGCGCATGCGGGCGCCGCTGCCGTCCGGAATGATCAGGACATTGAACGTGTTCAGGTCGTCCATGCGCGCGATGGCGCGCAGCGGCACGGGGGTGAAGCGCGCGTTCAGCTCCTTGTCCAGGAAGTACCACAGCCAGCCCCAGCTCGTCTCCGATATGCCGTCGCCCACAGCCACGAGAATCGTGGGTGGGCGCAGCGAGATCACCTCACCCGAGCCGACGCCGATGTCACCGGTGTCGGGAAAGGCGGTCTGCACCGGCGACACCACGACCCCGTGGGACGGGCCGAGTGCCGCAATCCGCTCGTGTAAGGCGGCGCTGTTGCGCTGCGGTCGAGCGACGAAGGTGCCACGCGGAAAAGCCCTCGTGCCCGCCTGAATCGGGCGAGTGGCGATCGCGAGCCGGAACCCCTCGGCCTCCAACGCGTATGCCAGCCGCGCGGCGCCTGGCCGGTCGTTTGGAAAAGCGTATGCGCTGGCGGCGCGCGCGGGGGCAGGAGGCGCGGGGAGCAGCGTGTCGGTGACCGGCTCACCGCCAGGACCGGCATCCTCGGTCCAGTAGGCGTCGAGATTGAACGTCAATGGCAAGGACCAGGCGGTGATGTCGTAGAAGCCGTATTCCTCTTTCTCGGCGTCCTCGCCGCGCCGCCGGTTGCGCTGGAACTTGGCGCGCTCGCGCTCCACGAATGTGCGCTGCAGCTCGGCCTCGGGCTCGAGGATCGCCTTGATGAGGTGGCGCTGCGGCTGGTTCATATCGATCACATAGCTGCCCGCCGGGAACGTCCTGGCAGTGGCCGGGCTTCTCGCGCTCACATACGCGTGCGCCGCGCGCGATGACAGAGGCTGCCGCAGGCGGGTCACTTCGGCGCCGTTGCGCAGCAGCAGGCCGACGACGTGGGCGGCCGATTGTGGATCGTTGCCCGGGACGATCACGACGCGTTTCAGGCGGTCCTTCGCGGCCTCGGTCAGGGCCGTGCGGCGGAACTCGTAGTAGTCGGTGAGCCGGCTCTGCCGGTTCTTGGCTGTCGTCTCGAGCGTCGCGAGTGAGGCGACGAAGTGATGCGCAATCCCGTCGCGAAACGTGGTGATGGTGCCGTCGTCGCGGCGCTTGCGGAATTCGGGCCCGCCGTCGGTCTCATACGTCATGCCGGTCGCGCCCTGGAACGTGGACCACACGTCCCAGTAGCCGAAATAGAAAAAGTCGAAAATCCCCCGCACGAAGTACTGCCAGCCATGCTGATCGAACGCGGCCGCGTTGCCGCGGCCGTAGGTGTCGAACCATTTCGTGGTCTGGGGTGGCAGGTTCATGTTCACCGCCTGCGCGACGGGCGGGAAAAAGAAGGTCGGCGTCGTCGAGTGATGGTCTACGAACACCTGCGGGTGCCACCGCATCACGCCGTCCATCATCGCGCGCACTTCGGGCTGGCTCTGCGCCAGCAGATCGCGATTCATGTCGAAGCGGTAGTGGCTGTACCGGCCGGTAATGCTCCAGGGGAGGGTTTGCTCGAATGCCCACGGGTGGTCGGCGCCCACCGCGACGGAGTTATACCACGCGGCGAAACGCTCGTGGCCATCGGGATTCGCCGAGGGGTTCAGCACCAGCACGACCGACTTGAGGAGCTCGAGCGTCTGCGGCTCGTCCGACGCGGCCAGCTGATAGGCCACCTGCATCGCCGCCTCGAAGCCCGCCGGTTCGTCGCCGTGCACGGAGTACTGGAAGAGCGCGACCGCCGGCTGCCCTGCCGCAATCGCAGCCGCCCGTGCCGCCGATGTCTTGCGCGCATCGACCAGCTCGGCGAGGCCGGCACGAATCTGGTCGAGCTTCGCGATGTTCGCGGGATCGGAGATGATCAGCGCCCGAATCGGCCGGTACTCGGTCGTGCGTCCCCAGGTCTCGATCCGCACGCGATCTCCCGCCGTTGCGACGAGTGTGTCGAGGTAGCGCTGCATGACCGCGTACATCGTGTGCTGGTCCCCGGCGGCGTAGCCGGTGATCGCCTCGGGGCGGGGCACCGCCTGGCGGTACGGGCCGCGCGTGTAGAAGTCGAACGGATCTTGAGCGGCAAGCGGCGACGCCAGAAACAGAGCAATCAGGAGAGGGCGCATGCGTGTCCTTCAGGACAATGTTTGCCGAGCCCACCCTTCAGGGTGGGGAAGAGCGGAGGAAAATGGACTGTTTTAGGCGCGGCGGCGAGCCGCGGGGAGTGCTTGATCGAACGAGGAGAATTCGAACGGCTTGGGAACGCACGGCCGGCCCGTCCCGTCCAGGAAGCGGCGCATCTGCTCGTTCACGAGGTCGCCGGTCGTGAAAATGACGCGTTCCGCGTGCGCGGGGTCGTGGCTGCGCAGGCGCTCGAACAGCTGCTCGCCCGACAGATCGGGCATGCGCATGTCCACGATCACGGCGTCGTACTTGGAGGCTTTGAGGCGGTTGAGCGCATCTTCGCCGCTCGCCGTCGTCTCTACCTCATGGCCCTTCCCGGCCAGATAGCGCTGCAGCGACACGCGCACCGACGCTTCGTCGTCGACGACGAGCACGCGCAGGCTGTCGCTGCCGACCGGCGACACGTGGGTGGCAGCAGCGTGCTCACCTGAAACGCGCGGGGTCGTGATCGGGAGCTCCACCACGAAGCGAGCGCCGCCCTGGGGCAGGTTTTCCGCCCAGATCCGGCCCTCGTGTTCGCGCACGATACCGAGTGAGATCGACAGCCCGAGGCCGGTGCCCGAGCCCGTCGGTTTCGTCGTGAAAAACGGATTGAAGATGCGCTCGATCAGGTTCGCAGGGATGCCGCCGCCGGTATCCTCGACCTCGATGCGAATCGTCTCGCCGGAGCGGCGGGTGCGCACATCGAGACGATGATGGTGGCCGTCGCGCTGCTCCATCGCCTGCTCGGCGTTCGTGATCAGGTTCAGGAATACCTGCTGCAGCTGGTGGGCATCGGCCATCGTGTCCGGGAGCGACTCGTCGTATTCGCGGCGCACGTCGATCCCGCGCACGCGGAGCTCGTATCCCCGCAGCTCGAGCGTGTCGTCGAGGACCTGGTTGATCGATGTCTGCACCTTCTCGGCCTTATGCTGCCGAGCGAAGGTCAGCAGGTTCTGCACGATGCGGCTCGCACGCCGGGCCTCGCTGTAGATCGTCTCGGCGGCGGTCCGCTGGTCGGGCGGAAACTTCTTTTCGGCCAGCAGCAGCTGGGCGAACGCCGAGATGCCGGCGAGCGGGTTGTTCAGCTCGTGCGCGACACCCGACACCAGCTGGCCGATCGCGGACATCTTTTCCGACTGAATCAGCTGTTCCTGTAGCATCTTCTGGTCGGTGACGTCGCGGATGAGACAGAGCACCTCTTCGTCTTTTTGCGGCGTCGAGTACGTGATCGAGATGGTGCGAACCTCGCCGTCCTTGCGGTAGAACTGCGAATCGAACAGCCCCGTCTCACCGGCGAGCGCCTGCTGGAAATGGGCGAGCGCTTTCGGCAGGTCGTCGTCGGGAAGCATCGGCGCGAACCACTGGCCCACGAGCTCGTCGCGCTTGTAGCCCGAGATGTTTTCGGCGGCGTGATTGACCGTCGTGAAGCGGCCGTTCGCGTCGAGCGTCACGATCGCGTCGGAAGCGGACTCGACGAGGTGGCGGTAGCGCGCCTCAGAGCGCGCCAGCGTGTCGGCGGCGCGCTTGGGATCGGTGATGTCGCGCAGCGTGGCGACCGTGCCGATCAGATCGCCGTCGACCCGGAACGGGCCGCTCGAGACTGCGACGTCGCGTTCCTCGCCGGTGCGATGATTGACGATCTTGGTTTCGTAGCGTTGCGGCTCGCCGGCAAGCACCTTGTCTTCGCGCGCGGCGACGTGCGCCCGTTCGCCGGGAGAGACGGCTTCCGCGATCAACTGCCCGACGACTTCACCGCTTTCCCATCCCAGCAGCGCGGCGCCGGTCTCGTTCGCCGCGAGGACGCGGCGATCGGTACCCGTGACCACCACCCCGTCGGGCAGGGCAGCCACGATATCAGCGGCCGCCTGCAACAGGTCCAGCCGCGGACGCTTCGCGGTCGCGGTGCTTTCCCGCGTACCCCGGGTGGGTGAGACACGGCGCGGCTTACTCAAGCGTTATAACATGCCTCCATCGAGACCTTCATCAGCTGCAGGCTCTCCAGCGCGGCCTTGGTCACCTTCTCCGGCGTGTCGCCGTTCCCGCGCTTCACGCAATGCTTGATGATCTCGAGCGCGTGAATCGGGTGCTCATCGTCGTACTTGGCGTGCTCTTCCAGCCACCAGCGGCCCCGCGGCCCGATCCTTTCATTCTTGGCGAGCCCGCGCAGCGCCTTTTCGGAAATCTTCTGGGCCACGCCCTCCACCGCATAGTTGGTGGCCGATACGGCCTGACCAAACTCGGCATTCCGGCACATGTCCGTCAAATAGGCATGGAAGCGCTTGACCTCGGGGATCATCGGCTCCGGTTCCTGAAAACGCTTTTTCTGAACCTTGAAGCCGTCCCCCATCGCGCGCCACATGGCATCGTGCCGCCGTTCGACCCGGATGTTGTCGGTAAAGAACTCCTTCCCCATCGGTGGGGAGCGATCCAGTAGCATCTGCAGCCACTGCGGGAAGTCCCGGATGATCGGGTAGAAGGCTACCAGGAAGTTCTGGATTTGCCCGTCGATCAGCTGATTCTCGGACGCGTCTATGATCACCGGCGTGTCGAGAATCGCCTGGCGGCGTGGCTCCAGCGTCGCATCCAGCTCGGCGACCCAGGCTGGGTGCGGGGTGATTTCGACTGCCATATAGCTGCTCCTCTCGCGGGCGCGAATAGGGCTGAAATCGGGACCTACGGTTCAGTGTGGCCAGAATGTAGGGGCGGACCACAAAACTGCAAAGCTCAAGCCGGATCGTGACTTGGCGCACGCCCCCGCAATGGCTCACTTGACAAGATATATCGTGCCAGAATATCGTGACGTAACATCTAACAAGAGGCAGAGATGGGCGGGAAGTTCGGATGGGAAGGGTTTGGCTTCCGGACAGGCCGGGGTGGGCACCGGAGACGCCAGTGGTTCGGCGCGGGCGACATGAAGTACGTGATCCTCAAGCTGCTCCGTGACAAGCCCCGCCACGGGTATGAGGTCATGAAAGAGCTGGAAGAGCGCATGCACGGCTGCTACTCGCCGTCGCCTGGCACCGTATATCCAACGTTGCAGTGGCTCGAGGATGAGGGACTCGTCGTCGCGCGCGACGTCGACGGCAAGAAGGTCTACGAAATCACCGACACAGGACGGGTATTCTTGGACGAGAACAAAGACACAGTCGAAGACATCTTCGATCGGGTACGGGAGACGGTCGAGCGCACCGTGGGCGGCTCGATGGTCGAGGTGAATCGCGCCCTCGGGCAGCTGGTGAAGACGGTGTACCGCACGGGCTGGAAGGCCGATAGCGACGAAGCACGCAAGCGCCTCGCCGACATACTGGCGAAGGCAGCAGCGGAAATCGAGGAGATGTCGAAGACGCCGGCGGGAAACGCCTGACCTTACGGGCGGCGGGGGGGGGCCCTCAGCTCATCGAGGGCCCGTTTTACGTAGACCCTCGTCATCTGTTTGCGCCAGGATAGATCGAAGTCTGTGTTGTCCATCGGCTTCGATGGACGAAAGGCGGCATCCGCGGCCGCCGCGATGGCCTCGTCGGAAAGCGGTCCGCCTTTCAGCGCTGCACCTGCTTCCGCGACCTCCTGCGGATAGCTCGCCACCCCGCCGAGCACGATGCGGGCATCCGCCACGGTTTTGCCATCCCATTTGATCCAGGCTGCCACACCCAGCACCGGAAAGTCGAATGACCCACGCCGCCGCAGCTTGTGATAGACGGCATCCCAGCCATTCGGCGCCGGCAGTCGCACTTCGGTGAGAATCTCATCGGGCTGTTTGGTGAGGTAATTGATGCCGTCGTTGTTGTAGAATCGGCCCGCGGGCACGACGCGCTCACCCTCGGGTCCAACCAATCGGTACTCGGCGCCGATCGCGACCATCACGGGCGCTACGTCGGACGAGCTGACGGCCCAGCAGCGCGGCGACGACGGCGCGACCCAGCAGATGTGGCCGTCCTTCTTCATGCAGAAGTCGATGGACTTCCGCCATTCGTAGCTCTGGTTGTAGTAGTTGCAGCGCGTATCGAGGCACAGGTTGCCGCCGAGTGTGCCCATGTTGCGGAGTAGCGGTGTGGAAACGAGGGCTGCGGCTTTGCCGATGACGGCCGGACGGCCGGACGGCCGGACGGCCAGTTCAGTGAGGGTTACACACGGCCCAATCGACCGGTCGCTCGACAGTCTCAGGTCGGGAACTCCCATCAGAGAGATGACAGTTCGTGGTTCCTGATGGCGCCGCTTCATGTTCGGGTACAGATCGGTGCCGCCGGCCACGAACATGCCGTCAGGCCCAGCTTCCGATTTCATCCGCAGAGCCTCGGTCAGCGTTGTGGGCCGCAGGTAGCGGAAAGTGGGGAGCCTAAGCATGCACGCGCTCCACAGCCTTTCCGTCACCACCTTCCCAGGGCGTCGGCACGCGCGTGGGCTCCGGCCAGGGGATATCCGGAAAGCGATCGGGGCCGAACCGTGGTACCTCGCCCTTTTCCTTCTTCCTCAAGGCCTTGAGGACTTTCTCCGGCGTGATCGGAACCTCATCGACGCGCACGCCGACCGCATCGTAGACCGCATTCGCCACCGCCGGCATCACCGGCAGCAGCGGTCCCTGGCCCACTTCCTTCGCGCCGAATGGACCGTTCGGATCGGGGTCTTCGATCAGGTACGTGATCACGTCACACATCTCGAGCGTCGTGGGACTCTTGTACTCGAGCAGCGAAGGAATCTTATGGACGACCTTGAGGTCGCCGCGGTAGGTCATCTCCTCCATCAGTGCTTCGCCGAGGCCCATGTAGATCGAGCCTTCGACCTGGCCGATCACAGTCGCGGGGTTGATCGAGCGCCCCACGTCATGCGCGATCCAGATCGTCGGCACCCGCACAATCCCCGTCTCGGGATCGACATCCACCTCGGCCACGCACGCGCTGTATGAGTAGGCAGGGGATGGGCCGACACCGGCCCCGCGGTACTTCCCGGCGCTGCGCGGCGGCGTGTACGAGCCCACCGTTCCGATCGTTCCTTCGGCGGCCTCGGCCCATTGCACGGCTTCGGCGAATGACATCCCGCGCTTGGGGTCCTTCGAGTCGAATACACGTCCGTCGGCAAACGTGAGCCGGTCCCCGGGGACCTCGAGCTTTTTCGCCGCATGGAGCGCGAGGATCTGCCGCGCGCGCTCGGCGGCTTGCACGGCTGCATTGCCGCTCATCAGCGTGACCCGGCTGGAATAGCTGCCTAGATCGACCGGTGTGAGATCGGTGTCGGCCGTGACTACAGCGACGTGGAACGGATCGACGCCCAGCACCTCGGCCACGATGTACGCGAGAATCGAGTCCGAGCCCTGGCCGATATCGGTGGAGCCGCAGAACACGGTGACGCCGCCGCCGCGGTCGCATTTCAGCTGCACGCCCGAGTGCGGCATGTTGTTCCAGTAGATCGGCAGTCCCGCGCCCGAGATGTAGCTCGAGCAGGCGAGGCCCACTCCCTGTCCGCGCGGCAGCTTGCGAAACCTCTTTTTCCACTCCGAGCCCTCGACCACCTTCTCGATGCACTGACCGAGTCCCATCGACCCGACGCGCAGGTAATTCGCGGTGAGCGAGTTTGGTGGGACGAGCGTCTTGAGTCGCATCTCGGCGGGATCGAGCTTCAGCTCTTCTGCGATCTTGTCGATGTGGACTTCCAGAGCGAACCGCGGTTGCGGCGTACCATGTCCGCGTTTCGGTCCGCACGGGGCCTTGTTCGTAAAAGCTCTTGCGCCTTGAAACTTGTAGCTTGGCACCTGGTACGTGACGGTTTGAAGCGCGCCCGTGTAGTAGGTGCTCGCGACGCCGTAGGAGCCGTAGGCGCCGCCGTCGAGCAGCGAGCGGAAGTGCATTCCCGTAATCGACCCATCCTTCTTCACGCCTGTCCGTATCCACATCAACGTGGGGTGCCGGCCGCGATGGCAATAGAACACCTCTTCGCGCGTCAACGTGATTTTCACGGGCCGGCCGGTGATCATCGCGAGCTTCGCGACGGCGATTTCGTGACTAAAGGGATCGCTCTTGCCGCCGAAGCCGCCGCCGTTGGGCGTGGCGATGACCCGGATCCGGGCGGCGGGCAGCTCCAGCACCTTGGCGAGCGCGCGATGCACGTAGTGCGGCGTCTGCGTCGAGCTCCACAGCGTTAGCTTGCCGTCCGGTGACCACGTCGCGACGGCAGCATGCTGCTCCATCGGTAGGTGCGTGTTGCCTTCGAAGAAAAAGAGATCTTCCCGGACGATGTCTCCTTCGGCGATGCCTGCAGCGGCATCGCCGAACTCGAGATCGATCAGCTTGTGGAGGTTGCCGGTATCCCCGTAGTCGTGGATGCGCGGCTCGGGATGCGCGACTGCCTCTTCGGCGGAGGCGAATGACTTGAGAGGCTCGTAGTAAACCCGAATCAGGTCGAGCGCCGCCGTAGCCGCTTCCTCGCTGGTCGCCGCGACGGCTGCGACCGGATCGCCGATGAAGCGCACCTTGTCGACGCACATCGTGTGCTCGTCCTGTGAGACGGGCAGAATCCCGAACGGGATCGGTAGATCTCGCCCCGTCAGGACCGCCTGCACGCCCGCCAGCTTCGCTGCTGCGGATGCATCGATCGACACGATGCGCGCATGCGGCTGCGTGCTGCGCAGCAGCTTGCAGTAGAGCATCCGCGGGAATGCGAGATCGTCGGCGAATTTCGTCGCGCCCGTCACTTTGGCGACGGCGTCGACTTTGCGGAGGGCTTTGCCGATCACCCGACGGCCGGATTTACGGCTGGCCATACAACGATTCCCGCGACGGTTCGGCTGTTTCGCCACGCATCCGCGCAGCCGCTAGTTCCACGGCCTCGTAGATCTTGATGTAGCCCGTGCAGCGGCAGAGGTTGCCCGCCAGCGCGTCCTTGATTTCGTCGCGGGTCGGCTTGGGATTCTCGGTCAGCAGCGCTTCGGCCGTGAGCAGGAAGGCTGGGGTACAGTAGCCGCATTGCGCGGCTCCCAGGTCGGCAAATGTCTCTTGCAGTGGATGCAGCTTTCCGCCGTCGGCCATCGCTTCAACCGTCCGCACACTGTGCTCGGTGCAGGCAAGGCCGAGGACCAGGCACGAGAGCACCGGCGTTCCGTCGAGCAGCACAGTGCAGGTGCCGCACTCGCCGAGCTCGCAACCGTGTTTCGTTCCCGTCAGCCCGAGGTCTTCGCGCAGCAGTTCCAGCAGCGTCTTGTGTGGTGCAAACGCGACCTCGGTGCGCTCGCCGTTCACCGTGAGGGCGATTTTGACTTTTGATTCGTTGCTCATGGGCACGGGGTAATCTAGCTTTTGAACTCCTTGAACGTGGCGGAACGAATGTCGGACGGTCGGACAGTCGGACGGCTGGTCGGAACAAGCGCGTTTTGGTGCGTGTGTTTGGGACTTTGGGTTTCTCGGTCCGACGGTCAGACCGTCAGTCAGTCCGCCTATCGCGCCCGTGCCGTTGCCATCCTCAAAACCGTACCCCTCATCGACGGTCACAACGACATTCCCCACGCCATTCGCGGGCGCGGCGGGCTCGATTCGGTGAACCTCGCCGTGCGCCAGCCGAGACTCATGACGGACATCGCCCGGTTGCGGAGCGGCGGCGTGGGTGGGCAGTTCTGGGCCGCGTACGTGCCGGTGACGACCATGGACTCCGGGGGGGGGCCCCATCCCGCCGTGTACGCCCTCGAGCAAATCGACCTGACCCGGCGCCTGTGCGCGAGGAACTCCAACACGATGGCGATGGCGACGACCGCGGCCGAGGTCGAGCGCAACTTCGCGGCGGGGAAGGTGTCGTGCTTGATCGGGATCGAAGGCGGCCACGCCATCGAAAACTCACTGGGCGCGCTCCGGATGTTCGCGGCGCTGGGTGTGCGCTACATGACGCTCACCCACTGGCGCACGCTCGAGTGGGCCGTGGCGTCGACCGATACCTCCCGGCGCGGGCTGTCGGACTTCGGCCGGCAGGTCGTGCAGGAGATGAACAAACTCGGCATGCTGGTGGACCTGTCGCACGTGAACGACCAGACGATGTCCGATGCACTGCGTCTCTCGCGCGCGCCGATCATCTTTTCCCATTCGTCGGCCCGCGCGATCGCGCATCACGCCCGCAACGTCCCCGATTCGATTCTGAAACTGGTGCCGGCCAACGGCGGCGTCGTGATGGTCAACTTCAATCCGGGGTTCATCTCGGAAGCGGTGCGCGTGTATGAGGACAGCATGAACAGCTGGGGACGCGCGCTCCGCGCCGCCGGTGCCGACTCGGCGACGCGTGCCGACTCGATGCGGGCCTGGGGCTCACGGGCGCCGCATGCGACGCTGCCGCAGGTCGCCGATCACATCGACCACATTCGCCGGGTGGCTGGTGCGGACTACGTGGGCCTCGGCTCCGATTTTGACGGCATCGATGAAGTGCCACAGGGACTGGAAGACGTCTCCAAATTCCCCGACCTGATCGCCGAGCTGCTGAGGCGGGGCTGGACTGAGGCCGATGTAAAGAAAGTGGCGGGGCTCAACGTGCTGCGGGTGATGCGCCATGCCGAGCGCGTCGCGCGCGAGCTGCAGGGCAGCGCGGCGCCGCGCTAGTTGTTCGTGACCTGAACGATCTTGATGCCGCCGAGCCCGGCCGCGACAATCAGTGTGCCGGAGCTCAGCGCGACATGATTGACCGACTGAAGATTCCCGAAGCGCAACTTGCCGCGCAGCGTGATCGTCTGCTGCACTTCCGAACCGGTCGTCGAGAACGCCTGGCTGCCCTGCGCCAGATAGACACCGGCTTCGCCGTTCGAGATGAACATCAGGTCCTGATCGATCGCGACCGAGTTCGACACGACCACTGACGGACTGAGGCCGAGCGAGTCGGGATTGGGACGCGGCACGGCGCCGACCTTCAGGCCGGTGGAAATGCTGTGCACCCGCACGCCGCTGTCTCCCGCCGCAATGAACGCCTTGCCGCCCGCAATGTCCGCCTGCGATTTCGACTCGGCCACGGTGGCGCCGGCGAACGACCAGGAGCCGACGAGCCCCATGTTCGACTCATTGTAGACCGTGAGTTTGCCGGGCGTACCCTGTATCACGATAACCTTGCCGCTCGCTACCGTGACCCAGCGCGCATCGTGCAACGGAATGGAGTCGGTGAGCGCGAGCGTCGCGGGGTTGAGTCCGAACAGGCCGCCGGCGTCACCCGAGGTCGCATACACGCGGGTCGAGGACGCGGCTACGCTGGTCGCCACGAAGCTGCTGAGTGCACGGCGCTGGTTGCCGGAGAGCACGAGCTGGTTGCCCTGCAGCTGCATGATCTCGAACACCGCCGGGGACGCGAACCCGGTGTCACCCGTCGCCTCAGCGACGTAAACGTTCTGTCCCGACGTCGTGACGGCGAACACGTCCGTGTTCTGGAACAGCGCTTCGGAGACCAGCACCGGCTGGTTCTTGTTCGACACGTCGATGACGTCAACCGCGCCCAGGTACGGGTTGCCGACCATGCCATAGCTGACGACGGCGAGGTTGCCGACGATCGACACGGCCGTCGCCTGAAGCACCTGGCCACCGACGGACGGCGGCGCGACCTCGGCCTTGAGCTTGAGAACCCATCCTGCCTGGCTCGCGGCGCTGCTGCGACCAATCGGCGCGCTGGCGAGTGGAGCCGGAGCGGACGGATAACCGATCCCGACGGTGTCGAGCGCGACGGTGTCGTCGAAATACGTGACGCGCGATGCCAGCACGCCCGTGTTGTTCGTGATGGTAATGCGATCGTTCGCCTGATCCCCCGGTCCCGATGCATCGGAGCAGGACAGGTGGAGCAATGCGACCAATGACGTCAGTGCCGGCAAGATCTTGCGCATACTCCAATACCTTGGGAGCAATGAGGGAAAACAAGGACGACCGTCACACCCGTGACCGGGCTCACCGGCGTTCCGTATCACAGCCCGCGCTCCAAGCTCAGGGCGATCCCGCGCCGCGACAGCACGGGCTGCGAGTTGATGAACGTCGCGTCGAACCGGACCGTCATCCCGCTTCCGGCGTTATAGCGCGCGCCAAGCCCAATGGTCGCGGTCTGGAGCGATTGCAGGGCCCCACCGACGAGATACGTCTCCCGCCCCGCTGCCCCGAGCAGCGAGCCGGTCACGCGCCGGGAGAACGCGCGCGCGACACGCAGCAACGCTGCGGTATCCCAGCGCTCCGAGGGATTGCGGGATACGAACACGCGCATGGTCCACGACATCTTGCTCGTCTCGGTCGTGAAGTGCGGCATCAATACCTCCACGGGACCTTCGGCATAGTTCCAGCGACGATATCCGAAACCCAGGGATGAGCGCTTTCCGATCAGCGCGCTCGCATCCGCCTCCCAGGTGTTGTGCGGGATGAACAACGGCTGTTTCGAGGTCCCCGCCTCGAGCGTGAACCAGAGCCGCTCGTGGGGGTGGAGTACGCCGCCGATCCGTTCGGTGACGTCGGTTTCGCCGTAACGCCCCAGGACTTCCGCGGCCACCCAGCCGCCATTGCCGCGCGTCGAGCGGAGCGTCAGTTGCGCGCCCAGGGCCGACCAGTCTTCACTCTCATCGACGACCTCGTACGAACTCCAGGCGGTGAGGCGGAGGCCCTGGCCGAGACAGGGCGCAGCGAGACACAGCGCGAGCAGCGCCGCGACGCTCGTCTTGCCGAATCCCTTGCGCGTCATGTCGCCCCACACGTGCACGCGTCGCCACACAGTCGCGAACGCCTTCAGCCGCCAGAATACCGTGAGCTGGCGGTACCCAAAGTTCTCGAGCGATGCGAACAGGAGCAGCCGGAACAGGTCGCCGAAGCGGCGGTAGCGCCGGAAGCTCACTTCTTCCAGCACGACGGCCCAGATCGAGAGCAACATGCCGTATCCCCACGCCACCAGCACGAACAGCAGCGCGAACGACACGTTGACGAGGCCGAACGCGAGCCCCACCGCCGTAATCAGGTACCCGAGCAGCTCCACGACGGGCGCCAGCGTTTCACCGAACGCGTAGAACGGCATCGCGAGGAAGCCGATGCGGCCATAGCGCGGATTGAACAGCATCGTCTTGTACTGCCACATCGCCGCGATGAGCCCGCGGTGCCAGCGCTCGCGCTGGCGCGACAGCACCCGCAGCGACTCCGGGACCTCGGTCCATGCAACGGGGTCGGGAATGAACGGCATCTCGTATTTGATCTTGTGCCGGCGCAGGTAACGGTGCATGCGCACCACGAGATCGAGGTCTTCGACGATGCTCGTCGTGCGGTAGCCGTCGACGGCCATGACGTACTCTTTGCGGAAGAGTCCGAACGCACCCGAGATGATGAGATTGCCGCCCATCCGGTTCCAGCCGAGCCGCCCGAACAAGAACGCGCGCAGATACTCCACGACTTGAATCCCCGGAATGACCTTGCCTGGCACGCGTGCGTCGGTGACGCGGCCGTCCTTCACGGTGCAGTTGTTTGCCACGCGCACCGTGCCGCCCACGGCGGCAATCTGGCGCCCCAGTAGAAACGGACGCGTGAGACGCAGGAGCGCGTCCGGCTCGATCAGCGTGTCGGCATCGACGGCGATCACTAGGGGGAACCGGGACGCGTTGATCGCCGCATTGAGCGAATCCGCCTTGCCGCCGTTCTCCTTGTCGAGCACCAGCAGGCGTGAGCGTGAGCGCGAGCGGTACAGCGCGCGGAGCGGCTGGGTGGCAATCGTTTCCGGGTAGATGCGCGGAACCTCGTAGAGGTCGAAGGCGTGCCGCAACCGATCCATCGTGTCGTCCTTCGACCCGTCGTTCACGACGACGACTTCATAGTTGCGATACTCGAGCGTGAGAATCGCCGTCACGCTCGCCTCGATCGTGGCGCTCTCGTTGTAGGCGGGCACGAGAATGGTGATCGGGGGCAGGGCATCGCTCTGCATCAGTCGCTGGAAGTCTTCATCCTCGGCGAGCCGGGTCTGCTCCCAAATCTCGGGAATGGAAAAGATCAGCAGCAGCGCGTAAAACGAGTTCAGGACGAGGAAGTAGACGAGGATCGCGAGGTCGGTGGTGGCGACGAGCGTCGTGAGGGTGCTCATGCCGCGAACTCCGCCAGTGCCTGCGCCGGCAGTCCCAGCACCAGTTTGGCCACCGCACTCGCGGCGGGTTGCGGTCCGGTTTCCGCTTCGAGCAGCGTGTTGCGTCCGGCTCCCCCGAAGCGCATGAGCGCGAGCGCCGCACGCAGCCGTACCCACCACACGGAGTCGTCCAGAGCGGCCTTCACGGCGGCCAACGTGCCCGCATCGGCGATCATCCCGAGCGAGCGCACCGCCTGCCCGCGAACCGCCCAGGCCTCATCCGTGACCAGGCGCTTGAGCGCGGCCACCGAGTCCTTATGCGGAAAGCTGCCCAGCGACCGGGCCGATTGAACGCGGACTTCGGGGTCGGCGTGATCAGCCAGGGCCGTCAGGCGCTCGCGCAGGGCGGGCTCGCTGAGCCGTGCCGCGAACTCGGCAAACCGGGGCAGGGCAGGATCCGCTGAGCGCCGCAGCCGTTTCTGCAAATGATCGATGACCACCGGACGCGAGCGGAGCAGCATCGCCGCATAGTAGGCCTGAACGGTGGGCGCGAGCCGCGGCAGCCGCTCGAGCGCGGTTAGTGTCAACGCGGTGTTTTCCATGCGTTCCAGGGATGCGACCGCGGCGACGTGCACGGCGGGATGCGGGTCGTTGATCAGCCGGGTGAGCCGGGCCACGTCGCGCGGCATTGCCGCGACACTGAGAAACCGCGCGCTCTCGAGCCGCTTCCACCAGCGCGCCGAGGTGCTGTTGGTGCGGACCAGCCGCGCCCACCACACCTGCTCGAGCGCGACGGCGAGCTGGCGCCAGCGCTCCCCGGGCACGCGCGCGGACCATTTGACCAGGGCATCGATGGCGAGAGGAACGGGAAGCCGGCCCAGTCCGACCATTACCCCGGTCAACGGCGCCGTACCGGCGGCCCAGCGGCGCATCGAGGCGTCGATCGCCTCGCGCCGTGGATTGAGCCGTGTGCTGCGCCGCAAGCGAAACCAGCGGTTCAGCACGATCAGCACGATCAGCGCCGCGAACAGGCCGCCCTGCACGATCGCGACCACCAGGAGAAACGCGCGCGCGCTCATCGACCCACCCAGCGCCGAATCTTTTCGAGCGCCACGCGCAGGCTCATCGGTTTCACCATGTAATCCATGGCGCCCGCTTCCAACCCGCGCAGCTGCTCCGTCTCACTGCCGTGCACGGTCGTGAAGACCACGCGAAACTTGCCGGGACATTCCTTCTGCAGCTCCTCGAAGATCGAATAGCCGTCGAGCGCGGGCAGATCGACGTCGAGCAGCAGCAGCGGGGGCTGGGTCGCGCCGGCGGTGCTCAGTGACTTGAGCACGTCGAGTGCCTCGCGGCCGTTGCGGAAATGGCGAAACCGATACCCGCGCGCCTCCAGTCCGAACGTCAGCAGCTCCGCCAGTGCGGGGTCGTCCTCGACGACGATGACCTCAGGGATGTCGCTGGCGTTCTCGAGCGACGGCTCTGGGGCGGCCGAGGACGGCTCTGGGGCTGGGGCTGGGGCTGGGGCT
>Ga0137432_1000340_pt1 | contig 29014 bp, 21 predicted proteins | sample EasRivERMZT820_2_FD_102337 | JGI IMG/M metagenome (GOLD analysis project Ga0137432, IMG submission 102337) | Soil microbial communities from meander-bound floodplain in the East River, Colorado, USA - East River MetaG ERMZT820_2 | ecosystem: Environmental > Terrestrial > Soil > Floodplain ... | reverse complement strand
GTGTAGCGGTCGATCTTCCCCATGTACGAATCCCAGGAGCGGAAGGTGTCGTGCGTCAGAGGATGCTTCAGCGCGGAGACGGAACCGTTCACCTCCACCTCGGCGTGCACTTCCTTCTCCTGGTAGCGCCCCTTCGTCCGGTCCCAGAGACGCAGCACGCGGTCGCGCCCCCACCCCCCGAACCTGATCCGCCGTCCCAGGAAGTGGTTCACGCGGCGCAGGACGTAGCCGCTGTGCGCCGGCTCCGTGCGCAGCAGCGCGCGGATCTCCTCGCGCAAGGCCGGCGTCACCTGCTCGTCGGAGTCGAGCACCATCACCCAGCGGTGCGTCGCCTGCGGGATCGCCCAGTTCTTCTGCGAGGCGGAGTTGATGTACTCGCGCTGGATGATCCTGGCCGTGTACTTCCGGGCGATCTCCAGCGTGCGATCGGTGGAAAGGGAGTCCACCACCAGGATCTCATCGGCCCAGGTGACCGAGGCAAGGCAGGCGTCGAGGATCTCCTCGACATTGAAGGTCGGCACGATGACCGTGAGCTTTGTTGCGGCGGTCACAGGAGCGGATTGCGCCCGCGCGTGCGTGGGAGATCCCGCTTCCGATTGAAGGGCCACAGCCTCCGGAACCTCTTGAAGCGCAGGTGCGAGGCAATCTCGGCGGAGGTCAGCTCGTCGGGGACCAGCGCCACCTTCCACTTGAGCAGCGCCCTCTGTTCGCCTCTCCTCAGCCGCTTGAACAGGAGCCGCCGCATGACGCTGTGCTCGCCGAACACGGTCGCGGAGGAGAAGTCGATGAGGTAGAGATCGCCGCCGCGCGTGACCAGGAAGTTGTCGCGGCTCCTGAGGTCGCCATGGATGACGCCGCGTGCGTGCACCTCGGCGAGCAGCGCGCGGAGGCGCTCGGCGACGCGCGGGACCCCGCCCATGCGGTGGTGCACCTTGGGGAGGCGGATTCCTCCGACGTACTCGATGGCGATGGCGTTGCGGTCGAGCCGTCCGAGATAGCGCGGCACGCCCGCGAGCCCCTCGAGCCGCCGGTACGCCCTCGCCTCGCGCGACAGCTGCCACGCGCCGAGCCAGCGGACGATCGGCGTCTTGCGGTCGTAGTCCTTCACGGCGACGTCCTGCCCCTCGAGAGGCACCAGCAGGACATCGGCCTTGTTCCAGGCGCCCTTCTTGATGTAGCCGATGGCGAGGTCGCGCAGCGTCTGGCGCGTGAGGGAGGGGTAACCCGGCAGACTCTTCACCCTTCGATTTCGACTTCCTGGTCGACCTTGCACTCGCGGCACAGATCGATGGTGTGGATCTGATCGCCGAGGAAGCGGCGCCGGATATCGACGGCCTTCTCGCCGTTCCACACCGCCTCGATCGAGGAGTTGGTGATGTTGCCGAGCACCTGCTTGCGGGAATAGTCGGTGCAGCAGAGCACCATGTCACCGTTGAAGTTGATGTACCCCTGCTTGAAGAGACGCGTGCAGGTGGAGAAGTACTCCATGTGCCCCGAGACCGAGAACGACTCCGCGTCGCGGATGTTGCCGCCGCGGTTCTCCAGCGCCGTGTACTTGGACCGCACGCCGCGCTTCTTCCAGTAGCCAACCGCCTTCTTCGCGTCGATGATGTCGGTGGCGACCATGGTGATCCAGACCTTCGGCCATTCCGTCATCCGCCGGCGCTGCTGCTCGAGCAGATGGTTCACGTTCTCCATCGTGTGCTCGAAGTGCATCTTGCCGCGCATCGTCGTCTCGTAGGAATCCTTCTCGATCCCCTGGAACGAGATGTAGAGCGCGTGCAGCGCCTCGCCAATGTCGAGCATCTCGTTGACCTTGTCCTTGGTCAGCAGGCCGCCGTTGGTGGTGACGACGACCTTGCTGTCGGGGATCTGCTCGTGGATGTAGGCCACCCTCCTGAAGAGGTCCTTGTCGATGAACGGCTCGTTCATGAGGTAGGGGCTGATGCGCCGTACGCCGTGCGCGCGCGCCTCGGCGATGATCCTCTTGAACAGCTCATCGCTCATACGCCCCTTGGGCTGGAAGTCGAACGTCTCGCCGAACGGGCAGAAGACGCAGTCCGCCTGGCAGCCGGTGACCGTCTGGATCTGGAGCGTGCGCGGGAACTTCGGCACGGGGCGACGCGTCACGCGCTTGCGCATGATCGCCAGCAGCCCATCTCCGGGCTCGTCGAGATAGTACTTGTTGATCTTGATGGACTTCATCGGGGCGCCGCTTCGCGAGGGTTTGGGTTGTCGTCTTGTTGGTGCGCAGATTATAGAAATGCCCCCCGCGAATAGCAATTCCGAGCGACGACTCCCGGCCATCCAGCGACCTGTGCTAAGTTGCTCCACTCAATGGAGATCCTCTACTTCTACCGCGTCCCGGTCCCCGACCCGCGGGCCGACGCCGTCCAGATCGTGAACACTTGCGCGGGGATGGCGCGCGCCGGGGCGGGAGTGAGGCTGCACGTGGAGACGCTGGCCGCGGGCTCCGTGACCGAGTGTCTCGCCTTCTACGGCATCGAGAACCCGGCGGCCGGTGGCGCGGGCTCTCTGGACGTCGTGCCCCTCGGGACCCACTGGTCCTGGCCCATGTTCGCCTGGAAGACGCGCGCGTCTCTCGCCGCCGCGCGCGCGCCGGCGTGTCTCTTCGTGCGCGAGGTGCGCCCGTACGTTCCATCGCTCATCGCACGGGCCAGGAGGCGGGGGCTCAAGGTGATCTTCGAGGCGCACAACGTGTCGGCGTCGCTCGTGGAAGAGAAGCGGGCCCGCGCGTCCGACGATGTCGCAGCCGCGCGCCTCCGCGAGCGTGCCGCAGCGCGCGCGCAGCTCGAGCGGCGGATCCTGGCCGGCGTCGATGGGCTCGTCTGCACGCAGGCGGCGACGCTGAAAGGGCTCACACCCCTGCTGCCACCGGGCCTCCCTTCCATCGTCCTGGGCAACGGGACGCGCCTTGCTCCTGCCGCGACGAGCGCCGCGGGCGCGCCCCGCGACATCGACGTCCTCTACTGCGGGTCGCTGAAGCCGTGGAAGGGAGTGGACGGGCTCGTTGCCGCTATGAAGCACCTTCCCGAAGCGAAGCTGACGATCCTCGGGCCATCCACCCCATCGGACGTCGAGCGGCTGGTGACGCTGGCGCGCTCGCTCGGCGTGTCGGAACGCCTCACCATCCTGCCGGCGGTCCCTCCGTCGCAGGTATGGAGCTTCTATGCGCGGGCGCGCGTGGGGGTCATCCCGCTCCCCGGCGCCGAGTCCGTCGAGGCCCGCGACTTCACCTCGCCGCTGAAGCTCTTCGAGATGATGGCGGCCGGCCTTCCCGTCGTGGCGAGCCGGCTGCCGTCGCTCGCCGAGTACGTGACCGACGGGCAGGAGGGGTTGCTGGTGGCGCCCGATGACTCTGAAGCGCTGGCCGCCGGGATCCGCAGGCTGCTCGCCGACGCCCCGCTGCGCGCGGCGATGTCCGACGCGGCCCGCAGGCGTGCCGCGGAGTTCACGTGGGACGCGCGCGGCGCGCGCATCGTCACGTTCGCCGGGAGCCTCTGGCGCGCAGCAGGCGCGACGCAATGACGTCCGGCGGGGCCGGGGACATCGCATCGAGCGCGCGCGCGGGCCGGCTCCTCATCCTGCTGTTGCTCGCCGCCATCGGCATCAGGCTCCTGGTGTGCTTCGCGCTGCTGCCTCGATGGGAGGAGTCGCGTGGCGCGGCGCACTTCCCGGACGGCTATCCGTATCTCGCGCAATCCCTCCTGAGCGAAGGGACGCTGGGCTTCGGCCCGTGGGGCGGAGCCAGCCCGACGACGACGAAAGGACCCGGGTTCCCGGCCTGGCTCGCCATGGGGATCGCCGTGGGGGGCGACAGCCCCGCGTGGCTCGGCTTCTGGTCGGGAGTGCCGACTTTGCTCCTCGCGTGGTTCCTGGGGCGCACGATCGCGCGGCGCTTCGGCGTCATTCCGGCTGCGGTGGCGGTGGTCGCGCTCACATCCCATCCGGTTGCCGTCGTCCTGACGGCGCGCGTGCTTCCCGACGAGTTCTATGGAGCGCTCGGGATGGGGGCCTGTCTCGCGTGGGTCTCCGCGACCCGCGCGACGACATCCCGCGCGAAGCTCGCCTTCGCCGCGCTCGCGGCCATGCTGCTCGGCGCGCACATGCTCGCGCGCTCCACGGGGGTGCTCACGCTCGTTGCCATCGTCATGACGGGGGCGTTCTTCTCGAAGGGCCGCTCATTCCTCACCGCGAGCATCGTCCTGCTCGCGCTCGTTCCCCCGCTGCTCTGGTCGGTCAGGTCGAGCCGGCTGGAGGAAAGGCCCGTCTTCGTGCACTCGCTGGCGGCGTACAACTTCTGGATCGGCGAGGCGTTCGACCGTTTCGGATTCGGCTGGATCGACAAGGAGCGACGGCGTCGCACGATGGACCTTCTGATCGAGTGTGGGGGCATCGAAGAAAAGGATCGGGCCGGGTTTCACTACGCGAACCTCGAGCCGCGCGCGGTCGCGGCCATGGAGACGCGGCTTCAGGGAGCGGCCGCGGATCTGGTGCAGAACCATCCTCTGCAGTACTTCGGCCGCTGCGTGAGAGGGCTCTACAGATTCTGGATCCAATCCCAGTCGCGCACGCGCACCATCCAGTACGCCGTCGTCGTCCTGCCGCTGCTCGCGGTCGCGGCCGTGGGGGCGTTCAACATTTGCCGGCGCGGCTCAGGCGACACGATGGACATGCTGTGTCTCGTCGCCATCGCCCTGCACAACGTCGCCTACGCGATGATCCTCCCGATGGGGCGCTTCGGCGTCGAGGTGTATCCGCACGTCGCCTGGCTCGCGGCCGGTGGTGTATTGGCCCTGACGTCCTGGACGAGCAAGAACGCGACCGACCGGGACAGTCACCTCGATCCGAAGATCTGACGCCACCAGGTCTGCAGCGCCACGATCTGCCATACGCGTCCGTTCAGGGCGGCGGATCCGGGGCCCTCGGGCGCCGCCTCGAAGCTCGCTTTCAGCCGCGCCATCGTATCCGCGTCGAAGATCGCCTGGCGCTGCACCAGCGACGGATCGAAGGCAGCCTCCGTGAGCCCGCGCAGGGGCCCTTTCATCCACCGCCCGATGGGCGTCTGAAACCCATGCTTGCGGCGCCAGACCAGGTCGCGCGGCAGGAGCGACTCCGCCGCCCGCTTGAGCAGATCCTTCGAGGATGACCCTCGCAGATGCAGATTGACGTCGAGGCGCGCCGCCCACTCGACGAAGTCCTGATCCATGAAGGGTGAGCGCGAATCAACTCCGTGAGCGCCGCACATCTTGTCGGCCTTCATCAGGAGATCCTCAGGCAAGCCGTGTGCAGCATCCAGCCGGATGGCGGCCTCCACCGAGCCGCGCGCACCCCATCCCACCGGCGCGTCGAGGTAGGTGGCGGCGGTGCGTGACATGTCCACCGACCTGGCGAACGCCGGGTTGTAGATCGCGAGCCGCTCGGACGGCGTCCACTTCTGCCTGATGCTCAGGTAGCGCTGCCCCGGCGGCAGCGCCGCGAGCCGGACCATCTCGCGCGACCGACCCCGGTTCTTCAGCTCGGCGAAGAAAGCCATCCCCGGGATCAGGGCCCGCACGATGGAGGGCATGCGCGCCAGCGCATCCAGCCGCTTGAGCCGCCGGAACCAGTGGTCTCCGGCCAGCAGGGCGTCGGCGCCGTCTCCCGTCAGGGCCACCGGGGCGGTGCGGGACGCCTCCCGCGCCAGCACGAAGGTCGGCAGGCACGCCGCATCGGCCATCGGCTCGTCGAGCTGCGCGATGACGCTTCGGGCGGTCTCGGCGTCCATCTCGTCGCAGGAGATCTCGTGATGATCGGAGCCCAGCAGCCGCGCCACGCGGCGGGCGTGCTGCGATTCATCCAGCCGCCCCTGCGCCGGAAAACCGATCGAGAGGGTCGTGGGCGCGCGGCCTGTGGCGCGGGCGTAGAGCGCGGCCACGACGCTCGAATCCAGGCCGCCGCTCAGGAAGATCACCGCGCGACGATCGTCGGGGATCCGGCGCGCGAGCGCCTCGGAGAGCCGCGCGATCGCCTCGGCGGGCTCCGCCTGCGTGCCGTCGCTCGCGGGGAGTTTCCAGTAGCGAACCAGATTCCACGATGCCTGGCCGCCCGAGCTGGGCCGTCCCAGCTCGACGCCGACGTCGATGCTGACGCAATGCCCCGACGGCACCTTGTGCACCTGCCTGAGGATGGTCCATGGCGCCGGGATGTAGGTGAAGGCGAGATAGGCGTCCAGCGCCTCCGGGCGCAGCGCGCGATCCGAAGGCAGCCCCGCCGCGATCAGCGCCTTGATCTCGGAAGCGAACGCGATGCCGTCCTGCGTCGAGGTCCAGTAGAGCGGCTTCTCGCCAAGCCGGTCGCGTGCGAGGATCAGCCGCCCGCGCGCGGGGTCCAGCGCGGCGACCGCGAAAGGCCCCTTCAGCCGCGTCGCGAGCGCCGCGGGATCGCCCGAAGACTCGGAGAACGCCCGCTCGAGCGCGGCCTGTGAGTTCGCGACGGAATCGGCGGCAATCGGACCCGGAGCCGCCGCGCCGGCTAGCGTGGCGCGATCGAGCCAGCGGACGCCGCCGCGGTGCGCGATCGCCCCGGTCATGACGCCGCGCAGCGCAGAGGCGCGCGCATCGTCCTGCCCCGTCGGGCCGGCGCGGGCCGCTGTCACCCAGCCGCAGATCCCTCCCATGACGGTTCGGTTCCCCCGGCCGGAAGCGGCTGCCGCCGGATCGGTGAGGACCGACCCCGCCGCGGCGCCGATGGCGGAGAGGAGACTATCGCGGGGCGTCGCGAGACGTCCACTGGCCGAAGGACTGCGCAAGTAATATGTTTGCGGCGATGGTCGACCAGACCCGCGGCAGGAAAATCCACCTCATCGGGATCTGCGGCACCGGCATGGGCTCGCTCGCCGGGTTGCTCGCGGAGGCGGGCCACGAGGTCCGCGGCTCCGACGAGAGTGTCTTCCCTCCCATGTCCACGATGCTGCGGAGCAAGGGGATCCCGATCCTCGAGGGGTACAAGGCGGCGAACCTCGACACCGGGGGACGGCCCGACTTCGTCGTGGTGGGGAACATCGCGAGCCGCGACAACCCGGAAGTGCAGGCTATGCTCGGGTGGAAAATCGAATACGCCAGCATGCCCCAGACGATCGGGAAATTCTTCCTCGAGGACCGGCACTCCATCGTCGTCACCGGGACGCACGGCAAGACCACGACGTCGGCGCTCATCGCGCGGATGCTGATGTCCGCCGGGCTCGACCCGTCGTTTCTCGTCGGCGGCGTCCTGAAGGACCTCGACACCTCATTCCGGCTGGGGGCTCCGGGGGGTCTGTTCATCATCGAAGGAGACGAGTACGAGACGTCGTTCTTCGACAAGGGGCCCAAGTTCCTCCACTACCGCCCGAAAACTGCCGTGCTGACCAGCGTGGAGTACGACCATGCCGAGATGTTCCCGGACCTCGACGCCGTCAAGGAGGCCTTCGCGCGCTTCGTGGAGCTGATACCCCCCGCGGCTTCGGGGGGCACACTCGCGGTCTGCGCCGACGACCCGCTCGCTCTCGAGATCTCCGGCAAGTGCCGCGGCGAGGTCGTCACTTACGGGCTCTCTCCCTCCGCGCGGATCCGCGGCGAGATGATCGAGACCGGGCCCGACGGCACACGGTTCCGCGTCCAGGAGAACGGCAACGACCTGGGAGTGTTCCGCCTGTGGCTCACCGGAGATCACAACCTGCGCAACGCGCTGTCGGGGATTGCGGTGGCTCGCTCCCTCGGTGTGCCGCTCGAATCGATCGTGACGGGGCTGGAGGCCTTCGCCGGAGTGCGCCGCCGTCAGGAGATTCGCGGGGTCGTGGACAACGTCGTCGTCGTGGACGACTTCGCCCATCATCCCACGGCCGTGCGCGAGACGATCGGCGCCATCAAGGCCCGTTTCCGCGGCCGGAGGGTCTGGGCGATCTTCGAGCCGCGGACGAACACCTCGCGCCGCGACGTCTTCCAGGAGGAGTACGCGCGCGCCTTCGACGGAGCCGACAGGATCGTGATCGCTCCGGTGGACCACCCGGAGCGGGCCCCCGAAGGACGCCGCTTCGACGTGGAGCGCCTCATCGACGATCTGACGGGACGCAGCCTGGCCGCGGAGACCGTTGCCGACGTCGATCGGATCGTGAAGCTGCTCGCCGACGAATTGCGTCCAGGGGACGTGGTCCTCGTGATGAGCAACGGCAGCTTCGGCCGCATCCACGAGAAGCTGCTCGCCGCTCTCGGCGCGCGCGTCACGTCGCGCGCTGCGGGCTCCCAGCCTCTCTGAAGCGATCCGCCAGCGCCTGTCCGCTTGCCGCAATGGAAAACTGCGACACGACCACCCTGCGTCCTTCGCGCGCGCACCGCTCCCGCAACGCCGCGTCCCGCGTCATCCGCTCGATGGCGTCCGCGAGCGCCGCGGGGTTGCGTTCCGGGACGAGCAGCCCGCTCTCCCCGTCGCGCACCACCTCGGGGATCCCCGAGATGGCCGTCGAAACCACGGGGACGCCTGAGGCCATCGCCTCGAGGATCGTGTTGGGGATCCCGTCGCGATCCTGATTGGCCAGCACGATGCAGGGAAGGACGAAGACCCCCGAACGCGCCAGCACCTCGGGAATCCGGTCGTGCGGGATCGTGCCGGCGAGGCTGACCTCCCGCGACAGACCCAGGCGTTCGATCTGCCCGGCAAGCGCCTCGCGCCGATCGCCGTCTCCGTGGATCTCCAGTGTGCAGGACACGCCGCGCGCCTTCAACAGCGCGAGCGCCTGCAGCAAATCCGGGAATCCTTTCTTCTCCTTGAGCCGGCCGATGGAGACGAGACGCCCGGCGGGGACGGCAGCGCCCGCAGGGCGCGCGGTGAAGCGCTCCAGATCCACGCCGTGATAGACCCGCGCGATGCGCGACGGCGGGATGCCGATCCCCGCGCAGCGCGTCACGAGCCAGCGCTCGTTGAAGGCGGTGCAGGTCGAGACGAAGCGCGCCACCCGGATCTTCTCGTCGAGCCTCCCCGGGTTGGTGTAGAGATCGTTCGCGTGGCCCGTGAACGAGAAAGGAAGCCCCAGGTAGCGCGCCGCGGCGAGGGCGGCATCGGCGAGGTAGTCGGCGTGCTGCGCGTGTACGTGCCGCGCGCCCGAGCCCCTGATCCGCGAGGCGATGAAAAAGACTTCTCCCAGGTGGGAGAGACGCGCCATGCGCCCCCCGAGTCCCCGTATCGTGCCGAGGGCCTTCATGAAACCCAGCGGGGAGCGCAGCAGGCACGCGATCGTGGCGGCGATGCAGGCCCACGATGACCCGCGCGGCACGTAGGTCGTGCGCGCGATCCATGGCGCCATGTCGGCGGCCGCCGCGACGTCATCGAAGGGAGGGCGGAAGGAGAAGACCCGAAGATCGATGCCCGCCTCGAGAAGACCCCTCACCTCGTTGAGGACCCAGCCCCCTCCCCATCGGGGAAAGCGGTTGGCGACGTACGCGACGATCATCGCTGACTCCATGGCGTTGCGGTCATTCTTGCCCACATTCAATGCCCCTTGCTGGCGCGCATTCCCCAGCCTATCTGGCCCGGGCATTGCAGGGATCCAGGAACCATGACCGAACGGACCGACGGAGTCATACCGTTGGCACCTGACTCACTGTCCTCGTTCTTGACGAGCAATCCAAGTATTTGTATATTTGCGATGGATCGTGAAGCCACTGATCTGGCTTGGTAGCTCTCGCGCGGATGTGAGACGCTTCCCAGCGAAGGCGCGACGCATCGCAGGGTTTCAACTCTGGCGCGTCCAGCTTGGCCTTAGCCCCAACGACTGGAAGCCGATGCAAGCGCTTGGTTCCAGCGTACAGGAGATTCGAATCCGGACAGGCCTCGACCATCGGGTGCTCTACGTTGCCAAGTTCGCGGAGGGCGTTTACGTGTTACACGGCTTTGAGAAGCGGACGCAGAAGTCGGCAAGGCGAGACATCGAGATCGCAAGGAAACGCCTGAGCGAGCTTGTAGTTGAACGAGGCGGAGTGCGAAGGCATAGGTGAGTCATGAGACAAAGGAGAACTCGCTCGACAGGCAACGTGTTCAGAGATCTAGCCTTCTCCGCCGAGGAGGCGGAACACCTGCGTGTGCGTGCAGACCTCATGGTCGAGCTGGACAAAGTCATCACAAGGCGTGGGCTCACTCAGCAGCAGGCTGCGAAGATCATGGGCGTAACGCAGCCAAGAGTGAGTGACCTTCTGAGAGGCCGAATCGACCTTTTCAGTGTGGATACGCTCATCGACATGCTCGCACGGCTGGGAATCATCGTCAGACTCTCTGTGAAGCGATCCGGGACTCCCAAGAGAGTTGCCTGACACAGGAGCCGTCGACGCAAAATAGGCCGCCTCGTTCGTATCGCAATGTGCCATTCCCCAGACACAGTTTGAGCCGATGCGATCAGGCCTTCAGGACGGCCACGGGGCGCATGCGGGCCGCCGGGGCCGCCAGGCCGCAGCGGGCCGCGATCGCGACGACCTCGTCGATCCCCTCGTCGGTGAGATGCTCCACCGGCTCCGGGCTGCGCGAAGCGTACCCGTAGCGGCGCGTCACCTGCCCCGTCCGCGGCCGCAGCAGGCCGGCCTCTGCGAAGCGCTCGACGGTGCGCCCTGCTCCATGATCGACCGAGTGCAGTGAATCGGCGGCACCAGCGCGTCCCACGACGACGTACGACGACGTGCGGTTCGTGCCGGGGATCATGACCGGCTGCCCGATGCCCGCGTAGGGGTGTCCCGGCGGGAGCATCGATGGCCCGACGGTGCGCGCGGCGTTGTGACGATGCACCCAAAGATCCTCGCCGCCGATCCGCTCGCGATGGATCGTGTTGTGCGACAGGTCGGCGACGATGCCGAGCATCAGATCCTTGCGTCCCGTCGTTGCGCGCAGCGCGCGCTGGATCAATCCCGTCACGGCGACGCGGTTCGCATAGCCAAAGTTCGCCGCGATGGCCAGCGTCAGCCTGAGACGCACCCCTTCCGGCGCATCAGCCGGCACGGGGACGTAGTCGGTCCTCTGGAAGTAGCGGCGCCAGCGATTCGCCACGTCGGCGGGGCTCCTGATCCCCTTCGCATGGAGGACCAGCTTCCTGAAGAAGAGAGCCCGCCGCTTCTTCGCGTCAGTCTTGCGCCGCCAGGAGTAGAGGCGTCCCAGGTCGTGGCCCAGCCGCTCCGAGCCGGTGTGGAACATCATCACCACGCTCCCCTGCGCGATCCCCATCGCGGCGCAGGCTTCACGATCCAGCACCTCCTCCACGACCTGCAGCTCCAGGAAGTGATTGCCCCCACCGATGAAGGCGAAGCTCCTGCGCCCCGAGTCGATGCAGCTGTGATCCATCGCCTCGGTGATCTGTGAATCGGTGGGATCGTCCTGCGCGAAAACGTCGCCGCCGAACTCGATCCGCTTGCACATGGCGAGGTCCACCGCAAAGCGCGCGGCCGCCGCCGGTGCGCCGCGCCGGCAGAGCTGGATCACCTCGTCCGCGCTCAGGACCGGATGGCGGCGGCGCCGCGGCAGGTTCTCCCGGATTGAGTCCATGAGACGATCCTGAAAATCCTCCGTGAGGTCCGAGGCGACGAGCGGCGTCGAGAGCAGGTTCATGCCGCAGTTCTGCGACGGGCTGGAGAGCCCCACGACGATCTCCGAGCGCGTCGCGATCGCGGTGCTGGAAGGGGTCTCGAGCCGGTCCTTCCAGTGCAGGTCCGGGAGCGCCACCACCGGGGCCGCCACCCAGGGGAGGGTGGCGACGTGCAGGAGCCGATCGAGCGCGGCCGGATCCGGCTGGGTATTCTCCCCTGCGTAGACCCGCACCCCCTGCCCCGACCCCGGGCGGATGAGACGCGGCCCGCCGGCGGGGCTGTCGATCATCGCGCTGCTCACACCTTCGCTCCGGGCGCGGTGCCTCTGGCCACGGGCGCGCCCGAGCGGGCCTCCTCCACCAGCCTGGCCGCGGTCGCCGCGATCGACTCGGACGCGCCGATCGTGAACACGCCGCAGCGCACGGTTGCGAGGAGGTTCTCGAGCCGCGCGGCCGGCGCGGCAGAGGGCCCCCCGCGCTGCGCGGCCATCATCGTGAGCAGCGCCGCCACGGGACGATGGTCCTCGATCTCGCGCGCCAGGTCGTTTCCCGCGCGCAGCATCTCAGCGCCCTGCTGCGCCGCGATCGGCTCGAAGCCCGGACGCTCTCCCACCTGCAGCAGGAACATGGCTCCGGGGGGCGCGCTCTGCGCGCGCTGCGCCTGGCCCACGCGCCAGGTGGCCTTGGGATGCGCCGCGCGCGGGAGCGACGACCGCTCCGGGGCGACCCCCGCCGCGGCAATCCCCGCAAGCGCGGTCCCGTCGAGGCGCACCGGCTCGGGGCAGGCGTAGATCATCTGCTCGTCGTGAAAGAGAAGATTGTCCGAGATCAGCCGCGTCCCGGGCATCGACAGCAGCGTCATCGCGAGCGTCGACTTCCCCACGCCCCCCTGTCCCGCGAGCAGCACGGCCTGCCCCGTGGGGAGCGCGACCGCCGACGCGTGCAGCAGACCCCAGCCTCTGGTGCGCATCAGCCACCACGCGACCGGCGAATAGACCATCGCGTACATCAGCTTGAAGAAAAGGCGGCTGCGCTTGCGCTCCACGCGCGCCGGATTCATGTAGCGGATCCTGCGGGCAAGCCCGCGCGGCGCGTACGCGCAGTGAGCGTCCACCGCCAGGCGTCCCGGGCCCGTCCCGCTCATGAGGAACGACAGGCTCAGCTCCGGGAATCCCGGCACACGCGTCCACGTGCAGCGCAGCCCGTCGCTCCCCTCGCGCTCCAGCGTCATGCCGCGTCCGGCGCGCAGCGTCGAAGCGGACCGTGGCGCGGCGACGGCGTTCGACGGCGCGCCACCCCAGCGCCAGTCACCGTGGATCGCGACGACCGCCTGCGAAGACGGCCCTTCCGACGCCTCGAAGTGCGCGCGCACGTACGCGCGCAGGTCGGGGTCGACCATCGTGAGGCCGATCGGAAGCCCGTGCAGGTCGAGGATCAGATCGTTCATGCCTGCGGCGCGGGATCGGCCTGCGGCTGGTGAGCCGGATCCCCGCTGTCCCTGAACTGGGTCTCGTAGAGACGCCGGTAGAGTCCGCCGCGCGCCAGCAGCTCGTGATGACGTCCCACGTCCACGATGCGCCCCTGGTCCATCACGACGATCCTGTCGGCGTGGAGCACCGTGGAGAGCCGGTGCGCGATGGCGATCGTCGTGCGCCCCTTCACGAAGGCATCCATCGCGTCCTGGATGAGCCGCTCGCTCTCCGTGTCCAGCGAGGAGGTCGCTTCGTCCAGCAGGAGGATCTCCGGGTTGCGGATGATCGCGCGCGCCAGCGCGATGCGCTGCCGCTGCCCGCCGGAGATCCTCACGCCGCGGTCCCCGACGATCGTCTCGTAGCCGCCGGGAAGCTCCGTGATGAACTCGTGCGCGTGGGCCGTGCGGGCCGCGGCTTCGATCGCCTCGCGCGTCGCCTCCCGCTCGCCGAAGGAGATGTTGCCCGCGATAGTGTCGTGGAACAGGATCGCCTCCTGCGTCACGAAACCGATCCTGCGCCTGAGGGACTGCAGCGTGACGTCGCGGATGTCCATTCCGTCGATGGTGATGCTGCCTCCGGTGACGTCGTAAAAACGAGGGATGAGGTTCACCAGCGTGGACTTCCCCGCGCCGGAGGGGCCGACCAGGGCGATGAACTCCCCGCGGCGCACCTCCAGGGTGACGTCGCGCAGCACCGGCGCGGGCCTGTCGTAGGAGAACGAGACGCCATTGAGCTTCAGACTCTCGCGCAGCGGTTTCAGCTCTACGGCGTCGGGCTTGTCCTGAAGGTCGGGCACCAGATCCATCTCGGCGAACACGTCGGCCGCGCCTGCGACGCTCTCCTGGATTTCGCTCATGGCGTTGTTGATCTTCTTGATGGGGCTGTAGCAGGCGACCATGCCGGCGTAGAAGGTGATGAAATCGCCCGGGGTCATCTCGCCGCGCAGCACCGAGACGCCGCCCAGCAGGAGAAAGACGATGACGAATCCGGCGGAGAAGATCTCGACGACGGGCTGGAGCATCGACTTGGCCCGCGCGCCGCGCATGTCGTAGCGGAAGCCCTGCTCGTTGGCCTCCGCGAACCCTTCGCGCGCGTGGTCCTCCATCACGAAGGCCTTGACGATGCGGATCCCCTCGACACTGCGCTGGAGGGTCTGCACCATGTTGGCGCGCTCGCGCAGGGAGCGCCCCGTCGAGCGGCGGATCAGGCGCCCCGTCACCAGGATCACGACCCAGTTCAGCGGGAAGATCAGCATCCCGAGCAGCGCCAGCCGGTAATTGATCATCACGGCGAGGCTGAGCGCGCCCACGATCATCAGCGGCTCGGTGATGATCTCCGACAGCACCGCGGTCATCCCCTTCTGCATCTGGTTCAGGGAGTTCGTGAACCGCGAGATGATCATCCCCGACTTGCGGCGGTCGAAGTAGGTCACCGACTGCGACATCAGGCTGTCGAAGAGCTGGAGACGCATGTCGGTCATGCTGCGCTTGGAGAGCCAGTTGGACCAGTAGGACTTGAGGTAGAAGCTCAGGCTCTTGAGCAGCGTCGTGATCAGGATCAGCGCCGAGATGATGAACAGGGCGCGGAACTTGTTGTCGAAGACCCTCTTCTGGAGCCATTCGGCGATCTCCTTGCGCGTGCCGCGACGCCAGAAGCTGCCGCTGAACATGTCGTGCCGCCGGTCGGGACGTACCATCACCAGCGCCGTGACGCTCTCGCCGGGCGCAAGCCGCACCCCCTCCTGCAGCTCGACGCGCGATCTCCAGTTCCGGCCGAGGATGTCCGCCTCGAGCTGGATCCCCTCGCGCGCCCGATCCCCGCGGTTCCTGATCACCACCGGGATCGCGATCTCCCCCTCGGTCCTGAAGCCCTCCAGCACGACCATCTCATCGCCGAAGACGGTCCAGTCCTTGCCGAGCCGCCCTTCCCAGCCCCCGGGCCACTGCGCACGGGCCTTGAGGTCTTCGGACTCCTTGCCCGACGCGTCGAGCACGCGCATGCCGAGCCTCATGTCGGCCTCCTCGCGCGCGAAGAGCGTGTCGAAAAGAGGCTTCATCGCGCCGAGAGATCCCACCGACAGCGCAACGGTCACGAATGAGAGGACGAGCACCTGGATGACGCGCCACTTGTAGGGCTTGAGGTAGCTCAACATCCTGAGATAGAGCGTCACAGTGTCGGCCTTTCGCGCCAGGCGGCGCGCGATGTCTGAGACGCGCGCGAGCCGGCAAGCGCCGTCTCGTAGGCGAGGAGCGTGGATTCGGCGAGCTGGCCGATGGAGTAGCGCGCGACGACCTCGAGCCGGGCGCTCTCGGCCAACCCGCGAGCCCTGGCGGGATCGGCGATCAGGACGCGCAGAGCCTTCTCGAGCGCCCCAGCGTCACCCGGCGGCACGACGAACCCCGTCTCGCCGTTTCGGATCATGCCGCGCGCCCCGCCGATGTCGGTGGCCACGATCGGGATCCCCAGCGCCATCGACTCCTTGATCGCCGCGGACGACGCGTCGCAATCCACCGAAGGGAGCACCGCGATGTCGAAGGCCGCTTCCACCTCCGCGATGTCGCTGCGAAACCCCAGAAAGTGCGTGATGGGTGTGAGGCCGCGCGCTCGAACCTCTTCTTTGAGGTCCGCTTCGAGTGGGCCCGTGCCCGCCAGAACGAGCGCGATGCGCGGGTTGTCGGCGCGCAGCCGCTCGACAGCCTGGAACAGGTGCGTGTGCCCCTTGTCGCGCACCAGGCGTCCGGCGACGCCGATCAGCGTGTCGCCCGGAGCGACCCCCAGGGCCTTTCTGACCGGCTGGCCATCCACCCCGGCGTGGAAGAGATCGGCTCTGTAGGCCGAGGGAATCACCGAGATGCGCGAAGGATCGATCGTCCCGTCGTTGAGGAACTCCGCGTACTGCGCCCTGACGCTCTCGTCCACGAGGATCAGATGGTCCACGAAGCGGCCATAGAGCGCGCGGTTGGCCGCGTTGGTGCGCACGTGTTTGGTGTTGTGCCGCGTCAGGACGAGCCGGCGCGGCGGCCCCCCCGCGATCGCTCGCGCCATCGCCGACACCCACGTGTCCTGTGAGCCATGGACGTCCACGATGTCGAAGCGCTCGCGGCGGAGGAGGGATCGCATCCTGCGTACGTCGTTCAGGAAGGAGAAGGCGCGCGCGGGAGGATGGAATCGGAAGGAGTCCACGATGGCGATGTCAGCGCCGCTCCCGGCGGCGCGCCGCGTCAGCTCCCCTCGGGGCGCGGCGATCGTCACGCGGTGACCGCGATGCACCAGCTCCTGGCTGAGCATCAGCACCCTCGCGGCCTGGCCGCCCCATCCCCTGTGGAAATCCGTGTGCAGGATCCTGAGAGGGTTCATCGATGGTAAAGTGTGGCTATGTTGTTCTCCGATGGGCACTTGCCGGCACGGTCGCCGAACGCGAGATTATATCACAGCCCCCCGGCTCCAGCCCCTCATCGCGCGGCGATCCGCTCCTCTTGACCTCGAACCGGCAGAGCCAGCGGGGCAGGATTCACGACTACGTCGGCCGCAACGTCCTGCCCTCGCTCGGCATCGCGGGGCGCTCCTTCGCGATCGAGCCGCCGCCGGACACCGGGACCCGGTCCTCGCTGTGGCTGATCCGGATCGAAGGGATACAGCCCTTACTTCTCCGATCGTTCGCGCGACGCCGTCAGGCCAGAGCCAGCGTCACGGCGATGCGTCACATGGAGGCGCACGACCTTCCGGCGCCGAGGGTCGTCTTCGACGACCTCCGCATCGCGCCGTGGCTGGCCGGGCTCCTCGGAGCCAGAGGGCCGCACTGCGTGACCATCGAGACCTGGATCGACGGGCCATCGCACGCGCGGCTCACCGATCCCGCGGCCATCGCCGCCGCGGCGCTGAAGACGGCGGAGCTGCTCGCGCGCATGCATCAGGTGACTCGTGACGCGTGGGGCCGGCCGGATCGCCCGCGCGCCGATTCCTTCGCCGGCCACGCGCTGGGCGTCGCGCGCAGGATGATCCGCGACCTGGGGAGAGGGGGCTGGCTGGATCCTCCGGCGCGCAAGCGCGCCGGGGAATTGCTCGAGAGCTTCCGGGATCGCGTCGCTGCCATCCGTTCGTTCCGCCTCGTGCACAACGACGTCAACCGGCACAACGTCGTCGTCGCGGCGGACGGCCACGTGGCTCTGGTGGACCTGCATCGGATCGCATACGAGCCCTTCCCCGAGGAGGTGCTCAACGCGTCGTACCATTTCTGCCGCAAGGACCCGGTTCTCGCCGCGCAATTCGAGCAGACCTACTTCGCGCGCGCGGGGGACGCGATGCGCCGTCTCTTCGACGAGACGCGGGGCTTCTTCGAGCCGCTGCACTACCTCAAGAAGCTGCACCGGCGAGCCACGACACTCGGGCGGCGGGGCCTCGCGCCGGACGACGCCAAGATGACGCGCTACCTGCGGGGTCTTCTGGGTTAGCCGATCTCGACGATGGCCTCGGGGGTGCCGGTGAGGAACCGGCCGCCGGCCAGGGAGATCTCGAGCACATCGCCGCTGCGTATCCCGTACTCCTCCGGAGTCTCGACCCCCGGCTCGAACGTCACGACGTTCCCCGGGGCGAGACGCTCGTGATAGACAGGCGACAGGTAGGGGCGCTCTTCCGGCTCGAGTCCCAGCCCCTGGCCGATCCGCACGGGGACGAACTTGGAGAACCCGCGCGTTCCCAGCGACGAGCGCGCCTTCTCGTAGAGCGCGGCCGCCGATATCCCCTCGCGCGCCATCTCCACGGATCGGCTGCGGGACTCCAGGATCATCGCCTGGATCGTCTTCATCCTGCCGGTTGGCTGCCCGAGGATCCCCGTGCGCGAGACCCGGCCCCAGTAGCCATGCAGTCTCACCCCCAGCTCCATCACGATGGGGTCGTCCTTCACCAGACGCCGGTCGGTGGAGGCGGCGTGCCGGCGCGCCGTGTTCCCGCCGAACTGCGCGCGCCCCACGGCGCCAACCGGAATGCCGGCGACCGTTGCTGCGCGCCCCGCGATGAGCGCCGACAGGTCTTTCTCGGTCATCCCCTCGCGGATGTCATTCCAGCAGAGCGCGATCGTGCAGTCGGCAAGGATGGCCGCCGCGCGGATGAGCGCTATCTCCTCTTCCGACTTTCTCTCACGCAGGTAGCGCGTGAGCGGCCCCGCGGAGACGAAGACGACCTTCGGAAGGGCGGCATAGATTTCCGCCATCTCCTCGTAGTAGGTCTGCAGACCAAGCGCGATCCTCCTTTCCTGGAGCTTCAGGTCCTTGAGGTGCTCGATCAGCATCCGATCAGGGGCCTCGTCGTCTTTCCAGCGGACGATGCGATCGATCGGCCCGGGAGGCGAGCCGGCCCCCTCCTCCACGTCGGGGCACAGCAACATCGTTTGCCCCTCACGTGGCAGGACCAGGACGACGAACCGCTCCCGTCGCTGCAGTTCGAGGCCCGTCAGGTACTGCATGTCGGCGCCCGGCGGGATGATCGCGGCGTCCACCCCCACCATCGCCATGCGCTCCCTCAACGCCTTGACCCGCGCGGTATACGACGCCGCCCCGGGGGGCTGCGGGATGGCGGGGGCTTCGGGGATCGTCACTCCCCTGGGGCCGGGGGCGGGAACGGCCGGCACCGGGGACGCTGCCGCATCCGTCTGGGCACGGACGAGCGCGGGAGCCAGCAGGGCTCCCGCCGCGAGTGCTCCCTGGCCCAGGAAGCGGCGCCGCGACATGCCATTGCCGGCTCTCGTGACAGTCAACCTTTCTGCGCAACGCGTGTCTAACGCTGCGACAACCGAGAAGGATGAGGTCTCCGGATCATGTGCCGGGCCGGAGGCCTCGGTGGAGGGGCGGCCCGGGTCGCGCTCTCGAAAGAGATCGCGGGGTCCGGGTCGCCACTTCATGTCCGAATGCATACCGCGCCCCCTGCCTGCGTTGCCGCTCACTCCGGACTGGCCCCCCGACCCAGTGCTTCCTTCACCATGCCGCTCACGCGGCGATCGGCCTGCCTGTAGTAGCCGAGCATCATGCTGAAGTGGCGGCGCGACAGATCCGGATCGCCCGTGAGATAAGCCAGGCGCGCCCGATGGTAGTGGTACGTGGGGACCATCGCCGCGCGATACGGATCGGTGAGTAGCAACCCTCCCTCTTCGAGATTCGGCGGCCCGGGCGTCCGGTAGGTCAGCAGGCCTTCCTCGGCTTTCGCGAGGGAGGCGGTCGCGTCATCGAAGAGCTTGGATTGAATCTGCAGCTGCCCCAGGACGATCCAGTCCTCCACCCGGTTCTCCAGGGATGCCGCCTTCGCGAACTCGCTCACGGCCCCGGCGAGGTCCCCTTCCTTCAGCATGATCGAGCCTGACAGCCACACCTTCTCGAACCCCTCCGCCCCATCCAGCACCGGGGCGTCGGTCATCTGCTCGACCGTCTTCCAGGCCTCGACCGTGTCGCCGGCGCGCGTGCTCACGAGGCCGCGCAGCATCAGGATCTCGTTGCGCCTCGCGCTCCGCTCCTCCGCGCTGAGCGCCTCTTCATAGCGCGACAGCGCCGTGTGCGCCCTTTCCATCTGGCGGTCGCGCTCCAGGGGATCTCCGCTGGGGACTACGTCGCGCCGCATCTGGGCGACGGTCTTGAGCAGCGTCGCCGTCGCCCCGAGCTCCGCTCCCTCGGCGACCAGCGCCTCGAGAGAGGCCTCGAACACCTGCAGGGCCGCGTCGTAATGTCCTTCGAGCAGCTCCACGCTCCCCAGCATCAGGTCGGGATTCGCAGCGTCGCTGCGCGGCTTGACTCCGGCGCCGCCCATCCATGACTTCATCGCCTCGAGAGTCTCGCGGGCCGCCGCCGTCTGGCGGATGCGCGCGTGAGACTCCGCTTTCAGGGCCCGCGAGGTCATGGATTCCGGCCACAGTGCGATGGCCTGCCCGAACGCATCCGCCGCCGGCCCGAACTCTCCGATCGCCATGCGCGCGATCCCCAGAAACTGCAGCGATCGCGGGTCTTTCGGATCCCTCTCCACCGCCAGGACCCACGCTTTTTCGACGCCGCCGGATGGCTCGTCGAGCAGCAGACCCCCCAGCCCCTTCAGCACCGCGTCCCATTTCGCGGCGCCGCGTCCGGCAAGCGCACCACGACCGGCCATCCGGTACTCCACGTCGAGGAGCGACCTGAGACCTCCCCATGCCTTGGCCGCGAGCGGTGACGCCGGCTGTCTCACGCGGTCGACACCGCGCAGAGTGGTCAGCGACGCCTCCTGGTCTCCGTCCGCGATCGACAGATACGCGCTCTCGGCCGCGGCGAGCGCGAAGCCTGGGTCGAGCGCCAGGGCCTTCTCCAGTCCGGCGCGAGCCGCCGGGACATCGCCCGACGCCAGCGCGTCGAGGGCGAGAAGGAAGGAATCCACAGCTTCATCCGAGGGAGACAACGCCGCCGCCAGGGGCACCGGAGCGGGGGACGACTCCCCCAACCATCGCGCGTGCAGGTCCGCGGCCAGAGCATCGACGGCCGCCGAAAGCCCGGCCCGATCCTTGAAGGAGACCTTCCGCGCAGTGAATTTTCGCGGCTTGCCCCCTTCAGCCGCCTTGACCGTCCCCTGGGTTCTGATCTGCCACGGACCCCGCCCCTTCACCTCGATGGCGAGTGCCAGGTCAGCGCCCGCGGGATCTTTCACGACGCCGACCGATGCCGTGGATTCGAGCGCGGCAGTGAGCAGGCCGTCGAGCGACGTCTCGAGGGGCTCCGGGAGCGACACCGCCGCGATATCTCCCCAGCCGATGGTCGGCACGGGATCCGCGGCCAGCGCCCCGCCGCCGCGCAGTGCGCCGAGCAGGATGAAGGCTGCGATGATGGGCGCAGTGTCACTCAGGCGATGTCGGGGCGTTTTTGCGCTCATGTCCGGGGTCGTAGCGATTGGGGGGTTATTATAGACGCACAGCCAGTCTGATGACAGGCGGGGTGTGCGCAGGGAGACATTCCCTGCAACCCTTCGACTCGGCAGGCGGTCTAACCACAACATGATTAGCGATATGCGATGGACGCACCTTGTGCTGGCCGCGGCCCTTGCCCCCGGGTGCGTCGTCGTGCATGTGTCCGAGCCCGGACAGGTGGATCGTGTTTTCACCGACGTCGAGATGATGCGTCAAGCGGTTGCGGAGATACGGATACTGGCAACAGCGTTCGAAGCGTTCGCCGTTGACCAAAACCTATACCCAGTACCTGCGACCGTGCGTGGGGACGAACGGAGAGTTGCCGATCTTCCATTTTGGGATGTCCATGAACTGTCTGAGATTCTCAAGATCTACTCCCGATCGCTTCCCAAGCGCGACCCGTGGGGGACTCCCTACCTATTCTGGTCGGATGGAAAGCACTACATGTTGATCTGTCTCGGTGCAGACCGCGAGATTGCACGAATGGATCTGATGGAAGAGGTGGTGCGGGAGGTAACGCGAGAAGAGGATCTCCCACACATTTCCTCATACTGCATTGAGGACGAAATATTTCTTGCGGACGGCATTTTCGTATTGTCGCCGCGGGATCCCATGCAGCGATGTGTTCTTGATGGGAATACGCGGCGCTCGATACATTGACCAGTTCCAGAGAGGAGGCCCGGGAACGATGACCGCCTCAAGAGGAGTCAACGTCGATCTCAGCGGGCAGATCGCGCTGGTGACGGGGGGCTCGCGCGGCATCGGCCGGGCCTGTTCTCTCATCCTGGCCCGCGCTGGAGCCGCCGTCGCCGTCCACTATGGCCATCGCCACGCGGATGCCGACGAGGTCGTCGCGGCAATCCGCTCTGGTGGGGGGCGAGCGACCGCGGTGGCCGCCGACATGGCCAAGGAAGGCGAAGTGGAACAGGCCATCCGGCGCGCCACGAAGGAGCTGGGTGCGCCGACGATCCTGGTCAACAACGCGGGGATCTGGGAGGGACGGGCCGTGGAGGAGATGACCCCGGGCGATTGGGATCGTACCTTTGCGGTCAATGCGCGCTCGATGTTCCTCTGCGCGCGCGCCGTCGTGCCGGCGATGAAGGCCGCGCGCGCGGGACGCATCGTCAACGTCGCCTCCACCGCGGGGCAGCGCGGCGAGGCGTTCCATTCCGACTACGCCGCCAGCAAGGGGGCGGTCATCGCCTTCACGCGATCCCTCGCGACGGAGCTGGCATCCTTCGGCATCCGCGTGAACTGTGTCGCGCCGGGCTGGGTGGACACCGAGATGTGCGCCGAAGTCTTCGCGCATGGCGGCCGCGAGAAGATCGCATCCACGATCCCGATGGGGAGGGTCGGCCGTCCCGAGGAGATCGCCGAGGCCGTCCTGTTCGCCGCATCCGACCTCGCCGGGTTCATGACCGGCTCCGTCATCTCGGTCAACGGCGGCGCGGTCATGGCGTAAGTGACGTGAAGCGAAAAACTCGGTCGCGGCGGCCGCGTGGCGCCGGGTCCCGCCTTCTTCCTCCATCAAATGCGCGCATCATCCCGCGCATCGTCGCACGCAACGCACGGCGCCTGACGCGCGTCCTGATGGGGCTCGAGCCTCGCAACGCCATGGAGCGCGAAGCGCTGCGCGCCCTGGATGCGACCCGCCGACATCTTTCCGGCGCGCACCGCGCGCTCTTCCTGTTCGGGCCGGATCTGCGCGCGTGGCTCAATGCCAGCGAGGAAGCGCTGTTCCTGTCCCATCCCCCCGCTTCCGATGGCGTCCTGCTCGACAGGCTCGCGAAGAGCCAGTGGCTGGTGGAGGTCATGCCCGCGGGTCGCATGGACCGCGCAACGCGCAGGCGCGCGCGTGCTCTGGGACTCCGACTCCAACGGAATGCGTTACGGCGGTTGCCTTTGCTTCTGGCTTTCTACGCCCCACCCGGGACGTCCTTCGGTCCTTTCCTCCTGCGCGCCGAGCCCGACGGCGAAGAAGGGCGGGCCGCCGGGGAGATCCACATGCCCTTCCCGGTGCCGCTCACACTGACGATCGAGGGCCCCGCCCGGATCGCGCTCGACTCGGGCGTACCAGTCCCCATGGGTGGCTCGCCTCGATGGAGTGTGCGCCCCCTCATTGCCGGCGACACGCTCGTCCTGGCCCGACGCGCGGTCGCTACCCGGAAGGGGCTGCGCCCCGGCCCGCGCGTGGCCGGACTGGAGCGCAGGCTGGGACGTGCGCTGAGTCTCGTGCGCCGCGCGTGGCCCGAGGCCTCAGACGAGATCCTGCTCCACACCTGCGTCGTGATCCCGCTCTCCGAGCCCGGAACGGTCAGCTACTCGCTTCCTTCCCGGCCGCGCGTCTCGTACATCAACGTGGATGGGAAGTCGCTCGTCGATCTCGCGGACGATCTGCTGCACGAGACGGCGCACCACAGGCTGCACGCGCTGGAGGAGCTGGGTCCGTTGGTGAAGGACGACGGCGAGCCGCGCTACGTCTCGGCATGGCGCGGGACGCTGCGGCCGCTGCGCGGCATCCTGCACGGTGCCTATACGTTCACCTGGCGCGCGGAGCTCTTCGCGCGCCTGCTGGCGCTCGACGAGCGCCTCCCCCGCGCGTGGATCGCGCGCCAGCTCCGGCTGGAGATCGGGGCGCTTGCACGGACGCTCCAGGATCTCGCGGGGGCCCGCCGCCTCGGGCTGCTCACGCCACAGGGGATCGCGATCTGCCGCGCCATCGAGAGGCGCGTGGAGGAGCTGAGCCCGGGTGCATTGAAGCCCCAAGCGTGAACATGGAACGCGCTGTCGCGCCTCATTTCAGATTGAACTCGACTCTGATCGTCATGAAGACCCGGACCGGCTTTTCGCCCAGCATCGCCGGCCGGTACTTCCATCGCTTCACCGCCTCGACCGCCGCCGCGTCGAACAGCGGGTGTGACTTGAGGACCTTCACTTCGGTCACATCTCCCGATCGACCGACGACGATCTCCATGATCACCACGCCCGCCGCGCGACTCTTGCGGGCGATTTCGGGATAGACCGGCTGGACGTACAGGATCCTCTCTGGCGGGGTGACGTCGGACCCCAGGAGAATTGGAGAGTCCAAGGGAAGGCCGGATAGCGCGCCCATCCCGCCGGTGCCGGCGCCGCCCGATCCGCCAGCACCGAAGCCGAGGAGTCCCCCATCCACGCCGTCAGGCATCCCTCCCGGTGGGCCGTCACCGGGTCCGCCGGAGCCGACCGCGCCGCTCTCGGGAGCAGACGGTGGATTCGACTCCTGTTGCTCGCGTGGCTGGACGACGGGGGATGCTTCTTCCGCCTGCGGCTGAGGCTCAGTGACGAGCGCCTGCTCGGGGGCCCCACCGCCTCCTGGAGGAGGTGGGACAGCGGACGAAGATGCCGGGCCGGCCATTTCCACTTCGATATGTCGCTCGAATTTCATGGGTGGCGACGGGATGGATGGCTCAGCCAGTGGCTCGACGTGCAGGAGAGAAGACGCGAGGAGAACCGACAGAACGACACAGTGGATCGCGACAGACCCGGCGCCCGTCAGTGCGCGCAGGAATCCCCTGGGCGAAGAGGAGCTCGAAGCGAGCGTGCTGATGAATGCCATGGCGCAGCAGCCTCCGATGTGAGGATGTGCCGACACCATGTCCTACGTCCGGGGACGGGCGATCGTTGTCGTGGGGATTGCGAGCGTTTAACCGGACGCCGCGAGCCTCCGATATGACGGCTACCGCCTCGGCGCATCAGCCGCGCGCCACGCGGCGTTGACACTGAGTATGGTTCCTTCCAAGCGTCGGCTGCATGCGCGAGTTAGGCCACGCAGGAGGGAGGCCCGCGAGTCACAACGGCGCGAATGACTATCCCCAGTGCGAAGAACGCCAGGAACACACCCGACGCGAGAAGCGCCGCGCCTGCACCTACACTTGGAGCTGGTACGCCAAACAGTCGATGCCAAATACGCGGTGTGTTCCAAATCAGAGAAATCACTATGACCGCAACAGATCCGTGCAGCCAGAAGAGTCGCCGCGAACCAAACAAGGCGCCGCTGACGATGGGGACCCCACAGACTGCCACGAGGAACCCCTCATTGTGACTAAAAAGAGCAGCGGATGACCATAAGGTGGCGAGGACCGACGTCCCCAGGAACAATGAACTCAGGAGAGGACTGCGCTGAACAATGCTTTCCACATCTCCCTCAAGTGAACGCACGGTGGCCTAACGCCCACGCTCACCCGCGGCGGGCGAGAGCCCGACGCGAGGATTCCGCGGGCACGGCCCGTCCGCCGCCGTGTTGATGCTGGTGTAGGCGGCAGCATCAGTATGGCAAATCCATTGGTCCGCGGCCCACATGGTCCGGCTCCGGATCCTCTGGGAACTGGACGGCTGTGATCTCCGTGTCGCCGCGCAGCACGGCCTTGGCGACGCGATGCATGCCGTCCATGACCGACCCCGTCGCGGAGAGAATGATGGGGAAGGACAAGTCCGCGTCGCGGATCAAGCCCACGTGCTGGATCAGTTCCCGCCACGTGGGTCGGTCGGCATCACCGACCCAGTCTCCCTCAAGTTCGCGGATGTCGCGCAATTGAATGCGCTTCCTCGGAAAAGTGCTCGACAGTAGCACCAAGCGGTCCACATCCCATGCTAGGAGACCGCGACTGGAGGGTCGAAAGTAGTACTGCTTTCGCATGGCCACCTGGGTCCGCCTAACGCCGCCGCAACTCCTCGCGCCGCTCAGGGTGAGCTTGGAATGTGCTTCAAGAGTTCGGTCGACGTCCGGTTGTAGGATCCAACGTCCAACCTGAATGGTGTCCATCATCAAACCTTGTCTGGCCAACGCTCCCGCTCAGCCGCGGCGGGCGCATATCGCCGGTGAACCCACCCCGTACCTACCGCCCGCCGACGGCTGCAAGCGGCGACATGTCGGGGAGGCCATCTCAACCACCCGTCGCCGTGGGGAGATGCGAGGCGTGAAACACTGACAGCTTATGGGAGCCGTCCGTCTGGAGCACCCAGATCGTGGACACGTATCCCTCTGCGCGTAACGGCTTGCCCTCCTGTTGAGCTTCAAACACAAAGTGGGCCGTGACCCACGCCACCGGCCCCGCCGTGTGGACGCGGAGTTGTGAGAGGCTGATGGAAATTTGCGCCAGAGAGTTGAAGGAGTCGGAGATCCAGGTGCGAATCCCCTCGGCTCTCTCGAATTTGCCGGGCGGCACCGGGTCGAAGACGACGGCGTCCGGTGTGAAGACGCCTGCGGCAGCTTCCAAGTCCTCCCGCTCCCAGGCCTCTTCAAACCTCTTCAACGCGGCCTCTACCTCGGCCGCCGCGGCCCCTGCCTCTCGCGGAGAAGAGGCCGGAGCGCAGGCGACCCAAGCCGCAACAGCAAGCACCGCCCAAACCGCCGAAGATCGTGGCAGGAAGGCGGAGCGTCGTGTGGTCGTGGTCTTCATCTCTGGTTGCCTCTGTCAAGTGGAAGCATGGTGGTCTGTCGGCCCCGTCCGCCGAACGCCCCGGTTCAGCGGTGGCGCGCAGCGCCATCCGCTGCAACCGGTTGTTCGGCCGTCCCAGTGCACTCTCTGCGATTTGAGCCCACATGTCTCGTAGTCATGAACGCCTTCGACGCCACGCCCAAAGATCTGCGGCCGAGTAGGGGCAGATGATCCAAAGACACCGGCCTTGAGGTCGCTGAATCGATGGCGACGACTGAACCGGGTAAGCCCAAACCTCGACGCTCGGACCAACGCTCACCCCGGCAGGATCGTTGGCTGCCACGAAGACGTCGCCGCTGTCAGTGACGAAGGAGAGGACCGATTCACCGGGGTAGCCCGCGCTGCGCTCGAATCGCCCACGTAGACCATATCCCGCTCCAACTTCTAGAAGTTCCGCATCGCTCGCCACCTCTACGGGTCGCATGCTCGATACGCGGAAATGTCCAAGTGTCTTGCCTTCACCCCAATCGATCAAGTACTGGCCCTCGGGCTCGTAGGGCTCACCTGTAGCGACGACTTGGCGATCGGTGAAGACATGAAAGGGAGACTGCTCCTCATAATCGATCACCCACACTGTTGCATCGCTGCACTCGATTGTCGCCCCGAGGAATTGCTTCCCCTGGTCGATCGGGTCGTAGCGGGAAGCGCGGACGATTCCTTCCAACCGAATCTTCTTCCCTTGATCGCTCATTTGATCAGCGAGATACAGTCGGCCGAACGCTCGCCTAACCCGCGGCGGGCGAGAGCCCGTCGGGGAGATTCGGCGGGCGCCGTCCCGCCCGCCGCCGGGTTGATGCTGTAGTTGGGCTGCTCTGCCGTCATGTCTGCGAGAACGCGTGGCGTACCCCTGAACTCCGTAGGAAATGGACGAGTGTGAGCAAAAGGACGAACGCCACAACTGTACCGACCGTGTTGCCGACTAGCATGATTGGTTCCCGGCGCCAGGAGTAGTTGTACAGCGAGCCAAAGGCGAGACACCCGACAAGCCCTAACCAGGCCAATCCCTCGAGCAGCGACCGAGACCACACGCGACGCTGAAGAGCAGACCAGCCCGCGAAGCCGAGGATTAAGCCGCCAGAGGCCTGAAGCACGGGAATAACCCAAGGGTGGCGGAGTTCCCAAGATACGATGCCAGGAAGCGCAGTGTTCGTGACATCGCCGCGGACTGAATTGAGAGCAACCCGCGCTGCGCCAGACCCGGCGGCAGAGAATACCATGAGAGCACCAACGAGCAGATACGCCCGACCCAGTCCGACCACTGGGTGCTGCCGAACAAAGCCGAGCAGATCAGGAACTCTCATGTGTCAGCCCAACGCCCAGCATGACCCGCGGCGGGCGAGAGCCCGACGCGGAGATTCGGCGGGCGCCTCCCGCCCGCCGCCGGGTTGATGCGGCAGTTAGCCGGGTCATTGGCTAGGCTTGACAGAATGTCAGTTCTGACATACATTACGGTCACCCATGGGTTCCACCGGCAAACCTCTTGTCTGGCTACAGGGCGAGATCAAGACGCCACCGTTCTCAGCCGAAGCAAGGGTGGAAGCTGGGCATCTGTTGCGTTTGGTGCAACTTGGCCACCGGATAGGAATGCCGCACTCAAGACCGATGCCAACGATAGGGCGACGCTGCCACGAGCTGAGGATCAAGGACCGAGACCACGAGTGGAGAATCGTATATCGAATGGATAGTGATGCGGTCGTGATTGCTGAGGTGTTTCGAAAGACCACGCGTGTGACACCATCCGGCGTCGTGGAGGACTGCAGGCGGCGGTTGAGAATGTACGACGATGTCAGGTAGGAAGGAGAAGTGGCTATGAGAAAGGACAAGAAGGCACGGCTGGAGCGTGCGGGCTGGAAGGTGGGGGAGGTCAAGGAGTTTCTCGGTCTGTCAGATGTCGAGGCAGCGCTGGTGGAGTTCAAACTGGCGCTGAGTCGAGGCTTGCGGCAGCGCCGCACAAAAAGGAAGCTGACACAGGCCGAGTTAGCTCGGCTCGTGCATTCCAGCCAGTCGCGCGTGGCAAAGATGGAGGCAGGAGACCCGACAGTATCCATCGATTTGCTAGTTCGTTCCTTCCTCGCGATGGGCGCCACGCACAGAGAGCTCGGACGCATCATCGCCAACACTTCAAGGTAGCTCCGGCTAACGTACGCCTAACCCGCGGCGGGCGAGCCCGACGCGGAGATACGGCAAGCGCCTCCCGCCCGCCGCCGGGTTCAGGCGGCAGTTTTACGCCTCGTGGACTTCAAGCTGTTCGCGATAGTGAGCGAACGGCGACCAGATCGGAATCGGAGATGGGTCGTACATCGGTTGCCTTGAGGGTAACGAGCGCGGTTGTGCGGCCCGAGGCCGTGACGAACTCTACTTCGAGACCATCGGGCGCATGGACCTCGACGACGGCCCCGAGATCACCGGAACGGAGCTCGTGCTCCGGGATGGGTGATGTCCCGCTTTCCGTTGAACGGTGACGACGGTCCGGGTTCATGTTCTACGCGATCTTCGCCTTGCTGTCCAGCGTCTCGTTCTTGATCGTTGCCTCCAGAGCCGCGATCATCTGAGG
>Ga0137432_1000339_pt1 | contig 29046 bp, 31 predicted proteins | sample EasRivERMZT820_2_FD_102337 | JGI IMG/M metagenome (GOLD analysis project Ga0137432, IMG submission 102337) | Soil microbial communities from meander-bound floodplain in the East River, Colorado, USA - East River MetaG ERMZT820_2 | ecosystem: Environmental > Terrestrial > Soil > Floodplain ... | reverse complement strand
CGCAACCTGGCGCGCTGCCTCGAGGTCGAGCACCGCGGCGTCGCCCTGCTCGCTATCGATGAGCAGGCGGCCCTGCTGACCTTCACCTGTCGCGGCGAGCTCTACCAGCACCGCCGTATCGACGTATCCATTGCGGGCCTGTCGAGCGCGTTTCCCGACCAGCGCGCAGGCGTCTACGAGCGCCTGGTGCTGGAGCTGCAGCGCTCGCTCGATCATTTCGACCGCCAGTTCCACGACGTGGCGGTGGCGAAGCTCGTGGTGGCACCGGTGCCGGGCGCGGAAGACCTGGGAGAACACCTCGCCGCCAACCTGGATCTGCCGGTCGAGCTGCTCTTCCTGTCCGAGATCATGGATTTTCCCCACGCCCCCGATCTGCACGAACCGCTGCGGCAGGCGCAGTGCCTGCAGCTGATCGGCGGGGCGATGCGGGATGAAAAAGCCCCGTGAGCCAGAACATCAATCTGCTCGGCCCCGCTTTCCGCAAGCAGCGGCAACCGCTCACCCTGTTGACGGTGGCGCAGGTCGCGGGCGTCGTCCTGATCGCCCTGCTCGGATATTTCGTCTATCTCGGACAGCAGGTGAGCGGCCTAGCCTCCGAGCTCGCGGCGGCGGAGGGAACGCTCCGCTCCCAGCAAGGCTACGTCGAGAAACTGAAAGGCAAGTCCGCCGCGTTCAAGCCCGACGCCCAGCTCGATGCGGACATCGCCCGGCTGGAGGCGGAACTCAGAATCGCGCGCGAGGCGATGGTGGCGCTGAAGGGCGGCGCATTCGGCAACCAGCAGGGTTTCGCGGAGTACCTGCGCGCCTTTTCCCGCCAGTCCCTGAGCGGCCTGTGGTTGACCTCGTTCAACATCGCTGGCAACGGCGAGCTGGAGATCCGGGGCCGGGTCCTGAGCCCGGACCTGCTGCCGAGCTACATCCAGCGGCTGAACAAGGAAGAAGTGCTGGCGGGCCGCAGCTTTGCGAAGCTGGAAATGATCCGGCCCAAGCCGGAACCTGCGGCGGAGCGCGACCGGGCGGCGGTCAAGGCGCCGCGCGTGCCGCGCCACCTCGATTTCAGCCTGGTCGCGATGGATCCACAGGCGACGGAGAAGACCCCGTGAAGGAAGAGTGGCGGAAGCTCACGGCCCGGTTCGACGCGCTGACGCTGCGGGAGCGCGTGCTGGTGCTGGCCGGGCTGGTCGTGGGCGTGGCGCTCCTGTTCGATTACCTGGCGCTGCAGCCGCTCGCGGCGCGCAAGCTGCGTCTGGAGCGGCAGATCGTCGAGGCGCGCAACAGCATGAAGGTCGCCGAGGCGGTGCTGGCAGGGCAGGTCCCGCTCACGGACCCCGACGACGTCCGGCGGTCCTACCGCAATGCGCTGCGCCAGCAGCTCGTCGACCTGGACAAGAGCATGCAGGAACTGCAGAGCGGCCTCGTGCCGCCCGAGCGCATGGCGAAGCTCCTGGAGGCGATGCTCGCGCGCAGCCGCGGGCTGCAGCTCCTGTCGCTGCGCACGCTGCCGGTGCAGCGCTACGAGACGCCTGCGCTCGCGCCCAATGGGAAGGCACCCAACAAGATGGCGAAGCCGGCGCCGAAGGATCCGGAGCGCACGGTATTTCAGCACAGCTTCGAGATCACGCTGCAGGGGTCCTACATCGAGCTGCACGACTACCTCACGCAGCTCGAGAAGATGCCGTGGCAGATGTTTTGGGGTCGAATCAGCGTCAGCACCGAGCAGTATCCGAGGTTGCGAGCCACACTGACGGTGCAGACCCTGAGCCTGAACAAGGCGTGGTTGATCGTATGAAACGCGCGCTCTGCCCGGGGTTGGTCGCGGCAACGCTGCTGTTTCCGGCCGCGGTGTACGCGCAGCGGATCACGGTCGATCCCACGCGCCCGCCTGCCGGTTTCGGCACCGGTGCGGCCGACACCGAGCGCGAAACCGCGGGCGGCGTCCGGCTGCAAACGGTGATGATCTCGCCCACGCAACGGGCGGCGATCATCAACGGCGTGGTGGTGAGGCTGGGCGAGAAGTATGGCGATGCCGTCCTGGTCAAGGTCTCGGAGAACGAAGTGGTGCTGAAGGGCGCAGGCGCGCAGCAGGTGCTGCGGATTCACCCGGAGGTGGACTTGCGCGCGCGGGGGACGCGGCCATGACGCGGAGGCTTCTCCTGTGCGCCATCACCCTTGCCGCCACGGCAGGCTGTGCCGAGCAGTGGTCGCGCGAGGACCCGACCTTCGACCGCATCGGTGGGGTAATGGACGACGCGGTGTCGAAGCGCGCCAAGCCGGCCGCGCCCGACGCGGTGAGCCGGGCGCTGCTGCCGCCGCTGGTGGTGGAGCTGCCCAGGGCGGAGGGTGCGCCGCTCGACCAGCGCTTTGATCTCAACGTCAGCAACGCGCCCGCGAGCCAGGTGTTCATGGCGATCGTCTCCGGCACCCGCTACAGCATGGTCGTGCACCCCGAGGTGCGCGACGCCATCTCGGTCAACCTCAAGGATGTGACGGTGCTCGAGGCGCTTGAAACCATGCGCGACCTCTATGGCTACGAATACCTGGTGCAGGGAAACCGCATCACGGTGCTGCCAATCACGATGCAGACCCGCGTATTCAAGGTCAACTACATCCAGGCGCAGCGCGTTGGCAGGAGCGAGGTGCGGGTGAGCTCGGGCTCGATTACCGACGCGCCGACCTCCCCGGCCTCCGTCGCGCCGGGCGCGCCGGCGACGGGCGGCGCGGTCGGCGGCCTGCCGCAGCGACTCACCGAAAGCTCGCGCGTCACGACCTCCACGGACAGCAATTTCTGGGGCGACATTGCGAAGTCGGTCACCGCCATCCTGGGCGGCGGCGAAGGACGCAACGTCATCGTCAACCCGCAATCCGGGGTGATCGTGGTGCGGGGATTGCCCGCCGAGTTGCGCTCGGTCGAGTCATTCCTCAAAGCAATGCAGCTGATCGTCGAGCGGCAGGTGGTGCTGGAGGCGAAGATCATCGACGTCACGCTGCGGGAGGGCGCCGAGGCCGGCATCAACTGGGCGGCGTTCCGCGACGGCAACACGCGGGCCGTCGGCGGGGTGGTGCGGCCGGGCACCACCATCGGCAATACGGGGCAGTTGACCACGCCCACCAACTTGCTGCCGGACGGGTCCATCGATCCCGCTTCCGCCTTGACTGCCACGCTTGGCGCAGCGGCATCCCTCGCCGCGGGAGTCGGGGCGCCTGGCGCGGTCTTCGGGCTTGCGCTGCAAACCGACAACTTCGCGGCGCTGCTCGCTTTCCTCGAGACCCAGGGGACCGTCAACGTGCTGTCGAGCCCGCGCGTCGCCACCATCAACAATCAGAAGGCGGTGCTCAAGGTGGGACAGGACGACTTCTTCGTCACCAACGTGTCCACCACCTCGACCACCAGCGGCACCAGCACCACGATCTCGCCGACCATCACGGTGCAGCCGTTTTTCTCCGGCATCGCGCTCGACGTGACGCCGCAGATCGACGACAACAACAACATCATCCTGCACGTGCACCCGCAGGTGAGCCGGGTGATCGAGCAGCGCAAGGTGGTGGACCTCGGCACGCTCGGCGTCTTCACGCTCCCGCTCGCGTCGAGCAGCGTCAACGAGACCGACACCATCGTGCGCGTCCAGGACGGCAACATCGTGGCCATCGGGGGGCTCATGCGGCAGGAGACCCTGAGGTCCGATTCGCAGGTCCCGGGCCTGGGCGATATACCCGGCGTCGGCGTGCTGTTCCAGCAGCGCAACCGGCGCATCACCAAGAGCGAGGTCGTGATCCTGCTGAAACCCACGATCGTCCACAGCGACCGCAACTGGCAGCAGGATCTGTCCGAGACACGTGAACGCATCCGGGCGCTGCAGCCCAGTGGGCCCGCTCGATCGCAGCGCCCATGAAGTCCATGAATCGCTATCCGGGGCTCAACGACTCGCGCTGATCGATCAGCAGGCTGGATCCAGGCACATGTACAAGACTCACTTCGGGCTCCGCGAGATGCCGTTCGGGATCACGCCCGACACGAGCTTCGCGTTCGCCAGCAAGACCCACCAGGAGGCGCTCAATACGCTGCTGGTGGCGGTGAAGAACGGCGAAGGCTTTCTCAAGATCACCGGCGAGGTCGGCACTGGCAAGACGCTGCTGTGCCGCAGGTTCCTCGCGGCGCTCGATCAGAGCCACGTCTCGGCCTATATCCCCAATCCCTACCTCGAGCCGCGCACGCTGCTGTTCGCGCTCGCGGCCGAGCTGCGGCTGGCGGTGCCGCGCGACGCCGACCAGCACGTCCTGCTGAAGGAGCTCGCGCGCGGCCTGCTCAATTTCGCCCGCCAGGGCAAGACGGTCGTGCTGTGCCTCGACGAGGCGCAGGCGATGCCGATCGAGACGCTCGAAGCGCTGCGGCTCCTCACCAATCTCGAGACCGAGAAGAGAAAGCTCCTGCAGGTCGTGCTGTTCGGCCAGCCCGAGCTCGACCAGAAGCTCGAGAGCGAATCGGTGCGCCAGCTGAAGCAGCGCATCACGTTCCAGCACAGCCTGACGGCGTTGCTGCGCGAGGAAGTCGACCAGTACCTGGCCCACCGGCTGCGCGTGGCGGGCTACCGCGGCGAACGCCTGTTCGACCGCGCGGCGGCGCGGCTGGTGCACCGCTGGAGCGGGGGCGTTCCGCGCCTCATCAACATCATCGCGCACAAGGCGATGCTGCTGGCCTTCAGCGAGGGCGAGCAGGTCGTGCGCCGCGCGCACATCAGCCTGGCGGTGGCCGATACACCCGCCACGCGGCAAAACGCGCCGTGGCGATGGTTCGGCTTCGCCCTCCTGCTGCTGTCGGTCGGCAGTGCGAGTTGGATGTTGCTGTCATGAGTGTTATCAACCAAGTCCTGCTCAATCTGGAGAAACGGCGCGCCAGCCCGGCCGAGCGCGGGCTGCTGCCCGACCACGTTCAGGTCCTGCCGGAAGCCCGAAACGCGTCGCACTGGGGTTGGCTCGCGGCGGGCGCGGCGATCGCGGTCGCGGCGCCAGCGGGCTGGATCGCGCTCAACGCGTCCATCGCGGAGCCGTCACGCATCCCGGCGGCGCATCCCGGCACCGAGGGCATGCGCGCCGCGGCCGGACCCGCCGAGCGCGACGAGGCGTACGCGCAGGAGCTGCGGGCATTGCGCCTGAGCCTCGAGTTGTCGACGCCACCGATCGACGCTGTACCGCAATTCACTGAAGGCGGCGCCGAGCCGCTCAGCACCGCGCGCGTGGTTGGCCGCATGGGTGCGGAACCCGCCATCGGCACGCCTTCGGCGACAGCGGCAGCGGCGCGCAGCGAGGCAAGCGTGCGCGCGGCCGCCGCGCCCGCGCGAGCCGCGGCTGCCCAGCCCGAGATCCGGAAACAGATGCGTGAGCCCATTCCGCGCGATCTCTCGGAGAATGAGTACCGCAAGGCGGTTGGCCTGCTCAACCTGGGGCGCCTGGCCGAGGCGGAAGCGGGATTCCAGTCGGCATTGAGCCACTATCCCGAGAATCACCCGGCGCGCCAGGGGCTGATCGGGCTGCTGGTGCAGGGCAAGAAGCTCGAGGAAGCCGAGCGCGTGCTGGAGGAGGGCGTCAGGCTCGCGCCGGCGCAGACCGGATTCAGCATGACGCTCGCACGCGTGCAGGCCGATCGCGGCGACAGTGCGCGCGCGATCGCCACCCTGCAGCAGGGCTTCGAGCATGCCCAGGGCAGCGCCGAATACGCTGCCTTCCTCGCCGCGCTGCTGCAGCGTGAGGGGCGCCACGAGGAGGCCATCCAGTACTTCCAGGCCGCGTTGCGGGCACGACCCGGCACCGGCGTGTGGTGGCTGGGTCTCGGCATCTCGCTGCAGGCGTCCAATCAGCCGGCCGCGGCGCAGAGCGCCTATCAGCAGGCGCGTGCCGCCGGCAACCTGCACCCCGAACTGGCGGCGTTCGCCGAGCAGCGCCTGAAGCAACTGCAGTAAATAGGATCGAGGATCGAGGATTGAGGGTTTCGTAGCTTGCCCTCTGCCTTCGACACTCAATCCTGAATCCTCAATCCTGGTTCTAAAGCGTCCGCGCCACGACCCAGCCGGCAACGCTGACCGCTCCCGCCTTGCGCAGCACGCGCGCGAGCTCATTCAGGGTCGCACCGGTCGTCAGCACGTCGTCCACCACGGCGATCCGCACTCCGGCGAGATCGGAATCGCACACGAACGCTCGCCTTACGTTCCGTGCGCGCTCGTTCCAGGGCAACGCGGCCTGCGGTGGCGTGTCCACGACCTTGCGGACGGCATCGCGGAGGAGGGGGATCCCGGTGCGCGCCGCGACGACGCGAGCAATCTCGAGCGCCTGGTTGAAGCCACGCTCCGCGAGCCGCCCGCGCGCGAGCGGCATCGGCACGATCACGTCCACGTCGCGCGGCACCGTCCGCGCCAGCGCCTCACCCAGGGTGCGCGCGAGCGCGAGGCGGCCGCCGTACTTCAGGGCGTGTATCAACTGCGCTAACGGATAGCGGTAGGCGAACGGCGCCTCCACCCGGTCGAAGCGCGGCGGACGGGCGACGCAGGCGCCACATACCGCGCCGCTTGCCAGGGGCAGGGCGCACACCGAGCAGCGCTGGAGCGGCAGCCAGGGAAGGTCCGTCTCACAGGGTGCGCACAGCGTTCCGCTGCTCGCCTGCGCACCGCAGAGCACGCAATCCTGCGGCCAGCGGGCGCGCACAAATCGAAGGCAGCCGTTCAGGATTCGCGATCCCGAATTTGACACGGTATCGCGCCGGGCCGAAGATACAAGTGTTTCAAAAACCGGGGTTTTTCGGAATCTCATCGGCGGAGCGTCATGGATACTTCAAGTGTTAACGAAACGACCGGGGCGGGCGCTGACAGCGCGACTTCGACCGTGCGCTGGAGCAGGCAGCGCGTCGAAAAGCTGTTCGACTCCCCCTTCAATGACCTCCTGCACCGCGCCCACAGCGTGCATCGCCGCCATTTCGATCCCAATGCGGTGCAGCTGTCGACACTGCTTTCCGTGAAGACCGGGGGCTGCCCCGAGGATTGCGCCTATTGCCCGCAGGCAGCGCGCTACCACACCGGTGTGTCCGATGAGGACCTGCTGACCGTGGAGCAGGTCACGGCTGCGGCGCGCCTGGCGCGCGCCAACGGCGCGACCCGGTTCTGCATGGGCGCGGCGTGGCGCGGCCCGCGCCAGCGCGATCTCGAGCGGGTGATCGAGATGGTGAAGGCGGTGCGCGCCGAAGGCCTCGAAACCTGCGCGACACTCGGGCTGCTGAAGGAAGGCCAGGCCGAGCAGCTGAGAGCCGCGGGCCTCGATTACTACAACCACAACATCGATACCGCGCCGGAGTTCTACGGCAAAATCATTACCACGCGCACCCAGGATGATCGTCTGCAGACGCTCGCGCGCGTGCGCGGGGCGGGCATCCATGTCTGCTGCGGGGGAATCATCGGCATGGGTGAGACGCGCCGCACCCGCGCAGCCTTGATCGCCCAGCTCGCGAGTATGGATCCCTATCCGGAATCGGTGCCGATCAACAACCTGGTGCAGGTCGACGGCACGCCGCTCCACGGCACGGTGCCCCTCGATGCGCTGGAATTCGTGCGCACCATCGCCTGTGCACGGATCACGATGCCGAAAGCGATGGTGCGGCTCTCCGCCGGCCGCGAGGCAATGTCCGAAGCGGTCCAGGCGCTCTGCTTCTTCGCCGGCGCGAACTCGATCTTCTACGGCGAGAAGCTGCTCACCACTGGCAACCCGGACGTCGTGCACGACCGCGCGTTGTTCGCCAAGCTCGGCCTGCGGCCGCTCGAGTGAACACGTCATCACTCGCCACGAATCACGCGTCACTCCAGCAAGCGCTTGCGGCCGAGCTCGCAGAGCTCGAGACCGAGGGGCTGCGGCGGCAGCGGCGCGTGCTCGAATCGGCGCAGGGCGCACGGGTCCGCGTGGGCGGGCGCGAATTTGTCGCGTTCTGCAGCAATGACTACCTCGGGCTCGCCGCCCACCCGGAGCTGATCGAGGCGGCGCGCGAGGGTGCGGCGCGCTACGGCGTCGGTGCCGGCGCCTCGCACCTCGTGCTCGGTCACTCGGCGGCGCACTCGGCGCTCGAGCGGCAGCTCGCGGAATTCGTCAGGCTGCCGCGCGCACTGTTGTTTTCGACCGGCTACCAAGCGAACCTGGGCGCCGTCACGGCGCTCGTCGGGCGCGCGGACGCGGTGTTCGCCGACCGGCTGAACCACGCCTCGCTGAATGACGCCGCGCTGCTCTCGCGCGCCGAGTTCAGGCGCTACCCCCATCTTGACCTGGCGGCGCTCGAGCGGTTGCTCGCGAGCTCGGGTGCGCGCCGCAAGCTCATCGCCACCGATGCAGTGTTCAGCATGGACGGGGATATCGCCCCAGTTGCGGAGCTCGCCGCGCTCGCAGATCGCTTCGACGCGTGGCTGCTGCTCGACGATGCGCACGGTTTCGGGGTGCTGGGGCCGCAGGGGCGAGGGGTGCTGGCGCGTTCCGGCGTGCGCTCTCCGCGCGTGATCTATATGGCCACGCTGGGCAAGGCCGCGGGTGTGTTCGGCGCTTTCGTCGCGGGCGAGCCGGAGGTGCTGGAGGCACTCGTGCAGCGTGCGCGTGCCTACGTCTACACCACCGCTGCGCCGCCGCTGCTCGCGCACACGCTGCAGACGAGCCTCGAGCTCATTCTCGCCTCAGACGGTCGGCGCGATAACCTGCGGGGACTCGCGCGCCTGCTGCGGGAGCGCCTGCGGCTGAAGCGCTGGAAGCTGGTTCACTCAGAGAGCGCGATCCAGCCGCTCATTATCGGCGGCAATGGCGAGACCGTGGCGGCGTCCGAGGCGCTGGCGCGCGAGGGACTCCTGGTGCCGGCCATCCGGCCGCCCACCGTTCCCCGCGGCACCGCGCGGCTGCGCATCTCACTCTCGGCCGCGCATGGGGCCGGCGACGTGGAACGGCTCGCCGCCGCACTTAACGCGCTGCAGTGACGAAGGTGCTCGACGTCGTGCTGCTGCACGGCTGGGGATCGTCGGCACGTGTCTGGGACGACCTCGCGGACCGGCTCGCGCCGCGCGTGCGCGTGCATGTTCCGGATCTCCCCGGTTACGGCGCAATGCCGCTGCGCGCCCCCTGCACGCTGGAAGTAATGGCCGAAACGATGGCGCGCTGCGCGCCGCGGCGCTGCCACGTGGTCGGGTGGTCGCTCGGTGGCGAGGTCGCGCTGGCGTGGGCGCTGCGCGCCCCGCGCCAGGTGCGACGGCTGGCCCTGATCGCTGCCACACCGTGCTTCGCGAGCAGGCCCGGCTGGCCGTGCGCCACAACCCCCGCGGTGCTGCTGGAATTCGGGAAACTGCTCGCCGCGGATCGCGCCGGCACCCTGGCACGGTTTATCGGGGTGCAGGCGCGAGGCGATGCGCGTGCGCGTCGCGTTGCCGGCGAGCTGCAGCAATCAAGCGCAGGCAGCGCGGCCGACGGCGTTCTCGAAGCCGGGCTTCGGGTGCTGCTGGACGCCGATCTGCGCCGCGACTTGCGGCGGGTAAGACAGCCGGCACTGGTATTGCACGGCGCGCGCGATCGCATTGTGCCGCTGGCGGCCGGGCGCGGGCTCGCCGCGGCGCTGCCCGATGCACGCTTCCGGCTTCTGCGGTCCTGCGCGCACGCGCCGTTCCTGTCGCAACCGGCCCGGGTGGTACGGGCGCTGCGCGAATTCTTCGATGAGTGACGCGCTCGCAGTGGACAAGCGCCTGGTGCGGCGCGCCTTCGAGCGTGCCGCCGCGGGCTATGACGCCGCGGCAGTGCTGCAGAACGAAGTATGCCGGCGCATGCTGGCGCGTCTGGAGTACATCCGGCTCGAGCCCACGACCATACTGGATGCGGGGAGCGGCACCGGCAACGCGGTCGCCGGATTGATGGCTCGGTATCCGGCCGCGCGCGTCATTGCGCTCGACCTTGCATTCGCCATGGCGCACCGCGCCCGGGCCCGCCGTCCCTGGTGGCGCGCCCTCTTCCAGCGCAGCGGGGCGCGGCTTGCCGCGGTGTGCGGAGACATCGAGCAACTGCCGCTCGCGCCCGCGTGCGCCGGAATGATCTGGTCGAACCTCGCCCTGCAGTGGAGCAACGAGCCGCAACGGGCGTTCGCGGAGTTGCACCGGGTGCTGGCGCCCGGCGGGCTGTTGATGTTCAGCACGTTCGGCCCGGACACCCTGAAGGAGCTGCGGGATGCGTTCCGGAGCGTGGACCGGTACACGCATGTGCACCGCTTCATCGACATGCATGACGTGGGCGACGCTCTGATCGCCTGCGGCTTCGCCGACCCGGTCATGGACATGGAGATCCTCACGCTGACGTACGCCGACGTGCGCGAGCTGATGCGTGATCTGAAGGCGATCGGCGCGCATAACGTGACGCGCGGCCGCCCCGCCACGCTCACCGGAAAGTCCCAGCTGGCGAAAGTCGCACAGAACTACGAGGCGGCACGCCGCGACGGCAGGCTTCCCGCGACCTTCGAGGTGATCTATGGTCACGCCTGGAAGCCGCAACCGCGCGTCGGTCCCACGGGCCGCCCCGTCATCGACATCAAGCCCCGTTAGGGAGCCGGGTTGTCCACTCGCCGCTCATCACTCACCACCCACGGTTTCTTCGTGACGGGCACCGACACCGGCGTCGGCAAGACCCTTGTCGCGTGCGGCCTGCTCCGGGCATTCGCCAACCGAGGACTCAAGGCGGTCGGCATGAAGCCTGTCGCAAGCGGCGCCGTCCCGCGCGAAGGCGGCCTCGTCCATGACGACGTCGAGAAGCTGCTGGCCGCGGGCAACGTTGCCGCGCCGCGCGAGCACGTGAATCCCTACTGCTTCGAGCCGCCCATCGCGCCGCACATCGCGGCTGCCGGAGCCGGAATGAGAATCGATTTGGATCGCATTGGACAGAGTTTCGAAACGCTCGCCGCGCGGGCGGATGTCGTCATCGTGGAGGGCGTCGGTGGATTTCGCGTGCCGCTCGGCCCCGGTATCGACACGGCGCAACTCGCGGCCCGGCTCGCGCTGCCCCTGGTGCTGGTGGTAGGCCTGCGGCTCGGCTGCCTCAATCACGCCTTGTTGACTGCGGAGGCCGTCGCCAACCGCGGCCTCAAGCTCGCGGGATGGGTCGCCAACTACGTCGACCCGCGGATGGCGGCCGTGGAGGAGAACGTGCGCACGCTCGAAATGCTCATCGCCGCGCCGCTGCTCGCGCGCATTGCGTTCACCGCCACGCCGGACTCCACGGCCGGCGTTGCGCTGGACACGCGCAAGCTTGGCTGACGCGGGAATCGCGAGCCCGAGGTTTTTTGCACGGTTTTCCTCGTTGCTTGGCGAGGGGGGCCTGTGATACATTCCAACCGCTCTACGCGGAGGTAGGTCGAGCGGCCGCAAACTGAAATTGAATGCGGCGAGCGAGCTCAAGCGCCAGCTGCGCGGCTCGCGCCCGCCGCGCCGTCCGGTAGCGACCACAACGGATCTGAATCACCAATGAGGGAAGCATGATTGGCAGGTGGTTTCGCCTGTTTGCAGCCGCGGCGGTGGGGCTCGCAGCGGGGGCGGCAGCGGCTAACCAGTACCACCTGCCCGAACCGCAGACCATCATCGCGCGCGAGATCTACGATCTGCACACGCTGATCATGTGGATCGTCGTGGGGACCTTCGTGGTGGTGTTCGGCGCCATGACCTGCGCCATCATCCGGCACCGCAAGTCGGCGGGGCGCCAAGCCCGGCAGTTCCACGAGAACACGACGGTCGAGATCGTCTGGACCATCATCCCGTTTTTCATTCTGATCGGCATGGCCTACCCGGCGATCAAGACCCTCATCGCGATGAAGGATACCTCCCGCCCCGAGCCGACGATCAAGGCCGCGATGGACTCCGCGAAGCAGTGGACGCTGGTTGAGCTCAGAGCGCGCGGCGAGAGAATTTACGCCGGTACCGGCGATGCAGTCACCGCGGCCGAAGTTAAATCTTTGCGGAAGTCAGCACGCAATAAACAGGCAGCCTGGAGAAACATCGTATGGTCGTAGGAATCGTGTTGATATTATTGATCGTTGGCTCAGTCCTGTTTCACTTCCTGAGCCCGTGGTATTTCACACCGATCGCCTCCAACTGGGTGGCGATGGACGACACGATCAGCATCACGTTCTGGATCACGGGCTTTGTCTTCGTCGCTGTCAATTTGTTCATGGCCTATGCCGTGGTCCGCTACCGTTACCGGAAAGGCGCACGGGCGGCGTACGAGCCCGAGAACAAGAAGCTGGAATGGTGGCTCACCGGTTTGACCACGGTGGGCATCGCCGCCATGTTGGCCCCCGGCCTGTTTGTATGGGCGAATTTCGTCGACGTCCCGAAAGACGCGGCGGTGTTTGAGGTCGTGGGCAAGCAGTGGCACTGGGGCTATCGCTTTCCCGGGAAGGACGGGGTATTAGGCACCGTCGATGCCCGGCACGTCAGTGATAAGAACCCGTTTGGCCTGAATCCCGACGACCCCAATGGGCAGGACGACGTTTTGGTATCAGACCCCGAGGTGCATCTCCCCCTCGGCAGACCGGTCAAGGCGCTGCTCCGCTCCATAGACGTCCTGCACAACTTCGCGGTACCACAGTTCCGGGCGAAGATGGATCTGGTGCCGGGCCTGGTCACCTTTATCTGGTTCACCCCCACCCGGACCGGGAAATTCGACCTCCTCTGCAATGAATTATGCGGCGTCGGGCACTTTGTCATGCGTGGCAGCGTCGTGGTGGAGGACGAGACTGCGTTTCAGACGTGGTTAAGCAGCCATCCAACGTTCGCGCAAACCTCAGTGCAAGCAGCCGGCGATACTGCAGCAGGCAAGCCATTGTATGCAGTGTGTGCTGCCTGTCATGGCGTGCAAGGGGAAGGTAATCCTGCGCTGAATGCGCCGAAATTGAGTGGGCAAGGAGACTGGTACCTGAAACGGCAATTGAAATATTACAAGCAAGGTGCTCGGGGCACGCACGACAAGGATGTGTTCGGCAAAACGATGGCGCCGATGGTGGCGACGCTGGGTGATGACGCCGCCATCGATAACGTCGTCGCTTATATCAAGACGCTGCCGGACAATCCTGCCCCTGCGACAGTGAAGGGGAATGCGAAGAACGGTCAAGAGCGTTATGTGTCCTGCGGAGCCTGTCACGGTCCTGATGGGCGCGGCATACAGGCAACGAATGCCCCTGGGCTGAAGGGCATGAGTGACTGGTATTTGGTCACTCAATTGAAAAATTTCAAACAGGGTATTCGCGGCGCCCATCCCAAAGACCTGTACGGTCCGCAGATGGCATCCATGGCCGCATCGCTGGGCGATGACCAGGCAATCAATGACCTCGTTGCCTACATCAATACCTTGCGCTGACCGGTCCGCTCGAGCGCCATTGTATTCATGCTATAAGTATTATAATGATGAGACTCAAGGGATTAGAGCATTAATTAAGAATTGGCGATGAGGAGATTTTGATGGATTACGTCGCGCACGACGCAACCGCTTTTGTCCGGCCTGCGGAAGTCGAGGAGGTCGAGCTTTACCATCCGAAAACTTTCATCGGGAAGTACATCTGGAGCCAGGACGCCAAGATCATCGCCATCCAGTATGCGATCACCGCGATCGGGATCGGAGTGGTGGCGTTGGTGTTGTCGTGGTTGATGCGGCTGCAACTGGGGTTCCCGAACACCTTTTCGTTCATCGACCCCAGCAACTACCTTCAGTTCGTCACCATGCACGGAATGATCATGGTCATCTACCTGCTCACCGCGCTGTTCCTGGGGGGGTTTGGCAACTACCTCATCCCGCTGATGGTCGGCGCCCGCGACATGGTTTTCCCCTACGTCAATATGGTGAGTTACTGGGTCTATCTATTCGCCGTGCTGTTATTGACCGCGAGTTTCTTCGTGCCCGGCGGGCCCACGGGCTCCGGCTGGACCCTGTATCCGCCCCAGGCGATCTTGGCGGGCACTCCGGGGGCGACCTGGGGAATTATTTTGATGCTCGTATCCCTGGCGTTCTTCATCATCGGATTCACCATGGGCGGATTGAACTATGTGGTGACGGTGTTGCAGGCGCGCACGCGCGGTATGACGATGATGCGGCTGCCCTTGACGGTATGGGGCATTTTCATGGCCACCATCCTGGCGCTGTTGGCCTTTCCCGCCCTGTTCGTCAGCGCCATCATGATGATCTTGGACTTGACACTGGGCACGAGTTTCTTTATGCCCGCCATCGTCTCGATGGGCCAACAGCTCGACCACGCCGGAGGCAGCCCGGTGTTGTTTCAACACCTGTTCTGGTTCTTCGGCCATCCCGAGGTCTACATTGTCGCCCTGCCGGCCTTCGGCATCGTCTCCGACTTGATCAGTGTTCATGCAAGAAAAAATATCTTCGGCTATCGGATGATGGTGTGGGCGATTCTGATCATCGGCGGCCTGAGCTTCGTGGTGTGGGCACACCACATGTACGTCAGCGGCATGAACCCGTACTTCGGCTTCTTTTTCGCCACCACCACGCTGATCATCGCCATTCCCACGGCCATCAAGGTCTACAACTGGGTCCTGACGTTGTGGCGCGGCAACATCCACCTCACCGTCCCCATGCTGTTCGCCATCGGCTTCATCTTCACGTTTATCAACGGCGGGTTAACGGGCCTGTTCCTCGGAAACCCGACCGTGAGCGTGCCGCTTTCGGACACCATGTTCGTGGTCGCCCACTTCCATATGGTGATGGCCATTGCACCCATCCTGGTTGTGTTCGGGGCGATCTACCACTGGTACCCCAAGATCACCGGGCGCATGCTGAACGATACCCTCGGCAAATTACACTTCTGGGTTACCTTCCTCGGGAGCTATGGCATCTACTACCCCATGCATTACCTGGGCATGCTGGGCGTGCCGCGTCGGTATTACGGGATTGAAGGCACGGACTTTATTCCCGCATCGGCCCATTCCTTGAACATCGGTATCACCATCGCGGCGTTGATCGTGGGCGCGTTCCAGATCGTGTTTTTTTACAACCTGATCTGGAGCTATTTCAAAGGCAAGCCATCTGGCGGCAACCCCTGGAACGCCACCACGCTGGAATGGCAAACCCCCGATACCCCGCCGACGCATGGCAATTTTGGCCCGACGCTGCCGCTGGTCTATCGCTGGGCTTACGATTACAGCGTGCCGGGTGCCAAGGAAGACTTCATCCCGCAAAACGTTCCAGCGGGCGCGGCCGCCACCCTTGCCAGGGATAAAGCCTAGGCGCCCAGGGAACTGAGACGTGAGTGACTTTATTCCATTACTGTTTTTGGGCGTATTTTTGGGCGGCTTAATGGCCGTCATTGTTTGGTGGCTATTAAAACAAACCATCAACGTCCAGCCCTGGGCGGCGCAGGGTTCCAGCAAAGACGTTTACGGGGACGTAATGTCCCGGCCCACGGCGAAGCTCGGCCTGTGGGTATTTCTTGCGGTGGTGACGTCCCTGTTCGCGCTCTTTATCAGCGCCTATGCCATGCGAATGAAACTGGGGGATTGGAGCCCCATGCCGAAACCGGGGCTGCTGTGGCTGAATACAGGGGTGCTGATCGTGACCAGTTTCGCCATGGAGTGGACGCGGGCCGCGGCAAATCGGGGACAGACAGGCGACGTGAGAAGCGGCCTGGTGGCCGGGGGCGTTCTCACCTTTGTGTTCCTGGCCGGGCAGCTCGTGGTCTGGCAACAACTGAACGCCTCGGGTTATTTTGTAGCGGCCAATCCGGCCAACGATTTCTTTTACCTGCTCACTGCGGTGCACGGTCTGCACCTGTTGGGCGGCCTGGTGGCCTGGGGCAGGACCACCGCCAAGGTGTGGCGCGGCATTGAGGTGGGTAAGGTACGCTTGAGCGTGGAGCTGTGCGCGATGTACTGGCACTATCTGCTCCTGGTTTGGCTGGTCGTGTTCGCCGTGCTGTTGTCTACCTAGAGGGGATCAAAGTACATGACGCAACCTGTGCTCACGAGCGCGGGAGAATCCCTCCCGTTGCCTGAAGGCTTGCCAGGCATCGTCGCCGACTTGTCCTCGGACCAGCGGGCGTTTAAGAACGTCCCCTGGGGCAAGGCCATGATGTGGATCTTCCTCCTCAGCGACACCTTCATCTTCAGCAGTTTTCTGATCTCGTACATGACGGTGCGAATGTCCACCACCGAGCCCTGGCCCAACCCCAGTGAGGTCTTCGCGTTGACGCTCTTCGGCCAGAGCATCCCCCTCATCCTGATCGCCATCATGACCTTCATCCTGATCAGCAGCAGCGGGACGATGGCGATGGCCGTCAAATTCGGTTATGAAAAAAATAAGAAGATGACCTTTATCTTGCTGCTGATCACTGCGGCATTGGGCGCCACCTTCGTCGGGATGCAGGCCTTTGAGTGGACCAAGCTGATCGAGGATGGGGTACGCCCCTGGGGCAATCCCATGGGCGCGGCCCAGTTCGGCTCGAGCTTCTTCATGATCACGGGCTTCCATGGCACGCACGTGTCAATCGGCGTGATATTCCTGATCATCGTGGCGATCAAGGTATTGCGGGGGGATCTGGATCACCAGCGGCCAGGCTTCTTGACCGGCAGGAAGGGAAACTACGAGATCGTCGAAACCATGGGCCTGTATTGGCACTTCGTCGATCTGGTGTGGGTATTCATCTTCGCACTTTTCTATCTTTGGTAAGGGAAAGCATGGCGCACGCAGAAGGGCAGCAACATCCCGTGGCGCACGCAGGAGGGCAACAACGTCCCGTCGCGCACGCACAAGGGCAACAACACCCGATCGGCATTTACCTCAAGATCTGGGGATTGCTGTTCATTCTCAGCGCCGCGTCTTATCTGGTCGACTACTTCCACTTTCAGGGTTACCTCAGGTGGTTTCTGATCATCGTGTTCATGCTGCTGAAGGCAGGGCTGATCGTTGCCATCTTCATGCACATGTTCTGGGAGCGGCTGGCATTGGTGTATGTCATCGTGGTCCCGCCGGTGTTGTTGATGGTGCTGCTGGGCATCGGGGCGCTTGAAGCGGACTACACCTTCTTTACGCGCGGCGTCTTTTTCGTTAAGGGGTTGTTGTAGCGTAATCGGATCGAATTGCGGCGAGCCCATCCATTGTCGGACTCCGTTTCTTACTACAAGAACACATCATGACTGAAAAGCGCAACGCGATGAACGTTTCGATCGTTCTTGGGATCAGTGCAAGTGCCGTGCTGATGCTGTTTTTTTTCATTCTTGTGGCCCATCACCGCGGCGTCCCCGACCGGGTCCAACGGCAACGCCCCGCGCAGTTGGGCACCGGTTCAACTGTGGCCGAACGGATCAAACCCGTCGGGCAGGTTGTCGTCGCTTCGGCGGAAACTCAGAAGGAGCCTGCGAAAATCGCGGCGGCGGCGTCGCCGGCCGGCCGCGACGGGCAACAAATCTACCAGGCCGCTTGCGTCGTGTGCCACGGTGCCGGTATTGCCGGCGCGCCGAAGCTGGATGACAAGGGCCAGTGGGCCAAGCGCATCGCCAAGGGCGTCGACACTCTCTATGCCAACGCCATCAACGGGGTACAGGGGAGCGCGGGGGTGATGCCGGCCAAAGGTGGTAACGCGGCGCTGAGCAACGCCGAGGTCAAGGCGGCCGTCGACTACATCGTGGCACATTCGAAATAACCGGCAGAAGCCGAAGTACTCGCCGATTTCCTCGCCGAGCGCAGCGCCAGAGCCGCGCGTTACGCACGATCCGCCGTCGGCGCGGCGCAAAAAAAAGCTGCCTCGCGGCCTGACGCCGCGTCTCGCGCTTGGCGATCACTGCGTCAATGCGATCAGTGCCGGTGTCCCCATTGCACCGGCGCACGCGGTGGTTCGCGCATCAGAAGGTCGATCTGACTGAGGGTGTCGGTGGTCCGTTCGAATGCCGTATCCGGGACGCCGATCCAGCGCACCCGCAGGTACCCGTGACGATCGACCAGAAACTCGAGGTGCTTCCGCGCGCCTTCATTCCAGCCATCGGCCTGACGCGCGAACAGTGCGTACGCATTGGCCACTTTCGGGCTCGCGATCGCGAAGATCGACTCGCCGTCTCCTGCGATTCCGGCATTGACCGCACTGGAAGACGCGCTTATCGGCACGGCAATGACGCGAGCGCCCGCCGCCCTCAAGGCACGCTCCTGCATCGCGAGTTGGCGCAGGCGCGGGAGCGACTCTGGCAGCGTGTAGAAGACCAGCAGCGTGACGCGGCTTCCCCGCTGTTGCTCGAGCGATTCCTGCGGGCGCCCGATGAATTCGAACGTGAAATCGGGCGCAAAGACCGGACGCAAAGGTTTAACGCGATCCGTCATAGCGGTGGCGTTCCGCGCCATTGCTTGAGCGTCGAGGAACTGGATCAGATTCCAGATTTCCAGGTCGCTCAGCTTCGATGCGAATCCAGGCATCGGCGTTTTGGGAACGCCGTGCGCGATCCACCAGAAGAGGTCTCCCTCGCGCCGGTTCGGCACGCGTTCGGTCAGACTCGCCGGCTTGATCGGAAGCGAGGATGTAGCGGGTCCATCACCTTGGCCGTCACGGCCGTGACAGGCAATGCATTGCGAAGCGTATTGAACAGCGCCGCTCACGATCGCGTCGGCGGTGTAGCGGACCGGCGACACCGAGTAGGTCGTTGGATACGCCGGCACGCCCAGCAGCCACGCAAATATTCCCGCCGGTATCGCTATCCCCGCGAGAGCGGCAAAACGCAGGCGCGGCGGTCGACCGAGCGCTCCTCTCACCGTAATAGCGGCGGAAATGCACGCGACGGTCCCGGCCGCCGCCACAGCCACTTGCATCCAGGCCGATTGTTGAAGGGGCTGCCAGCTTAGCGTGTAATCGAATGGCCAGACCGGAGACTGATGCTCTGCGGGGACCGTGATGCCGAGCGCGCCGACGATAACCACCACGCCGGTTCCCGCGGCGATTTCCAGGATGGCGTTACGCCGGAGCAAGCGCAGCGCTCCGCGATCCCCGCCCGCCAACCGCGGGGTCAGGACCCCGCGATTCGTCATTGCCAGGCCCAGCATCGTTGCGAACAATCCGAGCTTCGCGAGCAGGAGTGTGCCGTAGTCGGTGCCGATCAGCGCCGGCACATCGCCGACCTGATACCAGGCGTTGGTAAGACCGCTTACGACCAGCGCGCAGACGCTTGCCAAACCAAGGTTCGAGAAACGCCGCGTCGCCTGCGCCACTGCGTCGAGCGTATGGGTGCCGTCGAGCAAAAACACAAGCGCCGGCAGCGCGCCCAGCCACGCGCCCGCGGCGAGCAGGTGCGCGACAGCGGCAACGATCCGGTCGAAGTCGTCGGGCTCCTTTCCGGCGACCGCATGCCCCGCCCAGGCGAGCGAACCGAGGTACGCGGCAGCGACCACGGCTGCGCCGATCGCCAGGCGCGACCTGCGCGGATCGTCGGCCGATCGCCGCAGCGCCAGAAGTACCGCGCTGAGAATGAGGATGAGGCCAAAGCGCAGCACCCAAACGTGACCGAAGACGGTATTGCCGAGCACCAGGCCGAGCGTTTCGCGATTCATCGCCTGCCCGACCGGCATGCCGCTCATCACGGCAGCCTTGGCGGCGAGCCATGCCAAGCCCGATACGATGCTTGCGATGACGCTCCAGCGCGCGACAACGAGAAGCCGGCGGTAGACGTCGTCGCCGTCGCTGCTCCCCGCGCGCTGCGCGAGGCGCCAAGCGGGTCTCGCCACGACAATCACGAACACGAGCTCGCCAAACAGCAGCATGGCCGAGGCGTAGTGGGCGGCCCGCGCGGCGACTAACAGCGTGTCCATTGCCGCTCGCGGTCGGTCGGTAGTCGCCTGCGCTTACGGCGCGACATTGAACGTAAAGGCGCCCTCGCTGACATGGGTGTCGACGGAAAGCACGCGCCACTTCACGCGATACGTGCCAGGCGCAAGCTTCGGCAGCGACACCCGGAGCAGCTTGACATCGGCGCGGTCGACCTCCGGATCACCCATGTCGACCTGTTTGCCGTTGCGGTCGACCACTCGGACCTTGCTGAATGCCGGTTCGAGCCGCTCCGTGAACCACAGCTTGAGTTGCGGCGGCGACCCGTGAACCGCGCTGCCGGCAGCAGGCACGGCCCGGTCGAGGAGACCATGCGCGCCGGCAGGCGAGACCGACATCGCTGTCACGGCGGCTATCAAAAACCTCGACAGCAGTCGCTTCATTTCGATCCTCGAGGACGCAACGACCTATCGCCGCACGCCCGGCGCCTCGACCGGCCTGCCCTGCGCGCGCCAGGCGAGAAACAACTCGTGTTCGGTGAGCTCCGCCGCCCCCGCGGGCGGCATCTCGGCACGAATGCCGAACAGAAACGAATGGATACGCCGCTGCAACGAATCGAGCTCCTGCCACTCGAGTCGGTATGCGGGAAAGGCATTGCCGTGACCCTGGCTGATGGTCAATGTCGTCATCCCGCTGCTCCGTACGAAGGACAGGATAAACCTTGGACAGTACTACAGGGTCAAGGGTGCGCCCTTGGGCTCCGCCTCATTGGGTCGCGTCCTTCGCTCAAGGCGTGCAGCGCGGCATGCCTGAAGATCCCGCGTGACGGGCGCCGCCGCGACAGGCGCGCAGCGTCAGTGCGCTAGTGCCGTTCCAACTTTCCGGTCGTGGAGGCGCAGTTGGATCGGCCTCGATAGTTGGAACGGGGCTTGCCTGCCGGCGGTAATCAGGGCATGTAGAACTGACTGCATTACCCGCAAATAGTTGGAACGGCATGAGGGCACCGGCGGGCGGAGCTGAAGCTCGCCAGCGCTACCGCATTCCTTACAGCGGGGCGGAATCCCTGCAGCCGCCCGGCTCCGTGCCCTTGGGCGACGAGGCTGCGGTGATGAGAGAGCGCGGGGCAACAGGTCGCGTTCATGAATGCACGTGTTGTCCGCCGCTCGCCTTCCATTGCTGCACGAAATGCCGAGCGTCCTCATCGGAGCGTGCTTTCACTCCCATCAGAACGCCGCCATCCTTGATACCCGCTTCATACTGTTGGACGCGCTCTTCCGAGATCCCCCAGTCGCTAAGCGCTCCCATAAGGCCAACCGCCACGCCAGCGGCGCCTGCGCTTGCCAGTGCTACGGCTATGGGCCCAGCGAAAACCAAACCCAAGCCGGGTAATAAGAAAGCGCCGGCGATGAGGAGCGGGATGATGGTGCCAATTGTTCCCCCGGTGGGGCCGCCAAGTTCGCCACCTTCTGCTTTGCTGCCCAGTTCAGTATTAGTTTGGGTTTGATGATCACCAGAGAAGTGTCGTTTACGGGTGTCATCGGACATGACCACGTGGATGTCCCCTGTGTCATAGCCGCGCTTAGCAACGGCTTGGTATGCGCGCTCGACACTCTTGCTGTCTCTGAATAAGCCGGTGACCATTCTTGGATCGCCACTAGATGATGCTGCTTTTGTCATCGCCTTCTCCTAATCCTTGTCTTCGCGCTCGCTGCGTCCGCCTTTGAACCGGCAGATCGAACTGCCAGTTAAGCCTTCTTGACCCAGGCGGAACACCAGCCCTTCCCGGCCACCTGCTTGCCCGGGAATAGCGGGCAGCCGCCCCATGCGTCGGTGGGTTTGGCCTGATACAACGTGCAGTTCGCGCAGGTCTGTCCGACCTGGAATTTCGAGAATTTGGCCTTGTCCACCTTCGTCGCGTCGTGCTTGTAGCCGAGGCTTTGCGCCTGCGCATCTTTCTCATCCACCCTGGCGGCCTGCGCGGCGGCGTTGCCGGCACTGCCTGCGATCGCGGCCGACACCACCGCCAGCGAACCCGCCTTGAGGAAAGAACGGCGGCCGGTATTAATGCGGTTTTGCTCCATTTGACTGGTCTCCATACGGTTGAAGAAATGCTGCGGCGCCATCATGAACAACAATCCCGCCGAATGGTCGCAACGGAATGTGTAATTGTCCGGCTAGCCCGCTCCGCGCGCAACCCGTTCCGCGGCGCATGATCAAGGACCTCACGCGCCTGCTCAAGGCCTCGCGCATCGGGTGAATGGATATCCTGCCGTCCTTTTCCCGGTCGCGCGGATGATGCTAAACTTCACCCTCCTCGGAAGCAAGACGAGATCAAGCTAGATGCCTTCCAGCATTGCGGGCCTTACGTTCGCCTCCCGCATCGGCCAGTTCTACCAGCTCACCAAACCGCGCGTGGTGTCGCTCATCGTCTTCACGGCGGTGATCGGCATGTTCCTCGCCACGCCGGGTATGGTGCCGCTGCAGGCGCTCGTCGCGGGCACTCTCGGCATCGCTCTCACCGCGGGCGCGGCCGCGGCGGTCAACTGCCTGGTCGAGCAAAGGATCGACGCAGTGATGACGCGCACCCGCGCCCGGCCCCTCCCGCGCGGGCAGGTGACCTCGCTGCAGACACTCGTCTTCGCCGGCATCGTGGGCGGAGCGGGGCTCACCATTCTCTATCAATGGGTCAACGCGATCACCATGTGGCTGACGCTCGCTACCTTCGTCGGCTACGCCATCATCTACACCGTGGTCTTGAAGCCGATGACGCCGCAGAACATCGTGATCGGCGGCGCTTCCGGCGCGATGCCGCCGGTGCTGGGTTGGACCGCGGTCACCGGCGAGATCGCGGCCGACGCGCTGCTGCTGTTCCTCATCATCTTCGCCTGGACGCCGCCGCATTTCTGGGCGCTGGCGCTCTACCGCAAGCACGACTATGCCAAGGCCGGCGTGCCGATGCTGCCGGTCACGCACGGGGACAAGTTCACGCGCCTGCACGTGCTGCTCTATACCGTGATCCTGACCGCGGCGACCCTGATGCCGTTCGTCACGCGCATGAGCGGCGTGCTCTACCTCGCCGCGGCGCTCGTGCTCGATGCGGTCTTCCTGTGGTACGCGGTGCGGATCTACACTGCCTACAGCGACCGCCTGGCGCAGCGGACCTTCCGCTACTCCATCGTCTATCTCACCGCGCTTTTCGCGGCACTCCTCCTCGATCACTACATCCGCGTTCCGCTGTAGGGGCGGCGCGGGCCTCGCTTGAAGAATTTCCTCGCAGCGATCCTGTGTGCGCTGGCGACGGCGTGCCTTGCTGCCTGCGGCGAACGCCCGCAGGCCGCAAAGTTCTGGCTCACGGACGTCACCGGCGCGAATTTCGGGAAGGAACTGAATCTCACGGACCATGACGGCAAGCCGCGCACGCTGGCTGATTTCCGCGGCAAAGTGGTGACCGTGTTCTTCGGCTTCACGCACTGTCCGGACGTGTGCCCGGTGACGCTCGCCGAGATGGCGCAGGTGGTGCGGGAGCTCGGCCCGGACGGCAGCCGGGTCCAGGTGCTGTTCGTCACCGTGGATCCCGAGCGCGACACGCAGCAGGTGCTGAAGCAATACGTGCCGTCGTTCAATCCTGCTTTTCTCGGGCTCTACGGGGACGCCGAGGCGACTGCGCGCGTGGCGAAGGAGTTCAAGATCTATTACCGCAAGCAGCCAGCCAAGGATGGCCACTACAGCGTGGACCATTCCGCGGGCACCTATATCCTCGATCCCCAGGGACGGCTGCGCCTCTTCGCCCAGTATGGCGCCGGCGCGCCCGCAATCCTGCACGACATCCGCATTCTGCTGGGGTCCTGAAGATCCCTCACCCCTTCCCCCTCCATCCCCTCACTCCTTCCCTCTCTCCCGAGTGAAGAGAGGAAGGGTAAAGCCTCCCTTCTCATCTAGGGAGAAGGGAGGGGATGAGGGATCGAGCGGAGAGGGGAAATGGATTGCGGCGAATGGCTTGCCAGCCATTTGGCCGAGACATTGAAATGAAAAAGCCCCGCCGCAGCGGGGCTTTTTGTTTGCGTGGTTACTGAATTACGCGGCCTGGGCGCCGATCACGTTTTTCATCCGCGCCAGCGCCTTGGCCTCGATCTGCCGGATGCGCTCGGCGGAGACCCCGAACTCGGCGGCGAGATCGTGCAACGTTGCCGACTCCTTCTCGGTCAACCAGCGTGCCTCGATGATGCGGCGGCTGCGCGGGTCGAGCTCCGCGAGCGCCTTTTCCAGGCCCTCGCCGCGCAGACGCGCGGTCTGCTCATGCTCGAGAATGCGGCCGGGCTCGGCATCTTCCGCTTCAAGGTAGGAGATCGGCGCAAACGACTCGTCCTCGTCGTCGCCCGCGGGCTCGAGCGCGATGTCACGTCCCGTCAGCCGCGTCTCCATCTCGACCACCTCGTCGGGCTTGACGCCGAGGTGGCTGGCGACGGCCTTTACTTCCTCGACGCCGAGGGTGGCGGGGCCGCTCTTCAGGCTCCTCAGGTTGAAGAAGAGCTTGCGCTGCGCCTTGGTGGTGGCGACCTTCACGATGCGCCAGTTGCGCAGGATGAACTCGTGGATCTCGGCCCGGATCCAGTGCACGGCAAACGACACCAGGCGCACGCCGCGCTCGGGGTCGAAGCGCTTGACCGCCTTCATGAGGCCGATATTGCCTTCCTGAATGAGATCGGCCTGCTGCAGCCCGTAGCCAAGGTAGCCCCGCGAGATCGCGACGACGACCCGCAGGTGCGCCAGTACCAGCTCACGGGCAGCCTCCAGGTCACCGGCGCCGCGGTAGCGGCGGGCAAGCTCCCGCTCGCGCTCCACGGTGAGGAGCGGAAGGCTGTTGACGGACTGAATATAGGTTTCCAGGCTGCCCGCAGCCAATGGGACCGGCAATGCGAAACTCGTCATGGTTACCCCTTTCTGGCGCTATCCTAGCACTCTACACATGAGAGTGCCAGCAGCCATGAAAGTTCATTCTATTCATAGGCTTAATCCCAGATCCCGGACCGAAACCGGCCTCAAATCAGTGGCTTGGAAATGGCCCCGCGGCCGGGTACCCCGGCAGGCAGCCCCGTAGCAGGGGGGCCTAGCGCGGCTCGATCGCGGCGAGGTGGCGGTTGACCGAAAGCCAGGACCCGAACCAGCCGAGCGCCGCGGAGAAGACCAGCAGGCTCGCGCTGTCCTCTATGCCAAGGTGGCGCAGCTCAATCCGGGCGGCATAGAGGCGGGACAAGTCCACGAGCGCGCCGTTCAGGATGGTGACGCCTGCCCAGATGATCGCCCACGCGGCCAGGCCGCCTGCAAGCCCCTGGAGCGCCCCGTAGTAGAGGAAGGGCCGGCGGATGAAGGAATTGGTCGCCCCGATCAGCTTGGAGACCTCGATCTCCTCGCGCCGGGTGAGGATTTGCAGGCGGATGGTGTTGAAGGTCACCGCCACCAGCGCGAACGCGAACAGGGTCGCGAGCAGCGATACCGCCAGCAGAGCGGCCCGAAGGCCCGCTTCGAGCCGCCGCGCCCACTCGGCATCGAGCTGCACATGCGTGACCTTCGGCCAGCGGCGAATCTCGTCGCGCAACTGCTCAAGGATCTCGGGAGCGGTGGCCCGCGGCAGCACTACGAATGCGTCCGGCAGCGGATTCCCGGGCAGGCTGTCGATGACGTCGGCGAGACCGGTACTCGCCTTGAGCTCTTTCAGGGCCTGTTCGCGCGACACGAAGCGGGCCTCTCGGACGGAGGGGTGCTGCTGCAGGCGGGCCGCGATCCGCTTGACCTCGGCGGAGCCGGCATCGAGCGCGAGGAATACCGAAAGCTGCGGGTCGGAGCCGAGCGAGCGGGCGAGGTCCTCGAGGTTGATGATCGCGACGTAGAGCCCGACCGGCAGCGCGAGCGCGACGCCGATCACGCTCACATTGAACAGCGTCGCAACGGGCGTGCGCAGGAGCCGCCCGAGCGTCGTGCGCAGCGCATCGATGTGGTGCCACCACCAGGTTTTCATCGCGCCGCCGCCTCGATTGTCGCCATCATGGTGCCAGCGCTACCACGTCGGCGGCATGTGTCATTCGCCGGTCGCATCCCCGCAAGCGGGGCCCCTGCTCCTCGGCTCATGCCACTTTCCCTTCCTTGAGCGCGATATGGCGCGGCTTCATCCGCGCTGCGAACGCTTCGTCGTGAGTGGCGATCACCACGGTCACCCCGACCTGGTTGAACGAGCGGAAGAGCTCGCCGATGCCGGCCGCGTAGGCGGCGTCGAGGTTGCCGGTGGGCTCGTCGGCGAGCAGGATCGCGGGACGGTGCACGATCGCGCGCGCGATGGCGAGCCGCTGCTGCTCGCCGCCGGAGAGCCTGACCGGGTGCACCTTCTCCCTGGCGAGCAGCCCGACCTTGTCGAGGGCCGCGCGCACCCGGCGCGCCGCCTCGCGCCGCTCGAACCCGGTTACGGCGAGCGGCAGCATGACGTTATCGAATACCGAGCGGTCGAAGAGCAGCTTCTGGTCCTGGAAGATGAGGCCGAGCTTGCGGCGCAGGAACGGCACCGCGCGCGGGCGCAGTGCCCCGACGTTCTGGCCGCTGATGACGACGCTGCCGCTCGTCGGCCGCTCGATAGCCGCCATGAGCTTGAGGAGAGTGCTCTTGCCGGCCCCGGATGGGCCCGTGACGAACACGATTTCTCCGGCCTCGATCGTCAGCGTGACGCCTCGCAATGCCTCCAGCCCGCCGGGGTAACGTTTGGTGACCTGGCTGAAGGAAATCATGCGGTTACGCGCGGTGCGGGGCAGTTAGTGAGTGCTTACCGGGGGGGTGAATCAGTCGAAAAGCGCCGCGACGAACGCCTCGGCGTCGAACGGCCGCAAGTCGTCAAGTCCCTCGCCGATGCCGGCAAAGCGCACCGGGATCGGCCGTTCGCGGGCGATGGCCGCGATCACGCCGCCCTTGGCGGTGCCGTCGAGCTTGGTGAGGATCAACCCAGTCACGCCGATGGCGTCATCAAACGCCCGCACCTGCGCGAGCGCGTTCTGTCCGGTATTGGCATCGAGCACGAGCAGCACCTCGTGCGGCGCGCCCGGCAACGCCTTGGCGACCACGCGCTTCACTTTCTTGATTTCCTCCATCAGGTGCAGCTGCGTGGGCAGCCGCCCCGCGGTATCCGCGAGCACCACGTCCGTGCCGCGCGCCACGGCGGCCTTGACCGCGTCAAAAATCACCGCCGCCGGATCGCCGGACTGCTGGGCGATCACGGCAACCTTGTTGCGCTCGGCCCAGGAGGCGAGTTGTTCGCGCGCCGCGGCGCGAAACGTGTCGCCCGCCGCGAGCAGCACGGACTTGCCGCAGTTCTGGTAGTAGTGGGCGAGCTTGCCGATGGAGGTGGTCTTGCCGCTGCCGTTGACGCCCGCGAGCATGATCACGAACGGGCGATGAGCTTCGACAGAAAGCGGGATGGCGATTGGCTCGAGGAGCCTGCGCAGCGAGTCCTGCAGTGCCGGGCGCAGCTGGCTGGAATCGGTGAATCCGTCGCGCCGCGCGCGCTCGCGCAGTTCACCGAGCAGCCAGGTGCTCGCCGCGACCCCCACGTCGGCTCCAATCAGTGCCGATTCCAGCTCCTCGTAGAACGCATCGTCGAGCGGGCGCGCCGTGCCCAGCAATCCGGCCAGGCGGTCGCCGAGCCGGTGGCGCGTCTTGGCAAGCCCGTCCCGCAGGCGCGCAAACCAGCGGCCACCGTCGGTGGAAGAGGCTGTAGAACTAAACACGCGCCGGGCAGTCTAGATGCGGGTGGTGGGATAGCGGCCGGCAGCCGTTGTGGAGGGCCGGCACGCGAGTGGATACAATTCTAGCCTGAAATCCGGTGCTTCCGAAGCGCGTCCGCATGAAATCCTTCAAGCAGCTCTTCCTCGCACTGCTCGCGCTGGCACTGCCTGCGGGCCCGGGCATGGCCCAGAGCGACACGGCCGAGCACAAGCTCGGCAACGGCATGCGCGTGATCGTCAAGACCGACCGCCGCGCGCCGGTCACCGTCATGATGCTGCTCTACCAGGTGGGCAGCGTAGACGAGGTGAATGGCGTGACCGGTGTCGCGCACGTGCTCGAGCACATGATGTTCAAGGGCACCCCGAACACGCCTGCGGGAGAGTACTCGCGCGCGATTGCCGGCGCCGGCGGCCGCGACAACGCGTTCACCAGCAATGACTACACGGGCTACTTTGCCGTCCTGCAGAAGTCGCACCTCGAGCTCGCCCTGCGGCTCGAGGCCGATCGCATGGCAAACCTGATTCTCTCGCCCGACGAGTTCGCCAAGGAGATCAAGGTCGTGATGGAGGAGCGGCGGCTGCGCACCGACGACCGGCCGCGCTCGCAAGTCTATGAGCAGCTGATGGCGACCGCCTTGACGGCGCACCCCTACCGCAACCCGATCATCGGCTGGATGAACGACCTGGAGAACCTGCGCGTTGAGGACGCCCGCGATTTCTACCAGCGTTGGTACGCCCCCAACAATGCGACGCTGGTGGTGGTGGGCGACGTGGGCCCGGACGAGGTGGTGGCGCTCGCTGAGAAGTATTTCGGCGCGATTCCCTCGCGCGAATTGCCCCAGCGCAAGCCGCAGGACGAGCCGCCCCAGCTCGGCGTGAAACGCGTGACCGTCAAGGCGCCGGCGGAGTTGCCCTACGTGCTGATCGCGTTTCGCACGCCGGCGCTGCGCGATCCCGAGCGCGACTGGGAGCCCTATGCGCTCGAAATGCTGGCGGCGGTGCTCGACGGCAACGAGGCGGCGCGGCTGAATCGCTCGCTGGTGCGCGAAGCGCGGATCGCAGCCTCGGCCGACGCCAGTTATGACTCGATCGCGCGGGGCCCGGGTTTCTTCTACCTCGGCGCAACGCCGACGCCGGGGAGGAGCGCGCAGGAGGTGGAGCAGGCGTTGCGGCGGGAAATGGCGAAGATCATCGATGAGGGGGTAAGCACGGAAGAGCTTGACCGGATCAAGGCCCAGGCGGTCGCCGCGCATGTCTTCCAGCGCGACTCGATGTTCTTCCAGGCGCGCCAGATCGCGTCGTTCGAGTCCGCAGGCATCTCGCACCGGACGCTCGACCTGCAGCTTAAGAAGCTGCGCGAGGTCACCCCCGAGCAGGTGCGGGAGGTCGCGCGCAAGTATTTCCAGGACGATGCACTGACCATCGCCACGCTCGATCCGCAGCCGCTCGAGGGCGCGCGGCGGGCAAAACCGTCCTTGCCGTTGCGCCATGCGCAATAGCATT
>Ga0137432_1000334_pt1 | contig 29436 bp, 19 predicted proteins | sample EasRivERMZT820_2_FD_102337 | JGI IMG/M metagenome (GOLD analysis project Ga0137432, IMG submission 102337) | Soil microbial communities from meander-bound floodplain in the East River, Colorado, USA - East River MetaG ERMZT820_2 | ecosystem: Environmental > Terrestrial > Soil > Floodplain ... | reverse complement strand
AACGTAGCCACTATGGAAAGCGGCTCTCAGGGTCTTGTCGGCGAGAACACCTGTGGAGCTCATGATCGTCCTCGAGTCCCACCGTGAAGTTCAGGGAATGCTTTGTCAAAGAGCGGCAGGTTGCCTCGACTCGGGAGCGACGAAAGCCGATAGCCATTGCCGTATACGACCGCGCTTGTCGGACCCACGTAAAGCTCGAATGGAAGGAGGGGGTTATAAAGAACGTGATTCATTGACTGGTAGAGCTGCCGAGTTATCGCAGAACCACCGCGGCCGAAGTCGTATCCCGCATGAACAAACCGTGTTCCGTGGGCCAGGCCTGCCTTGTCTGCATCGACTTTGCTTACGAATGGTACTCGCCCGTCCGGATGGCACGCCAAATATGCGAAGTAGTCATCGCGACGACCTCGTGGGAAGATGTGCTTTATGACGGTCCAGCCGGCTCCATCCGTTTCGCCACCTAACAGGTCGGGTGCGCGGCGCGACACGAGCCAAGAGTACTTGCTCACGGCGTATGCGGACGACCCCCCCTGACCGAATACGCCTATTAGATACAGCTTGTCTGCCTTGGTCGTTGATCCGAGTGACAACAGAGTCTTATGAATTAGCGCGGGCGGTTGGCCCACTCCGTCATCTTCTATGATGACCGTGAATTCTCGAAGGGTTTTGTCAAACACTAGGCGCAATCGCAACTGCCGAGCCAAGTCCCGTGCCTTGGCTCGAATGCCCTTGGATTGCGTCGAATTGTCGAGTTTTGGGAGAACATCCAGAGCGGGAATGCCAAAGTACCTATCGATCGCTTCCCTCGGGCTCTTCGGAGCGGGCGTGGAATTGTTCCGTGCCATTTCTCTTTGGCGCGCCAGTTCGATTAGAGCCTCCATACCATTAATGGTTCGTTCGGCGATCGGGTTGACCGGGTAATTTGCGTGCTTGATCCGCCCGGCATTCCCACGTTCGCGGCCAACAGGAACCCAATGAAACTTTCCTGAATGCCAGCCTCTTTCGGGCTTTTCTTCGTCAAATGCGTAATCCTGCTCGGGTGTAACACCGAGCGTCGCGACCAGTGACTCAATATCTGTTGTGGACGTTGCTTTTGTCGCTTTCTTGATGAAAGGCACTGGTTCAACGAAGTCGGTTAGCAGGGTTTCTTTCATGAGCGGCTCAGACGATTAACGGGTGGGTAAGTTCCGAAAAAGAGTGTCTACGGTACCTTCGAATGCTCGCGCGTCTCGGATCGAGTACCCCTGTCTACCATGCTGTTCGATCAGTCCAGCCTGCTTAAAGAGCGCGATCGCCAAGTATGCCTGATAACTGGGGTAGTTTGATCCATCCCGATCCGTTAGGGGCAGGAGTTCTTCCGTGGGGAAAATCCGCCCGTCCCCTCCCTTTTCGATCATGCGTTGCATCATCGACGAGAGAACAGTCGAGGGGGCCTTGTGCTCGTATTCTTTTCGCTCGCGCTTTGACCAAGCCACCCTGACGACGCGGGACCCCTGCCGATAGAAGCGGGGATAGTCCCGTTTTCTGTCGGCGCCGCGGGCAGAACGTTTGTACGGCTCCGTGGGGCTCTTGCCGCTTCGAGTCTGCTTCTTAGGTTGTCCCTTTGTTTCTTCGCTTACTACATGGGCCCAGCCGGCGATTTGGACCGCGCTACTGTAATCTCCCAAAGAAGCGGCGCGGCTAACCAGCTCCTTCAGACTTAGCTCGGCCTTCCTCAAGACGGCCGTGGCCTCAGAAATGAGATCCATGGCCTCGTATACTATAGCGAAATCCACAGACGTCAATTTCAGTATATATTCGGGTCTAGTGCCGCCTACAAGACATGAGACTCTCAATCGCACTTTTGGACCAATCGATCGTCCTGGCGCCGCGGACCGGATCAGCCGCTGACTCAGTGTCATGGATCGCGACTCACCTGCCGCGATTTCGGCTGACTCACTGCGTTGCGGTGTGTTGATGCTTCTCGGTTGGCTTCGCCAAGAGACCCTGGGAGCCATAGGTTAAGCAAATGGACACTCTCACGCCCACTTCTGACGGTTCATCCGGGAAGCCGGAGGGACCTGACCGAAATGAATCAATACGGAGTTCAGGACCGCATTTCGACGTCCATCCCTCTGTTGTCTTTCAACTGGGTGAGCATCTAATAAGCGATGTGGTTCAGGCACTCATTGAATTGGTGAAGAACTCTTACGATGCGGACGCCACTTACGCGAAGATTACCATCGACACTCAATCAGCGCCTCCATCAGACTCCGCTTTCCCAAGCGCCAAGGGCTACATCCTCGTTGAGGACGATGGAAATGGAATGAATAAACAGTCGATCAATGATGGCTGGTTGACAATCGCCAATTCTTCCAAGCGAGTCCTCAAAGCTCAGGGCGGTACAACACCAATAAGGAAGCGAACACCGCTTGGGGATAAGGGGCTTGGTCGGCTCGGTGTGCAGCGGCTAGGTCATAATGTCGAGATAACAACACGTCCGTTGGACACAGTTGTTGGGAAGCCGGCTGCGGAAGATTACCACGTGAGCTTTAGTTGGGATGACTTCTTATCTGCCAAGAGACTGTCTGATGTGCCTGTTGAACTCCAAGAAAACGCAGCGCCGACATTAGAGCGAGGGACACGCATTCTCATATCCGACCTGAAGGAAGCCGAGACGTGGCGCGATGGTGAAGCCGAGGCGCGCTTGCGAGACGGATTGTCCAGGCTCCTTTCACCGTACAAGAAGTTTGCTGACTTTCGCGTTTATCCAATGATCAACGGTCGGCGAATCGAGCTAGCCGAGGTGAGTGACGCAGTTCGACGTACGTCACAAGTTCACTACGACATCGCGTTCGATGGCACAAGACTGGTAGTAACCGGCAGGGCTCGGCTAGCCTTCTTCCGGCCACCGAGTGGTCGAATGCGTCACCGTTTCAAGGAGCTGGTCGAATCGGACGGTGGCAGAACGTTCCTCGCCCACGTCAAGTCATTACCCGTAGCGCTCGACGTTCAATTGCAGGAGTCAAAGAACCCAGGGTGGTTCGTCGAGTATTCAGAGGAACTCAACCTCGACAAACTGGACAAGAAGTCGTTCGTCGATCCGGGCGTGGTAGCGAATCCTGGTCCATTCAACGGTGAGATCGATGCCTTCAATCTCGGAGCGGAGTCCGTAGCTGAAGCAATTGGTCTGGTCAAAGAAATGTTCGGCTCAATTCCGTATGCTAGCGAGGAAACGAGCGATGATGACACCGATACGATTTCCGTCTTTAACAGCCTGGATGACTATCGCAAGTACATCAAGGACTTGAGCGGGATTCGCGTATACCGGGACGGTTTCGGGATTCGAGTCGACCCAGACTGGTTGGGGTTGGCATCTGAAAGGACATCCGGGAAATCGTATTACAGCCTTCGTCCATCGAATACGCTTGGCTACATCGCGCTTACAGCGCGCGATAATGCGGTTCTCACTGAAAAGACAGATCGTGAAGGTTTCCAGCTCACACCGTATTTCCTAAACTTTCATGGGTTGTTGAAGCAGGCGGTGGGGTTTGCCAATGAATCTCAAGATTTTCTCAGACGTGCCTGGGTGGGTTTTGAAAAGAGAAGCCGCCTAGAGGTTACGGTCCCCGACCTATTCGAAGCCACGCGTCCTGAGCAGGCCGCCGCGCAAATACAGGAGACTCTTAGCTCGGCCGAGTCCTTCCGCGCGCCTGTTCTCGAGCTGCTCGCGAGGCTTGAGCGAAGCACCAATTCAGCGCGCGCCCTTCTTGACACCCGTTCAACTAGTAAAGGAGATCTGCGCAAGTCACTACTTTCAATGACTGACCTCGTGCCCGAAGCCGCGGCCCTTTTACGGCAAGTCGAGATCTATCTTGACAAGGCTGCCGAAGCCAACCCGCTGAGCGTTCTGCTCGCTGAACAGATGAGCGGGCTAAAGGAACGACTGGACGAAGTGTACTCCATGGTGAGTCTCGGCTTAACAGCGGAGGCGCTCTCGCACGAGATACACAATGTGGCCGATCAACTCGCGGCGCGGAACCAAATGGTCAGTGATCGAATTCAGAAGCAGCCGCACCCAGACGCGCAGCTTATCACTTTCACCGAATACATCAGAAGCGCCATCGAAGCGCTACGAAAACAGCTTAGTCATTTGGCTCCTTCACTCAAGTATGTTCGCGAGCGGCGGGAAACAATTATCGTTCCTTCCTTTCTCAGCACACTGGCTGACTTTCATCGCGACCGGCTCGCGGCGAGCGGCATCCGCGTCGAAGTACTAAGCTCGCAGCCCGATGATTTCATCGTCGATATGAATCGCGGTAAGCTGACGCAGATCTTTGATAATCTGCTGCTGAATAGCGAATACTGGTTGAAGGAAGACCTACGTGGAGGGTCGATCCAAGAGGGCATTATAACAATGGAAAGCGCGCGACCCTTCGTTCGGGTTTGGGACAATGGCGGAGGGATATCGAAGAGCGTCGAGAATCGATTGTTCACTCCATTTGTGACCACCAAAAGGAGGGGCGAAGGTCGGGGGTTGGGCCTGTTCATTACTCGTCAGCTGTTAGACGCTGATGCATGTTCGATTGAGCTCTCGTCCAAACGAAACGCTCAAGGCAATAGATATCTCTTCGAAATCAACCTCGCCGGAGCTCTAACAGCTGGGCGCTGACGAGAACGTTCGACCTCGGATGGTCCGGCCCTCGGTCGGTGAGGCCGGACCGCCGCCGCGACAGCGTCGACATATTGATCACGACACCGCGCGGCGCGCTGCGTTCGAGCTCCTAGGGGCCGCAGGAATCACTCGAGTCATTTTGGTCGATGACGAAGCCATCACCGCTGCAGATTCTGTGGCGGTCGCCCTTACGGACCTCATCTACAAAGCAAAACCGACGGCTCTTCGACACGTCTACAACGACGATGCTTTCAAAGCGGATGATCTCAAGGCTGACGCCGAACTCCGCGCGCGTGACATTCGAGACTACGTCAGTCGTTTGCCGCCGGAAAAGGCAGCTTCCCTGCTTGGGAAGTTGGGTCACGAAATAGACAAACTTCGTGACAAAGGCACACTCCCGCCCCTGACACCCGAGGAGAAGAACGCCGCTTCCCATGTCCTCTTCTGTGGCGAGATCCAACTCTTGCTTGGAGATCGCTTGACCACGATGGATCCCGACAGCTGGGACAAGGAGGGATCTCGTATGATCGAGCGCTCCCTTGGTACAGAAAGGGACTGTCAAATAAAGGGGTTGCCTGACACTCTGGTCCTCTTTGACGTAGACCTCAGTGCCTCGGGCCGGTCAGATGTAGCCGGGCAAGATATGGCGATAGCTCTTATCCGGAGACTCAAGGATCACCCTGTCCTATGCGGCTTGATTAGTGCCATGGTGCCGTCGACGGAGGAAGCAGAGCAGCGCAAGGCATGGATCGCGGGTCATTCAGTACGCGCAGAGAGCCTTGTTCTTATCTCAAAAGTGGATTTGGCAGATAACCCCCTCGCCTTTGCAGCGGAACTAAAGAGGGTGTTGCTCGCTCCCTTTGCTGACAGGTTCAGCAAGATCTGCAAGAGCATTCTGGAAGCAGCCCACAAGGTAGCAGTCGAGCAAGTCTTGGCGATACATGTTAGCGACCTCGTACAATCAGTACTTCTTTCAACAGAAGAAGGAGTGAACGAAATCGCGACACTCCTTCGCGTATATGATTCCTATTTTCGACAGGAAGTGCGAAGGAGAGTGGCCGAAGCAGAAGATCTAGCTCCTGCACTAGAACAATTGCGATCAATTAGCAGAATCGCGCCCCAAGCACAACTACCAACCGAGTTGACGACTTGGGACGTTCAACGTCGGGAAATCTACGATGATATCGCGGACGTCAACGGCCTAGAGCTGCCCATCGAAGTGGGCGATGTTTTTGAATTCTCAATGAGCGAAGGCTCAACATCCGATGGGGGGCGCAAGACAGTGTCCTACGTGTTCGTTGCTCAACCATGTCACGCCATTGTGCGTGGTGACGGCACGCGAAAGCTTGCGAGGGCGACACTGGTGCGTATCCGCGACAAAGATCAAACAACGTCCGAGCACGGATACGAACTCCCATGGTTCGGTTCGAGGGGTGAAACCGGTTTTGTGGACTTCACAGATACCGTAACCATTCCTTTCGAAGCACTTGATCTCTGTGCATTTCGCAAAGATGGGTGTTCAGCAATCTCGCTTGAGGACACTGAGCCGGATGGGCTATTGCCAGGCTGGAAATCGCGTTGGCGAATCGTGCGGGGAGAGGTCGAGATGAAAGTGAACAGGGCTCGTGAGACGTTCGCAAAGCTTGTGGGTGGCACAAAGCTGTTCGAGGTACCCGGTGACCGGATGCCAGTCACTCCGTTGGTCGCGTCTGTCTCGATGTCCGGGCCGGTCTCAATGACATGCAACATGCAACGTACCCAACGAATTCAGGCGCTACACGCAAACGCGATCCTGTCGGAGTACGCAGCTTATCTCTCGCGTCATACTTTTCCGGTAGACTTGACCCGGGGAGTCACCGAAGGCTGACTCTCCCTAGCACGAGAACGGTCGCTTCCGGTCGCCGTCAAACGTTCCCGCGTTGATGGGCTGTCAGCAGGATACTCCTCGGTTGGACACAGCTCCATCGGAATCCATCCGGGGTGGTCAACGATACCCCCGTCCATCAGTGCGCAGATGAATGCTATGGGGCGATACTTGGCGAGTCCCCGGCGTAGGAGGCAATCGATTGCGGCGCACGCGGATTTTGATAAGCCTGTGGCAATAAGTGCATGGTGGTGCTTTTTGATGAAGCGCTTCGCGTCGGGCGGAAGGACCGTTAGGATACTTTCATCGATACCGCGTGGGAATTCGGCTACACGATGCGGGGGAAAGCGCAACCAAAGTGTGTGATCGCCTGCAAACCGACCTTCACCGAGCGCAGTCACCGCCAGTCCGCCCGTATCACGGAGCGTACGAAGGAGCGTTCGCTCATCCCTACTAAGGGGAACTGACTCAGGAATCGGGGCCCCCGGCTCGACATCCCAAACGTGCAACCTGTGCAGAGCCTTGACCGGCACACCTTCGACAAAGTCGGCATGCGAGTACGCCGCAAGTATAAAGTCCACCTTCCTCGGGTCGTGTCGGTGGTATCTAAAATTCACGGCGAAGAGTTCGGCCTCTACCCTAACAATGCGGCCATCCTGCATCTGCAAGACGTAGTCCGGACACGGCTCCTGCGACAGGATGATCTTGCGAACGCCAAATGCCAGCAGATTCTGCTCGAACCACTTCCGGAACTCGGCCTCAGATTGCAAGGCAATTGGTTTTCCTGTGCTTGCTTCTCCCACGCGTCGCTCCAACTGCTGATTACCCGGGGTCATTTGCAGAAAACTCACCTCCAAATCTAACGGGCGTATCCACGCCAGCCACATTGAACCCATGCCGCACCGCCTCTCCAAGTCCCGCTACACCGCCGGCACGCAGTGCCACAAGCTCCTCTGGTGGATAGTCCACGAGCCGCTCGCCGTCGAGCTCCAACCTGACAAGGTCTTACAGGACCGGTTTGATCAAGGAGCACACGTCGGCACGTTGGCACGTCGCACGTTCCCCGGGGGCACGCTCGTGGACTTGGCCCACAACGCCTACGCCGAGCGCGTCGCGCTCACCCGCAAGCTGATCGATGACGGCGCGCCGGCGATCTTCGAAGCGAGCTTCCTGGCCGACAACACCTTTGTCGCCGTCGATGTCCTGAGCCGAGAGGGTGACGGCTTTCGTCTCACCGAGGTGAAGCAAACGTCTTCGCAGAAGGAGGAGCACCTCCCGGATGTCGCGGTGCAGGTGCACGTGCTCCAGAAAAGCGGCATTCGGATCACCGGCACCGACGTTATGCATCTGAACAAGGAGTGTCGCTTCCCCGATCTGAGCTACCTCTTCGAGCGGACGGATGTCACGGAGGCGGTCCAGCCACTCCTCAACAAAGTCGGTTGGGAGATCGACGCGCAGCTCGCGATGCTCGACGGTCCGTTGCCCGATATCACGATCGGGCTGCAGTGTCACGAACCCTACGAATGCCCGTTCATGGAGCGCTGCTGGCCCGCTGACCCCGACCACATCATGCGGCTCTACAACATCGGGCCGAAGAAGGGGTGCGACTTCCTGGCGACCGGCGTCCACCGGATTTCGGACCTTGCGCCCAACCAGAAGCTCAACGCGACGCAAAAACGGCAGATCCGTGCGATGCAGGAGGGGCGCATCGTGGTCGAGCCGGGACTCGCGAAAGCATTGGAAGCGTTCGAAGGGAAGCTGGGCTTTCTCGACTTCGAGACGATCCAGCGCGCGGTGCCCGTCTGGCCCGGGATGGCGCCCCATGAGCAGGCGCCGGCGCAATTCAGCTATCACGAAGCCAATGGCGACGGCACCTACACGCACGCCGAGTACCTGGCGGAAGGACCGAAGGACTGCCGGCCAGAGCTGGCGCGCCGCATGGTCGAGGCGACGCAGCACGCCGACAGGGTCGCGACCTACTCAGCTTTCGAGAAGACGAAGATCCGGGGGCTGCAGAAAGCGGTACCCGAGCTCCAGCCGGAGCTGGAAGCGCTCGAGCACAAGCTGATTGACCTGCTGCCGATCGTGCGCGAGAACGTCTACCACCCCGACTTCCTCGGCAGCTTCAGCCTCAAGTACGTACTGCACCCGCTCGTCCCGGAGCTGACCTACGACGATCTCGTGATCGTGGACGGGCTCGTCGCCAGCGTAGAAATCGCTCGGCTCCTCTTTGTGGCGGGCAAGATTGCGCCTGAGGAGCACGACCGCGTGCGGCAGGATCTGCTCAACTACTGTGAGCGGGACACGTGGGCGATGGTGAAGGTGTTGGAGCGGCTCCGGGAGTTGGCAGGCTGAGGCCCATCGTTATGGGACGGAGATCCTGACCTGCGTATAGAACACCTCGGTCCGCGTATCCGGCACGGTGGCGTTCCACGCCAGGCCCACTTCGTTCGGTCCCCGCGCGAGGATGTCGAAGCACCCGGCGCCGAGCTGCGGGCTCGGAATCCAGCGCGGCGGGGAGAAGGTGACGCCGCCGTCGGTCGAGAACACCAGCCAGTTGCGAATGTTGAACGCCGTGGAATCGTAGCTCGTCCACGCCACGTACAGCCGTCCGTCGCCCACCGCGATCGCGGGACAGTAGGCTCCGACACCGACGGGAGACAGTCGCTCTGGCTCGCTGAAGGTCGAGCCGCCGCCCGCGGCACGCGACAACAAAATGCGACCGGTGCTCGTCTCGCTCTCCTGCCAGACGATGAACACTGAGCCCTCCGCGCCGCTGGCCATCTGCGGACAGCTCGACCGCTCTGTTGACGGATCGACGACCTCGGGTGCCGCAAACGACGTCCCGCGATTCGCCGAGTGCGCGACCTGGACCTGCTCCTGGAACGACGGTCCCTCCAGCCACGCGACGAAAATGTTGTCCCCCGAAATCGCCGTGTTGGAGCAGTGAAGCGTACCCGGGAAGAGGATCGGCGCCAAGAACGTGTGTCCGGTATCGATCGATACACTGAAGCCCGCCCCCGGCGTATCGGTAAACAGAATCGGATCGGTCCACGTGATCGCCACGGTGCCCGCCGTGTCGGCCGCGATCGTGGGACCAGTGGAATTGACGCGGTCGTTCGGCGTGACGAGCAGCGGCGACGAAAACGTCGCGCCGCCGTCGCTCGAGCGCGCGTAGAAGTCCTCCGCCAACCCTTCGAATACATCGAAGATCGTCCAGACGACGTGGATGTCGGTGCCTGCGGTGACGACGCGCATCTGCGACGACTGGTAGCCGTTGGAGGGTTGGTAGGGCTCCGTCGCAGCAATCACGGGAGCAAGGGGTGCGAACGAGCTTCCGCCATTTGTGGAGCGTGTGAAGAAGATCGACGCCGGGGGTAGCTCCTCCCACACGACGTTGATCGGACCGCTTCCCGCACCGGAGAACGAATACCGCTGAGAATAGGTGTTGGGCGTGTTGGAGACATTGGCGGTCCCGAGCAGAACCGCCCCGACCGACGCCTTGCGCGTGTACGTTGCCTGCGCACCGAAGTTGTCCGTCACGGTGAGCGTGACGCTGTAGATCCCCGCCGCCGCATAGCCGTGCTGCGTCCCCCCCCCCGACACGTTCACGACGGTCACGGGCGTGCCATCACCCCAGTCGAACGCGTAGGTGGCGATCGCGCCGTCGTTGTCGCGCGACCCGCTGGCATCGAACAGCATCAGCTCGCCAGTCAGGGCAGGCGGCGGCTCGGCCAGAAAGGCCTGCGGCGCCTGATTCACCGTGGCCGCGCACGCCGGCGCGCTGCGCGGAGACTCGTTGCCGCTCGAATCGCGCGCCGAGACGGCATAGCAGTGCGACACGCCCGGCACGCGCCCGCCGTCAGAGCCCGTCGTGTCGGTGACGGACGCGATCAGGGCGTCGTCGCGGAATAGGCGGTAGCTAGTAACGCCGACGTTGTCGGTCGCGGATCGCCACAGCAGGTCGATGCGTGAGCTGGACCCGGCGACGGCCGAAAGGTTGGCGGGAGTTGAGGGGGCGAGCGTATCGGGTTGCGGACCCGGACCCGGGTCGACGATCGATTTCTCGCCGGCACACGCTGCAAGAGCAGCGACGAGGAACAACGGACCGACGCCGCGCATGTCCAGCTTCATCTTGTCCCGCCTGCGCGTCACGTCAAGCCTCAGCAAACGCTCGCTTGACCGCTCCTTGACCCCAAGGCTCGAGGATGGTGCCGCATGAGCGACATTACGCTGTAACATCCACACCCTAAAGGGTGTGCTCGGCATTCACTGTCCTTAAGGACAGAGTCGGCCGAGCACAGGCTTTAGCCTGTCCCAAACGCGAAAGCCGGAGAGCTGTCGCTCCCCGGCTTTCTGGCGTAGCGAAACTAGCTACGCGGCAACCTCGCAAGTGTGAGAAAATTAATACGGACGTCTCTTCGTCGCAACGCGGCCGTGCTGGTGGAGGGAGTCGAACCCACACGAGCTTTCGCTCAGCAACTTGCGAGGTTGCCGCGTCTACCAGTTCCGCCACACCAGCACCGGTTGCAGACCTCTGGTATGCCCGAGGGCCAAGACGGGACGCTCGCAAACGCCACCGAGCCGCGCTGGCACAATGCCGTAGATTGTGATTTGCAGCGGATCAATCGAATGCCAACCGAATCATTGGAACGCGGACGGTCTCATGAAGGCTCTCGTCGTCGGCCTCTGGCTACTCGCCGGTCCGCTCTCGGCTCAACAACTAGAAATCCGCTTCCTCGACGTGGGCCAAGGTGACGCCACGCTAATCCGCGAAGGCGGCAAGACCGTCCTCATCGACGCCGGCCGAGCAACGGAGATCGCGTCCTACCTCCGCACACTCAATGTCGACACCATCGACTTGGTTGTAGCGAGCCACAACCACAGTGACCACATCGGTGGCATGACCACGGTGTTGCAGACCGCGGCCGTCAGGTTCTACCTGGACAACGGCATCGCGCACACCACCGGCACCTACCGGCAAACGATTCAAGCGGTGCAGGCGAGCGGCGCCCAATACCTCCAGGCCACCGATCGGTCGATCCAGCTGGGCGAGGCGACCGTCACCATTCTCGCGCCCCCCCCCGGTTGCACGCGATGATCAGAACAACGGCTCCGTCGGTGTGCTGATCGAATACGGCGCGTTTCGCGCCCTGTTCACCGGCGACTCCGAGCAGCAAGAGCTCGCGTCATGGCTCAGCGGCGGCGCCATCCCGCGCGTGAGCGTCTTGAAGGTCGCGCACCACGGCAGCACAAACGGCACGAGCTGTGACTGGATCGCCGCGACGCACCCGCAGGTCGCGGTGATCTCAGTAGGGCGGGGCAATTCGTACGGGCATCCCGCCGCATCCGTCATCGCGGATTGGCAACAAGCCGGCGCGCGCGTCTATCGAACCGACAGCGACGGCAGTGTGGTCGTGCTCGCGAACGACGACGGCAGCTTTGTCGTCACCACGGCGCGTTCAGATCCCAAGGGCTTGGTTCAATTCCATCCATGAAAACCGCCTTCTTCTCCGTCGATCGGTTCGAGGGCAATGTCGCTGTCCTCGTGAGCGACACCGGTGACTCGGTCGAAATGCCGCGGTTCGAGCTGCCCAAGGGACTGCGGGAGGGGTCGGTGTTACGGGTGCCGTTTGGGCTTCAAAACCGGCCTGATTGGTCGCGTGCAGTACTCGATATGACAGAGGAAGAACGCCGTCAGAAGGAAGCTCAACGGACACTGGACGAGCTGAAGGGCAGTGATCCGGGAGGCGACATCACGCTATAGGCGGCGAGCCGGCCCCTTCGCTGCGCTCAGGGCAAGCTCTTGAGGGCACGGAAACACGAAAGCCGGAGAGCTTTGCTCCCCGGCTTTCGCTTTGGCGTAGCGAAACCTGGCTACGCTGAGATCCCACACGTATGCGAAGCATCGGCACCAGACTGCGCCGAGTCAAGAGATAGCGAGGGTGTTGGTCCGAGATAGCGCGCGCTGGCACACGCGTTTTTTTGCTCTATGCACTTTTCGGCGCGGCGTATACTATGCGCGCGGACTCCCATCAGGAGCTCGTTACGAACCGCACTCGCTTGATCCGCGACGCCGCACTCGCCTTGGGCAAGACCTGCATCGCCTGCGGGCGAGACGCGGTCGCCAAGGTGGGCAACTATTCGGTCTGCGCTGGGCATCAGGTCAGTGTATCGCAGCCTGATTCTGACCGGCACTGGAAGAGAAACGTGAGAGCACGTCACAAGCGGATCCCGATGCGCGCTTGCCAATGGTGCGGCCGCAGAGACCGCCTCAGCCGACATCACGAGTGGAAGAGCGGAACGAAGGGCCAACCTCCACGACCCATCGTCCTGTGTGGACTATGCCACGCGATCGCCGAGGGACGCGCCCGAAGGTGAAAGAGCGGCGTGCACCGCAAAACCAACCTACACCGCGAACGTCTTCCGCACCCCCGCCGCGTACACCTTCCATGGCACGACCGTCCGCAGCCGCGGCAACCACGTCGCTTGCGCGCCCACCGGGTAGCGCAATGCCGGTGACCGGTGCTCGACGATCTGAAGCACGCGCCGCGCCACCTGCTCGGGCGGGATGCCGGCCTCGAGGTTATGAGCGAACGCCGCGAGCATACTCTTGCGGCTCGCGTCGTAGGCGGGAAGTGGCCGTGCGGCGGCCGGCGAAGCCTCAGCGATCGGTGTGTTGACGAATCCGGGCTCGACCAGGCTCACGCTGATGCCAAACGGGCGGACCTCGTACCAGAGCGCCTCGGAGTATCCCTCGACCGCAAATTTGCTCGCCGAGTAGAACGCGCTGAAGGGAATGGCGGTGTTGCCGGCTAGCGAGCTGATGTTGATGATCTTGCCCGCGCCGCCGGCGCGCATCCCGGGAAGCACCGCATTCACCATCCGCACGACGCCGAAGAAATTCGTCTCGAGCTGTGCCTTGGCCTCGTCGACGTTCGTCTCCTCTGCGGCGCCGGTGAGGGAATAGCCCGCGTTGTTGACGAGGACGTCCAAGCGCCCGACCTCCGCGATGCAGGCGCGGACCGACTCGTCCGAGCGCACGTCGAGCGGTACCATAGTCACTCCCTGCGACTGTGCGCTCTGAGGCTTGCGCGCCGTCCCGAACACGGTAAACCCGCGCCCGGCGAGTAGTCGCGCCGTCGCCTGGCCGATGCCGGACGACGCGCCGGTGACCAAAATCGTCTGTGACATGAATGCTCCAGAAGAAGTGTTTTGCAACGTTTTGGGCAAATGGCCTATCCGATAGGATGATGCGTAGCCTTTGTGCACTCGTCCTAGCGACGGCGGCGCCGTGCGTGGGACAAACCCCGCCCGTCACCCGTCTGGCGGTACCGGTCCAATTCCACACCCTGTCGAACGGGCTCCGCGTTGTACTGTCGCCTGACACCAGCGTGCCGCTGGCACGCGTCGGCGTCTATTACGCCGCTGGTCCGCGGCGCGAGACGCCCGGTCGCGGCGGCTTCGCCCATCTGTTCGAGCACCTGATGTTCGAGGGCTCGACACAGCTCGGACCCGGCGAGTTCTTCAGCCTCGTCACCGGCGCCGGAGGACGCTTCGGCGCGCGGACGCTCTACGATTTCACCAAGTACAATGTCACCATCCCGTCGCACGCCCTCGACCTCGTCCTCTGGGCGGAAGCCGACAGAATGCGCGCGTTGCGCATTAGTCAAGAGCGCCTCGATGCGGTACGCGCCACGGTGAAAAACGAAGTTCGCCAGCAATCGTTCAACCGTCCGTATGGCCGCTTCGTCTGGATCGATGTCGCCGAGGTCGCGCAAACCCGCTGGGAGAATGCGCACAGCCCCTACGGCGAAACTCCCGACGGCAGCATGGCGGATCTCGATTCGGCGACGGTCGCCGACGCGGAGAACTTCTACCGAGACTATTACTCGCCCGCCAACGCCGTGCTGGTGGTGCAGGGCGACATTGACTCTTCCCGAGTGTTGGAGCAGATCGAGCGGCTATTCGGGACGATTCCACCGCGGCCGGTTGCCCCCATGTCCCCCGTCGACGAACCGCGGCAGTTTGCCGAGAAGCGAGCAACGCGCGTCGATCCGAATGCGCCGCGACCCGCTCTTGCGATCTCCTACCACCTTCCGCCGCGCTCCGATCCCGCCTTCTGGACCCTCGCCATCATCGGCCAGATCCTGATCGAGGGGCGCGACGCCTGGATGCACCGCGCGCTGGTCGACGAGCGCAAGCTCACCGAAGCCATCTACGGCGGCATCAGCGCCCGGCACGGTAGCATGTACACCGTAAACGGACCGAATTTCTGGAGCGCCTTCGCTTTCTACGACAAATCCCGCTCGCCCGACTCTGTCCTCGCGGTGATGGACGATCAGATCGCGCGCCTCCAGGCAGCTCCAGTCGACTCGGCGACTCTCGCACGCGCGATCACCAAAGCACGCGCAGATCTATACGCGGAGCTCAGCGCCAATCGCAATGAAGGCATCGTCGACATGCTCGGCCAGCTGACGTTGTTCGGCGACAATCCCGCGCGCATCAATCGCATCGAGGACGAGTTCCGGAGTGTCACGCCGGAGCGAATCTTGAACACGGCGCGCGACTATCTGCGACCAACGAACCGGACGGTGCTGCTTCTCAACACCCCGGAGTCAAAATGACGAGGACAACTCGTGCGCTCGCCGTTGGCGCGGCATGGTGCGCGCTGGCTGGCGCCCCCCCCAGCGCCGGCGCGCAGGCACCTCCCATCCCGCGCCCCGTTATCGGTGCGCCCAAGCCATTTCGCCCGCCGGCCACTGTCGAACGCAGGTACGGGAATGGAATGCGGGTGGTGCTCGTCCCGTTCCGCGCGACCCCCACCACGCGCATCGAGCTGGTCATCCGCGCCGGCATCGCCGATGAAAGCTCGACGCGCCCCGGCGTGGCTGCTCTCGTCGCCGAGTTCCTGAGCGAAGGGGAGCGGATCGCGCTGCTGGTGTCGGACCTCGGCGCGCTAGGCGCCGCAATCTCGGTCAACACTGATTCCCGCGAGACCGTGCTGAGCGTCAGCGTCCTCCCGGAAGCGGCGCCGGCGATGATCGCGCTCCTGGCCGACATGGCTCGTCGTCCGGCATTTCAGGCAACGGCTCTCGAGCGTCTGAGAGCAAACGCGGTGCGGCGCATCCAGCTGCAGCGCACCCAGGCCGACTGGCTCGCGTCATCACGCACCAATTCTCTGCTCTTCCCCGGCAATGCGGCGGACCGTTTCCCCAGTGAAGAACAGTTGCAGTCTATTGACGCTGCAGCCGTTACCGACTTTCACGCCAGGTACTATGCGCCGAGCCGCGCCCGTCTTTATGTCGCGGGCACATTCGACCCGGCTGGGGTGGAGCGTGCTGCTGCCGCCGCCTTTGCTGACTGGCCTCGGGCGGCCTCTCCACCGTTCCGTTTGCCGGTAACGTCAGAGCTGCGAGCGACGAATGGGGGGGGCGATCGTCCGGTGATCCATGTCATTGATCGCCCGGGCGCAACGCAGGCTCGGGTGCAGGTGAGCTTCCCTGTCGTCGACATGGCCCATCCCGATCATCGGGTGCTGAACCAGATCAACCTGCTGATGGGGAGCACCCAGACCGCGCGTTTGGTTGCCAACATCCGCGAGCGCCACGGCTACAGCTACAACATCTCTTCGCGGCTGGCGCGGCAGCCCGGGGCAACGCAGTGGCTGGTGGCGGCCGACATCACCAACAACGTGGTGGGCGCGGCCATCCAGGAGATCCTCGGCGAGATTGCGCGCCTGCGCCGCGATCCACCGGCAGCCGAGGAGCTTCGGTCCTTCCAGTCATTCATGGCGGGCATTCTCGTCTCGGAGAATGCGACGGCGCCGGGAATCCTCGAGAGCCTGCGCTGGATGGATCTTTACGGCGTCGGCACGAGCTACCTCGGCACCTTCATCCAGAACGTGTATACGGTCACACCGGCGAATATCCACGCGATGGCCGACCGGTATTTCCGGCCGGATCGAATGACGATCGTCGTGGTGGGCGATCGCAACACTCTCCTGCCGCAGCTCGAGGCGATCGCTCGCGTGGAGTGAGCGGCGGGCCACCACCCCACGGCGCCCCGGGGGCACACGAAAGCCCGCTACCGAATCCGCCACCCATTCACCGGCCCCCCATTGAAGAACCGCTCCGGCGTCATCACGCCGTCGCGCTTGAACACGATGCCATCCTTCAGCACGAACACCACCCCGCGCAGCGCATCGATGCTATCGAGCGGATTGCCCCGCACGGCGATCAGGTCGGCGGCGAGACCTGCTCGAATCGGCCCGCGGCGCCGCTCCAGCTCGCTCACGCGATAGCCGTTAGTCGTCATCGCCCGCAGTATGTCGGCGGGCGGAATGCCGGCGGCCTTCCACGTCTCGATGAACTCGATCGCCACCTGGCCGCGCGTCTTGCCCGGTACCCAGTAGTCGGCGTCGGTCGAGAACGTCAGCGGCACCTTGTTTTGCCAGGCGTTGCGCAGGCCGGCGACGGTGCGCTCGTAGCGCTGCGGGTTGGTGTGCCCGGTCAACACGAGCGGCGTCTCGGTGCCGGCCCGCCACACCCCGCGCCGCGCCATCGCCTTGTGCATCTCGTCGTTCAAGCCGACGTCATGCGCGATGGACCAGATCCCCGCCTCGATCGCGCGGCGCGCGCCGTCCACCGTCTGCACGTGCCCCTCCACCTTGAGCCCCGCCTTCGCCGCCTCGGCGATGAACAGGCGAATCTCCTCGACGGTATAGCCCCACGCCTTGCAGTCCACGCAGATCTTGATGACCCGCGCGCCGAACAGCGCGTTCTGCCGCACCGCCTTGACGATCTCGTCGGGCGTGTCGGCGTCGAGATACTCGGGATAGACGATGTTGTGCTCGCGCGCCATCTCGGGCGTCGGCCAGAACTGGCCACCCATGCCGCCGATGATGATCCCGGAGTTGATGATCGTGGGCCCCGGAATCCACCCCTGCTCGATCGCGATGCGCAGCGCGGCGTCGGCGTAGTTGCCCGCATTCCCCATATCGCGCACGACCGTGAACCCCGCCGAGAGCATCTGGATGCCGTTCGAGGCCGCCTGAATGGCGCGCAGCGGCGTGCCGTCCATCACGTACGTGAAATAGTAGACGTTGCTCTCCGGGTCTTCCTTGTAGGTGAGCGCGAGATGGTTGTGCGCGTCCACGAGCCCGGGAAGCACCGTCAGATCGGAGAGATCGATCACCTCCGCACCGGCGGGAATCGCCACGTTCGCCGCCGGCCCCACGGCTGTGAACTTGCCGGCCTCGACGAGGATCACCTGGTTCGTGCTCGCGGTCCCCGTCTCGGGATCGATCAGACGGCCGGCGCGGATTGCGGTGACCTGAGCGTCCAGCGCTGGGGTGAAGAGCAGGGCGGCGAGGGCGGCGAGAAGCAGATGGCGGAGCGGCATCGCGAGCGACTCCCGTTGGGTGTGGGAGGGATAATCCCATCCTTCTTTTCTTTTTACAAGAAGCCACCCAGCATGTCAGGATCTGCTTTACAGCAGATCCTTCGCCCCCTTCGGGGGCTCAGGATGACAGCTGCCGCGCTTCCTTTTGGAAAAAGGAGAGGGGTAGAAAGGCGAAAGCCGGAGAGCTCTCGCTCCCCGGCTTTCAGCGGCAACTTCACACGTGCAAGCATGATAGTATGACGTTTTCCTCACCGCAAGCGCGGCCGTGCTGGTGGTGGGAGTCGAACCCACACGAGCTTGCGCTCCGCAACGTGTGAAGTTGCCGCGTCTACCAGTTCCGCCACACCAGCACCGAGCGGTCGCAGACCCTGGCATACCCGAAGGCCAAAACGGGACGTCACACGCGGCACCGAGCCGCGGCTCGAAGCTAGCGGTGGTATTCGCGTAAGCTGAACAAAAGGAACGCTTGCCGGATCAGAAATCCGCAGTGACCGTTGCAATGTCTCACCCCAGTCGCACATTCTCACATATGCCTCACCGCCTCTCCAAATCCCGCTACACCGCCGGCGTGCAATGTCACAAATACCTGTGGTGGAAAGTGCACGAGCCTTTGGCGGTCGAGCTTCAGCCGGACAAAGTGCTCAAGGACCGCTTCGACCAAGGCACGCAGGTGGGAGTGCTGGCACGCGACCGCTTCCCCGGTGGCGGGCTCATCGACCTGCCGCACACCGCCGTCGACGAGCGCGTCACGCTCACGCGCAAACTGATCGACGACGGCGCCCCGGCGATCTTCGAAGCGAGCTTCTTCGCCGACAACACATTCGTCGCGGTCGACGTCCTCACGCCACAGGACGGCGGGTTCCACCTCACGGAGGTGAAGTCGTCGTCCTCACAAAAGGAGGAGCACCTCCCCGATGTCGCGGTGCAGATCCACGTGCTCGAGCGGAGCGGCATTCACATCACGGGCGTGGACGTCATGCACCTCAACAAGGAATGCCACTTCCCGGACCTGCCGAACCTCTTCGAGCGCACCGATGTGACCGAAGCGGTGCAGCCGCTGCTCGGCAAAGTCGGCTGGGAAATCGACGCGCAGCTCCAGATGCTCGACGGCCCGCTGCCCGACATTCCGATCGGCTTGCAGTGCCACGAGCCGTACAAGTGTCCGTTCATGGAGCGCTGCTGGCCCAAAGATCCCGATCACATCATGCGGCTCTACAACATCGGGCCCAAGAAGGGGTGCGACTTCCTGCTGACCGGCGTGAACCGGATCTCCGACCTGCCCGCCACCAAGAAGCTCAACGTCACGCAGAAGCGGCAGATCCGCGCGATGCAAGAGAGCCGGATCATTGTCGAACCGGGCTTAGGAAAGGCTTTGGAAGCGCTCGACGGCAAGCTCGGCTTTCTCGACTTCGAGACGATTTCCCGCGCGGTGCCGGTGTGGCCGGGCATGGCGCCGTGGGAGCAGGCGCCGGCGCAATTCAGCTATCACGAAGCCAACGGCGACGGGACGTACACCCACGCCGAGTACCTGGCAGAGGGACCCAAGGACTGCCGGCCGGAGCTGGCGCGCCGCATGGTCGAGGCGACTAGAAATGCGGAAAAAGTCGCGACCTACTCAGGCTTCGAGAAGACGAAGATCCGGGGGCTGCAGAAAGCTGTACCAGAATTCCGAGCTGAACTCGAGACGCTCGAGGGGAAGTTGGTGGATCTATTGCCCATCGTTCGGGAGAACGTATACCACCCGGAGTTCCTCGGCAGCTTCAGCCTCAAATACGTGCTGCACCCGCTCGTGCCGGAGCTGACCTACGACGATCTCGTGATCGTGGACGGGCTCGTGGCGAGCGTAGAGATCGCCCGGCTGCTGTTTGTGGCGGGGAAGATTCCCAAGGAAGAGCATGATCGGGTGCGGCAGGACCTGCTGAACTATTGTGAGCGGGATACGTGGGCGATGGTGAAGGTGTTGGAGCGGCTGAGAGAATTGGCCAACTAGTATGTTGAGCCGACTCCCCATGACCTCGGGTCGCTCGATTCGCGAGATTGCGTCATAGACGGCCGAACCGTGAACGCGCTCGCTTGCTCGGGCTTCTCGGCAATCGTCCGAACTCCGCCGAAAAATTCCGCGACGCCGCGCACCACTTGTTCTTCCTGCCCCTGCAACTCCAATTCGGATATGAGAGCCTTGGCCTCACTCGCGAGTGTCGCCAGGTTCGTGTCGATTTCTTGTGCCCCATTTACGAGAGCGTAAACTTGGATGTCGTTCATCATTCGAAGCACGTCATCAAGACAGAGAAAACTCTCGAAAAGAAAGAGGCAAATCCCAGCAGGGAGCGCACGCCATGTGCCGGTGGCACCCGGCGCTACAACGCGCTCGGGGTCCCGTCGATAGTCACCAATCGCATTCTCGTGAAACACACTTATACGAAGGTGCTCGATCGAATCCAGGAGATAGTTAGTGTAGAGATCCTCCGCGGTCTCTTCACGACCTGGCGTCCAAATCAATGAGCGCCCCAAGGCCAGTTCGACCGCGGCGCGACCCCACTCCGCATCCAGATAGTCCAACACTTGACGCGTATCCTCGAAAAGCGCGACGGCGGCTGGGTAAGAGGTAGGGTTGATTGGATCGAACTTTGGGAGTTCCTCCCCCAAGAAGCTCGAACTGGCGCGCCTCTCGAAGCTGTCAAGCAACTGAACACGGCGGGAGGGGTCTGGTGGACCTATGACCTCTACCGCTGGCACAGACAATAGGTCCTCGTGGTAGCGGTCGTCGTCCTCGGGAAATAGACCCGCTCGAATCCCAAGCTCTAGAAGGCCCAGTTTCTCGCTAACACGATACGTTGGATACGAAGACCAGGTGAGTCGAGATCCTCCGAAGTCAACGAATTCCTTGTCAGTGTCGACTAGACGCCCACCCGCCTCTCGGGCATAACGCGCACCGTCGGCGTTGTACGCCGCCAGGAAAGCGTCGAGATTCGCCTTTTGCACTACGGGGCTGTCAGGCATCCCGCAATACGCTCAAGTGGATCTTGATTGCCGTCGTCGGCCTTGCAGACCGACACGTGGTTAGTCCCGTCCACCGGCGGGAAGGGAGGCGGGTCTGAGAGAAACGGCGTCGTCTCCACGACCTGTTCGATGTCCGCGATCACGACTCCCCACGCCGTCATCGTCGGCGTTCGAGGCAGGAGCTGCTCGGTCTGGGCGGAGAGGGCCTTCAAGGTTGTGCTATCCTGTTCCAGCTCGCTTAAGCATGGATACGCGGTTCGGAACAACGCCTCAAGGGGTAACGGAATCGGTGCAAGCGTCATGTGAAGCAATTCTTTCACCCGAGCGCCCATATGCGCTGGGGCGAAGAGGAGGAGCCGCGTTCTCCCCGGCCACGCTTGGCCACTGTTCACGGCATCGATCATCGCGCGTCGAGCGAGTAGCGCGCCCAGAGAGTGACAAACCAAGAGCAGTGACTTGTAGCGGAAGTCTGGCTTACGAACCAACGTGAATCCCGCGTTCGCTACGATGCTTACCGGGTTGCTTTCCGCCGCATCACAGATTCCCATGATATCCAGCGCGAGGCGCTGAACCTGCCGACCCCGACAACTGTAGTCGTAAAACAGCAGATCACATCCAGCGAATCGATCGTCAGCCAGCAAGCGGCCCGCTGCTTTACCCCAGGTCTTGGTTCCTTTACCGCGAAATCCATGGACGAAGAGAATCAGTGACTCAGGTGGCGAAAGCGCCAAGTAAATCACGCTGCGCCGACCCTTGGGGAATGGGAGCCCGATAGAGTGACTAGACACGACACTCGATACTGCACGTTCGACCGGCCGTCGCAAGAGGGCTGCTCAAACTGCGATAGGCTCGCCGTGGGGGAGGAGCAAATCCCGTCGAGATGGGAGTTGCGAAAGCTCGAGGCCGTTGCATGAGGTCGCGCGGCTCGAACGGTTCGCTACGGCGTCGTGGTGACGGCGACCTTAGCAACGCTGAGCTGCCGATCCTGACCACCGTTGAGCATGAACCGTCTGACCTGCTGCGCCCACCCGCGCAGTTCAGAGACATTCCTGGACTTCTGCGATCGCGCCACAACTTCGATGACCTTTGCCGCCGTTGCCCAGTCGGGATGGTCGTGGCCCCGTAGCTCCTCGACCACCGAGTCCATCGAGAGGCCGGGATGACACTCGGCCAGCTCCCTGAGAATCTGGGGAGACGAGGATGGTACTCCCGTCCCGATGACCAGGAGTCCGATGACGATCTGATACGGACCCGACCTCTGCCCGCCATCATCGGCGGCACGTTGGGTAATGAAGGTACTCAGCTGGCTATCGGGCATCCCCGCCTTGATCAGACGATAGGCATTGACGAATCGTTTGACCCGACGAGGTGACGTCCCGACATACCCGGCCAAGTAGCGCATGTAGTCGAGCTCGATCGCTGCAATTTGGACTTCGGCGGGGGGTATTCCCGCGACCGCGCCGGGACTTGTTCCGGATCCGGCTGGAGGGGGAAGTGAGTCGCCCGCCGCACCCACCAATGACGCCAGGTACGCCGCTGCCTGGGAAACCGTCATGGGCTCGAGCCAAAAAGCGATCTGGAAAATCTTCTCAAGGTAATCCTGCGGACTGAGGTTCTCCATCTTCGGCGGCGCCGCGCCATGTCCTTTCCCCACCGCGTCGGCGCCTTCCCCGTCAGCGAGCCACTTATAGCTCTGCTTCAAGGATTCAATCACCCACTGGGCATCGACGGCGACGACCACCACAAACAACTCGAACGCGAGCAGCATGTGAACCAGTTGGAGCACACGCACGACGTCGAGTGGTTTGCAGCGATCGAGGTCGTCGACGTAGAGGATCACGCGATCCACCGGCCGCGGCGGAGCCACGGGCGCGCCCTGGCTAGCCGGCGGGGGCACCGCGGGACCAAGGCTCCGCTGGTCACGCAGGATTCGGCTCAGCTTCTCGAGATCCGCGCGCGCCAGTGAGAGCGTGGTCAACTCCTTATTGTAGGTCTGGTCGTCGATCCGGCTCGATGCCAGCTGCAGTATCTGTGCGGGAAGCGTGGCGTTGGCTGCCTCGACTCGGGCGCGCGCCAGCCCCGCACGCGCGGCGACGAGTCCCGCGGCTGCTGTGGCGGCGCTCGCCTGTGCCGCGTCGAGGGTCGCGCGCGCTTTTTGAACGGCCGGGTCATTCGCGATGGTCTCCTCGTACTTCTTCATTACCTGAGCCACTGCCTTGTCGAGCTTCGACACGACGCCGGCTGCCGCGCGGGCCAATGTACCGACGACGGCAACCGCACCCGTAATGAACGACAACCATTGCGTGACTTGAGTCTTCCCGAGTACCAGCGAGGTCGCCCACGCAACGAGCGGTGGAATGACGAGCACCAGCGCGGCGAAGCAGAGCGTCTTCACCCACCCGATTTCGGCGAGAATGCGAGCGGGTCTGCGCCGGAGGTCGGTGAGGCGATTGCGCAAGTGTTCGACACTCGTGACGGTGTCGCCGACCGCCTCGATCACGCCACTATCCCTCACAGCGGCCGATGTCTCGACCGCTTGTTTCGTCGCTGTCCAGACGCTATCAAGCGCCGCCTGAAAGGACGTTGCGGCTTCCGCGGCGGCAGCTGTCTTGGCCGTAAGCGCGATTTCGGCCTCGTTCACCGTCGTCTGCGCAGCACGGTGCACCGCCTCAGCGGCCTCCGTTCTTCGAGTGACCGTCTCGAGCTCGTCCAGCTTCTGCTGCCACAGGGCCTTCCCGTCCATCACCGGATCGTCCTGGATATGGCGGCGGAGCTCGCGCAGAATCGTGTCTACCAGACTAGAGGTGAGCGCACTCTCGGCGAAGTGCCAGGCATTGAAATCGACGTGCACGACATTGCGGACGTACGGCGTCGCCTTCCCGTCAGCCACCGCTTGCTTGGCCTTTTTGGCTAAGTCCGCGACCTCGCGGCGCAGACGCTTGAGGAATGTTGTCTTGCCGGAACCCCAAGGGCCAAAGAGCCCGATCGAGAGTGGTGGTTCCAGACTCTGTGAAGCCAGCAGGGCCGCAAAGGTCCTGACATCCCGACGAATGCCCAGGGGATCGCTGGCCCAGCCCTCATCCCGGCGCACGACGGCTTCTGGCTCGTCACTGTTGAGTGCCAGGGGACGGCCGGCCTGAACCTCCTCTTCCTCACCGAGCGCTTTGCGCCATACTTCGCTGGATTCACCCTTCGCTGCTGCAAATTGAATCAGTGCGATTCGTAGCTCGCGCAGTTTGAGACCCATCGGCCCGAGCGTGTCGTCGGCACCCACGCGCCGCGACACGAGAGCTCCAGCGAGGTGCAGCACGCTGACGAGCGGTTCTGCGTCGCTCACCACCTGCATGGAGACCTCGAGATCGCGAGCGGTCTCCAGGGTGTTGAGCGTGCGCACACTGATATCCAAGGCCGTGAATGGCAGGACCGGCTTCGCGGGCCCCTGCTCGGCTCGATACTCCTGAAGCACCCGCTGGTATTCTGAACCGGCAGCGTCCACGGCAAGCAAGAGCGGTTTGATTGCGGCGGCGACGGCGGCATTGCTGCGTGCCGTGGCGATCAACGCGTGGAACACGGTTTTCAGCCGTAGCCAGTCATCCTTGCGGTTCGCGTGATACGCTGCCGCCTCAGCAAGAACGGCGCTCGTCTGTGGGTCGCCAGGAAACGCCAGTGCATCGCCCTTGACTTCCTCTTGCTCGAAGGCACGCGCGGCTGCGGCCGGTGCGGGCCGATGACTCGCTTCGATCCATTGCTCCGCGGTATAACGGGGCGGGACCCAGTCAAAGAAAGCCTTGCGCCACTTGGCGTTTTGAAATCGCCAATTCTTCAATTGGCGGCGGTGGGCCGGGGGCGGATTGAGGACATAGGATGCAACCAGGTGCCTCACGCCGATGTCGCTGCCGCCGACCCGCAGTGCCCACGCCTCGGCGGTCTCGAGCACACCGCGCGCGGATGGCGTCAGCAGGTGTTTGTCGGCGGATAATCGAACAGACGGTGGCTTTCCGGGCGCAGGCACCAGACTCTGGACCGTCTGGCGATCGGTGTCCTTCTCGGACAGCACCGAATCCGGCTCCGGTCCGAGCTCAGGAGCCAATTTGGCAAACCACTGACTGGTGGCGTCCGGGCCTTCAAGCAACGCGAGGATGAGCGTGCTGAAGGTGATTGCACAGGCGTCGGTCGGTTCTACGTGCAATCCGATAGCGTAGGCGTGCTCAAAGATCCGCAAAGCCTCTTGGTCGAGCGGCAGCGACCGAGGCGGAGGATACTCCGCGACCCAGTCGGACTGTACGAGCGGCGACGAAACACCGGGTCCACGGGTTGGGGGAACCGTGATCGTCGCGGCCTGACCTTTTAGTGCTGATGGCGCAGTCATGTGGCGGGGACAACACAAGCGATTCGTTTGAGGACGGCTATAACAAAACGAGCGGTCCGGCCGACCTCAGGCAGCAGCGAACGCCTCACTGTTTACTCTCGGGTCCGCGTTCGCGGCCGGCGGGACTATCGTCCCCTCCCACGCCTTGTAACCGTATCCGCGGTCCGAATCAAGATTCCAATTCGTGAACGCAGCGCTCTTGTGCTCTTCCGAAGCACTTGCGTCACCGGCGGTCTGGATCATCCACGTCGTGAAATCGATCGCATTGCCGATCCGCTTCTGCTGCCGCTCGTATTGCCGGGTGAGGTCGGGATTTGACGAGCCAGCATAGGAGAGGAGATCGGCGAGCGAAAACGGCGTGGTACGAATGAAATCCAGCGGTGTCACCAGATTCGAGGCCGCGTAGTAGTCAGCAAGTGTGTTCGGCGACTCCACTCCCAACACTGGACAGACCAGATGACCGGCCGTCGCGGCTTTCCATCGCGGGAACTTCCCGCTCCCGCAGCCTTGGTAGGTTGTCGTGAGATTTCTGCCGTGACTCGTTTCCAGATCCTCTGGTTCTGGGAATAGAAACCCCTGGAACGCTAGCGTTGCCCGCATCTCGCGGTAGATGCCGTAGAGCAGCAGCTGGATGCCGTAGAGAATCGCCAGAAGCGCGGTGATCGGCAGTGCCAGGAGACTGGCGAGGAGAAGATCGAGCAGGTCCGCAAGGGTTTCGAGCGACCACATGAAGAGCTCACCCAGATACTCCATCCACTCCTGCGCGTTGTCGAAGAACTCGTCGTAGCAATCGCGGGAACTGTCGCTCAGTCCAAACGAGAGGATGTCGCCCCACCCGCATGCTTGCGATGGCGTCGGAGGTGGCGATGGAGGCTCTTCGAGGAGATCGTCCAGCGCCGCGGAGAGCACGTCGGCGACGCCGGCAAACGGCTCTTCCGGCCGCGACACCTGCATCGCCGCCATGATGCGGAGGACCTGATAAAACGTGTCGTAGGTCTGCCGGATCTGCGTCTGCGACAGAAACCCGCCCGTGAGGCGCGTCGGGTGCAGCGTGGCGTAGGTATCGCGCAGCGCACCGTCAATCTGCGCGACTACTTCGCTGGGCAAATTGGATGGGGTCGGCAAGCCAAGACGAGTCAGGAGTGTGCCATTGACGCTCGCGGCGTATTGCGAGCTATAGACCGAGGCATCCATGAAGTTTTCAACGGTGACGTGGCGTTGAACGTTCAACCGGTAGGGACCGCCCACGATCTCGTTCACATACGCATGACCTACGACATCGGTCGCAATGTGAGACAGATAGCCAAAAGCATACGCGCGTGTGCGCGCCGAGCCGGCCCGTGTGAGTAGAGAACGGCCGTATGCGCCGGTGCGGCGGTAATGCAACATGTCGAACCAATACCAGCGGTCGATCGGCTCGTTGTTCTGCAGCGGCGGTGTGAACAGGTCGAAGAACGCGGTACTGGCCTGCGGCAGCCCCGTGATGTCACTGAGGAAGTTGAAGCCGCTGATAACGCCCGCGAAGAGACCGGTCGCGAGCGTTTGCTGGAATTGCGTCGCGGCGGCTCGCGCGCGCTCGATGAGCTGCCGAATCAGAGACACGGTTGCCGGAGCGAGCGTTTCGACGGCCTCTTCGACCGGTTCACCCACCTCCTGCGCCACCTGACGGATCGGCGCGACGACCTGATTGTAGATATTGACCAGTCCCTCGATGTTCTTGTACAGCCGGTAAAGTTTGTCGACCGGCTCGTAGTCGGGCGCCCAGAACAACAAGTCGGGGCCGACCGCGCCCAGCATGCTGATGCCATGATGCGCGACCAGATCGTTGGCGGCGGCCTGCGCGGCGGCAGTGCCGCCGGCCAGCTGCGGGATGCTTTGCGAGAGCACATGCTCGTGAATTCCGTATTTCGGCATCGCTCACCCTCCCCAACGACGCCAGTCAACGGCCGTGAGTTGTCGATTCCGTTGGACGACGACATCAAAACTGCGTGGATCGAACATCGGGTCGTAAACAACTCCGAGGATCCGCCCGTTGGTCGCGCGTGTTGGCTGCCAGGGGAGCGTGACTTCGCGTGTTTGCCCCGGATGTATGGTGACGACCTTTCGACCTGTCAGGCGGTACTCGCTGAGCCGTGCCTGGTATGTATATCCGGGTCCCTCGTAGAGCTCGACGTAGCAAGACCATGAGGGCGCATTGCCGTCGTTGACGATCGTGAAGCTGACGTTGGCCGGCTGATTGAGCTGGAGATTGCGGACCTGCGGCCCAAAGGCGCTCGTGCACCTGAGGTAGGGGCGGGGCACCGCCACCCGGCCGCGGTGCTCGCCCCGCGCCCGTGCATCTTCCTTCTCCTTTTCCCGCTGTCGACGTCGCTCATCCCACCATTGTCCGGCATCGCGCTTCCATTTGGGGGTTTCGGGAGTTAGCGGGCCGGGGCCCGGGCATGGACCACAGGATCCGGTCGCCGCGACGAGCGTTCCGGCAACGATCTTGATGGCCTGGCGGCGCGACATCTTCGGCATCGCAGCGCTCGAAGAGTGAAGGAGGTCGGCTAAGCTGCGCGAGGCGGCGGCGGAGGGCTATCACACTTTGTGCGCGCTCGAGGTAGTGGCGACAGCCAGAGCAGCGGGACAGCCTATCCGTCGAGCTCCAGGTCCTTCAGCATCTGATTCTCGAACACGGTCCGTAACGCGGGCGTCGGCAGCAGCTTGCGCCGCGCGGCGCGCCAGGCGTCGAGCGCCGGTTGACCGTAGCCCTTGACGAATACGGCAGGGTCGGACGGCAGCATCTTCCCCCAGTGGAACGTCAAGGGAATGCCGAGCGCGTCGAGTCGGGCCCACGCGGCGGTATAGAAGTCCATCATCTTCTTCGAATAGACGCCGTCGATCTCGAGCACGCAGGTCCAATCCTCATGTCGAGTGAACGCGAGGGTGGCGCGGGACGGCTTCACGTAACGCATGGCGAACAAGCCCGCGATCTGATGCGTCTGATTCAACTGGGTAAGCTCGGTGATCGCTTGCCGCGCGCGATCGAGTGGGATGCCCATGGCGCTGCTTGCCAGCTTCCCGCGTGTTGAGGTGTCCCAGAACATCTCGCCCCAACTACCGCACACGCCGTCCATGTCAGGATACGACTGCTTCAGGAGGGCCCCGACGAGACCCGGTGTAAGGTTGGACAGCAAGTCCGTTGCGCCGGCGAGCAATTCTGCGGCGCTGTCGCCCGGTCGCCACTTGTTGTCGCGGCTCGGCGCATGCCCGCCGGCGGGGCGAACGGCTTCCCGGTACATCACCGTCAGGTGGGGCTTGCCGGTTGGTTGGTACGGGTTGAAGAGGGCCTGGAAGAAGTATGGTCGCACACCGGCCGGGCGCCCGAGCGCGAGCTCCGTGAAATCCAGCTCATCCACGGCCGCCCGTGTCGCCGGTGTGTCGTCCACCTGGCGTCGGTACTCCTGGAGGTAGAAGAGATCATCCACTTCCAGCACCACGCCGTGGATAATTCCAAAGCTTCCGAGACTCACGAGTGCGGCGTCGAACCACGCATCATTCCGCACCAGCTCGGCACCCAGGCCCTTGTAGAGAGAATCCGCGACAACGGGATTCGTTTCCCGTTCGAGCCACACGTGCCGATCAGGCCCTGTGACGATGTGCAGCGCGACGACCGAGTCGTGAATCGCGCCTCCATCGATCGCCGAGCCGTGCGTGCCGGTGGAGATCGCCCCGGCGATCGTTTGCCCGTTGCTCGCGCCTGACGTGCGGATCGACTTCCCGCGTGCAAACAGCCGGGTGTTGAGCTCCGAGATCGATACGCCGCACTGCGCGAACACAAGGTTCGCGGCGCGCGCCTGGTAGTTCGCGTGCAAGTTTGCCAGCTGCAATCGAAACTGATAGTTGAGCGGCTTGGTGTTGACTAGAATGCCGTCGGTCGCCGCGATAGGCGTGAACGACCAGCCCCCGCCTAACGCCCGGATGCCCACGCCCTCGTCGAGCGCTTGCTTCACCAGGCGTTGGAGCGCGGACGTCGCGGCGTTGTACGACTCGAGACTCGTCCTGTTCGGCTGCGCATTCCAGACGTCCACGAGCTGCACGACCTTCTGGCGCACCGACTCGTGCCAATTCTCCCACGTCTTGCCGGTGGCGACGTGGGTCGTT
>Ga0137432_1000331_pt1 | contig 29656 bp, 25 predicted proteins | sample EasRivERMZT820_2_FD_102337 | JGI IMG/M metagenome (GOLD analysis project Ga0137432, IMG submission 102337) | Soil microbial communities from meander-bound floodplain in the East River, Colorado, USA - East River MetaG ERMZT820_2 | ecosystem: Environmental > Terrestrial > Soil > Floodplain ... | reverse complement strand
GCGGTCAAACACATCTCCAAATATCAAAAGCTCACACACCCTCGCCATCAGCAAAAAGACCGACCCTCTCGCAGCGACCGCAGGAGCATTGCACAAAAACGTCATGCTAATTAAGCGCCATTCTCCCCGTTGGGGTTTGTTTGTTTGACGGTTGTCCCAGGGTAGCTCGTTCCTCGCAACCCTGGGCTTAGGGACGTAATCCCTTTGGGATTGGCACACGTTAGCTCCGATCCAGATTTGCCCCCGCGGAACCCCGCGGAACCTGATTCTTCCAAAAAGGCTATTGACTTGAGGCTCTTCTTTGTTAGTTTCACCGCTCCTTTTAGAGGGTTTGAATGAAAACGTATTTGCCGAAAGTGAATCTGGACCAGCGCAAGTGGCATGTGATTGATGCCGATGGCGCGGTCCTGGGGCGTCTGGCCGTGCAGATCGCCGATATTTTGCGTGGAAAAAATAAAGCCTGCTTTACGCCGCACCTGGATGCGGGCGATTTCGTGGTGGTGATCAACGCCGAGAAGGTCGCTGTGACTGGGAAGAAGGAGACGGATAAGAAGTTTATGACCTACTCCGGCTGGAAAGGTGGCGAAAAATATACTTCCGTCGCTCAAATCCGGGCCAAACAACCGGAGAAGCTCATCACTCACGCCGTTCGAGGAATGGTTCCCAAGAATCGCCTTGGCCGCGTGCTTATGACCAAACTCAAAGTCTATAAAGGCAGCCAGCATCCCCATGCGGCCCAGCAGCCTGCTCCGTTGACCGCGGCAAAGTAATTCGAATCGAACGCTTTCAACCCCGACTATGGCAGACACAAAAATACCTCAGTTCCTCGGCACCGGCCGTCGTAAAACCTCCGTCGCGCGCGTGCGCCTTGCGGCAGGCTCCGGCAAGATCGTGGTCAACGGACGCCCCTTCGAAAACTATTTCTCCACTGAGACCCTGCGGGGCGTCGTCACTCAGCCGCTGACGGTGACTGAGACGGCCGGCAAGTTCGATGTGCAAGTCAACGTCAGCGGGGGCGGTCCCGCCGGCCAGGCCGGCGCGGTCCGCCATGGCATCGCCCGCGCGCTGATCCAGGCGGATGCGAACCTCCGCACCACACTCAAAGGGGACGGACTGCTGACGCGCGATCCGCGCATGAGAGAGCGCAAGAAGTACGGTCAACCCGGGGCCAGGAAGCGCTTCCAGTACAGCAAGCGCTAATCCAGAGAAGATTTCGAGAGCCCCGCAGGTTGAGTCTTGCGGGGTTTTTGCTTTTAGTCATTCAAAGGTCGAAGCACATTTAACGAGGTCAATGGTTGTTCGATGAACAAAAGCTCCGTCAAGGTCGGGATCGTGGGCGCCTCCGGTTACTCCGGAGAGGAATTGGTGCGTCTGCTCCTGGGCCATCCCCATGCCGACTTGACGGCGGTGACATCACGACAGAATGCCGGGCAATCGCTGGCGCAGGTCTTTCCAAAGTTCGCGCATCATCCGCGCGCGCGCCAACTCCGATTCACCGAACCCAATAGTGAACTTCTCGCCCGGCAGGCTGAGATTGTCTTTCTGGCGCTTCCGCATGGTGTCGCGGCGGAGTATGCCGTGCCGCTGTTGCAATTGGGCTGTCAGGTCATCGACCTGAGCGCTGATTTCAGGCTCAAGGACGCGGAAGTGTACCGGGAGTTCTACGCGCACGAGCATGCCGCGCCGGAGTTGCTGGCCAAGTCAGTCTATGGTTTGCCGGAAGTTTATCGCGCGACCATCAAGGAAGCATCGCTGATTGCATCACCGGGATGCTACCCCACAAGCATTTTGCTTCCGCTTCTGCCCTTGCTGCGGGCCGGCTTGATCAAGCCAACAGGAATCATCGCCGATTGTTTGAGCGGCGTCAGTGGCGCCGGGCGCAAAGCCGAAACGGACTATCTGTTTGTCGAGTGCAATGAGAGCGTGCGTCCCTACGGCGTGCCCAAACATCGGCATCTTTCTGAGATCGAACAGGAACTCTCCCATGCGGCGGGCATGCCTGTGACCATTCAGTTCACCCCGCATTTGATTCCGGTCAATCGCGGCATCCTGGCCACACTTTATGTCGCGCCGGAAAAGCATTTCAGCAACGCGGCCGAGATCTTCACCCTGACGGGTCAAATCAACGCTTGTTACGAGGCCGTCTATGCGAAGGAACCGTTCGTGCGGATGCTCGATGATAAAGGGCTCCCGGACACCAAGAACGTTGTCGGCACCAACGTAATCGAAATCGCCTGGCGGCTGGATCCGCGTACGGGGCGACTGATCGTGATGAGCGCGCTCGATAACATCGTCAAAGGCGCGAGTGGTCAGGCCCTGCAGAGTATGAATGTCATGTGTGGCTTCTCCGAAACGGCGGGCTTGATCTGACTCCAAACATGATTTCAGGCCACTGAGTTCCGGAACCGACGGAGCGTTGTCTTTCTTTTGTAACTCCGCGGCGAATTAATCTATGAAAAGAATGTTCGACCAAATCCCGGGTTCTGTCGTTGCGCCGGAAGGTTTTCTGGCGTCAGGCGTGTTCTGCGACATCAAGCGCCTGGGCACGGGCAAGGGATCCAACAAAGGTCGAAAGCCGGATTTGGCCCTCATCGTTTCGGATGTGCCGGCCACGGTCGCCGGCATGTTCACCACCAACCAGGTCTGTGCTGCGCCCGTGAAAGTGTGTGCCGCGCGCGCCAAGAAAGGTGTTGGCCAGGCTATCGTGGTGAACTCCGGAAATGCCAACGCCTGCACGGGCGGCCAGGGTCTGAAAGACGCGATCGAGATGACCGCCATCGTTGCTCAGGCGTTTCATTTTCCCAAGGAGCATGTCTTTGTCGGTTCCACCGGCCGTATTGGGGTCGTCATGCCCATGGACAATGTAAAGCGAGGGATTCTGCAGGCGGCCAGGTCACTGGGGCGCGACCCCAGGCATGCCGTCGCAGCCGTCGAGGCCATTATGACCAGCGACACACGGCCCAAAGAGATCGCAGTGGAATTCAGGCTCGGGCGCAAAACGGTCAGGATCGGTGGCATCTGCAAAGGCGCGGGAATGATTCAGCCGGGCATGAGCATCACCGGGGCGCGGCCTGCCGCGACACCGCTCCATGCCACGATGCTTTGCTTCATTACAACCGACGTTGCCATCGAAGCCAGGGCGTTGCAGACGGCCCTTGAGGAGGCCGTGGCCAACAGTTTCAACCGCATTACCGTGGACGGCGACATGAGCACCAACGACACCGTGCTGGTGCTGGCAAACGGTTTGGCAGGCAACGCCAAACTCGGAACGCGGAGCCTCGGGCTGAGAATCTTCCAGTCCGCCTTGAGCCATGTCTGTTTGGAGTTGGCCAAAATGATCGTGCGCGATGGCGAAGGGGTTTCGCGTTTCGTAACCGTGCGCTTGAAAGGCGCGCGATCGTATGCGGAGGCGGATGCCGCCGTGCGCGCCGTGGCCAACAGCGCGCTCGTCAAAACAAGCTGGTGTGGCGGCGATCCGAATTGGGGCCGGATCATGGACGCTCTGGGCTACAGTGCGGCGAGGGTCGTGGAAGAGAAGGTGGATATCGGCTACAGCGCCCCTGAAAGCCGCAAGATCCTTTACTCGCTCAAACGCGGTCAGCCCACGAAGGTTAAGTTCAAACATCTCTGTGCCGCCGTCGCGGCGAAGGAATTCGATCTTCACATCGACCTCAATCTGGGTTCGGCTAGCGCCCTCATGTATGCCGCCGACCTCACCGAGGAGTATGTGGACTTCAACAAAGGCGACGTGAGCGATCCGGCGTCGCTGGGCGGTTAGGAGCGCGGACGTCTCGTCCGCACCGAATAAAAGGCGAGCTGCTGGCGCCGAAGCCTTCGCCCAAGCCAACTCACTGCTTGGTGAAAGGGTTTGGCTTGGGGCAATCATTGCCGAAGATGGTATCCGTCCGGTCATTTATCGGGTTCAGGCGGACGAGACGTCCGCGCTCCTTCGCCACCAACAATGGGATTGAAGTTGTTTGGTTTCCAGTCTTTGATTTCCCCAATGCAGGATCTGATTTTCAAAGCAGCCACGTTACTGGAAGCGCTGCCTTACATTCAGCGTTTCAGCGGCTCCACGTTCGTGATCAAATACGGCGGCAGCTTCATGGATTCGCCCGACCCAGCCGTCCGCCAGGGCGTCGCGCGCGACATCGTCTTCCTGGAAGCCGTCGAGATCAATCCAGTCGTCGTGCACGGCGGTGGCAAGGCCATCACCCGCGCCATGGAATCCGCCGGGCTGAAGTCGGCCTTCGTTCAAGGCCAGCGCGTGACCGATGAAGCGACTGTGAAGGTGGTGGAACAGGTGCTCTCTCGGGAAATCAATCCGGAAATTGCCAGGACCATCAATGAACTCGGCGGTCAGGCGCGTGGATTTTCCGGGACGGAGATTTTCCGTTGCCGCAAACTTGACACGGGCACTGACGGGGGACGACTGGATCTGGGTTTTGTCGGTGAAGTGACCGAGGTTAATACAGGCCTTTTGCGGGAATGCATCGCGCAGGGCATCACGCCGGTCATCAGTCCCACGGCCCGCGGCGAGGATGGCCGGATTTACAATTGCAATGCGGACGTGGCTGCGGCGCAGGCCGCCATCGCCCTCCAGGCCAGGCGTCTGGTGTTCATGAGCGACGTGCCAGGGTTCATGCGCAATCCGGAAGATCCGGCCACGGTTATCCGGCACCTGCAGATTGGCGAGGTGGACGCGTTAAAGAAGACGGGCGTTGTTGACCAAGGCATGATTCCCAAAGTGGACAGTGCCGTAGCGGCGATCCGAGCGGGCGTCGACAAGGTCTCATTCGTCGACGGGCGCGTGCCTCATGCGGTGCTGTTGGAAATCTTCACAGACGCAGGCGTGGGGACTGAGATCGTCCTCTAACTAAAAACTTGGCGAAACGTCTTGTAATCGCTGCATCCGCTCGACTGATCGTGCCGCAGAGGGCGCGGAGGAATTCGCAGAGATGCGACGGCTTGCGTCGATGAGACCGCGAACGTCATCGAACAAAACGTTGAAGCCCGCCTGCAAACATGCGAATCTTCTGCGTGGTGAGAGACTCCGAAGCTTATTTGTTGCGTGAGAATACCGGAACTTCCGGATTGGAGCAGACTGCCCGGACGGCAGCGGCTGTGCTGGCCGATCACGACATTCCGCATCTGATTGTGCGTGGATTGGCTGTTCAGGAACACGGCTACCCGCGTCTTACTCTGGATGTGGACATCGTGGTGCCTGACGTGCTGGAGGCCCGCGAGTGGCTTACTGCCGATTTGTCCGGTCCGTTCGCCCCGGTTAGCGGTTGTCACGATCGAGTGACGGACACGCGCACGGGTGTAAGGATCGATCTTCTGCCAGCGGGTAGAGTGCTCAGGCACGGGTGCCGGGTCTCATTTCCCGTGCCGACCAACGTCAGCGATCAGCCTCAGATTGTCGGCGTGGCAGAACTTATTTCGCTCAAGCTCGACAGTTGGACAGTGTCTCCACTGCGCAGGGCGCAGGATAAAGCGGACGTCGTTCAACTCATCACTCGGCGCAATCTCCCACGCGACTTGCCCGTGGCCGAAGCGGTCCGGACGCAATACGTCGAACTCTGGGACGGCCTGAAAGCAGAATCATGAGCCAGCCAACTCGCTGAAGCCGGCGCTCATCACGAGGCCGGAAGGAAGCACCTGATCGACTGTGAAAGAAATTGTCCCTTCACCACCGCCACTCATTCACAACGAGACGGCGCGCGTGCAAGCGTTATTCCAGAACGTCGTGCCGAGCTACGCCCGCTTCGATCTGGCCTTCAGCCACGGCACCGGCAGTTACGTTTATGATGTGGCCGGCAAACGTTACCTCGACCTGGGTGGGGGGATCGCCGTTTGTGCCCTTGGCCATGCCAATTCCGAAATCACCGATGCCCTGCTGAAGCAGTCGCAAAAGCTTGTTCATATCTCCAACCTCTACTACAACGAACCCCAGGGCCGTTTGGCGCAGGCGCTTGTCAAAGGGATTGCTCCCGGGAAAGTTTTTTTCTGCAACAGCGGCGCCGAAGCCAACGAAGGCCTCTTTAAATTGGCGCGCAAGTTCGGTCACGACCAAGGCCGCTTTGAAATTCTCACCACCGTCAACTCGTTTCATGGCCGCACGCTGGCGGGCATCGCTGCCAGCGGGCAGGAGAAAGTCAAAAAGGGGTTCGAGCCGATGGTGCAGGGTTTTCGCCAGGTGCCTTACAACGATCTGAATGCGGCGCGCGAGGCGCTGTCGCCGGCCACGGTGGCGATTCTGATCGAAGGGATTCAGGGCGAGGGAGGGATCACGACGGCCGCTCCGGACTACTTGCTCGGCCTGCGTCAATTGTGCGATGAGAAGAAGCTTTTGTTGTTGATGGATGGCGTGCAATGCGGTCACTTCCGCACCGGGCGCTTCCAGAGTTTCCAGCGGATTCTGGAAGGCGTGCCGAATGGCGAACGTTTCCTGCCCGATGCTATCGCGATGGCGAAAGCGCTCGGCGGCGGCTTTCCGATGGGCGCATTTTGGGTGCGCGACCGCTATGCAGATCTGCTGGGCGCCGGAACGCACGGCACAACCTTCGGAGGCACACCGCTGGCTTGTGCGGTGGCGCTAAAAGTCCTCGAAGTTATTCATCGCGATAAGCTGGCTGAGAATGCGCGAACGATCGGCCACTATTTGCAAAGCGAACTCACGCGGCTCGCCGGCAAATTCCCGCAGGTGCTGAGCGCGGTGCGGGGCCTTGGATTGATGATCGGCTTTGAATTAGCCTCAAACATTCCAGCCTTGGCCGGAAATGAGAAAGCCCCGTCGATTCAATTCGTCAATCGACTCCATGAGGCTGGTTTGCTCGCGATCCCGGCGGGAAACCAGAAGTTGCGATTACTGCCGCCGTTGAACCTGCGCCAGCAGGAGGCAGAAGAAGGCATCAAGGTGATCGAAGCGGTGATCGCCAGGCTGGCTGGTTGACCTGCGACCGGACCGTGTGACGCACGGTCCTGCAAAGCATGAAACACTTATTGAGTCTCGAAAAAATGGCCCGCGCGGACATCGAGGTCATTGTGGAGAACGCCAAGGTGTTCAAGAGCCAGCGCGGCGACAGCCAGCACAAACCTCTGGCCGGCCAAACCTGGGCGTTGATTTTCACCAAGGCATCGACCCGCACGCGTGTTTCCTTCGAAGTCGGTATTCGCGAGCTGGGGGGCGAGTCGCTCTTTCTCAGCGCCAACGATATTCAGCTTGGCCGAGGCGAACCGATCAAAGACACGGCGCGGGTTCTGGGACGAATGATCCATGGCACGGTCATCCGCACGTTCGCGCAGAGCGACGTGGAGGAGTTTGCCCAGTACGCCGGCATTCCCACTGTCAACGCGCTGACCGATGACGAACATCCCTGCCAGATTTTGTCCGACATTTTCACGTTTCAAGAGAAACGCGGACCGATTCGAGGCAAGGTGGTTACCTTCATTGGTGATGGCGCGTGCAATGTGCCGACTTCCTGGATCTTTGCGGCTGCGAAGCTGGGATTTGAATTGCGAATCGCGGCACCGCCCCAATACCAGCCCAAGATTACTGCCCAACGAGTAATGGCTGCGGCCAGCGCGTCATTGCTCCATGGCGGTGGTAAGGCAGCATCCGAGGGAGAACGCCGGCTAGAAGTGAGTTTGGGTGAGAAAGGCAAAGTCGTTTGCACCGATGACCTCAAGGCGGCTGCCAGTGGAGCGGATCTGCTCTACACCGACGTTTGGGTTTCGATGGGCAAAGAGTCGGAATCCGCCGAGCGCCTCAAAGTATTAGCGAGCTATCAAATCAACCAGGCCGTTGTGCGTCTTGCCAAACCCGACGCACTGGTAATGCATTGCCTGCCCGCTTATCGCGGCAAGGAGATCGACGAAGCGACATTCGAGGCCCATGCTCAGACCATTTTCGATCAGGCGGAGAACCGGCTCCACGTGCAAAAGGCGGTTCTGAATTGGGCCACCTCTTAAGCCTCCGCCCCTGGGCTACAGTAGTGGGCTTACACGGGCGCATAACGGCGCAGATATCTTATGGCCACGGTCAGATCGTTGGGCCATGGCGCTGCAATCGTCACCTCATCCCCGGTTATCGGATGAACCAATGATAGTCGCTCGGCGTGCAGCGCAGCCGAGGAAATCAACGGACGTTCCGTTTTGTTCGATTTCAGGCGATAGGCGGGTTTCAAGCGCGAAAGCAGCAGTGGCCCTCCACCATAAGTCGGGTCGCCGACGATGGGAAAACCGGCGTGTTGCAGGTGAACCCGGATTTGATGCGTGCGCCCGGTGCGCGAGCTGCATTGCAAGAGACTGTAACCGGCGAAGCGCTCGCGGACCTCAACGTCCGTCCGGGATCGCTTCCCTCGCTTCGGGTCCACGCGGATCAACCCCGTCTTGAACGGATGGGGAGCCAGCTTCGCATCGATCGCGAAGGTCATCTCCCTGGGTGCGCCCTGAACGAGCGCCGCGTAGAGGTTGATGGGCTTCTCCGAACCAAAGAAATTTGCAAGCGCCACCAATACCGGTTTGCTTTTGGCGAGCAGAATCACACCGCTGGTTTCGAAATCGAGGCGATGCGCATTCATGAGGTAATTCAGGCCGGGACGTGCTCGAACCCAGGCGGCGCCGCGTTCGATGTCGTGATGGAGCAGCTTGATCAAGTTCGGGCGATTGGGATCGCAGCGATCCGGTGAGCTCAGCAAGCGAGGCGGCTTGCTCAACGCGAGCAGATTTTCATCCTCAAACAGGACGGGTAAGTCCCAGTACTCCCGTGTCACCGGTGAAGAAAGCTTGATGATGTCTGTCGAAGACAATGAGAACGCGTGCCGCCGCTAATTCGCTGCGCCCGGTGTGCCCCCCCCCGTGTCCTTTGGCTGTGGAACGAATAGCTTGCCTTGTTCGGCTTGTTTGCGGAACCACTGGTTAAAGGCTTCGTTTTGCCGCTCGACTCGCATCCGGCTGATAAACTGCGGCAGTTCCGTCTTCACCTTCGTGTCGTCCAAGGGCAGCTTGGCACGCACATAAGCGATCAGTCCCCCTTCGGCACTGGGCATCAAATGACTGGCCGTGCCAGGCTTCAGGTCGAAAGCCACTTGCTGGAGCATGCGCAGGTTGATGCGCGGCTCCAGATTCGTCAGCGTGGTGGTGCTGGCAGAGAATGGCGGCACGCTGACGGTTTGGACCTTTTCTTGCGCGGCCAATTCCGCAAAACTCTTGCCCTGCGCCAGGCCGTTGGTGAGCTTGGCCAGGAAACTGGCGCCGTCCTTGCGCGCCATCTCCATGGCCTGCGATTGTTTGTAATCGGCAGTGACTTTATCCGAAATCTTTTCAAAGGGCGGCAGCTCGCTGGGAATTTTGTTTTTCAGAGCGATCACATAGACGGCATTCGAGCCGACGATGGGATTGAAGGCGATCGGCGCCGTCTGGTTCAGCTTGAGCGCGCGCTCGCGGAATTCGTCCGAAAAATCCGCCTCCTCCAGGCCAGTGACAGCATTGAAAGGCTCCGTCGTCTTAACAACCCATCCCCGCGCGGTGGCGAGATTGTCCAGGTTCTCCGCGCGGTTCGGCTGCGGCTGGTTCATCAACTCGGTGCCGAATTCATTGGCTTTGCGATGCGCCTCGCGCACGGCCAGCCGGCGGCGTTCCTCCTGCTTGATTTTTTCCTTGGCCTCCTTTTCGGGCAGCGGCACGCCATTGGTGTCTTTGAACTGATTGGTTGCCCCGAGACGAAAATAAGCCTCGTCGAGCAGCGACGTCAGATTCGTGATTTCGCCCAGGCGTTTGTCGGCTTCGGCAAAGTAATTGGTGGCGGCAAACTCGACATAGCTGACGACCGTGCGTTCGGGCACACGATAGGCCGCCATGCGATTGGTGTAAAAGCGGGCCACGGCTTCATTCGTGATCGTCACTCTTTCCAAATAATTAGTGGCCCAAAAGGGGGCCACTTCGACGGCGATCTCCTCATGGCCTTTTCGGTAGAGTATCTCGGCTTCACGGGGGCTGACGAGCTTGGCGCTCACCGCCGCCGCCCCGACCAATTGTTGGATGCCGGCTTCCGTGCGCAAAAACCGCACAAAATCGTCCAGCGTGAGTTGCTGAGGCGCCAGATGCTCCTTTTCAAAATTGGCCAGGGGATAATCACCTAAACGCTCGCGCGCCATCCGGGCCACGGCGGCCTCGCTGACATGAACATCCAGCTCCCTCATTCTCTGAATTAAGAAGACGCGGGAGATCGCATTCATTTGGATCCGTTGCTGGGTGGCTTTGTCTTCCGCCGGCCACTCCCTGCCGCCTGTGCCGATGAAATAGCCCAGACGCGTCTCCTGCCATGCCTGGAAGAATTCCTGTTTGGTGACAGGCCGTCCGCCGATGGTCACCGGCTGATCCGTGCCTTCCATGAAAAAGTGGTTTTGGCTTCCCATGGTGGCCCATCTGCTGGGCGTAAAAAGGTCCCCCAGGCTGGAGACGGTGGAGAACACAAAAACCAGACCGGGGATTAGCGCGATGATGATGACGAACCAAATCAGCTTTTGATGACGGCGAAAGCTTCCAAACATAATTCTTAGTCTAAATCAGAGGGCGCAACCTAACCGGGTCGTCAGGGTGGGTCAAACGCAAAAAAATGACCGTCAAGGGTCCGCTAAGGGTCTGCTGGCAAGGCGAAGATTTCGAGCCGGTCGTTCTTCAAAACGCAACGGCAGGTCGAGGTTACGTGCCTGTAAAAGCCCACGTAATATTGAATCCACCAAAAGGTCGGCCAGGTGAAGACGATGTACTTGGCTCCGGCCTTCCGCAAACGCTCCATTTCAGCGATGGCCGTTGCATCGTCCGGAGGCGGCCCCCAATACTGTCCGCTCTTCTCCAAAAACGGAATGGACCGGCGGTGCGGCAAGTCGCTGCGGATCTGCTCGTCATCCACAAGGATAAAGGCCTCCGTGGGCGCGATGAACTGCATGATTTCCTCCTTGGCCTGCCGGAACCGGAGAACGTCCGCTGCTCTGGGGGGAATCAGTGGGGCGCAGATGGGCTGTGCAATTCCTGGCTTGACGATGACAACCAGCAGCGTCCCACGGTCGATCGTTTTGACCGTCACTCGGGCGAAAGGGCGAAAATCCCGCGGGCCCCACAGGCTGCGGTGCCGTTCCAGTTCGTTCCCGCACAAATCACCCTGGCCGGTCTCATACCGGGGAGTGCTGACAATTACGGCCTTATTCGCCTGGGCAACCGCATTCTCCAGGAGTTGCAAGCCCGCTTTCTTTTCCTGGTGTTCGATAATGTCGCCCATGAAGATGAGGTCGTAGCGAGGAAGTTGCGTGATCAACTCGCAGGCATCGCCCAGGTGGATCTCATTGTAGAGGTAGCGATGCATCTCCGTCAGATAAGCGGCGTGGCCCTCGATGCCATCGATCCGCACTTGCCAGTTTTTGCGTTCGTAACGACTCGGGTCTTTTTCCGCTTCCCGGATGTCGGTGTATTCGCGAAAGAGGTGGCCCCATTTGCCGAAACCCACACCCACATCCAGGATCGATTTCGGCTTGAGCTGGCTCAGCAGGTGGATGACGGTGGGTATCGTGTTAGGCCGGCTGGTGGGCATAGGATTTGAGATCGAAGAGCATCAACCGATCGTTCGCACGAACGCACGGATATCGCTCGCGCAAGTAGTCACGAAAACGTCCATAGTGTTCCAGCCACCAAAAGCAGTGCCAGGCAAACGCGATGTAATCGGCTCCCTCCCGGCGTAATCGTTCGAGTTCGCCAATGGCTGACTCATCATCCGGCGGCGGTCCCCAATAGATCCCCCCCCGTTCGAGAAACGGAATGACACGACGATCCTTGACGGCTTGTTGCTCGCTGCCCCATTGATCTTCGTTGACCAGGATAAGCGAGCTTCCCGCCGGGACAACCTCTACAAGTTCTTCAATGGCCCCGTGAAGCTGCTGCGACCAGCTCGGAGAAGCCGGCGCTTCATTCGCCTGGCTGGCGCTGGTTGACGGGATCTGGCTCCGTTCGACCTGCTGTTCCAGGCCGGTGAGGAGCGGAGAAAGCTGCTTTGCCGCAATGAAAAGCTTTTGCTGCATGCCTTCAATCTTGCGCGGTATCGCAAAGGTGGCGCATTTCAAGCCGGCTTCGGCATATACCGCCTTGTAGTCGTGGACCCAAACATGTGCGGGGGTTTTCCACGGCCAGGCCTCGCTCCAGTCGATATTCACGATGTGCCCGGCGATGGCTGAAAGTTCTTCGAACAATCGACGCACGACCGGTTGGGGATGGTGAAGAAAAACTTCGATTGCCAGGGCGGCATCATAGCCGGCGCCAGGAAATGGCGTGCCCGAATAAAAATCGTATTGCTGGAAAGTGACATTTTCGACTTCTCCGCAGTAACGCTGCGCGTTGGCCAGTTGATCGGAACTCAAATCGAGCGCCGTAATCTGCGCCTCAGGGAATCTCTTGGCAAGCAGCTTCGTAATACGACCAAAGCCACAGCCAATTTCCAGAATCGTCCTGAGCGGAATTTGGCTGGCCTCGAGCACATCCAGCAAAAATCCTTCCTGCACCCGGTGATAGTCCTGAGGCAGGTTTTCCTGGATGTAACCCTTGCCTCGCTTCAGCCAGTATTGATTGACATTAAACGCTTCGCTCATGCATCAGTTTTCCCGGCGATAGTCTTGCAGCGCCTTCGCATAAAGCTGGACCAACTGGCGATTCAGCTTCCGGACATCATAACGCTCTTCCACAAACGCGCGGCCTTTGCGCCCCATCAAAGGCCAGATGTCCGGATGCTCGATCAAATAACTCAGCCGTTCGGCCAGCGCACCGACGTCGCGCTCTGCAACCAGAAAACCGGACTGGCCCGCGACAAGCCCTTCCGGGAACGCGCCATGGTTGGTAGCCAGCACCGGCAAGCCACAGGCCTGCGCCTCTTGCAGCGCCAGGCCCTGCCCTTCCTGGTCTCCGTCCACGCTCACACTGGCCAGCACGAAGAGATGCGCTTCGGCCATGAGCTGCCTGACGGCGGTACTGTCGCTCGCGCCTCGAAACGTCACCATCTTCTCGATGCCCAATTGCTGAACGAGCTCTTCGAGTTTACGGCGCAACGGACCATCACCGACGATATCGTAATGCAGGCGATGCTTCTCCCGCAAGTTTGCCACCGCCCGCAGCACATATTCGTGGCCCTTGATCTCCGTCAGGCGAGCTACGGTCAACAGCCGCGCGGGCTCCCCGGCTGACAGCGCTCTGTCACGAAACGGGAATTCATCTGGATTCAGGCCGACCGGGAGTTTGTGCATCCTGCCCGCCGGGCAACCCAATTTTTCCACTTGGGATCGAGTGTAGTCGCTGTTCACCGTGATGACATCGGCTGTCCGGAACAAGTTGCGATACATTTCGGCGCCCTCCTTGCGAGGCATGGTGGAAAAATCGTAGCCATGGAAACTGACGACCAGCGGGGCCTTCCACAGCGCGCGCACAAAACGAAAGCTGTTGCCCACCGTTCCGAAGTGGGCGTGCGCCAGGTCATACTTCGTTCGCACGGCGACGAGCGCAGCCAATCGATAGAGGGACGAAAGACTTTTGGTTTGATAGTGATATTCCTTCGGATCAAGAACGTGAAACGTCAGCCTCGGAGAAGCCCCCAGGCACCGGCAGAACTTCGGGAAGGCCATGGCGAGACGGCGCGTGTTATAAACCGGAGTCGCCGAACCGGGAGGCCATGTGCGTCCGGTTATAGGCCAGACCGGCATTTCCCAGGGCGCCGTTTCAGGAGGCATGTCCATATAAGTGGTGCGCTCCAGCAGCCGATATTTCCTCACTTCCGAATGCACGGGCGAACTGGCATCAGGCTTCGTATCGGCGTACACATCCACCTCATGGCCCAGGTCGAGCAGTCCCGTGATCTGCCTCAAGACGAACGTTTCGGAAAGGGCGGGGAAGCTGCCGACAAACATCGCGATGCGAAGCGGCTGAGTCATGGTTGGATTCACACGCTGAAGAATCTGTTGAAACATCTCGCGTTGTCTTTGCCTCCCCGCGAAACTTCATGAGGCGCGGCCACACCAAGAAAAGGAGCGCGGACGTCTCGTCCGCCGAATAATAGCGGGCCGCTTGTGCCAAATGCCTTCTCCCCAGCAAACTCACTGCTGAATGAAGGGCTACTCATCAAGCCTCACCGTCTGAAAGACTTCTGCGTAGCGGCATTTGCCAGCGATAACGCCGCGGTACTGGTTGAGACCGCGGATGGCGCGGACATAGTCAAAACTTTCAAGCTGCGAGCCATGGGCACGGAGAGCCCGGAGCTTGCGCGACATGACCGCGCTGATGTCCTCGACGTGGTCGTATTCGGACAGGGGTGTCCAAACTTCGTAGGCGCGAGCGCCTGGAGGTGAGACGCCGCTGCGCTTGACGGCTTGGCGAACGACGCGGAGCGCCACCTGATGATCCGGATGCCACTCGCGTTCGTGGGGGAGGTAAAGCAACTGCGGGCTCTCCCGTTTCAGAATGAGAGCCAGAGCTTCAGCGGCCTTCATCAGTTCCTCCCCGACGCCCCAATCCCGGCAGCGCAAAAAGTGCAGAGCGGACAAACCGAGAATCTTTGCGGCCTTCCTCGCCTCGCTTTCGCGGATGGACCATGCCTTTTGGCGCGGCAGATGTTTCAACCCCAGTTCGCCCGAAGTGAGAAAGACCGCTACGGTCCGATCCCCATGACGCGCGTGAAGACAAAGCGCGCCGCCACAGCCAAGACATTCGTCATCCGGGTGAGGCGTTATCACGACGACATTCATGCGCTGGAGCCCCTTCCCACAGCTTGCTCATAGACGCGCGCATAATCACGAGCCATGCGCTCGGCGGAAAAGCGCTGTTCGGCTTGCTGACGAATCTTCTGGCGGTCCAACGCGAAGCATTGGGGAATCGCGCGCAGAAACTCCTCGTTCGATTCCGCGCAGTAGCCGGTCGCGCCTTCGTCCACGATCTCAGGCGCGGCGCCCAAACGCATGGCGGCGATGGGCGTGCCACAAAGCATCGCCTCAACGAGCACCAAACCAAATGCCTCCGGATACTGGATGGGATAGAGAAGGGCTCTGGCCCCTCCGAGGAGTTTGTCGCGTTCCGAGCCGTTGACGTAGCCGACGTACTCCACGGCGCGCCCATCCACCAGGGGCTTCACATGCTCGCGGAAATAAGCATTGGCCGGACCGGCCATTAACAACCGCAGTCCCAGAGTGCGCGCAGCCTCGATGGCGTGGAGGGGCCCCTTGCCGGAGACGAATCGTCCGAGATAACAGACGTAATCCTCCGGTTTTGTCCGCAAGGTGAACTGCGAAACATCGACTCCATGTGAAATCACAGCCGCGGGGTGAAGCTCAGGATAACCGCTCCACTGATGCTTCGAAACCGCCGTCACACAACTGCCGGCTGCTCTGGACCAGAGCCTGGCCGAATCATCGTCCGGCACAATATGAGTGGTGTGAACCATCGGAGCGCGAGAAAGGGACTGCAGCGGGATTCCCCAGAGATAGGCGTGACTGTGGAGCACATCGAAGCGAGCGGATTGTTCGACCGCCCGGCACAGGTTGACCCACTCGCACAGATGCCAGTCGTCCAAAGAGCCCTTCGCGCCGTAGGGCCCCGCAAGCGTCGCTACCAGTTCACCATCTGTTTCCGATCCGGCCGCGCCGAAAACAGTGACCGCATGGCCCATCCGCGCCAGTTCTCGTGTCAGCAGCCAGATCAACGACTCGACGCTCCCGCCAGTCTCCTGGCGAACGGGCGCCGACAAGGTCGCGATTTGGGCGATTCGCATTTGGATTCTCCGATGCCTTTTATATCGATTGCCAAAAGTAATTTCCGAAAAGGTGGGACAAACCTGCCGGTTTGCCGCGACGCCCAGCAGGGCGTCGCCCACCTTTTTGGAAATTACTTTTTGCAATCACTCTAGTTCATGGCCGCGTCCAGCAGTGACGACAGCACCGCCGCTGACGCAAAATATTTTTCGGCCAGTTGCCGAGCGGCGCGCCGATGGCGCTCGTAGTCGGCGTTGACTGCTTTTATCCCTGCAATGGCTTCGGACAAATCCCGGAACGTCACCACGCCCTCGCCGACCGGCAGCCAATCGCTCAGACCGGTATCTTCGATGAGCGCAGGCCGGCCCGAGGCGAGATAACACACGGTGCGGTCGCTGAACCAGCCGCCGCGCATCTTGACGTAGCCATTCTTCGGCACGCCGAATTCGGCGCGCGACTGCTGGATGAACTTGCGATAAGACGCGGGCGTCGTGGAGATGATTTCACCCCGCTCGACTTCCCATCCATGGCTGGTGAGCAGTTCGGGTTTGATGCCCATCTGGGCCATGCGGAATTTTTGCGGGGTCATGCGCGGCAGTTCCAGGAATTGAGGAAACTCCTTGTCACGCTGGCCATAGGAAACGCCATCGAAGGTGACTTCCTTGAAGCCCTGCCAGCGCATGATGGAAGTAAAGTGAGTTGCCTCCCCTTCGGCCACTGGCCACTCCGGCAGAAAAACGGGCGGCACAGTCTTCAGCCAGGGGCCGCCGGCCTCGGGAATGGAACAATCCTCAGCTCCGATTCGCTGGCCGTAAGTGAAACGCCGTTCCGCTCGCCCCACGCCATCGATCCATCCCTGGTCGCCGTTGGCCAGCGTGATCTGCGTGAAGCCGGGATCCACATCGATGAATGCGCGGCGCTGCGGCCCTTCGTATTCCTGGCGCCAATTCCAAAACGGCACGGCGCGCATGATCAGCAATTCAGCCCCGGCGCAAATCGCCTGGAACTCTGGCAGCGGCATCCCCAGAGAACGGTAGTTGTCCCGGTAAATCCATCGATCGCCGAATCCGAACGGTTCGAGACAGTCTCGGACATAGGCTGCGGGATAGTCCAGTTCGTGCGTCCATTCTTCCTTTTCCCAGATGTAAACCCAGGAGGACCGCCCGCAATCTTCGAGGTAATAGACATCGTGGCCGAGCGCCCGCAGGCCGAGCAAGTATTGCAGCACGGCCCACGCCTGCCCACCCAGACCGGACAAACCGATTGTGCCTGAAACGATGATCCTCACGACAGGAGCGCGGACGTCTCGTCCGCCCGACGACGGAGTGAGCTAATATGGCAGAAGGAGCCGATGAGTGAATCAAAATGACCGCCGATGGCTTGTGCTCTCTTCCAGCCAATCACCAGTCTCTTTTCCGATCGCAAGTTCATCAATCAAAAAGCGGACGGGACGTCCGCGCTCCTATTTGAGGCCAGCTCGTTCCATCAGGCTGCCGACGACTTTTTCAGCCGCGAAATACTCCAGGGCGATCTGGCGGGCGGCGCGGCAGTTGCCCGGGTAGTCGCTTTCGATGGCGTCCAGCGCAGTCAGGATATCCTCCGTCGATTGGAAACCGAACAGGCCCTTGCCACTGGGCAGGAATTTGCTGAAGCCCGTCTCCTGGGTGATGACTGGCCGGCCTGCCGCCAGATAACAGGCGGTGCGATCGCTGAACCAACCGGTGTTTGGCCGGACGTACTGGTCGCGCGCCACGGTGAATTCCCCGCGCGATTGCAGGATGTATTGGCGGTAAAGATCGGCATCCTTTGAAATCTCAACCGAGCCTGTCTGCCTCCAGCCGTGATCGCGCAGCAGGCGCTGCACACTTTCATCGACACTGGTCGCCAGTTCGAAGGAGACCTGCGGGCGGCGACGGGGCAACTCCAGGAATTTTTCGAACTCACGATCCTTGGTCCAATACCAGGTGTCGCCGCGCCACTCAATGCTTTTGCCTTTGTTGCGCCAGGTGGTGATGGTGGTGTAAGTCCCACCGCCGGCCGGCGCGCCATCCCACAGTTCCACCGCCACGGGCTGGCGAGTGGGCAGCCAGCGAAAGCGTTCGATGGGAACATCGCAATCCGGTGCGCCCAGATTTTCACCGAAGCTGAAATGCGTGTCGTGCGCGGCCAGCATGGCGATCATGCCTTCGTCGCTTTTGGCCACCTTGACTTGCGACACGAATGGATCGGACTCCACGTAGATTCGCCGTTTGCAGCGGAGGTGTTCCTCGCGGATCTCCTGGGCGCCGGTCACGTTCAGAAACGCGTCGGCGTCCTTGTAGAGTTGTAGAATCTCCGGCTCCGTCATTCCGTAACATTTGCCGTCGGGATAATTGCCGCGAAAGGCCCAGCGCTCGCCGAAGCCGTGCGCCTGGAGCACGGGCACGACGGCGTCGAGGTTGCCGGTCACATCGGGAGAGAATTCATTGAGGCGCGGGTCGTAAATCCAGCGACCGGAGTCTTCGATGTAGTAGGGATCGTATCCGAGCCGCCGCAAGCCAATCAGGTAATGGAGAAATTGATAAGTCACTCCAGCCAGCGGATACCAGAAGAGAATGCCGAAGAGGATGATCTTTCCTTTGCTTGGCGGCGGATGGGGCATCGGGCGTTAGATGGTTGAATCGTTGGATTGTTGAATCGTTGGCGCGTGCGCACCTGCGGATTCACTTGGTTCGAGATGGCGAATTGCGCGCGCTGGATTGCCGGCCACGACCGTGAATGGCGGCACATCTTCGGCTACAACCGAGCGCGCCCCCACGATCGAGCCTTCACCAATAGTGACCCCGGGGAGGACACAGCAGTCGAACCCAATCCAGACGTTGCGCTCGATGCAAATGGGCTTGGCCGGGAATTCGGATGAAGCACGGCGGGGTTCGCGCGACGGCAACGATTCCAGTTCCCCTCGTCGCTTCAGCGCGTCAACAGGCATGCGATACGTATCCATCAAGACCACATTCCAGGAAATCAGACAGTAATCGCCAATGGTGATTTCCGAATCGCAGATGATGCGCGCGCCATTGAGCAAACAATAGTCGCCTACCCGGACATTGCCTCGGGGTCCAACATCGAACATCACTCCGAGATAAATCGAAGTCCCCCGGCCAATTTGCACCGCGGCCGCTGCCTGACTCCGGCACAGAAGAAAACTGTAGCTCGTCTCCAAGTACGCGGTCTGGTCATAAACCACGTTTTCCGGGATGGCGCCCGGGTGCCAGTCCCAGGAAAGCGTGCGGGGCAAAGGGTGACTCATGGGACCTGTCCAATCACTTGCGCCGGATTACCGATGACGCGGGCACGGGAGGGCACGTCGCGGGTGACGAGCGCGCCCGCTTCGATGAATGCGCCGCTGCCGATGCGCACTCCTTTGAGGATTGTGGCGTTGGGCCCAATCCAGACATCATCTTCGATCATGACCGGTTTGCGCACGATGTCCGGTCGTGGCCGGCCTTTGCCCAAGGGCGAGCAAGCGATCGCATCGGCGATGCGTTCCGCCGGGGCGATAGGATGAAAGTCCGTGTCGGCAACGGTCGCATTCCATCCGATCACCACATAGCTGCCGATGCGGATCTCCAACTCGCAAAGAAGCAGCGCATTGGTGAAATAGCAGTAGTCGCCTATGCTCACCCGCGCCTTTTCTCCTACAGCGAAATGGACGCCGTCCATCGTGGCATGCGCGCCGATGACCAAGGCATCGTTCTCCCGGCTGAAGAAACGTTTGAAAGCGTAATGGGCCGTAAGGACGGTGTTCGGCCCCAGGCGCACATTGGGCGGGAGGTCGCCATCAGTCCACCGGCCTGCGATCCGTGGCGATGGTTTCGGCTCGTTCTGCGGATCGGGTTTGGTGCTCATGGCTATTCGCGCCCACTCCCTTCGCCGGAGCCGAATTGAAGCTGATAAAGCCGGCGGTAGAGACCGCCTGCCGTCCGGAGTTGCTCGTGCGTTCCGCTTTCGGCGATCTGTCCGTCTTTGAGGACCACGATCCGGTTCGCCCGCCGGATGGTGGAAAGGCGATGTGCGATGATGAACGTCGCGCGGCCACGGGTCAGCCGTTCCAACGCTTCCAGCAGCCCCTGCTCCGTTTCCACATCCAGGGCGCTGGTCGGTTCATCCAGAATCAAAAGCGGCGCGTCCTTCAGAAACGCGCGCGCGATGGAAAGTCGCTGGCGCTGGCCGCCTGATAACGTTGCTCCTCGTTCGCCAATCACGGTCTGGTATCCCTGCGGCAATCGTTCGATGAACTCATGCGCATTGGCGGCGCGAGCAGCGGCTTCGATCTCCCCCAGCGTGGCATGCGGACGTCCGTAGGCAATATTCTCGGCTACGGTCATTGGAAACAAGAATGGTTCCTGCAAGACGATGGCAATATGTTGGCGCAAACTTTTCAACTGCACATCACGAATATCGTGTCCATCGACCAATACCCTTCCTTCCCATGGATCAAAAAAGCGCGGCACCAGGCTCAAAAGGGTCGTTTTCCCGGCGCCCGTCGGGCCGACCAGGGCCACGGTTTCGCCGGGACGGACTTCGAGCGAGACATTTCGAAGGATGGGCCGGCCAGGTTCGTAGCCGAAGCTGACATTTTCAATCTGGACATGACCGCGCACATTCGTCAGCGCCAGGGCGCCAGGCTTGTCAGTTACTTCACGTTCGGTTTCCAAAACTTGCAGGACCCGCCGTGCGCTGCCGGCCGCGCCCTGCAGCGTTGAAGAGGTGTACATGATCGCTTCCAGCGGGGCGTAGAGCGACGCCACGTAGGACAGAAACAGGATGATGTCGCCGATGCTCAACTGTCCGGCCAGCGCGTGGCGAGTGCCGAACCACAAAATGCCCGCTGTCCCCGCGGCGGTCGCGAGTCCCATCAGAATCTTGAACCGCAACTGCACGTTCGTCAGGGTCATGGTTGCGGCGATGGTGTCACCCGTGGCGCGGCTGAAGAGCTGTTCGTTCAGTGGCTCGCGGCCAAAGGCCTGCACGGCGGGGATGGCCGAAAACGTTTGCTCGACCGTGCTGTAAATCCTGCCTTCGATCTCCTGTTGTTCATAACTGCGCTCCATCATCGGCCGGGCATAGAGCCAAAAGACGAGCATCATGTAAGGCACTACCGCCACGGCCAGCGACGTGAGCGTGGCGTCGATACGCCACAGGATTGAGAACATGGCTGCCAGACTGACCACTGCGGCAAGGACCGGCAGCAGCGCGTCTTTGACGATGATCGAAACACACGCGCAATCGGCCGTGACGCGCCGGATGTTATCTCCCACGGACTTGCTGGCGTGAAAACGAAGGGAAAGCTGTTGCAGCTTCGTGAACAGATCACTTGCCAAATCATAGACCAGGCGCTGCCCCAAACTGATATTGGCGTACGCTGTGGCGAGACCCACAGCCCAACTGAGCAGAAAAATCAGCACTGTCGCAGCCACACTCCAGCCAATGAGATAGGACGGTGCGGCAGGACCGGGAAGAGCTTGCACAAGGCCGGAGAGAGCCGGAGGCATCGCGTAGCCTCGAAGAACGTAATCGATGAGAAACACCATTGGCCACGGCTTCAAAATGTCCAGGCCGACCTTCAGCAGCATGGAGATGGCAACCCCGGACAGCGGCAAGGGTCGTCTAAAGGCATATCGCCACGCCCAGCGGGAAAGCTGCAGCAGGTTCAGATTCGATTTTGGATCTTTGTCAGGCACGCTGGACCTTTTCATGTGAGCGTCGCACTTATCCCGCCACTTCAGCGGCTTGGGCGGCCTTCGGTTCGAATTGGAGCCGGTGCAAACCGGCATACACGTTTCCGTGCGCCAGCAGTTCCTCGTGCGTGCCGATCTCCATGATTTGTCCGTTCTGGAGGACGGCAATGCGATCGGCGCGCCGCACGGTGGAGAGACGGTGCGCGATGATAAATGTGGTCCTGCCTTTCAGCAACCGCTCCAATGCTTCCATGATCAGCCGTTCGGTCTCGGCGTCCAGCGCGCTGGTCGGTTCATCCAGGATGAGGATGGGAGCGTTCTTCAGAATGGCCCGCGCAATGGAAAGCCGTTGACGCTCGCCGCCGGACAACGTCGCGCCTCGTTCGCCGATGATTGTGTCATATCCTTGGGGCAACCGTTCGATGAACAGATGCGCATTGGCGGCATGGGCCGCCGCTTCGATCTCGGAACGTTTGGCCTCCGGGCGGCCATAGGCGATGTTGTCGGCCACAGAGAGAGGAAAAAGAAGCGGGTCCTGTAATACGAAGGCTACCTGGTCGCGCAGACTCTTGATGCGCACATCGCGCACGTTATGCCCGTCCACAAGGACGCGACCTTCCCAGGGATCGATGAAGCGCGGGATCAAATTGACCAAAGTGGTTTTGCCCGCGCCGGTGGTTCCCACCACAGCGAGCGTCTGGCCGGGCTTGACTTCGAGCGAGACGCCACGGAGCACCGGACGTCCCGGTTCATACCCGAAGACGACGCGATCGAACTGCACAAGTCCACGAATCGGTGGCAAGGCGGGCGCGGCGGGCTTCTCGGCCACCTCGGGCACGCCATCCAAAATCTCGATGACACGATCCACGCTGGCGTTGATCCCTTGCAATGTCGTGTGGATGTTGGCAAAGGTTTTCATCTGCGTCTGAAGCGTGTTCAGATAAAAGAGAAATCCCAACAGCCCGCCGATCATCAGTGTGCCTTCCAGCACGTGGCGCGCGCCAAACCAAAGGATGATGCCTGTGCCCAGGGTCGTGACCAGACCGGAACTGAGGCTGTTGATGCTGCCGATCAACGTGCTGCGTTGCTGGGCCTGAATGGCGGCATCGGCGTATTGTTGCAGCCGCTGGCTCTCGCGTTCCTCCTGGGCAAAGGCTTGCACAACGGGAATGCCGGTGAGCGTTTGCTGGATGTGCGAGGCGATGCGGCTTTCAATCTCTCGCTTCAGTTTCGCGGCGGCGCGCAGCGGTTTGGTGACCAGAAAGGAAGCGCCCACCATGAACGGCGCCGTGACCAGAGCGATGATTGTGAGGGTGACATCCAACTGAGACATCAAAAAGATCATGCCCACAACGGCCAGCAACGCGTGGGCAGGCGCAAAGAACAACGTGTCCGCAACTTGGTACACGCACCAACTATCCACAGTGATGCGGCTCATGATGTCGCCGACCGGATGGCGGCTATGGAAGAGGAGCGAGCGGCGTTGCAGGCGGGCGAAGAGATCTTCGGCCAGATCATACACCATGCGCCGGCCGGCGCGAGTCCACGACCAGGCCAGCACCGCTTCGAGCAGACTGCTGAGGAGAAACAGGACCAGGCCTCCGACGACGAGGAACGGCAAAAGGACAGCAGGGGTGGGCTCTAACGAGAAGGCTTGAAGCGCGCCTTGGAGAAAGGACGGCACGGGCGCTCCTTTCAAGACGTGATCCACCAACAGGATCATGGGCCAGGGTTGTGCGGCCAGGAGGGCAGAGGCCGTCACGGTCAGCACGAAGATCAATATGAAAGCCCGTTGCTGGCGCTTCGCATACTGAAATAGTCTTCGATACTTATGCATATGCTGGCCCATGCTTGTTTATCATATCGCCGCAGGCAGAACAATAGAGCAGTCGGACACGCCTTTGGCGGGCGTTCAAGCCAGCCTGGCAAACTAAAGCCCTGACTCCACGTTACTGCGTGGCGACGCGATAGAGACGTTGCGCGTCTCCGGCGCTGGGATCGATTATAAGGGCGCTCCCGCCATCTCCGGTGAAGTTGGTCAAAATCTGCCAATCGGGTGGCGCCAACGAAATCGTGTACTGGACAGAATAAGTTCTGTTCGCTTCGGTGCCAAAAGAGAAGCGGAACTGGTTTCCGCTCATCTGCGGATTGACAATGGTCACCGGCATGGGCGGGAGAGTGCCTCCCGAGAGTGTGGCTGCTTGCCATGTCATGTTGCCATAATCGAGGTCATACGGATTCGTCAGCAGGTAACGGATGAGAAGATCCTTGCCCGAAGATGCCGCGGTGTAATCCAAGGTATAAACCGCATAACGATCGTCATAGAGACTGTCCAAGGATGTGTCCGTGTAGGCCGGGGCGCTCCCGTCGTCCAGGAAAGCCTGAAAAGTGCCGCGCGCGCCGTAAAGCCCCACATAGACGTTGAGATGCCGCGCCGTTGTCCCGGCGGGGACGCGAAGCTCAAAGCCATTGGTGTAACCGGTGACAAACACGCCCGTCGGCGTCGCCGCCGCGGCTTCAACCGGTATGCCATCGATCCAGGAAAAGGCGGTGAAATTGTTACTGTATTGTTGAATCGGATGTGTCCCAAGAACGACGCAATTACTGATTTGTTGCATGACGCCGCGCTTGCGATTGAAGCTGGTGGATGTCTGCAGGCCCCAGTGCGCCCAGTCCGAAGTGCCTTCGGTGGTCAGGTTCACGTTCGCCGAAGGAAAGGCCACGTTGCCGGACAGCGTCCCGCCTGATGCATGCACGAAAATGTCAACGGGGTGTGAAGCGCGCGTTGCGCCCCAGTTGTCGGTCACTCGGGCGGTGAGGAAGTGATGACCCAAAGGCGCGTTGTTCCAGGTGAAACTGCTGCCACCGGCAGGCGCCTCACCCAATTTCATCGTGCCTTTGAAGAATTCGATCTTCGCCACCGTTCCATCCGCATCGAAGGCATCCGTCTCGATGTTGATAGGACCCGGGGAAGGGATGTTCGCATTGCTGGCGGGCGACGTGATGACGGCAAAAGGCGGATTGTTTGCACTCGGTGCGCTCAATGCCGCCGCTTGCAATGTGACATTGGCTTGGGGCGCTCCGCCGCCGAAGCCTTGCAGCAACGTCCAGCGGATCTTTAGCCTTTGTCCGGCCGAGTCCGCCGCGTAGTTGAGCGTATAAACAGCCCCGGGACCATTCCCCATCAGATTAGCGAGTTGCGAATTCGTGTAGGCCAACGCGCTGCCGTCGCTCAAGCTGGCTTGAAAAGCGCCTCGACCGGAGAACACGCCCACAAACACCTGCAGAGTTCGCTCCGTGGTGTCGGCCGGAACGGTGAATTCGAAGCCGGTGCCGAGATTGGGAAGCCCATAAGCCCAGACGCCCGTCGGTGTCGCATTGACGGCCGTGTCAGGCGTGCCATCAAGCCACGTATAGCCGTTGTAGTTGTCCGCGTACTGGTAAACGAAGACAAAAGCATTTGTATTCGCGCCATGGGTTGCGGTGAAGTCGGCGATTTGCGGCATCACCCCGGCCTTTCGCGTCAGACTCGTATCTGTGTAAAGGCCCCAATGCACCCAATCGATCGGTCCCGCCGCGGTGAGGTTGACATTCGAACCTTGGGGCACAGCAGCGTAGCTTCCCATGAGTGTCCCCGCCTGGGCGACTGGAAGAGATGCTGCCAGAAGGACGAACAGGAATACCGGCTTTACAAACAACCTGGTCGTAAACATCACAACACCGAGGGCTGTTTACCACTGCACCGCTTCGACATGCCAATCGAAGAAGAGGTTGTTGCGCACGGTGCCGTGGACGGGCTTGACGATCTTGTCCAGTTCATTGAACCAGCCGGGATTGCTGGTGTTGAGTTTGGGATGGGATTGGTCCAGATCGCTAATCGCAAACACGCTCGACGGCGGCAGGTAATTGTCAAAGGCCGTTATCTTCAAAGGAGGCGCTGCCAGGGGCGCATCCGGATATCCGAAGGGCAGGACCTGGTTCAGGGGATTGGGATCGACATCGTCGTTGAGCAGGTAAACCTTGCGCCCGATCATGAGCCCAGGATCCCCGGAGGCGCGCCGGAACGCAGGGCAGATGAAAATATTGGCGACCTGCATTTTGGGGGAAGGGGCGGGCAAACCCAAGTAAGGGGCAAGGTAATGGATGAAGGTTTTCCGTGAACCGGCGCTGTTGTCATAATTGGGGACCGCGCCGGCGTAAACCGGGCCGGGCAAAAAATCCTCGTGATCGTCGGTGTACATCTGCGTGGCAATGCCAACTTGCTTCAAGTTCGACAGACAGGTGATCTGCGAGCCTTTCTGTTTGGTCCGGGCCAGCACCGGCAACAGGACGCCTGCCAGAACGGCGATGATGGCGATGACCACCAGCAGTTCGATCAAAGTAAATCCAGGCCGCGGGCCGATAGTTATTCGGGCGCGAAAAGGGAGTTTCACTTCAAAACTATCGATTGATTGCTTCAATGTTGTTTACTCATCACGAGGTTGCTTGTTCGATCATCGACAGCCTGTTTTATGTCATTGAACGAGTGGAAAGTTGTGGCGCCGTGGTTCCGACTCGTTTTTTGTACCTGAACTGGAAAGCGCCTCGAAAGGTATCCAAACCTCCTGGGAAATCAAGTTTTTTAACAGGAACATTAAGGTGGTACGCAAATCCCGGAGGGCTCGTACCGTGCTTGAGAAAAAACCTGGAACACGGCGAATCGATCTTGCGGCGCACTTCGCGACAAGCTGCGGTCACGCCGCGGACGAGCGCATCTATGACAATTAGCAGTAGCGAAAGGGGACGCCGATTTTTGCTGTTTTTTGCTGACGCCTCCGATAGAAGGAGCCATGCGCTTTTTGCGGCGGCACCGATTCGTGTTGTGGTTTCTCGCCATCCTGGTCGCGTGCAGTGTTCTGGTCGTTCGTCAATTCCTGGCCAATCAATCCGCCCACGTGGAGATGCGGGAGGACTTCATTTTGTTACACCAAAAGGGCCACACGAAACCAACGGAGAGGCTTTATCAATTGTTGGTCCAGGAGTTGCCGGATTTGCCGGACACAGTCCTGTGGGATGATCTGCAGCGCACACGGATGCTGATCGATCCCAAAACGCAGCAACCGGACAATCTGATCTGGAAATATCATTGGGCCGTCAAGCAGTACCTGGACAGACGGGCCGAACAGCGAGTGGCGCGCGTGCTCAAGCGGATGGAACAACAGTGAAGCCGCTCCGCTTCATCGGCCTGGCCTAGTGTGTTCGCACACGATAGGACCGCTGCAAGCCGGACATGTCCGGGTCAACGATTTGAACCTCGGTTCCCGTGCCCACTACCCTCTCCAGCAGATGCCACAAGGCGGGGTTCAGCGAATCCGTATATTCCACGGAATAGCTCCAACCCATGTCTGTGATGAATGAGAAGCCAAAATCCGTTCCGCTCCACGTGGGAGTCGATATCTGGACCGAAGGCGCGCTTTGCAGCGCCGTCGCCTGCAAGGTGACGTTTCCATATTGGGTGTCATGCAGGAAGGACGCGGTGTACCGAAGAACGAGTGTTTGTCTGGGGAGTGCCGCGGCGTAATTGAGCGTGTAAACGCCTACTCGGTTGTTGAACGGGTTTTCCAGGCTCACATCGGTAAAGGGTGGCGCGCTGAAATCACTGAGCCTTGCCTCGAACCTGCCTCGCGCCCCGTAAAGGCCGACATACACCTTCAGTCTTCGCGGCGTCGGGTCTGCGGGAACAGCGATCTCGAAGCCATTCCCCAGGCCGGAAATAAAAACACCGGTGTGGGTATCCATGGCGATTTGGCCGGGCGTGCCGTTGGTCCAACTGAACCCAGCGGCATTATCGTCGTAGCGTTTGACTATATGACCTTCAATCGTGCGGAAATTATTGATCTGGGGTAAAACGCCGCGTTTGTGATTGAAACTGTTTTTGGTCACCAATCCCCAGTGCGCCCAGTCACTCTTTCCTTCCTCAGTCAGATCGACTTGCGAGGGCGTGGCGGCAATGTGGCCGGACAAATTGCCTCCCCCAATGCCCACGAATATGTTCGCAGGCATGGAGGTAAACGTGGCGCCACCGTCATCGGTTGCTTTGACCCTCAACGCGTGACTGCCGAGCGGGACGTTTGACCATGTCAGAGTGTACGGAGGCGCCGTGACTTCACCCAGCCGGACCAGATCCGCGAAGAACTCAACTTTGCCGATCGCTCCATCGCTGTCAGCCGCCTCGGCATCGATGATCAGGTTGGTGGGAGAAATATAGGCGGCGCCCTCGGCCGGTCGCGTGATGCTTGCGGTCGGGGGACTGTTGTCGGTCACCAGCGTGGCCGCCTGCAAGGTCACATTGCCAAACTGCGAGTCATACATGGCCGAAACGATATAGCGCAGGATGAGGCTTTGATCGGGAGAAGTGGCCGCAAAGTCGATGGTATAAACGCCGCCGGGGCCGTTGCCAGAATTATCCACCGAGGAATCCAGAAACGGCGGCGAGCGGAAGTCGCTCAAGAACGCCTGCAGTTTTCCGCGTGCTCCATACGTGCCCACATAAAACTTCAATGTTTTCACCGATGTGTCTGCTGCGACGCGAATCTCAAAGCCATTGTTCAGTCCCACGACGTAAACTCCGGTGATCGTGTTCGTGGCGGCGAGCGTCGGAGTGCCATCCGTCCAACTGTAACTGTGGAGATTATCGCCGTAGGAGTAGGCAGGCTCGTTGCCGATCAATTCGTACGTGCTGATTTGCGGGGTGACTCCCTCTTTGTGGTCGAAGCTTAACTCGGTGAAAAGGCCCCAATGCGCCCAGTCCGCGAGCCCTTCACTGGTTAGATCAACGGCCGCCGGAGGTATCGCGAAACTGCCCATGAGAAACCCGCCTCCGGCTGTCACAAAGATATTCACCGGGCTGGAGACCCCTGTGACGCCGTTGGTGTCCATAGCGCGGGCCGTCAAGATGTGATTGCCCAACGGCGCGTTACTCCAGACAAAGCGGTATGGCCCGTTGGTGATTTGGGTCAGCCGATCGCTGCCTGCAAAAAACTCGACCTTCACGACCGGCCCTTCGCGATCGACCGCCGTCGCCTCGATGGTGATGTTCGCCGGGGCCAGGAAGGCGGCATCATTGGTCGGAGTGATCATGGCCACTGTCGGCGGTGTGTTGGTCGTTACCCGAATTTGGACCGGGGCTGAAGTGGTCGCGGCGCCTTCGTTGTCCGTCGCGCGAGTCGTCAATGTGTAGAGGCCGGGTGGGACATTATGCCACGTGAGCGTGTAAGGACTTTCGAGGACTTCACCCAGGTTGGTCGTCCCTTGAAAGAATTCGACCGCGCTGATGGTCCCGTCCCCATCGGAAGCATCAGCCACGATCGTCACATCGCCAAACATCGGAAACACCGCATTGTTGGTCGGACTGGCAATCGCAACCGCAGGAGGCGCATTGCCTGCCAGGGCAACTGCTTGCCAACTGACAAATCCGGAATCAGGAGAAAACAGGTGGCCCGCTGTGAAACGAATCATCAGGGACTGTCCGGGGGAACCTGCGGCATAACTGAGCGAATACACGCCATCCAGTCGCTGGGTATCATGAACGAGCGACGCATCGACATAACTCGGGACACTGGCGTCACTCAGCGTCGCCTCGAAATATCCCTCCGCCATATTCACACCGACGTACACTTTGGCTCTTCTCAGCATGGTATCCGCCGGCAGTCTGAGCTCGAACCCGTTCATCAGGCCGCGAACCAGGACGCCCGAATTGTTGGTCGAAGTCTGAGTCGGCGTTCCATCCGTCCAGACGTAGTCATGGAATTTGGCATAGTACTGCTCGGCAGAATTTGTTCCGATGAGGGTGAGCGCGCTGATTTGCGATACGCCCCCTTGTTTGTGATTGAAGCTGTCGGCGCCATTCAATCCCCAGTGGGCCCAATCGACCGATCCTTCCACGGTGAGGTTGACATTTGACCCTTCTGGCACCACCGCAAAGCTGCCCTCAAGCGCCGCCCCTTTCGCCCATTGAAAGCAGAAGGGGAGGATCGCGAACAAAAAGGTGGCGCTGAGAAAAAGCCTGTTCGGAAACATCGCGGTGTAAATAAGGCAACTGTTACCAGGGAACCGCTTCGACATGCCAATCGAAGAAGAGGTTGTTGCGCACGGTGCCGTGGACGGGCTTGACGATCT